>Ga0302320_10002468_pt1 | contig 43468 bp, 34 predicted proteins | sample Bog_T0_3_FD_202130 | JGI IMG/M metagenome (GOLD analysis project Ga0302320, IMG submission 202130) | Peat permafrost microbial communities from Stordalen Mire near Abisko, Sweden - Bog_T0_3 | ecosystem: Environmental > Terrestrial > Soil > Wetlands > Peat | place: Sweden: Abisko, Stordalen Mire...
CGGCGTCGTCCCCTTCGTGCTGTGCAAGGTGCTCTCCGGCATGGTTCGTGACCGCTCGCTGCTGCTGCTGCATCCGCGCGTCTGGGCACCGGCGCTCGCAGTTGGTCTCGTCGTTGCGGCGTACCTGATTCTCGACGCCGGTGCGATCCCGAAGGGCTTTATTGTCGGTGGCCAGCACAGGGACGTCGTGGCTGACATTGCGCAACAGGCACAGTTCTTCCTGCTCGAGGCGGGGCTGATCGGCTTCGCGATCCTTGCCCTGCGCCGCTCACGAGTCGTCGCGCTCGCGCTCGTGATCCTCGCGATCCTGCCCGTCGTGCACTTCGGTCCCGGCAACGATCTCGTGATGCGCGGCTCGATTCCGAGCCTGGCGGTCCTCGCAATCGCTTCCTGTCTCGTGCTGCTCGGCAGTGGCGGGGAGCCGCGCGCGCGCCTGAAGAAGGCGGTGCTCGGCCTCCTGCTGCTCGTCGGCGCCGTTACGCCGGTGGAGGAAATCGCGCGTGCGCTGCTGCTGCCGGCGTGGCCGATCGACATGCGCGCGACGTTGTTGGACGCCAACTGCGGCAGCCTTCCAGCGCACTATGTCGCGCGTCTCGGCGACGGGATGATCGCGCGCCTGCTGCGTGCGCCGCATCGTCTCGCAGCCGCCGGCCTGGGCCGGGCGGGGTGCACGAACCCGGCATGGAGAATCATGGCTGAGCGAGGATTGCTGGACACATGAGAACTATGATGCGAGGGGCACGTGCCGCCCACCATGCTTAAGTCGTTGCAGGCAGGCAGCCTGATTCCCGCCGATGAGTCGCGCGGCGACGCGGCCTGCGTCGTGATCACGGCGCCGGATACGGACGGCTACGGCCGCGTCGCACCGCTGTTGCCGACGGACGGACCCGGACAGGGGCTCGGGCTGATGGTCGACGCCGCGGATTTCAGTGCGGGCGGCGAGGCCGGCTGGCTGCGGCTGGACCGTGCGGGCTGGCGGACCCTCGCCGGCGCGCGTGCAAGCGGCGTGCTGAAGCCGGCGGTGCTGGCACGCGTGCATCGCGTGCTGTGCACGGACGAGGCCCGGAGTTACGCGGACATCGCCCATGCGGCGGCGCCGTTCGTTCCAGGGCGCAGCGCGGTGCCGCCGTCGGGCAAGGTCATCGGCGCACGCGAGCTGGAACTGCTCGTGGAGGCCTCGCTCGATGGCTGGCTGACGACGGGACGCTTCAACGATGCGTTCGAGCGGCGCCTGGGTCAGTACCTGGGCCGCCGCTACGTGCGCACGACCAATTCCGGTTCGTCGGCAAACCTTCTGGCGATGTCGGCGCTGACCTCGCCGCTGCTCGGCGAGCGGGCGCTGACGCCCGGTGACGAGGTCATTACCGTGGCTGCGGGCTTTCCGACGACCGTGAACCCGGCCGTGCAGAACGGGCTGGTGCCGGTGTTCGTCGATATCACGCTGCCGACCTACAACATCGATCCTGAACTGATCGAGGCGGCCATCTCGCCGCGTACCCGCGCGATCATGATCGCCCACACGCTCGGCAATCCCTTCGACCTGGACGCGGTCATGGACGTCGCGCGCCGACACAACCTGTGGGTCGTCGAGGACTGCTGCGATGCGCTCGGCGCGACCTACCGCGGCGGCAAGGTCGGGACCTTCGGCCACATCGGCACGCTGAGCTTCTATCCGGCGCATCACATCACGATGGGCGAAGGCGGCGCCGTCTTCACCGAGGACGATACGCTGCGCCGCGCCGTCGAATCGTTCCGCGACTGGGGCCGTGACTGCTATTGCGCGCCTGGCCGCGACAACACCTGCGGCAAGCGTTTCAAGTGGCAGCTCGGCGACATGCCCGCCGGCTACGATCACAAGTACACGTTTTCCCATCTGGGCTACAACCTCAAGATCACGGACATGCAGGCGGCCCTCGGGGTCGCGCAGCTGGATCGTCTCGAAGGGTTCATCGAGGCGCGCCGGCGTAACTGGAGGCACCTGGCAGCACGCCTGGCGCCCTATGCCGACCGGCTGCTGCTGCCGGAGGCAACGCCGGGCTCGGACCCGTCATGGTTCGGGTTCCTGATCACACTGCTGCCCACCGTCAGCCGCAGCCGCGAGGCGCTGACCGACGCACTGAATCGCGACAAGATCGGTACGCGGCTGCTGTTCGCGGGGAACCTGACCCGCCAGCCCTACTTCCGCGGCCGCGCGCATCGCGTCAGCGGCACGCTGCACAATACCGACCTGGTCATGGAACGGACGTTCTGGATCGGCGTGTATCCGGGCTTGAGTACCGACATGCTGGACTTCGCTGCGGACAGGATCATCGCGTTCCTGGACCAGGGCTCATGAGCGCGCCGGCTGTCGAGCCGATCCGCGGCGTGCCGCGCGCCTGCCCGGTCTGCGCAGGGGAAGCCGCGGAGCTGCTCTTCGACAATCGTATGGCCGATTGCGCCGGCTTTGATTTCAGCACGCCGGTCGTGCGCTGCACCGGCTGCGGCTGCGCGTATGCCGCCCGCGCGCTGCCGTCGCAGGCTCTGACCCGCTATTACACGACCTTGTCGAAGTACGATACGGTCAGCAGCAACAGCGATATTGCGCCGCTGGACCTGGAGCGCGCCCGGCTGGCTGCGGAATTCCTCGGGCCGTCGCTCGGATCCCTGCGCAGCATCATCGATGTCGGTTGCTCGTCGGGCTTGCTGCTGCATACGCTGCGCGAGGCGGGTGTTCCCTCGGTCTGCGGCATCGACCCTGCGGCCGCTGCGCCGGCCAATGCGCGCGCCATGTTCGGTGTGCCGGTCGAGCAGGCGCAGGCGGAGGAGTACAGCCGCTTCGGCGAGCACGATCTCGTGTGCCTGATGGCGGTGCTGGAGCACCTGCTGGACCCCCTTGCGTTGCTGCGGCGGATCGCGGGGCAACTGCAGGACGGCGGCCGCGTGCTGATCGAGATCCCCGACGCCGGCGCATTCGACCGCCCGGGTGATGAGCGACCGATCGAGGCATTCGGCGAGTTTTCCAATGAACACATCAACTACTTTGCGATCAGTGATGTCGCGCGCCTCGCGCAGGCGGCCGGCCTCGAGATCGAACGCTGGCGTGCGGCGCGCATCAGCTCCGCGTTCCCGGGCCTGTATGTCCTGCTGCGCCAGGCCGCAGGCGGCCCTGTCCTGCCGCCCGCGGATGCCGGCAGCAGCGCAACCCGCGACAGTTCCGTCGAGGCCATTGAGAGGTACATCGGCCGTTCGCGCCTCGCGCTGCAGGAGATGGAGCGGCGGGTGCAGGCGGTCTGCAAGGGCCCCTTGCTGGTATATGGAGCCGGCAACCATACGGCCCGGCTGATGCGCCAGTCGGCGACGCTGCGCCGGACCGGCATTGTCGCCGTGTTCGATCGCAACGTGCACCTGCAGGGCGAGGCGATCGGCGGCGTGCCGATCCTGCCGCCGGAGCGACTGCAGGATTTTCCCGGGGAAACGATCGTGATCTCGACCTTCAATGCACGCCGCGAGATCCAGGCCGCGCTCAATGCAAGCTCCATTCATCGCGTCGTCGGGCTGTACGACTGATGCGCCCCGCGGCTGCCAATGCGCACACGAGCGCGTCCGCCCCTTCGCGCTGCGGGATCGATCCCGGCGAGATGAGGGCTCTGGTGCACTCGCTTGGCGCCCCCCTTGAATTCCTGCGCGGCGCGTCGCTGCTGTTCACCGGCGCGACGGGCTGGTTCGGCGTCTGGCTGCTCGACCTGTTGTGCGCCGCTGACGACTCGCTGGGGCTCGGCCTGCGGATCACGGTGGTCTCGCGGGATCCGGGTGCCTTCCTGCGCCGCTTTCCGGCCTTTGGCGGGGACTCCAGGATCGTCTGGGTCACGGCGGACATCCGCAATCTCGCACTCGCGGGAGAAGGCTTTTCGCATGTGATCCATGCAGCAACCGATTCCAGCGAGCGCTCACGCCGCAGCAGCCCGCGCGAGCTGTTCGAGAGTATCGTCGACGGTACGCGCCGCGCGATCGATGCGGCGGGATCCCAGTGCAGGTCCTTCCTGCTGCTGAGCTCCGGCGCGGTCTACGGCCCGGCGCGCGCAGGCCATGACCGCTTTGCCGAAGTCATGCCCGGGGGGCCGGATCCGGCGCTGGCGACGAGTGCGTACGCCGAGGGCAAACGCGCCGCGGAGACGGCGTGCGCGATCGCCGCCGGTGAGGGGTTGCCCGTGCGCATCGCACGCTGTTTCGCCTTCGTGGGTCCGCACATGCCGTTTGACCAGCATTTCGCGATCGGCAACTTCATCGCCGACGCGGTGGCGGGCCGGCAGATCTCGGTTCGAAGCGACGGGGCGCCGTTGCGCTCCTACCTGTACATGACCGATCTCGTGCGCGCCTTGCTCCTCGTCATGGGCGTCGGCACCGTGGGCCGGCCCTATAATGTCGGCTCGGACGACGTGGTCAGCATCGCGGAGCTCGCGCGGCGCGTGGATCGCATCGCCGGCGGCGCGGGGGTGCACATCGGCGGCGCAAGGTCCGATCCCGGCGATCGCTACATTCCGGATCTCACCCGGCTGCATTCGGAGCTGGGTTTCAGGCCTGAGGTGACGCTGGACGATGCCATTGCCCGTACCGTGGCCTGGCTGCGCGGGCGTTCTCGGGCCGGTATTTGATTTCAACAACTATTAATCAGTGGAGCGACGCAACATGGGAGTAGTCATCGGAAAGCGAACGGTCGGACAGGGGCATCCCTGTTATGTGATTGCCGAGATCGGCATCAATCACAACGGCGACCTGAACATCGCCAGGCAGCTGATCGACGTGGCCGTCGCCGCCGGCTGCAGCGCGGTCAAGTTCCAGAAACGTACCGTCGATGTCGTCTACACGGCCGAGGAGCTGGCGCGTCCGCGCGAAAGTCCCTTCGGCACGACCAACGGCGAACTGAAGCGCGCGCTGGAATTCGGCGCGGAGGGGTACAGCGAGATCGACGCGTACTGCAGGGCGAAGGACATCGCGTGGTTCGCATCGCCATGGGACGAGGCGTCGGTGGACTTCCTGGAGCGATTCGATGTCCCGTGCCACAAGGTCGCCTCGGCGAGCCTGACAGATGATGGCTTGCTGCGACGCATGCGTGCTACGGGCAAGCCGGTCATCCTGTCGACGGGCATGAGCACCATGGCGCAGATCGATCATGCGGTCGAGGTGCTCGGTCGCGACAAACTCGTGATCCTGCATGCGACGAGCACTTACCCGGCGAAGTATGACGAGCTGAACCTGCGCGTGATCCCGGTGCTAGCGCAGCGCTTCGGCGTGCCGGTCGGCTATTCAGGGCACGAGACGGGTATTGCCTCTTCGGTGGCGGCGGTCGCGATGGGCGCTTGCGTCGTCGAGCGCCACCTGACGCTGGATCGGGCAATGTGGGGCAGCGACCAGGCTGCCTCGCTGGAACCGAACGGCATCACACGCCTGATGCGGGATATCCACCTCGTCGAACTGGCGATGGGCAATGGCGAGAAGCGCCTGCTGGATGCCGAGGTGCCGATCATGAAGAAGCTGCGCCGTGTCGGACTCTGAGGCGCTGGCGCGCGTCGATGCGCTCGCAATGGATATCGACGGGGTGCTGACCGACGGGACCTTCACCTGGAGCGACTCCGGCGGGGAGTCGAAGCGTTTCTCGTTCGAGGACATCATGGGGCTGTCCCGCGCCCGGCAGGCCGGGATCCGGCTCGGCCTGATATCCGGCGAGGACGGTCCGCTGGTCGAGCGACTTGCACGCAAGATTTCGGCGAGTTTCGTCGCCGGCGGCTGCAAGGACAAGGGTGCAGCGCTGCGGGACTTCGCGGCGTCCTCCGGCATCGCGCTCGAGCGCACCGCCTACATCGGCGACGACGTCAATGACCTGTCCGCCCTGGCTGTCGCGGGGCTGGCGGTGGCCCCGGCCAATGCGCAGCCCCAGGTCAGGGCATCGGTTGCGATCGTGCTGGAGCGCGGCGGCGGCAATGGGGCCGTCAGGCAGTTGATTGAATTGATCCTTGCGGCCAGGTCCGGCCGCGGCACAGAACACTAGCAGGGACAGCGTGAAGCTTTCAGACTACGTGGTACGGTTCATCGAGTCGCTGGGTGTGCAGCATGTCTTCATGGTGCCCGGCGGCGGTGCCATGCATCTGAACGACTCACTCGGGCAGAGCACATCGATACAGTGGGTTTGCAACCTGCACGAACAGGCGAGTGCGATGGCGGCGGAGACCAACGCGAAGGCGACCGGGAATCTGGGCGTCGCACTGTTCACCACCGGGCCCGGCGGCACCAACGCCATCACCGGCCTCGCCGGTGCGTGGCTCGATTCTACGCCGTGCCTGTTCATCTCCGGCCAGGTCAAGCGTCCTGACCTCAAGGGCCGCACCGGTGTGCGCCAGATGGGTGTGCAGGAGGTCGACATCATTGCCGCGGTCAAGGGCCTGACCAAGTACGCCGTTCTGGTCACCGATCCGCAGAGCATCCGCTTCCACATGGAGAAGGCGGTACATCTGGCGCGCACGGGCCGGCCGGGCCCGGTCTGGATCGACATCCCGCTTGACGTGCAGGCTGCGACGATCGACCCGTCGACGCTGCGCGGGTATCGCGCTCCCAGGAAGACTCGCCCGCCCGCCACGCTGGCGCAGGACGTCGCGGCGATACTCGAATTGCTGCGCGGCGCCGAGCGCCCGCTGATACTGGCGGGAAACGGCGTGCGGCTCGCGGGTGCCGAGGCCGGATTCCGCGCGCTTGCGCGCCGGCTAAAGGTGCCCGTCCTGCTGACCTGGCTCGCGATCGACCTGTTTGCCCACGACGAGGACATACTCGTCGGCAAGCCCGGCACCGTCGCGCCGCGCGGCGTGAACTTCGCGCTGCAGAATGCGGATTTCCTCCTCGTGATCGGGGCGCGCCTCGACTTCACGATCACCGGCTACGCGCCGGAGCGCCTCGCACGCGGTGCGCGCAAGGTCATGGTCGACATCGATCCGGCGGAGATCGGCAAGCTCAGCCGGTACCTCGACATCCCCGTCTGCTGCGATGCGCGGATCTTCATCGACGCGCTGCTGCGGGCAACTGAGGGCCAGTCGCAGCCTGAGCGTGCCGCCTGGCATGAGCGCTGTGCGGACTGGAAGCGGCGCTATCCGGTGGTCCAGGACGAGCATCGCATCGAACTTGGGCCGGTCAGCACGTATTTCCTCGGCGAATGCCTCTCTGAGCTGATGCCGGAGGGCACGCCGATCGTCTCCGGCAGTTCGGGCGCCGGCATCGAGATATTCCAGCATGTGCTGCGCCTGAAGAAGGGGCAGCGCCTGTATCACACGACCGCGCTGGGTGCGATGGGCTACGGCCTGCCCGCGGCCATCGGGGCCTGCCTCGGCAGTGGCGGCCGCGAGACGATCCTCGTGGATGGTGACGGTGGCTTCCAGCTGAACATCCAGGAGCTGGCCACGATCCAGCGCCTGCAGCTGCCGATCAAGATGTTCGTGATCAACAACGACGGGTATTCGTCAATACGCACGAGCCAGCAGCGCTGGTTCGGGCGGCAGACGGCCGCGGATTCACGCAGCGGCCTGACGCTTCCGGAGATCGGCCCAGTTGCCGAGGCCTACGGCATCCGCACCGTGCGCATCGCGGATCAGTGTGAGCTGCGCGCGCAGCTCGCCGCCGTACTTGCGCTGCCGGGCCCGGTTGTCTGCGATGTCGTCAGCCGCCCTGACGAGGCTCGCATGCCGAGCCTGTCGTCCGCGCAGCGCGCCGACGGCTCGCTGTACTCCAAACCCCTCGAGGATCTGTGGCCGTTCCTGCCGCGTGAGGAGTTCTACGCCAACATGATCGTCAAGCCGCTGGAGGAATCTTGAAGCTCGGCATCATGCAGGGCCGGATGGTTCCACCCGAGGACGGCCGCTTTCAGTGTTTTCCGCGGCTGCACTGGCGCGAGGAGTTCGCGCTCGCTGCTGCCGCCGGCCTCGAGACGATCGAATGGATCTACGATGCGCATGGCGAGGACGTGAATCCGCTGGGAACCGACCCCGGCATCGCCGAGCTGCGTGGTCTCAGCGCCGCGCACGGCGTCGCGATCGAGTCCGTGTGCGCCGACTGGTTCATGGACTTTCCGCTGCTCGGTGCGGATGCGGCCGGGACCGCGGTCCGCTGGCAGCGCCTCGAGTGGCTCATGGGCCGGTGCGCGCTGCTTGACATCAACCGCATCGTACTGCCGTTCGTCGATGCATCGGCCATAGGCGGTGAGGAGGACCTCGCCGCCGTTGCGGCCGGCCTGAATTCGCTGGCGCCCGCGATCGATGCGACGAACGTCGAACTCCACCTGGAGACTGCGCTGTCGCCAGCCGGGTTTGCCGGTTTGCTCGCGCGCATCGTACATCCCCGCGTCAGGGTCAATTACGACTCCGGCAACAGCGCGTCGCTGGGTTTCCGGCCAGCTGAGGAGTTCGCAGCCTACGGCGCTCGCGTCGGCAGCGTGCACCTGAAGGATCGCCGGCTGGGCGCCGGAACCGTTCCGCTAGGCAGTGGCGACGCCGACTTCGGCGGCTTGTTCGCGGCGCTCGCCGCCTGCCGGTATGCCGGCGACTTCATCCTGCAGGCGGCACGCGGCCAGAGCGGCGATGAGGTCGGCTGGGCGCGCGACAATGCCGCATTCGCGCGTGGCCTGATGCAGGGACTGGAAGCACCATGAAATTCCTGGTCGTGGGGCTGGGGGGAATCGGGCAGCGCCATACGCGCAACCTGCGGGCAATCTACGGGGACCGGTGCGAGCTGATTGCCTATCGCGTTCGCCGCAGCAGCCCGGTCCTGACCGATTCGTTGCAGGTGGACAGCCCCGATGGCATCGAGGAGAGGTACGGCATCCGTTCATTCGACCGGCTGGACGAGGCGCTGGCGCAAAGGCCCGATGCCGCGCTGATCTGCAATCCTACCGCCGCGCACATACCCGTCGCGCTCGCGGCGGCACAGGCGGGATGCCATCTGCTGATCGAGAAGCCCCTCTCTCACGACCTCACACAGCTCGACGAACTGGCCGCAGCGGTCAAGCTCAATCGCCTCGTCTGCATGGTCGCGTACCAGCTGCGGTTTCATCCCTGCCTGCAACTCGCGCATCGGGTCTTCAGTGACGGGGCGATCGGCCGCGCAATCGCCTGCCGCCTGATCGTCGGCGAGTACCTTCCAGGCTGGCACCGCTACGAGGACTATCGCACGATGTATGCGTCGCAGCGCGCACAGGGGGGCGGCGTGGTGCTGTCGCAGATCCATGAACTCGATATCCTCTATTGGTTTTTCGGGCGCCCGCAACGGATCGTCTCGATGGGCGGGCACTGGAGCGAGCTGGAGATCGACGTCGAGGACGTTGCCTCCTCGCTGCTCGACTATGGACGGATGGTCGCACACCTGCAGCAGGACTACCTGCAGCAACCCCCGGTGCGGCAGATGGAAATCACCGGCAGCGGCGGCAAGCTCAGCGTCGACCTGCGCGCGCTGTCGGTGCAGGCGTTCGACGCCAGCGGCACGCTGGTGACCGACGAGTCCTTCGCGGGCCTCGAGCGCAATACGCTGTTCCTCGATGAGCTGCGTGTGTTCATCGCTGCGATCGAAGGCCGCGGCACCGTGCCGGTCGACCTCGCGGCGGGGCTGCAGAGCCTGGAGATGGCACTGGCGATCCGCCGCTCGATGGAGAGTGGCGTCGCAGTGGACATGGGTATCCCGACATGAACAGCAATCCCTTCGACCTGACCGGCCGCGTGGCCATCATCACCGGCGGAGCGGGACTGCTCGGGTTGGCGCATGCGCGCGCGCTGCGTGGCGCCGGCGCGATCCCGGTGCTTATCGACATCGCCGCCGTCGATCGGCGACAACTGCGAGAGCGCGCCGGCTTCGACGTCGAGTGCCTGGCCTGCGACATCACCCGCGAGGAGGCGGTGGCAGGCGCACTCACCGCGGTGCTGGCGCGGTATGGCCGTGTCGATATTCTCGTCAACAACGCCGCCAACAACCCGAAGGTCGAGACGGCTGGTGGCCTCGACAATTCCAGGCTCGAACACTACCCGCTCGCCCGGTGGGAGGCGGATCTCGCAGTGGGCCTGACCGGGGCGATGCTCTGCAGCCGGGTGTTCGGCGGCGAGATGGCGCGGCGTGGCAAGGGCGTGATTGTCAATATAGCCTCCGACCTCGCGCTGATAGCCCCGGACCAGCGCCTTTATGCGATCGAGGGCCGTGCAGCCGACGAGCAGCCGGTCAAGCCGGTGTCCTATTCGGTGGTCAAGACGGGGCTGGTGGGGCTGACACGCTACCTCGCCACCTACTGGGCGGCCGCGGGCGTTCGCGCCAATGCGCTATGTCCGGGCGGCGTGGAGAATGGCCAGGACGCCGTGTTTCTCGGGCGCATCGCCGAGCGGATACCGCTCGGACGCATGGCCGGCGTCGATGAATATCAGGGGGCGATGCTGTTTCTGTGCTCCGATGCCTCGTCGTACATGACCGGGGCGATCCTTGCAGTCGATGGCGGGAGGTCAGCATGGTGAGAACCGGAGGCGAGATGCGCAGCGAGCTCGAGGCGCTGCTCTCTGAGGATATCGCGCTGGCGCGCGAGCGCGAGCGCACGGCATTCGATCGTGCGGTCGCCCCTTTCGGTACGCGCCTGGTGCTCTTCGGGGCAGGAAGTCTGGGGCGCAGGCTGGCAAAAGTGCTGCGCGCGGAAGGTGTCGGGCCGCTCGCTTTTGTCGACAACAACGCAGCGCTCTGGGGCAGCGAGGTCGACGGCGTGCCCGTGTTCTCGCCCCCCGAAGGTGCACGGCGCTTCGGCCAGTCGGCGACATTCTGCGTGACGATCTGGCGCGGCGAGGGAACCGAGACCATGAGCGAGCGCTGCAGGCCGCTCACCGAACTCGGCTGCGCAAATGTGACCCATTTCGGCACGCTGTTCTGGAAGTATTACAGCCGTCTCCTGCCGCATTACTCGCTGGACCTGCCGCACAAGGTGCTGATTGCGGCCGACCAGGTCCGCGCCGGCTTTGAGGTCTGGCACGACGACCGCTCGCGCGCCGAATACCTCGCGCAGGTGAGGTGGCGCCTGCATCTTGACTTCGACAACCTCCCTCCACCGGTTTCCGAAAGGATCTATTTCCCGGCCGACCTGGTGCGTCTGTCCGCCGACGAGGTGTTCGTCGATTGCGGCGCATATGATGGCGATACGATCCGGGATTTCCTCGCGCACAGTGCCGGGCGATTCCGGCGCATCCATGCTTTCGAGGCCGACCAGCGCAACCTGGGCCGGCTCGAGCTGTTCGTCGCAGGCTTGCCGGCCGGGGTGCGCGAGCGCATCGAGGTCGTCGGCAAGGCACTGGCCGAGCGCGCCGGCGTCGTGCATTTCTCGGCGACCGGGACCGATGCGGCGGCCGTGTCGTCGGAGGGCATGGAGGTCGCCTGCGTGGCGCTCGACGAGCAGCTCGCAGATCCGCCGACGTACATCAAGATGGACATCGAAGGGTCGGAACCCGCGGCGCTGCGCGGCGCCGCTCGGATGATCAACGCGCACGGGCCCATGCTGAGCGCCTGTGTCTACCATGCACAGGATCACCTGTGGAGCGTGCCGCTGCAGATCGCCGCCCACGGCGCGGGCTACCGGATGTTCCTGCGCCCACACCTGCGCGAGTCCTGGGACCTCGTGTGCTACGCGATCCCGGCTGCAAGGTCCCTGCAATGAGCAGTCTGGCAGTTGAGTTCATGCAATGCCGCTGATAAGCATCACTGCAGGCTGCTACAACGAGGCGGGCAACGTGCGTGAGCTGCACGCCCGGATCACCGCGGTGATGAAGCGTGACCTGCCTGCCTACGACTACGAGATCATCCTGATCGACAACAAGTCGACCGACGACACGCTCGCGCTGCTGCGGGAGATTGCGCGGCAGGACAGGCACCTGAAGGTCATCGTCAACAACCGCAATTTCGGCGCACTTCGGTCGCTGACGCACGTCTTCCTGCAAGCGCACGGAGACGCCGTAATCGCGATGGCGGCCGACCTGCAGGATCCGCCGGAGCTGCTGCCGGAGTTCATCAGGAAGTGGGAGCAAGGCGCGATGATCGTCCTGGCGCAGAAGACCAGCACCCACGACACGCCGCTGCTGGGGCTCGCCCGCGACTGGTACTACCGCATCATCTCCACGCTCTCGGACGTCGACCTTGACAGGAACGTTACCGGTTTCGGGCTGTATGACCAGCGCGTCGTCGAAGACATCCGGCGGGTCGACGATGCGCGTCCCTACATCCGGGGGCTGATCTGCGATCTCGGGTACGAGCGTTCGCTGATCCCGTTCGATCAGCCGCCGCGCCGGCGCGGCATCTCGAAGATGAACTTCTATCCGCTGTGGGACCTGGCGATGCTCGGCATCACGAACCACTCGAAGATCCCGATCCGGCTGGCTACGTTTGCCGGTCTCGGCATCAGTGCGCTCAGCTTCCTGATTTCCGTGGCCTACCTGGTCTACAAACTCCTGTACTGGAACAGTTTCCAGATGGGCGTTGCGCCGCTGGTCATCGGCATGTTCTTCCTCGGCGCCGTGCAACTCGTGTTCATCGGCATCCTCGGTGAGTACATCGGCTCGATCCACACACAGGTCGTGCGGCGGCCGCTCGTGATCGAAAAGGAGCGGATCAACTTCGACTGACGGGATCCGCCAGCGAGGCGATCGCGCCGTCGTGGGCGGCGCGATGCAGGAAAAAGAAATTGGTCTCGGCCGTCGCGTCGTCCATTGTGTGGAACGCAGCCAGCCTGTCGCCGGCGGCATAAAAACACGCATAACCGAGCGACTGCATCAGTGCGATGATGTCATTGGGGTGATAACCGAAGGCGCGGGCGTGCCGCCTCAGCATCTCCGTGAATACCATGGGACGGTCTGATGCCAGGACTGTGGTGGCTCCCTTGAGGACGGCGAATTCCCCACCCTCGACGTCCAGTTTGATCGCGTCGATCCGCAGCCCGTGTGTCGCCGCATAATCGTCGAGCGTGGTTGCCCGGACCTCGACGGGCTTCGACGTATCCCCGTAGACACTGGGATGGGCGGAGGCTGCGCCGGCAATCGTCGGATCGACATGGATCACCAGCGTTCCGGCGCGATCCGCAACGGCCAGCTGTTCGACGACGACGTTGGGCAGCTTGTTGATGGCCATCATTTTCTGCAGCCATGCAAACGTGGTCGGCACGGGCTCGAAGGCATAAATCCTTGCACCGGGATCGTGCGCGGCCATGTGCGCGCAATACCAGCCGATGTTCGCGCCGATGTCAGCCACCGTCGCGCCCGCAGGTACCAGGCGTCGCCACATGTCGAATTCGGCCCGCTCGTAGCGTCCGAAATTCAGCGCAACCATGCACGGCGTACCTCGATCGGTCGGATCGAACGGGAAGACGACCGCCGAGAGGCGGCTGCGCAGCCGGATCCCGTCAGTGCTTATCTCGATCGACTCGATATCGGAGCCTGCGAGCAGCTGCGCATACTCCGACAGCGCCTCGTGGTGATGTGCCATCGCGCGGGAATATTCGTGCTTGTCGATGGTGCCGCTGCGGAATCGCGCCAGCAACGCAAGGCGTTCGTTCATAACAGGCTCCTGAGCGTACGGTGAAATCCCTCCTGCACGCCCACGCGCGGCGACCACCCGAGGGATCTCAGTTTCGAGGTATCCAGCTGGTGATAGGGATCGCGGTTGGCGATCGACGCGGCGCCGGATCCGGCCACCATGCGCAGCTGCGAACCGCGGTCCGGGCAGAGGCTCACGAGCAGCCTCGCCAGCTCGAGAACCGAACAGGCAGCGGTGTCATTGGCGAGCAGGTAGGCCTCCCCGCTGCCGCCCAGCAGCAGTATGCGCAGCAGGGCATCCACTGCATCCGACAGGTAGCAATAGGGCCGCACCGCGGCGCCGTCGGTGTGCAGGATGATGTCGCGCCGCTCGACGATCGCATACACGAACTGGGCGAATGCCCGGTCATCGTCTTGACGCAGCCCGGGCCCGTACGTGTGACTCAGCCGCGCGATGCGCACCGGAACGCCATATTGCCGCGCCCAGCCCGCGCACATCGTCTCCGCCATGCGCTTGGATTCCGCGTAGCAGGCGTAGGGGTCGAGCGGATCGACGACGCCGATGACCCGTTCATCGATGATGGTGCGCTCGCCCGGCACCACACCATGTACGGCGCCGCTGCTGAGCAGCAGGAAGCCTTCACTGCCGGAGCGCTGCGCCAGCTCCAGCAGATGGTGGGTACCGAGGAGCGCCCCGCGGTAGGTTCCCACCGGATCCGAGGCGAACAGCTGCGGGGTCGCGTTGCCGGCCGCATGAATGATGTAGTCCGGCTTCATCCCGGGAGGCACGGGATGTTCGACGGGCTGTACGAGGTACTGGAGATCGGCACGGGTCCCATGGTGCGCGAAGCGGGCCGCGGCTCTGTCCCGGTCCCGCACCAGGGCCACGATCCGGCAGGGCGGTCCCGACAGCAGCTCGTTGCGATAGAGAAGCGCCTCCGTCAGATAGCCGCCAACCAGGCCGGTCGCGCCGCTGATCAGCAAAGTCTTGCCGGCAAGGCGGTCCCAGGGCAGCGTCTCCGCCAGCAGCCTGCGCAGATCCTCGTCGACAATGGGATTACGGCCCGGAGCCATCTAGCGATCCCGCCGGTGCCAGTCCACGGTGCGCCGGATCGCGTCCTCGAGCGGCACCGTTTCCGTGAGTCCAAGCTCCAGCCGCGCACGCAGCGTCGACGGTACGTAGCGCGAGGCAGGACCGGCTGCGGGGGTGCCGCGCACTTCGACGCGACCGCCAGGGGACGCGATGGAGTTCACGAGCTCCGCCACCTCGCGAATCGAGTAGGTCTTGTCGGAGCCGACGTTGTAGGGCCGTCCGAGTGCGCCGCGCCCGAGGATTGTCCACAGCCAGACTGCGAGGTCCGCAGCGTACAGGTAGGAGCGGACGGGCGTGCCGTCGCTCTGCACGATGATGGGTCCGCCGCCGAACGCATCCCGCAGGAAATTGCCGATCGCGAACTGCCGGTCCAGCGGCAGGTAAGGGCCGACAAAGGCGAACGGCCGGGCGATCGTCACGGGCAGCCCATGCTCGCGAAGATAGCCCGCGCACAGCGTCTCGCCGATGCGCTTGCCCTCGGCATAGGCCGCCTGGTGGCTCGCACTGTTCAGGTGGGCGCCGTGATCCTCGTAGAGATATTCTGTCGACGACGGCTGCGAGCCGTAGACCGCACCGGAACTGACGAAAAGGAAACGCCGCACCTGTGCGACCCTTGCGAGTTCCAGTGCCTCCCAGACCCCCAGCACGCCGGTCTCAAGCGTGGAGAGCGGCTGCTGATCGTACGTCAGGTTATCGACATGGATCGCGGCGTGGATGATCGCGTCGATCCGCTGGCCCCAATCGGGCAGCTGCGCGGTCACTTGCGCGCCGAGCTGGCGGATGTCGGCCTTGATCAGCCGCACGCCATCGAGGCCGAGAAGGTTCGGGCAGCGCAGCTCGAAATCATCGGCCAGCGAGCCGATGCCGACGAGCTCGGCGCCGAGCCCGAGCGTCTGGTTCGCATGGTGGAAGGTCTCCAGCAGCCAGCTGCCGAAGAAGCCGGTCGCGCCGGTCACCAGAATGCGTGCGCTCTTCCACTGGTACATGCTCGTGGCAATCAGCCGCGTCACCTGTTCCAGGTCCTCGCGGGCCACGCCGTGCCGTCCCTGCGCGCTGTCGTTCATGGTCTGTCCGGTCCGAAGGTGTAGAGCCGGTGGGCAAGGAAGGAAAACACGATGATTAGCGACATGACCATCCCCTGCGCGAGCCAGAACTGTACGCCCACATGATCGACCAGCACCGTCATGCTCACGATGCCGGCGATGGCGCTGATGCCGTACACCACGTACGCCCTGAGGTACTCCCGGAGCCAGTTCCCCCGCGTGCGGAACACGAACAGCTTGTAGGTCAGGAAAGCCATCGAGATTGAAATCACGCTCGCGATCAGCGTGATGACGGCCGTGGACAGCTGCCGGTTCAGCAGCTGGTACAGGCCAAGCGCAACGCCATAGCCGAACGCGGTATTCCAGGCCCCGCCGACAAGGTACCTGATTTCCTGCCGCCGCATCATCTGGCTTGCGGCCCGAGGCGCTCGTCGAAGAACCCCAGGATCGTGGCCAGCGCATGGCGCCCCGCCGGCTGTCGCAACATGCCGTGTTTCTCGCCCGGGTACACCATGACGTCGAAGGGCTTGCCCAGGTCCTGCAGCCTGCGCAGCAGTTGCGTACTGTGCGAGAACAGCACGTTGTCGTCCGCCATGCCGTGCATGAGGAGCAGCCTGCCCTGGAGGCCGTCCGCATAGGCTAGCGCCGAGCTCGCCGCATAGGCCTGCGGATGATCCTGGGGCCTGCCGAGATAGCGTTCGGTGTAATGCGTGTCGTACAGGCTCCAGTCGGTGACCGGCGCGCCCGCGACACCGGCGCGGAACACCTCCGCTGCCTTGAACATCAGCATCAGCGTCATGTAGCCCCCATAGCTCCATCCCCAGACGCCGATGCGCTGTGGATCGATCCATGGTTGCGCGCCCAGCCAGTGCGCGCCCAGGACCTGGTCCTCGACTTCGACCCGGCCGAGCTGCCCGGACAGCGGCGACTGGAACGCCGTGCCGCGAAAGGCGCTGCCGCGGTTGTCGAGCTGGAACACGACGTAGCCGGCGCGCGTCAGGACCTGCGCGAAGTCATCGCCGCTCCAGTCGTCGAGCACCGTCTGCACGCCCGGACCGCCGTAGACCTGGACGATCGCCGGATAGCGGCGCCCGGGCTCCAGCCTGCGCGGCTTGTAGATGCGGTAATGCAGCTCCTGGCCGTCGCCGGCGCGCAGGCTGCCGAATTCCTCGAGCGCGTTGCCCGACTGGTAGGGCGCGTCCGGGTGGTTCGCATCCAGGCGGTTCTCCTCGATCCAGGCGCGCAGGGAGCCGTCGAGGTGGCGCGCGCTGACCTGCACAGGCTGCGTGCGGCTGGTAAAGCGATCGACGTAGAACGACAGGTCATGCGCGAGCGTGACCGCATGCAGTCCCGGCTCCTGCGTGATCCGCCGCACCACTTCGGGATGCAGGGTGTCCAGCGACGTCACGTACAGATCACGATCCAGCGGGCTGCGCTGGTTGGCCGTGAAATACACCTCGCGTCGCTTCTCGTCGATGCCCTTGATCGCGCGGCCGCGGAAATCGCCGACGTTCCACGCGCCCAGCGTCAGCCGCCGCAGCAGGGTACCGTCGTTGCGGTACAGGTACAGGTGTTGATAGCCGTCGCGGCCTGAGGCCCACAGGAACTCGCCGGAGTGGCGCAGGAAGGTCAGCTCGTCGTTAAGGTCGATCCAGCTCGCTGCGGTTTCGGTCAGCACGCGGCGACTGTTCCCGGTGCCGATGTCGGCGAACAGCAGATCCAGGGTCCGCTGGTCACGGCTCTGCCGCTGGACCGCGAGCGTCCGGCCGTCAGGCAGCCACTGGACCCGCGCGAGATACTGCTCGCCGCTGTCGCCGAGGTCGATCCAGGTGATCGCGCCGCCCGCCGCCGCGACGACCCCGAGCGTCACGCGGGCATTGGCGTCGCCGGCGGCCGGGTAGCGCTGCGCGAAGGTCACGACGCCGTCGGCGGCGACCTCGAAGCGCTGTTTCAGCGGTACCGCCGTTTCGTCGACGCGCGCGAACGCGATGTGCGTGCCGTCGGGCGACCACCAGTAGCCGGTATGACGCCCCATTTCCTCCTGCGCGACGAACTCCGCCTGGCCGTTGCGGATGGCATCGCCGCCGTCCTGCGTGAGTCGCCGGCTCAGCTGGGTCTTCAGATCGGTGACGTGCAGGTCCTGGCCGCTGATCCAGGCCACGGCGTCACCGCGCGGCGAGACCGTGGCATCGGTGATGTCCGTTGCGCCGCCGGTCGCGAGCGCCGCGATCGTGGGCGGGCTATCCGGATGCAGCGTCGCGGTGTAGAGCCTGCCGTCGACCGGCACGAGGACCGCCCGCTCCCCGGGGATGTAGGCATAGTCGAGGATGCCGGAGAGGCTCGCGGTGCGCTGGCGCTCGCGACGTGCGAGTTCCTCGTCGGATGGCGCAGTTCCCGGCGGCGACAGCGCATCGGCGTCGAGCACCCGGCGCGATCCGCCGCGCAGCAGGTCGTACTCCCACAGGTCGAGCCGGTTCGCATCGCCGGCCTTGCCGCGCAGGTAACAGATGGCGGCATTGCCGGGCGCGATGCGCAGCGCCGTCAGCGCCGGGCCCGCCAGCGCCGGCGCATCGAACAGCCGGCCGATATCGAGCCCGTCGCCGTGCGCCGCAGTCATCGACACGCCCGCGAGGAGCGCGCACAGCCACGCACGGCAGCGCGCGGGTTCATGGCTTGTCGGCAGGCGCATCGGCGGCGCCGCCAGCGTCCCATTCCTCGGGCGGCGCATCATCGGGAATCGCGTGCCGTTCGCTGAACCAGGCGCCGAGGTCGACCAGCCGGCAGCGTTCGCTGCAGAACGGGCGGTAGGGTGAGGCCTCGGACCATTCGACGCTGCGCCGGCATGTAGGGCACCTGACTGTCGTCATGCGGCGCCCCGGCCCGTCAGGCGCAACACGTCAACAGGAACGGCACATCGACCTCGATGTGCACGGGTCGATGCGTCGCATCGGTCCAGCTCAGGAAGCGCACCGTGCAGCGGTGCTGGTTGCCGCTGATCTCCGGGAACAGGTCGGTCTCCGCGGGGAGCGCGACACGCACGAGCTGGCACGGCGTCTCGCGTTCGAACGGCAGCTGGTAGATGCCGCCGAGCGCGACCTCGGACCGGCGCTTCGCGTTTTCGCGCGTCAGCCACAGCAGCTCGACGATCGCGTCGCACAGCGGGCGAATCATCGACAGCCAGTGCGCGAATTCCGCCGCGCGCACCTCGGCAGGCCGGTTCAGCCAGTAGGAATAATCCGGCAGGTCGAAGTCGCAGGTGCCGCCCGGGATCGCGCTGCGGTGCTTGATCGCGCTGAGGAACTCGGAGTCGCGCAGCGGCGCCATGAAGTTGCCGCCTGCGGCCGTCAGGTCGTCGCGCAGCCGGGTCAGGTTCGTCAGCAGCGACCGCAGCCGCGCCGGATCGACGCCGCTCCTGGTCTGGAATTCGCGCAGCACGCTGACGTGCCGCTCCAGTTCCTTCAGCACATCGCTGCGCGAGTCGCCGCGTGCGGTGATCGCAAGGATCTCGAGCAGGCTCGTGACTGCCGCGCGCGTACTCCAGGGGTTCGCACCCTCGCCATGGAAGCTCGCCTGGCCGTACAGGAACTCCAGACGCAGAAAGGTGCGCATGCGCTCGTTCAGCGGGTGTTCGTAGACGACCGGAGCACGTTCCGGAAGGTTGTCGGCCGCTGACTCGGATGGCGGGATCATCCGCATATTGTGTGCCAGACCGAGCCTCGCGGTAAACAGTTTATGGTAATGTCCGCCGGTAATGAACGCAGCCATTTGCCGGGAATTGCGCCCGCTGACGGCGTCCGCCTCGATTCTCGTCGCGATCGTCTGCGTCCTCGGCCTCGCACTGAATCACCCCTACGAAGGACTGTTCCACGACGCGCGCCTGTACCTGCTGCAGTCGCTGAGCCACCTCAGCCCCGCATCGCTGACCGCGGACGTGTTCCTGCGCTATGGCTCGCAGGATGCCTATACGCTGTTCACCGCGGTCGTTGCCGCGCTGATTCCGCCGCTCGGCGCTGAGCATGCCGCGGCGCTGCTGACCTGCCTCTCGCAGCTCGCTCTGCTGGCCGCCGCGGGCCTGCTGACCCGTGTGCTGGTGCCGCGCAGCCCCGCGCTGCTCGGCGTCGCGGTGCTGATCAGCAGCAGCGGTATCTATGGTTCGCACCGCGTTTTCACCGTCATCGAGCCGTTCCTGACGCCGCGCATGGCCGCCGAGGCGCTGGTGCTCGCCGCGCTGGCGGCGCAGCTGCGGGGACGGGCGTGGCTGGGCGCGGCCAGCATCGTCGCGGCGGCGCTGTGCCATCCGCTGATGGCGATGGCCGGACTCGTCGCATTCGCAGCCTCGCCGCTGGCACTGCGCCGGCCACGCGCGGCCGCGCTCGCCGCCGCCGTCGGCGCGGCGCTCCTGGTCGTCGCCGCCCGGCTGTTCCCTTTCGGGTTTCTGCAGCGATTCGATCCCGGGTGGCTGGCGCTGGTCAGCGCGCGCAGCCCGATCCTGTTCCTGCGCAACTGGGATGCCTGGGACTGGGCACGGCTCGCACCGCCCGTTGCGACGCTGATCATCGGCGCCGTCTGCCTCACTGCGCCGCCGGCACGCCGTCTCTGCGCGGCGGTGCTTGTGACGCTGCTTGCCGGACTGCTGCTCACCGCGATTGCCTGCGACGGCCTGCAGCTGGTGTGGTTCACGCAGCTGCAACCCTGGCGGTGGCAATGGCTCGCCTGCGTACTGTCCGCGCTGGTGCTGCCGGCCATCGTGCAGGAGTTGTGGGGCCGAGGGGGCGCAGCGCGCACGAGCGTGCTGCTGCTGCTGGCGACCTGGGTGTTCGGCGACTATCCCGGCAGCATCGCGGCCGCCGCGTTCGGCGTTGCCGCGCTGTGGGGTCTGCGGGACGCGGCGTCGCGCACGCGGCAGCTGGTCTGGTGGGGCGCCTGCGCCCTGCTCACGATGGCCTGCCTGTGGCGGGCCGCCTCCAACCTCGAGTTCACGGACTCGATGCTGCTGTCCAGCGAGTGGCCGCAGTGGATCCGCCGCGGCATGAGCCTGACCGGAGACGGCAGCCTGCCCGGTGCTGTGCTGCTGCTGGTCTGCGTGGCGGAGCGCTGGCCGGCGACGCCGCGGCGGCTGGCGCAGCTGGTCCTTGGCCTCGCCGGGCTGCTCGCCTGCGTCGCACTCGCCCCGTTCACGCTGCGCCAGCTCGCGCACCGCGAGTACACGGCGGCCTATCGCGATGCGCTGGCGCCGCTGCGCGCCGCGATTCCGCCGGGCGCCAACGTGCTCTGGGATGGACCGGGCGTCGCGACCTGGGTGCTGCTCGACCGGCCGAATTACCTGCTGCCGGCCGACACCGCGGGCATGCTGTACTCGCGTGCGGCGGCAATCGAGATGTTGCGGCGAGCCGAGTTGCTGGCCGTAGCGGTTGCCCCGGAGACTTTCCTGCGCTTCGACGAGCCGCTGGAGCTGCACCTGACCGCGGCGCAGCTGCAGCGCATCTGCCTGACCGGGGCCATTCCGTTCGTCGCTTCGTTCCAGGATATCGGCCGTGCGCCGCTGCTCAGCGTTGCGCCAGGCGCGCCGGGTTCGCGCGCGACCCTGAAGCTATACCGCTGCGAGGGCTAGATAGCGCTGGTGCAGCGCATCCACGCGCGCGTTCAGGGTCTCCAGGTCGGCCGAGTTGTCGAGAATATCGTCGGCAGCCGTGAGGCGTGCGGCGCGGCCTGCCTGCGCAGCGAGCATGGCGCGCGCCTCCCCGGCGGTGCTGCCGTCGCGCGCCTGCAGGCGCGCGAGCTGCAGGTCCTCGCCGGTATCGACGACCAGTATCCGGTCGACCCGCGAACGGGCATCGCCGCCCTCGACGAGCAGCGGTATCGACAGGATCACGTAAGGGCCCGCGGCGCTGCGGGCCAGGCGTTCCATCATGGCGCGTATCGGCGGGTGCAGGATCGCCTCGAGGTCGCGCCGCGCGTCGGGGTGGGCGAATACGAGGCTGCGCAGCGCGCGGCGATCCAGTGAGCCGTCGCCCTGCAGTATGCCGGTCCCGAAGCGCCGCACGACTGCCGCGAGCGCCGGCTCACCGGGGACAACCACCGCGCGGGCCACCTCATCGGCATCGATGACGGGTACGCCAAGCTGCGCAAAGCGCCGCGCCACCGTGGACTTGCCGCTGGCGATGCCGCCGGTCAGCCCGACACGCATGCCCGCTAGCGCCGCAATCCGGAGACTTGCAGGTAGCCGTCGAGCAGCGCGTCGCCGTAGAGCAGCGCGATCCAGCCGGCAATTGCCAGATAAGGCCCGAAGGGCATCGGCGCCGCCCGGTCGCGACCGCGCAGCAGGATCAGCGCTATGCCGATCACGGCGCCGGCACCCGCGGACAGGATGATCACGAGCGGCAGCAGCTTCCAGCCGAGCCAGGCGCCGAGCGCGGCGAACAGCTTGAAATCCCCATACCCCATGCCTTCCTTGCCGGTCAGCAGCCGGAACGCATGGAACACGAGCCACAGGCTCAGGTACCCGGCGCAGGCACCCAGGATCGCGTCGCGCGGCGCGACGGGGAGCGGCGCACCAGCGATGGGACCGATCAGCACCGCCGCCAGCAGGCCGGCCCACAGCAGCGGCAGCGTGATCGAATCCGGCAGCAGCTGGTGGTCGATGTCGATGGCGGTCAGTGCCACCAGGCACCAGGTCACGCCGAGCGCGCACAGCGTTGCCGCGGTGAAGCCGAAGTGCCAGGCGATCCAGCCGGAGAGAATCGCCGTCAGCAGCTCGATGAGCGGATAGCGCGCGGAAATACGCCCGTGGCAGCCATGACAGCGGCCGCGCAGCAGCAGCCAGCTCATCACCGGGATGTTCTGCCAGGCACGGATCGGTGCGCCGCAGGAAGGGCAGCGGGACGGCGGGGTGACGAGGTTGAAGGGTTCGACCGGCGCGACCGGATCGGCTGCAGCCTGGGTCCCGAGCAGTTCCGTGGCCTGTGCCCGCCAGTCGCGCTCCAGCATCATCGGTACGCGGTAGACCACGACATTCAGGAAGCTGCCGACGACAGCGCCGAGGATCGCGACCGTGCCGGTGAACAGGGCCGGAGACGCCGCGTAGACGGTGGCGAGCTCCTGCAGAATGCTAGACGACCTGGCCCAGTTTGAAGATCGGCAGGTACATCGCGATCACCATGCCGCCGACCAGCACGCCGAGGATCGCCATGATCAGCGGCTCCATCAGGCTCGACATGCTGTCGACCGCGTTGTCGACCTCGGCCTCGTAGAAATCGGCCACCTTGCCCGACATGCCGTCGAGCGCACCGGATTCCTCGCCGACCGCGATCATCTGCACGACCATGTTCGGGAACAGCCCGGTGTTCTCCATCGCGCGCTGCAGGCGCTGACCGGTCGCGACCTCATCCTTCATGCGCAGCGTCGCTTCCTCGTAGACGATGTTGCCGGTGGCGCCGGCGACCGACTGCATCGCCTCGACGAGCGGCACGCCGGCCGCGAACATCGTCGCGAGCGTGCGCGCGAAGCGTGCGATCGCGGACTTCACCAGGATCGGCCCGATGACCGGGAACTTCAGCATCATGCGGTCGAGACTGCGCTGCATCGGCCGCGAGCGCTTCAGCGTGTACAGGAAGCCCCAGATGCTGCCGCCGGCGACGACGGCCATCCACAGGCCGTTGTGCTGCACGTAGCGCGACAGGTTGACGACCATCTGCGTGAATGCCGGCAGGTCGGCGCCGAAGCCCTTGAACAGCGACTCGAACTGCGGGATCACGAAGATCAACAGGATGACCGTCACGACCACGGCAACGACCAGCACGGCTGCCGGATAGAACAGTGCCTTCTTGATCTTCTTCTTCAGCGCCTCGGTCTTTTCCTTGTAGGTCGCGATCTTGTCGAGCAGGTTCTCGAGCGCACCGGCCTGTTCGCCGGCCTCGACGAGGTTCACGAACAGATCGTCGAAGTACAGCGGGTGCTTGGCCAGCGAGTCGCGCAGCGTACCGCCGCTCTCGACGTTGGCCTTGATGTCGAGGATCAGCTTCTGCATCGCGGGCTTTTCGTGGCCGTTGCCGACGATCTCGAACGACTGGACCATCGGGATGCCGGCCGACATCATCGTCGCCAGCTGGCGGCTGAACGCGGCGATGTCCTCACCGGTGATCTTGCCGCCGCCGCGCGCCGTGCTCTGCGACTTGACGCGCGTCGCTGCAACGCCCTGGCGCCGCAGGTCGGCACGCAATGCCGCCTCGTTGGCCGCCAGCGCCTTGCCGCGCACCTTGTTGCCGCGCTTGTCCTTGCCCTCCCAGAGGAACTGGGTGTCGCGCTTGCCCGCACTTGCCGTCTGTACCGCCATAATCGATTCCTGCCCTTGAGTCCTGCGCCGCGCTAGTCGAGCGTGACGCTATTGATTTCCTCGAGGCTCGTCAGACCCATCTTCACCTTTTCGAGCCCTGAACGCCGCAGGTTCCAGACCCCGTCCTTCGTGGCCTGGTCGTTGATGTCGATCGCGCTGCCGCCGCTCATGATGATCCGCCCGATCGTCTCGGTCACCGGCATCACCTGGTAGATGCCGCAACGGCCCTTGTAGCCGTCGGTGCACAGGTTGCAGCCGACCGCGCGGTAGACCTGGAAACCGGCATCGATGTCCGACTCATGGAAGCCCTCCTTGCGCAGGGCCTCCTTCGGGATGTCGATCGTCTCCTTGCAGTGGACGCAGAGCTTGCGCGCGAGGCGTTGCGCGATGATCAGGCTCACCGAGGTCGCAATCGCATAGGGCTTGACGCCCATGTCGACGAGGCGCGTCAGCGTCTGCGGCGCGTCGTTCGTGTGCAGCGTCGAGAGCACGAGGTGACCGGTCTGCGAGGCCTTGATCGCGATCTCGGCGGTTTCCAGGTCGCGGATTTCGCCGACCATGATGACGTCCGGGTCCTGGCGCAGGAAGGCGCGCAGCGCGCCGGCGAAGGTCAGTCCTACCTTGGGATTGACGTTGACCTGGTTGATGCCGGGAAGGTTGATTTCGGCCGGGTCCTCGGCCGTCGAGATGTTCGTGTCCTCGGTATTGAGGATATTGAGACCGGTATACAGCGATACGGTCTTGCCGCTGCCCGTCGGGCCGGTGACGAGGATCATGCCCTGGGGCTTGGCCAGGTAGCGCATGTACAGATCTTTCTGGAACGGCTCGTAGCCCAGCGCCTCGATGCCGAGCATCGCGCTCGACGGGTCGAGGATACGCGCGACGACCTTCTCGCCGAACAGCGTCGGGCAGGTGCTGACGCGGAAGTCGATTGCGCGGTTCTTCGACAGCTTCATCTTGATGCGGCCGTCCTGCGGGACGCGCCGCTCGGCGATGTCGAGGCGCGCCATGACCTTGAGGCGGGCGACGATCTTGACGGCGAGCTGGACCGGCGGGATCGCAACTTCCTTGAGCACGCCGTCGAGACGGGTGCGGATCCGGAAGATCTTCTCGTAGGGCTCGAAGTGGATGTCCGACGCGCCTTTCTTGATCGCATCGAGCATGATCTTGTTGACGAAACGGACGATCGGCGCATCCTCGACGTCGTCGCGGCCGAGCGCCTCGGCGGCGTTCTCGTCGTCGCCCGGCGTGACCTCCAGGTTCTCCAGGTCCAGGTCGTCGTCGCTGAACGACGGCATGGCCGCGTCGGCCTGTTCGATCGACGCCTCGACGAGCTTCTGCAGCTTGTTGTCCTCGACGACGACGAACTCGATCGCCATCGAGGTCTGGAAGCGGATCTCGTCGAGCGCGTGCAGGTCGGTCGGGTCGGCGACGGCGAGGAACAGCCGCTTGCCGCGCTTCATGATCGGCAGCACGCGATGCTTCTGGACCAGTTTCTGGCTCACCGCGCGCGCGGCATCCAGATCCGGTACGACGACATCGAGATCGAGCAGCGGGACGCCGAACTCGTTCGACGCCGAGATGGCGATGTCGCGGGCAGTCGCGAGGTTGCTGGCGACCAGATGGGTGACGAGGCTGATGCGCTTTTCCTGCGAGCGGATGATGGCGTCCTGCATGGCCGCCTCGTTCAGCAGGCCGTCCTGCACGAGGCGCTGCGCGAGGCCGCCAAAGGCGACCCGCGAGGCCGTTCCCGTCGAGGTCAATGCGTGGTCATTCATGGGCTACCCGGAAATCCTCAGCGCTGCCTGTTCAACCCTCAAGTCCGCCCGACGATTCTACTACCCGGCCGGGCTGGTAATTGTCAAATTCACGGGGGATGTTCGCACAGGCCGGCGGAGCGATAGCGTGATTTCGCTCCCATAATCGGCCGACCGGGCGAAGGCCGATCGCCGCGTCACGCCAGGGGGCCCGCGACGGCACCCGGGCAGGGGAAATCAGCTGTGGCAGGCCGTCGGCAGGTACTGCGCCGACACGTTCGTCGATGCCGCGGTCGCCGTGGCGCCGGAGGCCACTGTGGCGCTCGCATTCGGCGTACCGGCCGAACCACACTGCCAAAGGATGTCGTTGTTCGTGTCCGTCCAGGGGATCAGGTCGAGAACCGAACCGCTGATGTTCTTGTTCGCCTTGCCGCCGTAGGTGATCTGGATGACGCCGCCAGCGATGACGGTAACGCCGCTCTCATACTTGCCGGATGACGCGGCAGTGCCCGTCAGGTTGGCCGTCACAGGCCAGTTGCCGGTGTTGGCATAGTACTCGGCGATCGCCGTCTTCCAGCCGTCGGCCAGCGTCAGGCCTTCCGTCACCTGGGCGCGGATGGTGTAGTTCTGGTAGGCCGGAATTGCAATGGCGGCCAGGATGCCGATGATCGCCACGACGATCATCAACTCGATCAGGGTGAAACCCTTTTGAATCTGTCCGATGGTGCGCATGTCCGTGCCGCCTTGATTTTTGGTCATAAAAAAGCCCCTCCTTTTAGAAGGGAGGGGCTCCAGTCTTACAGACTCATCATCTGCGATAGCTATTAGCTATGGCACGCGGTCGGCAGGTACTGCGCCGACACGGTCGTCGATGCCGCGGTCGCCGTGGCGCCGGAGGCCACTGTGGCGCTCGCATTCGGCGTACCGGCCGAACCACACTGCCAGAGCACGTCGTTGTTCGTGTCCGTCCAGGGGATCAGGTCGAGAACCGAACCGCTGATGTTCTTGTTCGCCGAACCGCCATAGGTGATCTGGATGACGCCGCCAGCGATGACGGTAACGCCGCTCTCATACTTGCCGGATGACGCGGCAGTGCCCGTCAGGTTGGCCGTCACAGGCCAGTTGCCGGTGTTGGCATAGTACTCGGCGATCGCCGTCTTCCAGCCGTCGGCCAGCGTCAGGCCTTCCGTCACCTGGGCGCGGATGGTGTAGTTCTGGTAGGCCGGAATCGCGATGGCGGCCAGGATGCCGATGATCGCCACGACGATCATCAACTCGATCAGGGTGAAACCCTTTTGAACTTGCTTGAGCATTTGCGTGACTCCTGAGAAAGAGAATTAGAAAAAACTGAAAGTTTCGTGAGGCAACGGCCCGGCAGGCCAGTGAGCTGATATAAGCAAACGCTGTGCCAGTAGTTCAGAAGTCGCTACAAGTTATTGTTTTTAATTAATAAAAATCTTCATAAGAGACGCGGTTCACAATTTTTCCGCATTGCAGTGCGGGGTCAGAATGGGCAGTTTGTGTCACCTAGTGACGGTTTTTGTCACTTTGCGTCGCGGTTTTGAGACCTCAGGAGTCGTTGCGGACCTCCTCGTGGTATTCCTCCTCGGCATTGATGGACCAGATCGCCTCCTTGCCTGCGCCACCGGCGAGGATCGCATCGACGGCACTGTTAGCCGCCAGCATTGAGTGGTCCTGGTTGTTGTAGCGGTGCATGCCGTTGCGGCCGACCGGATACAGGTTCGCGAAGTGGCCGAGATAGCCGCGCAAAGCGCCGAAGTGCCGGTACTCGCCGAAGTAGGCGGGGTAGGCCTTCGGCACGCGCACCACAGTTCCGTCGAGGACGTCGCGCCGCAAGATCATGCCGATCTTCTCCAGCTCCGCGGCGGCGAAGGCGATGAAGTCCCGATCCGCCATCGACCACAGGGCGTCGCCTGCGCGACAGAAGTACTCGAGGCCCAGCCAGATCGTCGCGGGGTCCGCAACCAGCGCAGGGCTCCAGTTGTTGAACACCTGCAGCCGGCCGATGCGCACGTCCGGTTCCTGGATGTAGATCCAGTTGTCGGGCGGCATGCCGTTTGCCGTGGTTCGCGCCCCCCCGCGCAGGCCTCCCTGCATGCGGCTCACCAGCAGGCCGGCCGTCATGAAGTCGCGGTACGGCAGTGCCGCGGCGATCCGCGACAGGCTGTCATCCCCAGGCTGGAGCATGCCGACCAGATCCTGCACCGGCAGCGTCGAGATGAAGTGATCGCAGCCGATGCGCCGCGTCGTCCCGGCCGCATCGCGCACCTGCACCGCGGTGACGCGAACGCCGTCGTGTTCGACACCGACGACACGTTGACCGAGCTGCACCTCGCCGCCCTGCGCGACGATGCGCCGCGCAACCTCCTCCCACATCTGCCCGGGACCCAGCTTCGGGTACAGGAAGCGCTCGATCAGGCTGGTTTCGACGTCCTTCTGGGCGGTGTCGGCACGAGTGCGGAACTGCCGCGCGAGCGCATGGCGCAGCGCCCGGGTGACGGAAAGGCCCTTGATCCGCTGCGCGCCCCATTCGGCAGAGATCTCCGCACAGGGCACGCCCCAGACCTTTTCGGTGTAGTCCTTGAAAAACGTCTTGTACAGCCGCTCGCCGAAGCGGTTGATCAGAAAATCCTCGAGGGAGGCTTCCGGGGAGCGTCGCTGCAGTCGCGCGCGCAGGTACGAGAGGCCGACCCTGGAGGTCTCGACCAGGCCCATGTTGCCGATCGTGCCGGCATTGAGCTTGAGCGGGTAGTCGAAGAAGCGTCGGCGGTAGAAGATCCGCGACAGCCGCTGGCGCACCAGCATCACCGCGTCGGCGGATGACGGCGCCAGCGCCGCCGGCACGAACTCGCGCGACTGTTGCTGGTAGGAGATGCGCAGTGCGCCGTCCGCCTCGGTGTCCGCGACAGGGAGGATCTCCTGCCACCAGCGCATGACCCAGTCGGACTTGGAAAAGAAGCGATGGCCGCCGAGGTCCATGCGGTTGCCGCGGTAGTTGACGGTCTTGGAAATGCCGCCAACCTGGGCGTCGGCTTCGAATACCAGCGGCTGAATGCCTGAACGGCGCAGCAACTCGAGCGCCGCCGTCAGTCCGGCCGGGCCTGCGCCGGCGATGACTGCGACCTGCTTGCGTTCCCTGCCCGTTGTCATAGCCGGCTCAGGATCGCTCAGATCGGGGGACGATGCACGAAAAGGAGCTGCCGGCGGGCCAGAAAATTGCAGCAGAAGGAGAATCCGGCCGCAACGCCCTTCGCCGGCAGGATCGGGATCGCGAGCAGATCGACGGCCGTGTACATCACCGCGCCGTTGACGATGACGCCGACCCCGCCGAGCGCAATGAAGCTGAAGAACTCCGCGCGGCGGTTGCGCAGGCGGTGCTCATCGAACACGAACCTCACCGACAGCGCATAGGCAACGACGGCACCCGTCAGGAACGACGTCGTCGCCGCCGCCAGCGTCGGCCAGTGACCGAGGCGGACGAGCAGCATCAGCAGGCCGGCATCGACTCCGAGCGCCACCCCCGAGACGAGTGCGTAGCCGATGGCCTGGCGGGCGAGGGGTTTCACGCGGCGATTTCCGCGGCGCGCACCAGACGACAGTCATACAGGTACCAGTTCTTGTAATGACCACCGGCCGTGTTGCGCAGCGCGCCAAAGCCCAGCGCCTCGCGTGCGACGACGAACCCGAGGCGGGGATCGCTGCAGACGCCGCTCAGGGTTGCGGTGGTCAGCGGCCGGTCCTTGTCCCTGCCAGGGGGCTTGCCCTGGCCGCTGGTACGCCGCGCCAGCAGACTCATGATCCGCCAGCTCGGCTCCTCAAGCGGCGCGAGGACCAGGCCGCGGCGGCGGATCTCGGCGGCGACGGTCCGTGAGAACACGGCGCCGGCCGACTGGTCGATCGAGAGGTAGTTGGGCCGCTGGAGTGTGAACCAGACGAAACTGGCGGAGTTAGGCTCCCCTGCGACCCAGACATTGCTGCCCGGCGGAATCACGACGCGCCATGGCGCGTAGTCGGCGAATTCCTCGGTAGAGACGGCCAGCCGCAGTGCGCCCGGCATCGCCACGAGCGCGAGTGCGAGGAACGGCAGGCAGGCGAGCGCGGGAATCCACGGCTCGCGCTGCCGCCGCAGCCACCAGACGGCCGCGCCGAACAGCGCCAGTGCGGCCGTCTGCAGGCCGAGGATGTTGCGTGTGTAGGCGAGGACCGCGGGCTCGCGGCCGGTTTCCGGGAGCGGTGCGCCGAGGATCGTCCAGGCATTGGCGACCGTCCAGGCGAGCAGCACCAGCGCGAGGATCACTGCGGCGACGCGCAGCAGCGATGTCATCCGCGGCGTGATCCACGGCCGCGACAGCCACATCAGGGCGGCGAGGCCGATGCCGACCCAGGTGTCGACCGCCGTGCAGGTCCATCCAGTTGCCAGCACCAGCGCGCAGGCCGGCCCGCAGCGTGGATCGCGCCACAGCGCCCGCAGGGTCGGCGCCAGCAGGACGATGCCCATGAAGCTCGTAATCCATACCCAGCGCCAGGCCTGGCCCTGGATCAGGATTGCGACGGGGCCCAGCGTGCAGGCGATCCAGCCTACGCACAGGCCCGCCGCACCGACCAGCATCGAGCTCCACGCGAGCGCACGGACGCGGCGTTCGTCGACGGCGAGCAGCGTCAGCGTCAGGCTCGCGAAGGGCAGCAGGTTGCCCTTCCAGTCGGGCAGGCGCCACAGCTGCAGGAACAGGAACTGCGAGCGTTCGCGCACCATGTCGAGCCAGTCGCCATCGATCAGTGCAAGCGGACCTGCCGTCTGCGGGTAGCGCTGCGCGAGGACAGCGAGCAGCGCAGTGCCGGCAATGCCGGCGAGCGCACCGCAGACTGCGACCCGCGGCGCAGCCGCGAGGCACAGCAGCAACAGCAGCCCTGGCAGTGCAAGAAGAGGATGGATCGCCAGCGCGGCCGCGGCCAACCCGAAACCGAGCAGCCGGTAGCCGCCGCAGTAGCAGGCGAGCGCGGTCACGACCAGCGCCTCGGCGAAGTTGCGCGCCGTCAGGAACAGTTCGCCGAAACGGAACACGCCGTAGGAACCGTAGTGTCCGACGGTGATCATCAGCAGCGCGACTGCAACCCAGGCGCATTCCGCACCGGCGACCCGCCGCATCAGCGCCCAGGCGGCCGCAAACAGCCATGCGCCGGACACCACGAACAGCAGGCGTGCCGCCTCGTGCAGCCCGCAGGCGGCGATCAACCGCGCATAGAGCTGCGAGAAAACCGTATAGCGGTCCTGCGAAACGTCCTGCAGGTACACATCGCCGGCCAGCGCCGGCTGCAGCTTTGCGAGCGCCTGCAGCGCATACAGCTCGGCATCCCCGGTCAGGTCCACGTAGCGATGCGTCAGTGCCCACAGGCAGGCCGCAAGCAGCGTCAGCGCCAGTGCGACCACGCCGCGCCGCTCCCCGACGCGCTCAGCTTCTGCCATACGCCATGCCTATTCGATGCCGAGCTTCTTGATGCGATAGCGGAGCATCCGGAACGACATGCCGAGCGCCTTGGCGGCTGCAGTCTTGTTGAACCGGTGTTTCTCGAGCGCCTTGAGGATCGCATCGCGCTCGATGTCCTCCAGGTGGTCGCCGAGGGCGCCGCTCTGCGCGGCGGCGCCGGCCTTCGGCGCTGCGACCGGGGCAGCCTCCTCGTCGGCGCCGCCGCTGGCCACAACCGGCGTCGGCCGCAGCTGGATGTCCTCCATGCGGATCTCGCCGCCGCTGCACAACGTCACCGCCCGCTCGAGGATGTTCTCGAGCTCGCGGACGTTCCCCGGGAAGTAGTAGTGGCACAGCGCGCTCATCGCCGCCGCGTCGAGCGTCGTCGGTGGCGAGTCCATGCGTCGGCCGAGACGGCGCAGTATCGCATCGACGAGGTCGGGCACGTCCTCGGGCCGCTCGCGCAGCGCCGGCACGCGCAGCTCGATGACATTGATGCGGTAATAGAGGTCCTCGCGGAACCTGCCGTCGGCCACCAGCTGCGCGAGGTTCCTGTGCGTGGCCGACAGGATGCGCACATCGATCGGCACCTCGGTCTGCTCGCCGACCGGACGTACGCCCTTTTCCTGGATCACGCGCAGCAGCTTGACCTGCATGTGCAGCGGCAGGTCCGCTATCTCGTCGAGGAACAGCGTGCCGCCTTCGGCCGACTGGATCAGGCCTTTCTTGTCGCTGACCGCGCCGGTGAAGCTGCCGCGCTTGTGCCCGAACAATTCGCTTTCCATCAGTTCCGTCGGGATCGCGCCGCAGTTGACCGGCACGAACGGTGCGCTGCGGCGCGGCCCCGAGCCATGGATCAGCTTTGCGACCAGTTCCTTGCCGGTGCCGGATTCGCCGGTGATGTGCACGGGCGCCTGGCTGCGTGCCACACGCCCGATCATCTCGCGCAGCTGCTGCATGCGCCCGGAGTCGCCGAGCAGGCGCGGCCCGAAGATCGTCGAGTCGTTCTCGCCGGCCACCGACAGCTTGATCGCCGCGGCGACGATCTTGCGCAGCCCGGCAAGATCGAGCGGTTTGGAGGCGAAATCGAAGGCGCCGGCCTTCAGCGCGCGCACCGCGATCTCCATGTTGCCATGGGCCGTGATGACGGCGACCGGCACCATCGGCGTGTGCTTCTGCATCCAGTCGATCAGCTCGAGGCCGTCACCGTCCGGCAGCCGCATGTCGGTCAGGCACAGGTCGAAGGACTCGCCCTGCAGGTGGCGGCGGGCCGCCTCGACGGTCAGCGCCGTGCGCGTATCGAGCTTCATGCGCTGCAGCGTGATCGTCAGCAGCTCGCAGATATCCGGCTCATCATCGACGATCAAGACGCGGGGTTGGTCCATGGGGCTATTGTAGCGCGGCGCGGTCGGCTACTCCTCCCAGCGCAACGGATCCGAGAACACGATCCGGAACACGCTGCCGCCGCCCTCGCGCGGCTCGTACAGCAGGACCGAGCGGTTCAGCTGGCACAGCTCGCGCGAGATGTACAGACCGAGGCCGGTGCCGCCGTTCTGGCCGGTGAAGAACGGCTCGAAGATCCGCTCGACGACCTTCGTGTCGATGCCGCTGCCGCGATCGGCGACTTCGAGGAAGGGTCGGTTGTTCGGCGTCAGGCGGCCGTAACGCACCTCGATCGGTGCGGCCGGGGCGGTGCCGCCGTACTTCAGCGCGTTGTCGCACAGGTTCCAGACCACCTGGTGTAGCTGACCCGGGTCGAACCGCACCAGCAGCTGCGGGGCGTCGCCGGTGAGGCGCAGCCGGCTGCGCGGCACCTGGGTCGTCTGCAGGAACTCGCCGACGAAGTCCTCGAGCCAGCCGACGAGCTGCAGCCGCTGCGGGTTCGTGGCTTCGCGCCGCGACAGCTGCAGCACATTGTTGATGATCGCGCTGACCCGCTCGGCGTTGTTGCGGATGATCTCGGTCAGCCGGCGCTCCTCCGGGCCGATCGCAGGACTTTCCGCCAGCAGCTGTCCGGCATGGCTCATTGCGCCGACCGGATTCCTGATCTCGTGGGCGATGCTGGCCGAGAGGCGGCCGAGTGCGGCCAGTTTGCCCTGCTGCACGCGCTCGGCGAGCAGGGTCGTGTCCTCGAGGAAGATCAGCGTGGGTCCCGGCGGCCCCTCGCCCAGCGGCGCGAAATACGGCTGGATGACGCGCGCGCCGTCGGCGGCGACGAAGCTGCCGGGGTTGCGTTCACGCTCATCCCCCTGGCGCCACGTCGACAGCGAATACAGGAGCCGCGGCGAGACCTCGCCGAGCAGCGCGTTCGGGACCGCGCGGTCGGTCCCGAGGATGTCGGCTGCCGAGGCATTGATCAGGCGGATGGCGTCGTCCGCATCGACGACCAGCAGGCTCTCGCGCAGGTGCTGCAGGATGTACTGCGACAGTTCGGCCAGGTTCGCGAGGTCCACGTCCTTCTGGCGCACCAACGCCTCGCTCTCGCGCATCCGCCGCGCCAGAAAGCTCGCCGCGGTCGCGATCGTGAACAGCACGGCGCCGAGCAGCCCCGACGTCGTATAGGCGCTGATGTCCGCGTGGCCTGCCACCTCCTGCCCGGTGGTCACGATGAACATGCCGAGCGTCGCCAGCGCCGCCAGAAACAGCGCGCTGCGCGTGCGCAGCAGCAGCGAGAGGCCGCCGACGGGGAGCAGGAACAGCAGGCCGAGGCCGCTGCCGACGCCGCCGCAGGTCTCGAGGATCAGGGTCAGGACGCCGAGGTCCACAGCCGCCTGGACGACCGTGTGCTGTTCGAGGGTGCCGATGCGCCGGCGCACCAGCTGCGCGAACAGCAGTCCGCACAGCAGGTAGGCAAATCCGGTGCCGAGGAACAGCCTTGGCGAGTCGACGGCGAGGCCGCGCGGCCCGATGACGTAGTAGAGGCCGAGGAGCACGAACGGCACGAGCGTGCGGTACAGGTTCAGCAGCGACAGTACCCGCCAGTTCAGTGCCGGGCTGGTTCCTGCCTGCCGCTCGACGGGCTGCATCAAATGCTGGTGTCCTCTCGCCGCTTTGCGCTGGTGTGGAGCTTAATTCAGAATAGCGCGAAAGCGACAAGGAGAGCGTATTTTGACGAACCCGCGGCGGCTGCGCTGTGTGCTGGCGCAGCTGAACCTGGTCGTCGGCGACGTCGACGGCAACACCTCGAGGATCGTGGCTGCGGCCGATGCGGCCCGCGACCGCCATGGGGCCGACGTGGTGCTGCTGCCCGAACTCGCGGTCTCCGGCTATCCGCCCGAGGACCTGCTGTTCCACAATGGCATGCGCGCCCAGGTTGCACACTCGCTGGAGCGGCTGCGCAGCGAGGTGCGCGGCATCACGCTGGTCTGCGGCTATCCGGAGTATGCGGACGAGCGGATCTACAACTCGGCAATCGTCGTGCGCGACGGCGTCGTGCTCGCGAGCCATCGCAAGGCCTGCCTGCCCAACTATCGGGTCTTCGATGAAAAGCGTTATTTCACGCCGGGCGTGGCCGCGACGGTCGTCGACATCGGCGGGGTGCGCGCGGCAGTGCTGGTCTGCGAGGACATCTGGGAGGCCGGTCCCGCGCATGCGGCCCTTGCGGCCGGCGCCCGGCTGCTGCTGGTCATCAATGCCTCGCCCTACGAGATGGGCAAGCAGCAACAGCGCGAACAGTCCGTTGCCCGTCAGCGGGTGCGCGAATGCGGCCTGCCGATCGTGTTCCTGAATCTGCTCGGCGGCCAGGACGAGCTGGTGTTCGACGGCCACTCGTTCGTCATGAACGCGGCCGGCGAGGTCACGCAGCGCGCGCCGGCGTTCGAGGAGGGGCTGTACGTCGCCGACCTCGAAGTCGGGGCCGACGGGCGCGTCGTGCCGCTCCCGGGACCCCTCGCTCCGTGGCAGTCGGATGAACAGAGCGTCTATGGCGCGCTGGTCCAGGGGACGCGCGACTACGTCGACAAGCACCGCTTCCCCGGCGTCGTGATCGGCCTGTCGGGCGGCGTCGACTCGGCGCTGACGCTGTGCATCGCGGTCGATGCGCTCGGCGCCGCGCGCGTGCACTCGGTCGCGATGCCGTCGCGCTATACGTCGCAGATGAGCAAGGACGATGCCGCGCTGCAGGCCCGCTGGCTCGGCGTGCATCACAGTGAGATTCCGATCGAGGGCATGTTCGAGGCGACCCTGGCGGCGCTCAAGGATCAGTTCGCGGGACGGCCACCGGATACCGCCGAGGAGAACATCCAGTCACGCTGCCGCGGCGTGCTGCTGATGGGCATCTCGAACAAGACCGGGCGCATGCTGCTGACGACCGGCAACAAGAGCGAAATGTCGGTCGGCTACGCGACGCTCTACGGCGACATGGCGGGCGGCTTCGCACCGATCAAGGACTGCAGCAAGCTGCTGGTGTACCGGCTCGCGAACTGGCGCAACGGGAGCGGCCAGGCGATCCCGGCGCGCGTCATCGAACGGCCGCCGACCGCGGAACTGCGCTACGACCAGAAGGATACCGACAGCCTCCCCCCTTACGAGGTGCTGGACCCGATCCTGGAGGCATTCATCGAGGAGGACCTGTCGGTGGACCAGATCGTGGCGCGCGGCTTCGACCGGGTGACGGTCGGGCGGATCCTCGACATGGTCAAGCGCAACGAGTACAAGCGCCGCCAGGCGCCGCCCGGGGTGCGCGTCAGCGGCCGCGCATTCGGCCGCGACTGGCGCTACCCGATCACCAGCGGCTACCGCACGCGGTAGCGCCTACCAGAACCAGTGCTTGCGGGGCTTGTCGGCCCCGGCCGCCGCAGCGGCAGGGTAGTTGTCGGCGTAGACGCGCTCGGCATTCGCGGCCAGGTCATCCATGTGCAGCGCGCGATAGGCCTCGACCAGCACCTGCATCGACGGCTGCACGGCCGGAGCCCCGTCGTAGTTCTCGATGCAGTACTTGGCGCGGTTGATTGCGCCGACGTAGGCGCCGCGGCGCATGTAGTAGCGGGCAACGTGCAGCTCGAATCCGGCCAGGCGGTTGCGCAGGTAGACCATGCGCTGGCGCGCGTCCGCGCCGTACGGGCTGTGCGGGTACTTGGCGATCAGCGCAGCGAATGCCTCGAAGCTCTTGCGCGTATTGGTCGGCGGCCGTGCCGACAGGTCGACCTTGAAGAAGCGTTCGATGAAGTTCGCCTGGTGTTCGAAGTAGACCAGTCCCTTCATGTAGTAGGCGTAATCGACACGCAGGTTGGTCGGGTTCTCGCGGATGAACGTGTCGGCGGCATCGACCGCCGGGTCCGTCTGGCGGCTGCGGTAGTAGACGTAGATCAGGTCGAGCTGCGCCTGGCGCGCCGGTTCCGAGAACGGGAAGCGCGACTGCAGGGCCTCGAGGCCCTTGATGGCATTGCCATAATCGCCGTTCTTCATGCTCTTCTGGGCCCGCTGGTAGATCACCTCGGGGCCGGACTTGGTATCGTCATCCGCGCGGTGGCTGCGGCAGCCGCTGCCGATGACCGCGATCGTCACGCACAGCAGCAGGACCCGCAGGGCGCCATGGCCGCGACCGTTCACGGGGCCATTGTCCCGGTATTCATTATCACGCGGTCGCACAAGGGATTCCTTACAATGGGTGGATCGAGCGCAGCGCGGCAGTATACCCGATGCGCCACCGTCAGCTTCGAGTACCCCTATGAGCGCAGAGTTCCAGCTGGTTGAACTGAAGATCCCGGCGGAAATGGCCGGGGAGCGGCTCGATGTCGTGCTGGCGCGGCTGCTGCCGCAGCAGTCCCGCACGCGCATCAAGAGCTGGATCGAGTCCGGCGCAGTGCGGGTCGCGAGGGCTACCGCCCGTCCGGCCGACCGGGTACAGGCCGGCGCCCGGGTCACCGTCGAGGTCACGGCGCCCGTGCCGCACGGGCAAGCCGAGCCTGAGGCGATCGCGCTGCATATCGTGCACGAGGACCGGGACTGCCTGGTGATCGACAAGCCGGCCGGGCTGGTGGTGCATCCCGGCGCCGGCAATCCCTGCCATACGCTGCAGAACGCGTTACTGGGGTTCGACGCGGCGCTGGCGGCACTGCCGCGGGCCGGGCTGATTCACCGGCTGGACAAGGACACGAGCGGGCTGCTGGTCATAGCGCGTACGCCCGAGGCCCAGACGGCGCTGAGCCGCCAGCTGCTGGCGCGCACGATGGGGCGCGAATACCGCGCCGTCTGCGCCGGGGTCATGACCGGCGGCGGTACGATCGACCTGGCTGTCGGGCGCCATCGTACCGACCGGTTGCGCATGGCGGTGCGCGAAGACGGGCGCAACGCGGTCACCCATTACCGGATCCTCGAGCGCTATCGCGCGCACACCCTGGTTGCGGTCAGGCTCGAGACCGGACGCACTCACCAGATCCGGCTCCATCTGGCGCACCTGCACTATCCGATCGTCGGCGATCCGGTCTATGGCGGACGCTTCGCGCGTCCAAAGGGCGCAGCGGATGCCCTGGTCGCAACCCTGCGCGATTTCCGCCGCCAGGCGCTGCACGCCGCGCTGCTCTCGTTCGACCATCCGCGCACCGGCAAACGGCGTGAGTTCGAGAGCCCGCCGCCGGCCGATTTCCAGCAGCTGGTCGCGGCACTGCGTGTGGATGCAGCAGTCGGCGCGGACTCGGCCGGCCCGCGATGAGCCTTGCCTGGCTGACGCCCGACTGGCCTGCGCCTGCGCGCGTGCGGGCGCTGTCGACGACACGCGCCGGGGGGGTGAGCGGCGGCGTCTACGCGTCGCTGAACCTCGGCGACCACGTCGGCGACGAGCCTGTGGCGGTGGCCGCGAACCGCCGTCTGCTGCGCGAGGCCGCGCGGCTGCCGGCCGAGCCGTACTGGCTGCGCCAGGTGCACGGCATCACGGTCGCAGACCTCGATGCGGCGCCGGCCGCCGCGTCGCTGCCGGCAGAAGCGGATGCGTCGCTTGCCAGGACGCCGGGACGGATCTGCGCGATCCTGACGGCGGACTGCGTGCCGGTCCTGTTCGCCGCTGCCGATGGCAGCGCGGTCGCCGCGGCCCATGCCGGCTGGCGGGGACTCGCGGCTGGTGTGCTGGCAGCCACGGTGCAGGCGCTCGACATCGAGCCGGGCGCGCTGGTCGCCTGGATCGGTCCCTGCATCGGCGCGGCGGCCTACGAGGTCGGTGCGGAGGTCCGGGAGGCGCTGCTCGCGGCCGACCCGGGCGCCGCGGGCGCGTTTCAGGACAGCCGGCCGGGGCACTGGCTGGCGGATCTGCCGCTGCTGGCGCGCCGGCGCCTGGAGCGGCTGGGGATCCGTTCCATCCATGGCGGCAGCGACTGCACGCACCGGGACGGCAAGCGGTATTTTTCGCATCGGCGCGACGGCCAGACCGGCCGCCAGGCGACCCTGGTCTGGCTCACCGACCGTTGAATTGACGCACCTGCGCCCCATTAAAGGACCAACGAATCCTTTAATTCCAGGGTGCCGGTATGCGAATGGACAAGCTGACGACCAAGTTCCAGGAAGCGCTCGCCGATGCGCAGTCGCTGGCCGTGGGCCGCGACAACCAGTTCATCGAGCCGGCCCACCTGATGCTGGCGCTGATCGAACAGCGCGGCGGGACCGTGCGGCCGCTCCTCGAGAAGGCGGGCGTCAGCGTCACCAAGCTGCGGACCGAACTCGGCATGGCGCTGGACCGCGTCGCGAAGGTCGAGGGCGCGGGCGGCGAAGTCATGGTCGGCAGCGACCTCTCGAAGCTGCTGAACGTGACCGACAAGCTCGCCCAGAAGCGCGGCGACCAGTTCATCTCCAGTGAGCTGTTCACGCTCGCCGCCTGTGAGGACCGGGGCGAACTCGGCCGCCTGTTCAAGGCCGCGGGCGCCTCGTGGCAGGCGCTGGAGCAGGCCATCGACGAAGTGCGCGGCGGGGAGAAGGTCGAGGACGCGAATGCCGAGGAACACCGCAAGGCGCTCGAGAAATACACGATCGACCTGACCGAGCGCGCGAGCCTCGGCAAGCTCGATCCGGTGATCGGGCGCGACGACGAGATCCGCCGCACAATCCAGGTCCTGCAGCGCCGCACCAAGAACAATCCGGTGCTGATCGGTGAGCCCGGTGTCGGCAAGACCGCCATCGTCGAGGGTCTCGCGCAGCGCATCGTCAACGGCGAGGTGCCGGAGGGCCTGCGCAACAAGCGCATCCTCGCGCTCGACATGGGCATGCTGATCGCCGGCGCGAAGTTCCGCGGCGAATTCGAGGAGCGGCTCAAGGGCGTGCTGTCCGACCTCGCCAAGCAGGAAGGCCAGGTGATCCTGTTCATCGACGAGATTCACACGATGGTCGGCGCCGGCAAGGCTGAAGGGTCGATGGACGCCGGCAACATGCTGAAGCCGGCACTTGCGCGCGGCGAGCTGCACTGCGTCGGCGCGACCACGCTTGACGAGTACCGCAAGTACATCGAGAAGGATGCGGCGCTCGAGCGGCGTTTCCAGAAGGTACTGGTCGACGAGCCCAGTGTCGAGGACACGATCGCGATCCTGCGCGGCCTGAAGGAGCGCTATGCCGTCCATCATGGCGTCGAGATCACGGACCCGGCGATCGTCGCGGCCGCGACGCTGTCGCATCGCTACATCGCCGACCGGCAGCTGCCGGACAAGGCGATCGACCTGATCGACGAGGCAGGCTCGATGATCCGCATGGAGATCGACTCCAAGCCCGAGGCGCTCGACAAGCTCGACCGGCGCATCATCCAGCTGAAAATCGAGCGCGAGGCGCTGAAGAAGGACTCCGACGAGGTCTCGCGCAAACGACTGGCCGCGCTGCAGGATTCGCTCGGGACGCTGGAAAAGGAATACTCGGACCTCGAGGAGGTCTGGAAGGCCGAGAAGGCCGCCGTGCAGGGCGCGGCGCAGATCAAGGAAGAACTGGAGAGGACGCGCCAGGAACTCGACAGTGCCCGCCGCGGCCAGAACCTCGCGCGCATGTCGGAGCTGCAGTACGGCAAGATCCCCGAGCTCGAGCGACGGCTCGCCCATGCGATGGAGGCCGAGCAGAAGCCGACGCAGCTGCTGCGCAACCAGGTCACCGAGGCCGAGATCGCGGAAGTCGTGTCCAAGTGGACCGGGATACCTGTGTCGCGCATGCTCGAAGGCGAGCGCGACAAGCTGCTGCGCATGGAGGAGGTGCTCTCGGCTCGCGTGGTCGGCCAGACCGAGGCGGTCAGGGCGGTCGCCGATGCGATCCGTCGCAGTCGCGCCGGTCTCGCCGACCCGCAGCGCCCGACCGGCTCGTTCATGTTCCTGGGGCCCACCGGCGTCGGCAAGACCGAGCTGTGCAAGGCGCTCGCGGATTTCCTGTTCGACAGCGAAGAGGCCATGGTGCGCATCGACATGTCCGAGTTCATGGAAAAGCATTCGGTGTCGCGCCTGATCGGCGCGCCACCCGGCTATGTCGGCTATGAAGAGGGCGGGTACCTGACCGAGGCGGTGCGGCGTCGCCCCTACTCGGTGATCCTGCTCGACGAGATCGAGAAGGCCCACCCCGATGTTTTCAATGTGCTGCTGCAGGTGCTGGACGACGGGCGTCTGACCGACGGCCAGGGCCGCACCGTGGACTTCCGCAACACGGTCGTGATCATGACCTCGAACCTCGGCAGCCAGGTCATCCAGGAGCTTGCCGGCGAGGCGAACTACGACAAGATGAAAGCCGCAGTCCTGCAGGTCGTCGGCGAGCACTTCCGGCCGGAGTTCGTCAACCGGGTCGATGAGATCGTCGTATTCCATCCGTTGGGCCGGGAACAGATCCGCGCCATTGTCGAGATTCAGCTCGGTCGCCTGCGCCAGCGCCTCGCGGAGCGCGAGATCCAGCTGCGGCTGGACGATGAGGCGCGCGACCGCATCGGCGAGGCCGGCTTCGATACCGTCTACGGTGCGCGGCCGCTGAAGCGTGCGATCCAGGCGCAGATCGAGAATCCGCTGGCCCAGTGCCTGCTGCGCGGGGAATTCGCCGCCGGCGACCGGGTCGTCGCGAAGCTCAAGCGCGACGCGGTGGTGTTCGAGAAGGAACGCCTGCACTGAAGCCGGTACGGGTGCGTGGGCTATACTGCGTCAACTCCAGGCTGAAGGGTCTCCATGCCATTCTACGAATACCAGTGCAAACGCTGCGGACATCAACTCGAGGCCATGCAGAAGGTCAATGATCCGCCGCTGCGCAAATGTCCCGAATGCGGCAAACAGTCGCTCGAGCGGCTGATGTCCGCACCGGTGTTCCGCCTCAAGGGCGGCGGCTGGTACGAGACCGACTTCAAATCCGACGCTGAAGGCAAGAAGAACCTCGCCGACCGCCCGGAAGCGCCTGCGGTGGCGGATGACAAAAAGGCGCCGGCCGCGAAGGATGCCAAGGACGCGAAGGGCGCGGAGGGCGGCACGAAGGACGCGGCCGCCGCCAAGGACGCAGCCCCGACCAAGGAGTCGGCCCCGGCGAAGGAAGACAGGAAGCCGGCTGCGAAGACGGCAGCGGCGAAGCCCGCAGCGCGGCCGACCACGCGCACGACGGCGCGCAAAGGCGCGAAAACCGCCAAAAAGGCGCCAGCCCGGCGCAGGTAGAGCCCCACAGGACGGATCCGGGCTTGCCGGGCCGGAGTGCAGGCCTTAGCATCGCGCCCCCATGCGTACTCATTATTGCGGTGATATCAACGCCTCGCTGGCGGGTCAGGTCGTCACGGTTGCCGGCTGGGCGCAGCGGCGTCGCGACCACGGCGGGGTCATCTTCGTCGACCTGCGCGACCGTGCGGGCCTGCTGCAGGTCGTTTTCGATCCGGACTCGCCGGAGATGTTCGCGACGGCCGAGCGGGTCCGCAACGAATTCGTCCTCGAGGTCACAGGGCTCGTGCGCGCGCGTCCCACGGGCACCGCGAATGCGAATCTGAAGTCCGGACAGGTGGAGCTGCTCGCGCAGCGCCTGGAGATCCTGAACCGCTGCGAGCCGCTGCCGTTCCAGCTCGACGAGCATGTCAGCGAGGAAGTGCGGCTGCGCTACCGCTACCTCGACCTGCGCCGCGAGGAGATGCGCGAGCGGCTGTTGCTGCGGCATCGGATCACGCGCGCGATGCGCGAGTACCTGGACGATGCCGGCTTCATCGACATCGAGACGCCGATGCTGTCGAAGGCGACGCCGGAGGGCGCGCGCGATTACCTCGTGCCCTCCCGTACGCATGAGGGCAAGTTCTTCGCGCTGCCGCAGTCGCCGCAGATCTACAAGCAGCTGCTGATGATTGCCGGCTTTGACCGCTACTACCAGATCGTGCGCTGTTTCCGCGACGAGGACCTGCGCGCGGATCGCCAGCCGGAGTTCACGCAGCTGGATATCGAGACTTCGTTCCTCGACCAGCACCAGATCCAGCAGCTGATGGAAGGCCTGATCGTCACGCTGTTCAAGCGCGTCATGAACGTCGACCTTCCACAGCCGCTGCCGCGGCTCAGCTATGCCGAGGCGATCCGCCGCTACGGTTCCGACAAGCCGGACCTGCGCATCCCGCTGGAACTCGTCGACGTCGCCGACCTCGTCCTGGGATGCGACTTCAAGGTGTTCGCCGGCCCCGCCGCGGACCCGAATGGCCGGGTCGCGGCGCTGCGCGTACCGCAGGGCGGCAAGCTCTCGCGCAAGGAAATCGACGACTACACCGCACACGTCGCGCGCTACGGCGCCCGCGGTCTCGCCTACGTCAAGGTCAATGAGCGCGCGAAGGGACGTGACGGCCTGCAGTCGCCGATCCTGAAGTTCCTCTCCGATGCGGCGGTCAGCGGCATCCTCGAGCGCACCCAGGCCGCAGACGGCGACCTGATCTTCTTCGGCGCCGATTCGGCCAAGGTTGTCAGCGATGCGCTCGGCGCGCTGCGCCTGAAAGTCGGCCAGGACCTGAAGCTCGTGAGCCCTGGCTGGCGGCCACTGTGGGTCGTCGATTTCCCGATGTTCGAATGGGATGCGGACAGCCGCCGCTGGATGGCGATGCATCATCCGTTCACGAGTCCCGCCAACCTCGATTACGCGGCGCTGGCGGCAAGCCCCGGCGAGGCGATCGCCAAGGCCTACGACATGGTGCTGAACGGCTCCGAGATCGGCGGCGGTTCGGTGCGTATCCACATGCAGGAGCTGCAGTCCACGGTGTTCGACCTGCTCGGCATCAGCGCCGAGGAGGCGCAGCTGAAGTTCGGCTTCCTGCTCGATGCGCTGAAG
>Ga0302320_10002469_pt1 | contig 43464 bp, 44 predicted proteins | sample Bog_T0_3_FD_202130 | JGI IMG/M metagenome (GOLD analysis project Ga0302320, IMG submission 202130) | Peat permafrost microbial communities from Stordalen Mire near Abisko, Sweden - Bog_T0_3 | ecosystem: Environmental > Terrestrial > Soil > Wetlands > Peat | place: Sweden: Abisko, Stordalen Mire...
GGGCCGACTACGTGCTGGTGCAGATGTGCGCGTCGGTCGCGACCGACGCCGCAACGCCGGAGGCCGCGGCAGCGGAGGCCGAACGCCGCGCCAAGCGATATTTTCGAAGGTAAGGACGTCGTCATTCCGGGGCGATGCGAAGCATCGAACCCGGAATCTCGAGATTCCGGGTTCGCATCTGCGATGCGCCCCGGAATGACAACTTCAGTCAGAACGAGACAGAGATCCGATGTCCGTAACGACACTGCCCTCACGAGGTGCCCTGCGACCCCAGCCGGGCTGGCTGGTGCGGCTGTTCGACTACAAGCCGTTCCTGATCGTGGTCTGCCTCGCGCCGGCGATCGGGTTGTTGCTGGTGTTCCTGACCTATCCGCTCGGACTTGGCGTCTGGCTCGCCTTCACCGACACTACGATCGGGCGTCGCGGGGTGTTTGTCGGTTTTGAGAATTTCGAATACCTGCTGACCGATCCGATCTGGTGGAACGCGGTGTTCTACAGCGTGCTCTACACCGCGGTCGCCACCTTCGGAAAATTCGCGCTGGGCTTCTGGCTGGCGCTGTTGTTGAACAACCATTTTCCGTTCAAGAGCATGTTGCGCGCCATCATCCTGCTGCCGTGGATCGTGCCGACCGTGCTGTCGGCGCTGGCGTTCTGGTGGATCTACGACCCGCAGTTCTCCATCATCTCCTATCTCGTGGTCGACGTGCTGCACCTTCGCAGCACCAATATCGACTTCCTGGGGTCGGCCTGGCCGGCGCGGTTCTCGCTGATCGCCGCCAACATCTGGCGCGGCATTCCGTTCGTGGCGATTTCGCTGCTGGCCGGCCTGCAGACCATATCGCCTTCGCTCTACGAGGCGGCGATGCTGGATGGCGCCAGCGCCTGGCAGCGCTTTCGCTACATCACCTTTCCGATGATGATGCCGATCCTGGCGATCGTGATGACGTTCTCGATCATCTTTACCTTTACCGACTTCCAGCTGGTTTATGCCATCACCCGCGGCGGCCCCGTCAACGCCACCCATTTGCTGGCGACGCTGGCGTTCCAGCGCGGCATCGCCGGCGGCGAACTCGGCGAGGGCGCGGCGATCGCGGTCTCGATGATCCCGTTTTTGGTGTTCGCGACGCTGTTTTCCTATTTCGGCCTCGCCCGCCGCAAATGGCAGCAGGGAGAGAGCAATGACTGAGGCGGTGGCACAGACCGGCAACGTCGCAACCTCGACTCCCGACACCATGGACTGGGATTCGCGGGCGCGGCGCATGGTGATGATCTATCTGCCGCTGTCCTGCTTCGTGCTGATCCTGCTGTTTCCGTTCTACTGGATGGCGATCACCTCGTTCAAACCGAATGCGGAACTGCTCGACTACAGGAACCACAACCCGTTCTGGATCACTTCGCCGACGCTCGCGCATATCAAGCACCTGCTGTTCGAGACCGCCTATCCACACTGGCTGCTGACGACGATGGGGGTGGCGATCGGCGCCACTTTCCTGTCGCTGTTCGCCAGCACGCTCGCCGCCTACGCGATCGAGCGGCTGCGCTTTCGCGGCAGCCCCTATGTCGGGCTCGGCATCTATCTCGCCTATCTGGTGCCGCCATCGATCCTGTTCATTCCGCTGGCCAGCGTGGTGGTCCAGTTCGGCCTGTTCGACAGTCCGTTGGCGCTGATTTTGGTCTATCCGACCTTCCTGGTGCCGTTCTGCACCTGGCTCTTGATCGGCTATTTCAAGTCGATCCCCTACGAGCTCGAGGAATGCGCGCTGGTCGACGGCGCCACCCGCCTGCAGATCCTGCGGCGGATCACGCTGCCGCTCGCCATCCCCGGATTGATCTCGGCAGGCATCTTCAGCTTCACGCTGTCATGGAACGAATTCATCTACGCGCTGGCGTTCATCCAGAGCAGCGCCAACAAGACCGTGCCGGTGGCGATCCTGACCGAGCTGGTGTCCGGCGACGTCTATCAATGGGGGGCGCTGATGGCGGGCTCGCTGCTCGGCTCGCTGCCGGTGGCGATCTTCTATTCGCTGTTCGTCGACTATTACGTCTCGTCGCTGACCGGCGCGGTGAAGGAGTGAGCGCCGGTCATCGCGAGAGTAAAATCCCAGCTATTACCAGCTGATGCCGTAACGGGCGGCGATGCGTCGGGCCTTCGCCTCGTCGTTCGAATAGTCCTTGGTCTTGCTGGCGGGCTTCGAGGCCGTCTTGGCCGGCTTGATCTCATCGCCTGCAGGCTTGGCGGGCTCGGCGACGACCGGCTTGGCGGCCTCCGTTGCGGGCCGGGCGGCCGAGGTGGTGGGCGCCTCGGTCTTGACGTCGGCCTTCGGTGCGTCGGGCTTGATCGAGTCGATCTTCTCCGCAGTAGCCGGGGTGTCGTTGGAAGCGAGGATCAGGCTCCGGGGTTGACCGGCCTGAGCCGTCACGGATGCCAGAGCGAGAACGGTGATCAGAATGAGTTTGCGCATGTGAAGCTCCTGCGGTTGATGGCAGCAACCTAGCGCACCGCCCCGATCCAATATGTGACGGAGATCACGCAAGAAAAACCGTTTGAAATCCGGCGGTTATGACCGCCGGCCGGTCAAAACACCAGCGCCTTGGCCTGCTTGACCTGAGGCAGCTCCAGCACCTTGGCAAGCACATCAGCCGGCACCGCGCCGTCGACCTCGACCAGCGCGATGGCGTCGCCGCCGGGCTTGTTGCGGCCGAGATGGAAGGTCGCGATGTTGATTTTGGCGTCGCCGAGCAGGCCGGCGAAGTGGCCGATGAATCCCGGCTTGTCCTCGTTGGTCACGTAGATCATCGACTTGCCGAATTCGGCGTCGACCCGGATGCCCTTGATGTCGACCAGCCGCGGCTTGCCGTCGGCGTAGACGGTGCCCGACACCGAGCGCTCCTGCTGCTCGGTCGTGACGGCAACCGTAATCAGGCTTTCGTAATCGCTTTGCGCCGCACGCACGATCTCGTCGACCACCATGCCGCGTTCCTTGGCGACCACCGGCGCCGAGACGACGTTGACGTCGCCCAGCATCGGCCGCAGCAGGCCCGACAGCACCGCCGAGGTCAGCGCCTTGATCTTCATCTCGGCGACATGGCCCTCATAGGTGATCTGCACCTTGAGGATGCCGCTTTCGGTGAGCTGGCCGGCGAACGAACCGAGCTTTTCGGCGAGCTCGATGAACGGCTTCAATTTCGGCGCCTCTTCCGCCGTGATCGAGGGAAAGTTGACCGCGTTGGAGATCGCGCCGCTCAGGAGATAATCGGACATCTGCTCGGCGACCTGCAGCGCGACATTCTCCTGCGCCTCGGTGGTGGCGGCGCCCAGATGCGGCGTGCAGATCACATTGGGATGGCCGAACAGCACGTTGGACGTCGCCGGCTCCTCGACGAACACATCGAACGCCGCACCGGCGACCTGCCCGGAATTGAGCGCATCGACCAGCGCCTGCTCGTCGACCAGCCCGCCGCGCGCGCAATTGATGATGCGCACGCCCTTTTTCATCTTTGCCAATGCTGCTGCATCGATGATGTTGCGGGTCTTGTCGGTCAGCGGCGTATGCAAGGTGATAAAATCGGCACGCTTGAACAGCTCGTCGAGCTCGACCTTCTCGACGCCGATATCCCTGGCGCGCTCCGGCGACAGGAACGGATCGAACGCGATCACCTTCATGCGCAGGCCGAGCGCGCGGTCGGCGACGATCGAACCGATATTGCCGCAGCCGATCACGCCCAGCGTCTTGGCGGTGATCTCGACCCCCATGAAGCGGTTCTTCTCCCATTTGCCGGCCTGCGTCGAGGCGTCGGCCTGCGGAATTTCGCGCGCCAGCGCCAGCATCAGGGTGATGGCGTGTTCGGCGGTGGTGATCGAATTGCCGAACGGCGTGTTCATCACGATGATGCCCTTGGCGGTCGCCGCCGGTATCTCGACATTGTCGACGCCGATCCCGGCGCGGCCGATCACCTTCAGCCGGGTGGCCTTTTCCAGGATTTTCGCGGTGGCCTTGGTGGCGGAACGGATCGCGAGCCCGTCGTAATTGCCGATGATCTCGGCGAGTTTTTCCTTGTCCTTGCCGAGATTGGGCTGGAAGTCGACCTCGATGCCGCGGTCCTTGAAGATCTGCACGGCGGCGGGCGACAGGGCGTCGGAAATGAGAACTTTGGGTGCCATGATTGCGATCCTTGTGATCGATTGAGACGGCCATCGGTTCGAGGCCGTGCGAGGAGAGTTTGAAATCCGCGGCCGCCGTCTTCAGCGCAGCCAGCGCAGCATGTGTGGAAACGGCGCGGCGCCATTTTTGGCGGCCCGACCTGGTTCGAAGGTCATGCCGTAATATTGCAGCAACGGCTGGCCGAAGGTACGCCCGGCCGCGAAGTTCTCGGCCAGCGCCTGTGAGCTGCCCTTGTAACCGTGCGGATGAAAGACGATCGCGGGGTCGAGATCGAGATGTCTTGCCGCGGCATAGGACCAGGCAATCGCGGCGATCTCCTCGCCATCCGACGGCGACAGTTTCGATGCGTTTCGCCCGGCGCGATCGGTCACCGCGAGGTGACCGGCTTCGTGCAACAAGTCCCCGGGATAGGCCAGGCGCTGCTCGTCGACCAGGATGACGCCGTCGCGAATATCGAGGCCAGGCAGGAAGGTCGGCTCCGGCAATTGCGCCGGACGTACATCGATGCCGATGCCGCGGACGAAGTCCGCGAGCCGTTCGGTCAGGGGATCGGCGAACATGTCACGCCGCCTTGGCGAGCGTGGACTTCATTTCCGCGAACGCCCAGTCGATCCACTGCGTCAGCAATGCCACGTCCCTGGCTTCCACCGTGGCGCCGCACCAGATGCGCAGGCCTGCCGGCGCATCGCGGTAATGCGCGAAGTCGTAGCCGGCGCCTTCCTTCTCCACCAGCGCCACCAGCTTCTTGGAGAAATCCGCCTGCGCGTCCGGCGAAAGCGAGGTGATCGCGGGATCGACCACCTTCATGCATACCGAGGTGTTGGAACGCACCGCCGGATCCTTCGCCAGAAAGTCGATCCAGGGCGTCTTCGCCTTCCAGTCGGCGAGCACCTTGGTGTTGGCATCGGCGCGCGCGATCAGGGCCTTGAGCCCGCCCACCGACTTGCCCCAGTTCAGCGCGTCGAGATAATCCTCGACGCACAGCATTGACGGCGTGTTGATGGTCTCGCCCTCGAAGATGCCTTCGTTGAGCTTGCCGCCCTTGGTCATGCGGAAGATTTTCGGCAGCGGCCAGGCCGGCTTGTAGGTCTCGAGCCGCTCGACCGCGCGCGGTGAGAGCACCAGCATGCCGTGACCGGCCTCGCCGCCCAAGGCCTTTTGCCAGGAGAACGTCACCACATCGAGCTTGGGCCAGTCGAGCGGTTGCGCGAACGCCGCCGAGGTGGCGTCGCAGATGGTGAGGCCCTCGCGGCCGGCGCTGATCCAGTCGGCGTTGGGGACGCGCACGCCCGAAGTCGTGCCGTTCCAGGTGAAGACGATGTCGGACGCCGGATCGGCTTTGGCGAGATCGGGGATTTCACCGTAGCCGGCGTGCAGCTTGGTGACGTCCTTGAGCTTCAATTCCTTGACAATATCGCTGACCCAGCCCTCGCCAAACGATTCCCAGGCGATCGTGGTCACCGGCCGCGCGCCGAGCATCGACCACAGCGCCATTTCGACCGCGCCGGTATCGGAGGCCGGAACAATGCCTATTCTGTAACCGGCGGGAACTTCAAGCACTTCGCGCGTCAACTCGATCGCGAGCTTGAGCTTGGCCTTGCCGATCTTCGCACGATGCGACCGGCCCAAGGCGGCGTCCTTGAGATTATTGGGATTCCAGCCGGGGCGCTTGGCACAGGGGCCGGAGGAAAAATGCGGCACATTTGGCCGCGAAGCGGGCTTCGCTGCAGTCATGTTCTATCCTTCCAGATAGCAAGCCTCCCGTTGGGGGGAGGTGTCCCGCCGCGGTGCATAAGGGAATCGCCCCAAATCGTCAAGGAACTTCGGCGGGATCGGGCACGATGCCGGGATCAGGTATGCTGCCGGGATCATCAGGTATGATGCCGGGATCATCGGCGATTGATGGCCCGGTATGCGCAACCTGCGGCATCATCGGCGCCGGATCCAATTCCAGCAATTCCGCGGCAAGGATGACCAGCTTGGCGGCTCTGCGCCGGCTCGCGATTTTCAGAATGCTCATGTCGTCGACCTGGACGACGTACTCGTTGCCAATTCTGACAATGGAATAATTCGTCATGTGCCATCCCCAAGCCGCCCGAGCCCGACGGGATACGCCACCTTGCCACCGATCGTTGCGAGAGAAACATTACGGAAGGATGGTTAGTTTATCCGGCGTTAACCGGAACGAATGCCAAAACGCGTTTCGCAATGGCCGCAAGGGGGCGCGCGGTTTTGTGTCGTCGAACGCACGAATCAGAATCGCAGCGTCATTCCGACATGGCTCGCGGCAAATCCCAGCCTCGCATAAAACCGCTGGGCATCGACGCGGGTCTGATGCGTGAGCAGTTCGACCAGCTTGCACTCTTTGGCACGTGCTTGCGCCACCGCCCATTGCACCAGTTGCTCGCCGATGCCGCGGCTGCGGCAATGGCTGGCGACGCGGACGTCCTCGATCAGGGCGCGCGAGGCGCCCTGCGAGCTTAGTCCGGGCAGGATGCAGAGCTGCAGGCAACCGATAACGGTGCCGTTCTCTTCCTCCGCGACCACGAGCTGGATATTCGGATCGCGGTCGAGCATCTCGAACGCCCGGAAATAGCATGGCGGCAGCGGATCCTCGAGCCGTTCGCGGCCGCTGCCGAGCGGATCGTCCGCCAGCATCGCCACGATGACGCCGACGTCGGCACGGCGGGCGCGGCGAATGGCAACGGCGGAGGTTGCGGCCATGAGGGTTCCCGTCGATCAGCGCGCCGGCGGCAGCCCGAGCGAGCGCTCGGCCTCGCCGATCCAGCGCCGCAACGAGGCATAGCCGTCGAGGTGGAAGCCGCCTTCATGCGCCAGCCTCGTATAGGCCAGCAGCGCGACGTCGGCGAGCGAGATTTCGCCGCCAACCAGAAATCGCGTCGTGGCGAGCTCATGCTCCATCCGCGCCAGCGCCGCGTAGCCGCCCTTGATCTTGTCCGGATCGAGATCCGATGCGGCTTTGCCCAGATACGCCATCTGGTACCGGCACACCGCGACATAGGGTTCGTGGCTGTATTGTTCCCAGAACAGCCATTCATCCATCTTGGCGGCCGCAAATGCGTCGGCGGGAATGAGATCGCTGCCGCGCGCCAGATACCGGATGATGGCGTTGGATTGCGCCAGCGTGCGGCCGTCGTCGAATTCGACCACGGGCACCTGGCCTGCGCTGTTGAGCTTGAGAAATGGCGCGGTGCGGGTCTCGCGCTTGAGCGTGTCGACGGCAATCCAGCTGTAGGGCAGCGCAAGCCTGTCGCAGACCCATTTAACCTTCAGGCAATTGCCCGAATTGGTATCGCCGTGAATTTTCATCAAGCGGGGACACTCCCGGACCAGCGCGGCATCGGACCAGCCGCATCACTTGCTGTCAAGGCGATCCGCAGTCGCGATCAGAACTTGTAGCCGATTCCGAGGTGCGCGTTGTTCATCGTGATCGACGTATTCATCACCGACACGAACTTGATGTATTCCCATTCGCCGCGCAGGAATACATTGTTCCACAACGCGTATTCCATGCCGAGACCGCCGGTCCAGCCGATCACGAAGTCATTGGTTCTTTCCTGGATCTGGGTTTGCGATACCGACGGAAGGTAAACCGGAGTGCCGGGTATCGTGGTCGTAACGCCCAAGAGCGACGTGGTTGTCACATCCACCTCCTTGGTCACGTAGCTCGTTACTGAGCGGAAGACGTCCATGCGGCCGACGGCAAGACCGCCGAATACATAAGGCAGGAAATCGCCGGTCGCCCAGCCGGCGCGGCCCCTGAACGTGACCACGTCCTTGATCTGCGCTCTGGCGGTCCCTGTCAGCGTCACCGCATAGATATCGGTGTCGCCCGGAGGCGGATTTTCGCCGGGTGGATTGACAAACGCCAGCGGTCCGATCGAACTGGAAGACGAGCCTACGAGGCTGTTGATATAGTTATAATTGGCCTCGACACCGAAAACCAGGTCGTCCCATTGGTAGTTGCGGCCGACGAACGCGCCAAAGCCGGTGGCAGGCGGGTTGGCCTTGCCCAAGGTCGACAGTTGCGACGTCGGGATCTCGAGCACGCTGTCGCGAAAAATAAAATTTGTCAGGCCGACAAGACTTTGGCTGAAATCCATGTTTGCCGATGAATAGCCAATTTGGCCGCCCGCGTACCAGCCGCTCCAGTTCCTGGTGGGCGCGCTCTGCCCGGAGAGGCTACCGCGAAGGAAATCGGGCATGTCGGCTGCCTGCGTACCGGACGCTGCCCCGATCATCACCGCCGCCAGCAGAAGTCTACGCATCGCAACGCTCCCATCGAACACTCTAACTTCGCGCCGATCATCGCTCGTTAACCTTAACCAATCGTTGTCGTGGCGCTCGGATCGACACGATCTTGTTCGAAAACCGAAATCGATCCTGCGCCGAAGCCGGCACGCCGGCGTCATCGCCCGTCGCGCAAAGCAAAACGGCGCGGGATCAATCCCGCGCCGTTAAGAAGTCCTGAAGTTCGCTGCGACGTCGATCAGCCCTTGCGGACCAGCGGCGGCGCGTAAACCGGCGGGGCGTTCAGTTCCCAACGCAAGCCCAGCGTCACATCGCTGGATGTGATGTTATTGTATGAGAATGGAGCGTGGGTGGTGTTGGTCACCTGGTCGAATGAGGAGGTCGGGCCAGTCATGCCTTTGCCGAGATCGACGTAGCTGTAAGCAAGCTCGAGCGTCAGGCCCGGGCTGACCTTGTAGGCCAGACCCGCATGCAGCGCCCAGGCGAAATTCCACTGTGAAGCCTGGCTGGCATAGTTGAAGCTGTGATTCTGAACACCACCATTTATGAAATCACCGGTATCGGTGAAGTTTGCGATCGACACCCGCGCGGTACCGACACCGGCACCGATGAACGGCGTGATGCACCACCAGGTACCGAGATCGGCATAGGCGTTGGCAAGAAAGAGCAGCTCCGACTTGGTCGCGGTGTAGCTGTCGGTCCCCACAAAGCCGGCGAACGGACCGGTTCCGGTGATGACATCGAGGCCGGTAAAATTGGCGTTGCCACGGTATTGGCCGGTGAAATCCGCCCTGAACCAGTTGTTGAACCGATAACCAACGCCCCCGCCGTAGATCCCGGCGCTGCCGAAACCGCTGGTCTGGGAGACCGCCACGTTATTGTAGGCGGCGCTGTTGGTATCGAGAACGTTCTTCACGCTCTCATTGCTGAACCCGATGTCGCCGCGCAGATACCATCCGCCGAAATCCTCGATCGGGGCCGGCGCATATTGCATCGGCGGCGGCGCGATGGCCATGTCCGCGGCAAATACCGCCGACGACAACAGTGATGCCGCTCCGGCGGCCACGAGAATCTTAACGCTACGCATTGGCTTCGTCCTTTTGTCCGGTGAGGCAGACAGCGGAGGCCTCACATCTAAAAACTCACGGTCGGACGATGGCACCAAATACTTAAGCGTCACTTAACCCTAATTTTTAAGGTTGATAATCTCTGAGGATTTTTTCGCCGATGAAACCCGGCCGCGCGGAAAATGGCGGAATCGTCACAATCACTAACAAATGATTGATGCAAACGCGGCAGTCTTTCAGCGCGGCCCGACCGCGTCAGCGCGCCGTTCGCGGCATCTTCGGCAGGAACACCGCGAGCAGCCCGATCGCCGGCAGGAACGCGCAGACCTGATAGACGAATGCGATGCCGGTGTGGTCGGCGACCTTGCCGAGCACCGCGGCACCGAGGCCGCCGATGCCGAACGCAACCCCGAAGAATATGCCTGATATCATCCCGAACCGGTGTGGCATCAGTTCTTGCGCAAATACGATGATCGACGTCGTCGTCGACGAAATGATGAAGCCGATGAACACCGTCAGTACCGCGCTTGCGAACAATCCGGCATGCGGCAGCGCCAGCGTGAACGGCAGGGCGCCGAGGATCGACCACCAGATCACGTATTTGCGGCCGAAGCGGTCGCCCAGCGGGCCGCCGAAGAACGCCCCTGCTGCGTTGGCGGCCAGAAAAATAAACAGATAGAACTGGGCGGACTGGGTCGAGACCCCGAACTTGTCGATCAGATAGAACATGTAATAGCTCGACAGGCTGGAGACGTAGAGCTGCTTGGAGAACAGCAGCACGACCAGCACGGCGATCGCGATCAGGGCCCGTCGCGAATCCGGCGCGTCCGGATGCGGTGGCGGCGGGGCGAACTTCTTGGCCGCGATCTGCGGCCGGTACCAAAGCCCGATCCGCCACAGGATCACGATCGCCAGAAATGCAATCGTTGAGAACCAGGCAATACTCGGTTGCCCGAACGGCACCACGATCAATGCCGCCAGCACCGGGCCCATCGAGGAGCCCAAATTGCCGCCGACCTGAAACACCGATTGCGCGAAGCCGTAGCGGCCGCCGGAAGCGAGCCGCGCGATCCGCGCTGACTCCGGATGGAAAACCGCCGAGCCCAGCCCGACCAGTGCCGCGGCTGCGAGGATGACGAGATACTGGTGCGCTACGCTGAGCAGCAGCAATCCGAAGAAGGTAAAACCCATGCCGAGCGCAAGCGAAAACGGCTGCGCCTTCTTGTCGGTGAAATGTCCGACCACCGGCTGCAACAGCGAGGCGGTGAACTGGAACGCCAGCGTGATCAGTCCGATCTGGGCGAAGTCGAGCGCGTAGCTCGCTTTCAGGATCGGATAGACCGACGGAATCAGCGACTGCATGGTGTCGTTGAGAAAATGCGACAGGCTGATGCCGCAGAGCACGACATAGGCCGGTCCCGCCGGGGCGGAGGTTGCGCCCGAAGGCGACGCCACGTCCGACACCGTCACCGGTGCGACCAGTGCTTCCTCGGAGACGACGACGGGCTTGTTCAAGGGCTGGTTCCCGAAAGAATGACGGCGCGACACGCGTTTCCTACGATGGCGGCGCGCCGCCGACCAGCACCATTAGATAATGGCAGCGATGCGTCAGGCCGCCGCGGCAGCGGCGTGGCCGAGCGCGGCGACAATGTGATCGACCACTTCCTCGACCAGGATGCGGTCGTCACCCTCGCCCATCACGCGAATCAACGGCTCGGTTCCGGACGAGCGGACCAGCAGCCGGCCGTGACCGTTGAGCCGCTTCTCGCCGGCGTCGATCGCCGACTTGACGTCGGCGTCGTCGAGCGGCTTGCCACCGCGATAGCGCACATTCTTCAGGATCTGCGGCAACGGATCGAAGCGGTGACAGACCTCCGACACCGGGCGGCGAAGTTTCTGCACCACCGCGAGCACCTGCAGCGCCGCGACGAAACCGTCGCCGGTGGTGGCGTAGTCCGACAGGATGATGTGGCCGGAGGGCTCGCCGCCGAGATTGTAGCCGCCGCCCAACATCTGTTCGAGCACATAGCGGTCACCGACCGGGGTACGCACCAGTTCGAGATCGAGGCCTTCGAGAAAGCGCTCGAGGCCCAAATTGGACATCACGGTCGCGACCACGCCCGGCCTGGCAAGACGGCCGTCTTCCTTCCAGCTTTGCGCGATCACCGCCAGCAGCTGGTCGCCATCGACCAGATGTCCGCGCTCGTCGACCAGGATCACCCGATCGGCGTCGCCGTCGAGCGCGATGCCGATGTCGGCGCGCATCTCGCGCACCTTGCGGCAGAGCGCTTCAGGCGAAGTGGATCCGCACTCCTTATTGATATTGAATCCGTCCGGGTCGACGCCGATGGCAATGACATCGGCGCCCAGCTCCCACAGCGCCTCCGGCACCACCTTGTAGGCCGCGCCATTGGCGCAATCGACCACCACGCGCAGGCCGTCGAGGCTGAGATCGCGCGGCAGCGTGCGCTTGGCGAATTCGATGTAACGGTCGTGGACGCCGTCGATGCGGCGGGCGCGTCCCAGACTGGCGCTCTGCGCCAGCCGCTTGTCGAGCGATTCGTCGAGCAGCTGCTCGATCTGCTTTTCGACGTCGTCGGACAGCTTGAAGCCCTGCGGGCCGAACAGTTTGATGCCGTTGTCCTCGAACAGATTATGCGAGGCGGAAATCATCACGCCGAGGTCGGCGCGCATCGATTTGGTCAGCATCGCCACCGCCGGCGTCGGCATCGGACCGAGCAGCAGCACATCCATGCTGACCGAGGTAAAGCCTGCCACCATCGCGTATTCGATCATGTAGCCGGAAAGACGGGTATCCTTGCCGATGACGACGCGATGGCGGTGCTCGCCGCGCTGAAACACCAGCCCGGCGGCCTGCCCGACCTTGAGCGCCAGCTCGGGCGTGATCAGACCATTGGCACGGCCCCGAATCCCGTCCGTACCGAAATATTTGCGGCTCATATTTCCCCCAACCAGCCATCGAGGATTCTCGCACCCCCCGGCAAGAAGCCTCGAACGCCCGCCATCGTGGCGTGCAGGGTGTTATAATGCCATCGGCACTAAAATGGCTTCAAAAAATATGATGAATCGTTACCGGCGGCTGGCCCGCCGGCTGAGGCTTAACATGTTGTTAACACACGCATTATGTCGGCAACCATACTGCCTGCGGCCCCGCGCTAACCCTTGCGCTTGACGTGGTGGTCCTCTTTCGAGGGCGGCGGCTGGGTCACGTTCACCGGGTCCGAAGCCGGAAAAGTCTCCTCCAGCCCCTCCTCCAATGCCTGGTCCAGCTGGCGCTTCTCGGCGTTTTTGCCGTTTTCCGGGGTGGCGCGTGGTCCGGTCATGGCTGCTTCTCCTGGTTGGCAGGCCGTCTTCGGCAGGCGATTTTGCGGGGGCCCCAAGCATGCTAGATGAACAGCGAAGCGGTAAATACAAGAAGGCTAATGCAAGAAGGGCCGGGAACGTTCATGAAGCACATCACCTGCATCGAAGATCTGCGCCAGGTTCACATGCGAAAGGTGCCGAAGGCATTTTTCGATTACGCCGACCGCGGCTCCTACGCCGAGGAAACGCTGCGCGCCAACCGCGACGACCTGCAGAAGATCAAGTTCCGCCAGCGCATCCTGGTCGATGTCTCGAAACGCGACCTGTCGACCACAATTCTGGGCGAGCCCGCCGCGCTGCCGCTGATCCTGGCGCCGATCGGTCTGTTGGGCATGCAATCGGGCGACGGCGAAATTCATGCCTGCCGCGCCGCGCAGGCCGCCGGCATTCCCTTTACGCTGAGCACGATGTCGATCTGCTCGATCGAGGACGTCGCGGCCAATGTCGAGAAGCCGTTCTGGTTCCAGCTCTACGTCATGAAGGACCGCGGCTTCATCAAGGCGCTGATCGAGCGTGCGATCGCGGCGAAATGCAGCGCGCTGGTGCTCACGGTCGATCTGCAGGTGATCGGACAGCGCCATCAGGACATCAAGAACGGCATGGCGGTGCCGCCGGAATGGACGCTCTCGAAGTTCTTCGACTTTGCCAGCAAGCCGGCATGGGTTTCCGGCGTGCTGCGCGGCAAGCGCCGCACCTTCGGCAACCTGGTCGGCCATCTCAAGGGTACCGACGACATCACCGCGCTGGGAACGTGGATCTCGACCCAGTTCGACACCACGCTGAACTGGAAGGACGTCGAGTGGATCCGCAGCATCTGGCCGGGCAAGCTGATCCTGAAGGGCATTCTCGACGTCGAGGACGCCGAGGAAGCGGTCAAGACCGGTGCCCAGGCGCTGGTGGCCTCCAACCATGGCGGCCGCCAGCTCGACGGCGCGCCGTCGTCGATCGAAGTGCTGCCGGAAATCGTCGACACCGTCGGCTCGCAGATCGAGGTCTTGTTCGATGGCGGCATCCGCTCGGGTCAGGACGTGATGCGCGCGCTCGCGCTCGGTGCGAAATCCTGCATGATCGGCCGCGCCTTTGTGCACGGCCTCGGCGCCTTCGGCGAAGCCGGCGTCGCCAAGGCGATCGACCTGATCCGCAACGAGCTCAGCGTCACCATGGGGCTGTGCGGCGTCAACACCATCGCCGAGATCGACGACCACGTGCTGGCGGTTTGAGCCCCGTCATTCCGGGGCGCGCAAAGCGCGAACCCGGAATCTCGAGATTCCGGGTTCGATGCTTCGCATCGCCCCGGAATGACGCTTCGCGTCACATCGGCGGCGTGATGCCATCGAGGCCGACACCGACGCGGCCGGCTTCCAGCGAGCCGTCATCCTTTTTCACCGCGCCGAAGATGATGATCTTGGCGCCCGCCTTCAGTTCGGATTTGTCACCGGTCACGAACGCGACGATCGGCGTTTCCGGCGGCACCACGACTTTCTTTTCGCCATCCTTGTACTTGACCATGATGTTCTGGCCGTCGGTGCCGGCGACGGTCTCGGCAACGGTGGCGTTGGTCATGGTGGAGTTGGGACGCAGATCCCAGGCCCGAAATCCTTCGCCGGTGCCGCGCTGGGCCTCTGGGAAAATATGAATGGCGAGCGCCTTCTGGGTGCCGTCGGGCTCGGGCATCGCCGATACCCCGATGTAGGAGTTCGGCTTGATTTCCGACAGCGAACTCTTGGCGATGCCGACCACGACCACATTGTCGGTGACGCGCACCTTCATGTCGGTGCCCTCGCGCGACTTGATCGACAGCACCGCGCCGTCGACGGCCTCGATGGTGCCGCGAATGCGCACCGTCGGAGGCTGCTGGGCCCAAGCGACCGTTCCCCATACGGACAACACGGCCAGCGAAGCCACCAGCAGCCGCGATCTCGAACAAATTTTCATGATTGTCTCCTCCAAAGACGTTTCCCGATTGCAGGGACAACCCCGCAAGTACGGGGCTATTCCAGCACGGCGCAGGTTGTTCACTTTCCTTCCCCCCTTGTGGAAGAAGGGAAGTAGTTCACATCGGCGGCGTCAGCCCGTCGCGGCCGACGCTGATCCGGTTGGTTTCGAACGAGCCGTCGGGCAGCTTCTTGATGAAGGCGATCACCTTGGCCCCGGCCTTCAGGTCGGACCGGTCGGCGGGGACGTAGGTCACGACCGGCGTATCCGGCAAGACCACGACTTTCTTCTCGCCGTCCTTGTATTTGACCGTCAGGGTGTGACCGTCATTGCCGGCAACGGACTCGGCCACCGTTGCGTTGGTCATGGTGCTGTTGGGGCGCAGATCGTAGGGCCGCGATCCCTCGCCGGTGCCGCGCATGTCTTCCGGAAACACATGCACTTCGACCGCGTTCTGGGCGCCGTCCGGTCCCGGCACCGTGGTGGCGCCGATGAAGGAGCCGACCTTGATGTCGGACAGCGAAATCTTGATGATCCCGACCACCTTGATGTCGGCGGTCATCTGCAGCTTGACGTCCTCGCCGCTGCGCGACTTGACCGACAGCACATCGCCGTCGACGGCTTCGATGGCGCCGCGCACCCGCGACGGCGTCGGCGGCTGCTGGGCGATCGCGTAAAGCGAGGACGCGATCACGACAAGTGTCGCGAGCAGCGGACGGACCAGCGTTGAACGACGAACGGCCATGTCACTTTCTCCGTTGAACCCACTTAGCACGGACCCCGAGGCTCGCCCGATATTCCCGCTCAAACCTTTGTGAGATCGGCCTCGACCAGCGCGCGCAGTTCGGCCGTCACTTCAGGGCGCTGGCCGAACCACAGTTCGAACCCGCGCACCGCCTGATGCAGTAGCATGCCGAGCCCGTCAGCGGTTTTCAGTCCGCGCGCCCGCGCCGCCGCCAATAGCGGCGTCTGCAGCGGCACATAGACGAGGTCGGCGACAACGGCGTGACGCGGCAGCCGGCCGACGTCGAGATCGAGCGCGGGCTGGCCGTGCATGCCGAGCGAGGTCGCGTTCACCACCAGGCCTGCGCGCGGCAACAGATCGCCGATCGCATCCCATGCAACCGGGCAGACCCGTGCGCCGAATTGATCGGCCAGTCCCTCGGTCCGCTCCATGGTCCGGTTGGCCAGATGCACGCGCCTGATGCCGCGCTCGATCAATCCGAAGACCACCCCGCGTGCCGATCCGCCGGCGCCAAGCACCAGCGCATCCTCGATTCTGTCCCACCCGGGCGTGCTGGCGTCGAGATTGTCGATGAAGCCTTCGATGTCGGTGTTGGTCGAGCGCAGCGCGCCGTTGGCATACCACAGCGTATTGGCGGCACCGGCGGCGCGGGCCCGCGCATCCGGGACCGACAGCTCGAGCGCGCGTTCCTTGTGCGGAATGGTGACATTGGCGCCGACAAAGCCGTGCGCCGAGAGATGCAGCACGAATTCGGCAAAGCCCTCGGGCGGCACCGCCTCGATGCTGTAGCCGCCCTCGATGCCCAGTGTCCGCAGCCAGTAATGATGGATCAGCGGCGAGCGCGAATGCGCCGCCGGCCATCCGATCAGACATGCGGCGCGAGCCCTGGTCGCGGTCATTGCCAATCCCGTTGCAAATGCCCGCGGGTCGGGCATCGTCGCTGCTCAATTCGGGCAAGCCGCCTTCGCTGTCAATGCTACAGATGAATGGTCGCGGCAACGATGGCGCTCAGCGCCAGCGCGCTGCCCGCGGCAAACCATATGGCGGCGAGATTGATCCAGTGATAGGCGAGCGCGCCGCCGGCCGAGCCCGCCACCAGCGCTGCCCACAGCAGCAAATTCGGGGCCCATCCCCAGCGCGCGCCGCCGCTCAGCGCCGCCGCGGCCAACTGGCCGACCTTGACCAACGCACCGGTGACGTAAGTGAGGCCGAGGCCTGCGCCACCGTCGATCTGGAATACCGCGTTCTCCATTCCCATCGCCAGCACCATCGCGGCCACCGCGGCATTCGACAGGCCGAATGCGTAGCAAGGCGCTGATGCCGCCAGCAGCAACGCCTCCGCCAGCAATACCCAGGGCTGGCGATTGGCGCCACGGCCAAGCACGATCAGGCTGCCGCCGGCCGCGCCAACCACGAACAGCGCGACCAGGCCGAGCGCCTCGACCGCGCTCGACCAGTGCCCTTCGGCAAGACTGACGCCCATCCGCGTCGAGTTGCCGCTCATGAAGGAAACGAACAGGCCGCCGAGATGCAGGAAACCGACGCCATCGACATAGCCGGCGAGCGCGCTCAGCGCACACGCCAGCAGGATGTTGCGGCGTGAATCAAGCACGCTTCAGCCTCCATTCGTAGACTTCCTTTTCGTAGGCTTCCTGAAAGCCCGCCCGCTGCAGGTTCCGGTAGGAATGCTCGAGCATATAGAGGGTTTCCGATACCAGGATCGAACAGCCGATCTGATCGGCGCGCTCGATCCTGCTGGCAATCAGGGCCTGTTGAGCGCCACGCCTGCGATGGCTCTCGGCGGTTGCCGCCGCCATCAGGTATCCGAGGTCTTCGAGCACGCAGAGCGCGGCGATCGCCACCGGGCGCGCGCCGTCAAACGCCATGTAATGGAAGAAGCCCTCATGGCCGGCGGACGTCACATATTCCGGCCACACCGTCGCGCCCAGATGATCGCGGGCATCGGCGATTTCCTGCGCGCTCACTTCCCGCACTTCCAGATCGGTCCTGAATTGAACCGGCGAATGCGCAATGCGGCACAGGGTCGGATAACCGGTGCGCCGGATGCGGGAGAGCCCGCTTGCCGCCAGCCAGCCGCGCATCACATCCATGTCGGGGCCCGGACTGAGCCAGACAAAGAACCGCTTCACCCCTTGCGTCGTGAACAGATCGATCAGGCGATCGATGCTGCCGGGCTCCATTCCCGGTTCAGTTCCGCACAGATAGACGCGATTCATGTTGGCGGACGGGAAGGGACCTTGGCGGCCGGGATCGATCGTGACATAGCAATTGCCGAATGGAGCACCATAGAACAGCCTTCGCGTGAGGTCGTCCGGCTGGCATCTTCGATCCAGCCACGCCGCAAGCCGCTTCATTCTCAACGCCAGAGCGAAGTTGTCCATTGCGCTCCTCGCGCGAGTCCCATCACGACGCAGTTTTTCGCCGCGCCCGACAGCGCCGCCGCCGCATTGTCCCATGAAAACGGCCGGATTTGGAAGCGGATCCTATCAACGCAAGGTCACACGCAGGTGACCGGCGGCAAGCCCATCCGGAGCATCCGAAGTAGGCGCTTTAGCCCGTCAAAGACGTTGACGCCGCCGATTAAATGGGGGTACATTTAATTTTGTGAAGATCACGTTCGATCCGGCGAAACGTCAAGCTGCGCTCGGCGAGAGGGGTTTTGAACTTCGCCGACGCGTCGATCGTCTTTGCCGGTCCGACGATTACCGCACAGGATACACGACGGGATTATGGCGAGCAGCGCTTCCAGACCGTCGGATTTCTTGCCGATCGTATGATGATGGTTGTTTGAACACCGCGTCACGAAGCGCGGCATGTCATTTCGATGAGAAAATGCAATGACCGCGAGAAAGCGATCTATCAAAAGCGATTTGGCCAGGGTCGATGCCCATCGCATCACCAAGGCCGAGTACGACGAGGCTCCCGAACTAACGAAGGAGATGCTGGATCGCGCGGAAATTCGCCACGGCGAAGAAGTGATCAAGCGCGGGCGACCGCCGCTGGAAAATCCCAAAGAGGCGGTCAAGCTTCGGCTCGACCACGACGTTCTCGCGGCCTATCGCAAGACCGGCAGCGGATGGCAAACGCGCATCAATGCCGACCTGCGAAAGGCCGCGCGAAAGCTGGCGGGCTGATCACGACAGAATTTATTCACCCGTCATTCCGGGATGGTCCGAAGGACCAGACCTCAGATGCGCAATCGCGCATCGGGGAATCTCGAGATACCGGGTTCGCGCGGAGCCTGTCATCGGGCGCGCATTCGCGCGACCTGTTGGCGCGACCGGGAATGACGGTGGAAGTCACGCCGCGACGCGGTGGGCGGCGATGATCTGATCGGCGGCGCGGCCGGTGACCTCGGCCATGCGGTCGAAGGCCCGGGTGAAACTGCCGGCGCCCGCGGTGGCCGACCGCAACTCCACGATCAGTTCGCCGATCTCGGCTTCCGGCATCATGGCGCGGACGCGGTCCCATCCCGGCCAGCCGTCGCGGGTGTCGAAACCGAGAATCTGTCCGCGCCGTCCCGACAGGATGGCATTGATCTTCGCGGTGGCGTCGGTCGGACAGACGATCTCGACCACATGGATCGGCTCCAGCAGCACCGGCTGGCACTGCGGCAGCGCCTCGCTGACCCCGATCCGCGCCGCGGTCCGGAACGCGAGATCGGAGGAATCGACGCTGTGGTACGAGCCGTCGGTGAGCGTCACCTGGACATCGATGACGGGAAAGCCGAGCGGCCCGCGCAACAATCCGTCGACAACGCCCTCCTCCACCGCGCCGATATAGTTTCGTGGCACCGCACCGCCGACGACCTTCTCGTGGAATTCAAAGCCGCCGCCGCGCGGCATCGGCTTGATCTCCAGCACGACGTCGCCGAACTGGCCATGGCCGCCGGATTGCTTCTTGTGCCGGCCGCGCTGGCTGATCGATTTGCGGATGGTCTCCTGGTATCCAATCGCCGGCGCCTGCGATTTCACGTTGACTCCAAAACGGTCGCGCAGCCGCTCCAGCGCGACGCGCAAATGCATCTCGCCTTGTCCCCACAGCACGATGTCGTGGGTCTGGGCGTTGTGGATCATGCTCAGCGAGGGATCTTCCTCGTTCAGCCGCAGCAACGCCTGGCCGAGCTTGACGTCGTCCTTGCGGTCGGCGGCCGAAAGCGCCACCGCCAGCACCGGCGGCGACGGCTCGACGCTGACCAGCGCCTTTGGCGCGGTCTTGCCGCCCGACAGCGTGTCGCCGGTCTTGATGGTGTCGAGCTTGCCCAGCGCCACGGTGTCGCCGGCCTCGGCGGAGGCGCGCTTGCTGTCATGGGCGCAGTTGGCGCCGGTGATGCCGGATACCCGTCCGGTTTCGCCCGACGACGACTGCAGCGTCGCGCCGTCATCGAGACGGCCGGCGAGCAGTCGCGTCAGCGACAGCTTGCCGCCGTGCTGCAGATGCACGGTCTTGAACACATAGGCCAGCGCATCCTTCGATGCAGGCGCGCCGAGGCGCTTTACGGTGTCGCTCACCCCGGGCGCTTCATGGCGCAGCGCCTTCATCAGCCGCAGCACGCCGTTCTCGCGCGCGGCCGAGCCGAGCAGCACCGGGCAGATCAGGCCTTCGCGCAATTCGCGGGCGAGATCGTCGAACACCGCATCGCGCGGCGGCGGAATATCCTCGAGCAACTGCTCCATCAGCGCGTCGTCGTGGTCGGCGAGCTTTTCCAGCATCGAGAAGCGGGCTTCCTTCTCACGGTCGAGATCGCCGCCTTCCAGCGCGATGACTTCGGAGGCCTTGTGCTCGCGATAGACAAAGGCCCGCTCCAGCGCGAGGTCGACGAAGCCCGCGATCAAATCGCCGTTCCAGATCGGAATCTGCCGCAGCACCAGCGGAATCCGCGACGCCGGCTGCAGCGTCGCGAGCGTTTCGCGGATGCGCTTGTTGGCGCGATCGATCTTGTTCAGGAACAAAAACCGGGGAATGCCGAGATCCTCCAGCTCGCGCAGGATGATCTGAAGCTGCGGCAGCTTGCGCTCGTCGGCCTCGCAGACCACGACCGCGGCATCGACCGCCGGGATCGCCGCGCGCATGTCGTGCGCAAATTCGATCGAGCCGGGGCAGTCGATGAAGGTGTAACTGTCGCCCATGAAGGAGGTGGTGGTGGCGGTGAGGCCGACGCCCATCTTGTGATGGCGGGCCTCGGGGCTGGCGTCGCCGACCGAGGTGCCGGCATCGACGCTGCCGGCGCGCGGGATGGCGCCGGTGCGCGCCAATATCGCTTCAAGAAGTGTGGTTTTACCGCTTTGGAATGGGCCCACCAGTGCGATGCACCGTGGACCGCGGGGACTTTGTCCCATCGCCGCCTCCTCATCTGGAGCTCGGCCCTTGATTGGGTCGGCGGGGAGGATGCTCCCCCTCCGCCGGCGATTTGGCAAGCCGGAAAAACGTCGCTGCGATGCGAGGCCATGCAGCCCCTCAACCCCATCCCGCAAGTGCGTCGCAAGTGCGGGGCGAGAAGAAGAACTATCTCCCCGGTCGAAGTTCCAGGCTTTCCAGTCCGGCCGCGACGCTGAGGCCGACCTGGCCTTGCAGGCTGAGCGGCTGCAGCGCGATCGAATTGTCCGAGCCGCCCACCAGGGCATTGCCGCCGGCTCCGACTCCGACCGATGCGCTGCCCTGCGCGCCGACGTAGTTGCCTGAAAGATCGCCCGGCCCGAGCCGCGCGGTCGGTGCAAAGACGCCCCAGGCCAGCGCCGATTCCTGGGTGATGCCGAGATCGACGCCGACCTTGCGGATGGTCGCGACATAGCGGTCTTCCGGCATACCGTCGATCCGCAGCACGCAACCGAGGTTGGTGACCGAGCCGACAATGAAGCCGATGCTGGCGCCGCCGCGGCATTCGAGAATGCCGACCTGGACGCGCTGCAGCGGCTGCTGCGCGCTGGCGCCCGCACAGGTGGCAGCCAGCACGGTGGTGGCGAGTGCGGCAAGAATCATGGAACGACGCATGAAGAAATCTCCGGCTGAAAGATGCGATGCGAGCAGAGGAGCAGGAATGCGCCATGCCCAACGGCGCAGCATTCTCTATGGCATAACATCGGCGGCGGTTCCAGATTGGCGATGCTGTCACGTACTGAAACGTCCTTCCGGGGCGCGAAGCGAACCCGGAATCTCGAGATTCCGGGTTCGCGCTGCGCGCGCCCCGGAATGACAAGCCAACAAAAAGGCCCGCTTTCGCGGGCCTCTCTCAATCTGGCGCCAACGGCCTCTCAGCCGTGATGGCGATGCCGGTAATAATGCCGGTGGCCATGCCCGAAGCCGGCCGGTTCCAGTTCGATATCGGCGACCCCGGCCGCGACGTTCAGGCCGGTCTGGCCCTGCACGCTGATCGGCTGCAGCGCATAGGAATTCGCCGGACCGCCGACCAGGAAGTTGCCGCCGCCGCCGACGCCGACCGAGGCGTTGGCGCCAACACCACCGTAATTGCCGGCGAGCTCGCCGCGTCCGAGCCTGCTGGTCGGCGCGTTCACCGCCCAGGAAAACCGGGTCTGCTCGGTGACGCCGAGATCGAGGCCGAAGCGATGGACGGTGGCAATGTAGGGTTCGGGACGATGGCCCTGGCTCTGGAACATGCATTGCAGGCTGGTCACCGAGCCGACCACGAAGCCGACATTCTGGCCGCCCTGGCATTGCAGGATGCCGGCGCGAACCGGCGGCAAGGCTTGAGCGCTGGCAAGTGGAACTACAAGCGCGGCGATGGCGAGACTGAGCGTTGAAAGTCGCATGGATCTGTTCCCCGGTTGAAAATGGATTGGCGGGGCGGACAGGAGGCGGGCGCGGTGTCCAAAACAAGGCGCTGGCAAAATGCCGCCGTCAAAACATCAGGGTTCGACGGCGGAAGTGATTTGACAGCCTTTTTTCTGACGCGTTTTCTTCGACGGCCTCTTGGACCGCTTCTTGGATCGCGAACCGGCGACCACCCCGGATCAAATCCGAGGGCATGCTTCGCTTGAAAACGCGCTATCTCAAATTGCCGCAAAATCGCTGGATGCGTTTGCAGGCTTCCTCGAGATCGGAGTTCTTGGCCGCATAGGAAATCCGGAACGCCGGGCCAAGGCCGAACGCGGAGCCCTGCACCACCGCGACGCCCTCGGTTTCCAAAAGCTCGGTGACGAAGTCCTCGTCATTACTGATCACCTTGCCCGACGGCGAGGTCTTGCCGATGGTGCCGGCGCAGGACGGGTAGACATAAAACGCGCCCTGCGGTCGCGGACAATCGATGCCCTTCGCCTGGTTGAGCATCGACACCACCAGATCGCGGCGCTCCTTGAATGCCTTGTTGTTGACAGCGATGAAATCCTGCGGACCGTTGAGCGCCTCGACCGAGGCCCATTGCGAAATCGAGCATGGGTTCGAAGTCGACTGCGACTGGATGGTCGCCATCGCCTTGATCAACGGCGCCGGACCGGCGCCATAGCCGATGCGCCAGCCGGTCATGCAATAGGCCTTCGACACGCCGTTCACCGTCAGCGTGCGCTCGTAAAGCTTCGGCTCGACCTGCGCCGGCGTCGTGAACTCGAAATCGTCATAGACCAGATGCTCGTACATGTCGTCGGTCATGACCCAGACATTGGGATGCTTCACCAGCACGTCGGTGATCGCCTTCAACTCGCCGCGCGTATAGGCGGCGCCGGTCGGGTTCGACGGCGAGCACAGGATGATCCATTTCGTCTTCGGCGTGATCGCCTTTTCCAGCGCCTCGGGCTGCAGCTTGAAGCCGTGTTCGGCGGTGCAGACCACCGGCACCGGTTCGCCGCCGGCGAGCGCCACCATTTCCGGATAGCTCACCCAATAGGGCGCGGGAATGATGACCTCGTCGCCCGGATTGATGGTGGCCATCAGCGCGTTGTAGAGCACCTGCTTGCCGCCGGTGCCGATGATGACCTGGTTCGGCTTGTAGGTCAGACCGTTTTCGCGCTGAAACTTGGCGATGATCGCCGCCTTCAGCTCGGGAATGCCGTCGACCGCGGTGTACTTGGTCTTGCCGGCCTCGATGGCGTGGATCGCCGCCAGCTTGATGTTGGCCGGGGTGTCGAAATCGGGCTCGCCGGCGCCAAGGCCGATGACGTTGCGGCCGGCCGCCTTGAGCTCGCGTGCCTTGTCCGTGACCGCGATGGTCGCGGACGGCTTCACACGGTCGAGCGCTGCGGATAGGAACGGCATCGTCATCTCCTGGCAAACGTCGCGTCAATACCTGGTGCGGTCACACCGATCCGCGACTCTCATTGTGGGGATCGAGGCACCCTAAAGCGCGTCACGCCGCATCGCAAGAAGCTTGGCCCGATGCCGGTAAACTTTAGGGAACGTTAAAAGCGCGCGGGTAGATTCGCGCAACATTCATAAAATTCAGCGGCGAAATGACTCATATCTGGCAAGGGCTTCGATCCGGCGCGTGGCTGACGCCAGCGCGAGCGCGCGGCTACAGCATGATCCTGCTCGGCATCTGCGTGGTCGCGGTGGCCGGCTGGATTACGCTCTCGGACGGGCTGATCGATCGCAACGGCAAACCTCTCGGCACCGATTTTTCCAACGTCTACGCCGCCGGCACCCTGATCTGGCAGGGCCGGCCGGCGGAGGCGTATGAGCCGGCGCGGCAGCATGCCGCCGAGCAGGCCGTGTTCGACGGCCGCGAGGTGCCATTCTATGGCTGGCACTATCCGCCGTTCTTCTTTGCGGTCGCCGTTCTCGTGGCTGGTTTGCCCTATGCGTGGGGTCTGGCGATCTGGCTGGTGGCGAGCTTTGCGGCCTATCTGGCCACCATCCGCGCGATCCTGCCACGCACCGAAACGGCGCTGATCGCGACCGCCTTCCCGGCCGTTTTCATCAATATCGGCCACGGCCAGAATGGATTTCTCACCGCCGCCTTGCTCGGCGGCGCGCTGCAACTGCTCGATCGCCGGCCCTGGCTCGCCGGCGTGCTGATCGGCTGTCTCGCCTACAAGCCGCAATTCGGCGTTTTGATTCCGGTGGCGCTGCTGGCGAGCGGACGATGGGGCAGCATTGTTGCCGCAACGGCCACAGTCACAGCACTGGTCGCGATCAGTTTCGCGAGCCTCGGCGGCGGCGTCTGGCAGGCGTTCGCCGACTCCATGAATTTCACCCAGACGGTGGTGCTGGAACAGGGCGGCACCGGCTGGGAGAAAATCCAGTCGGTATTTTCGGCGGCACGGATGTGGGGCGCGGGCGTTCAGTCGGCCTATGCGATGCAGCTCACACTGGCGCTGATGCTGGCGGCGAGCCTCACCTGGCTGTGGCGAAGCGATGCCGCGTTCGAGCTGAAGGCCTCGGCGCTGGCCACCGCCAGCCTGCTGGCGACGCCCTATGTGCTCGACTACGATCTGGTCGTGCTTGCGGTCGCGATTGCATTTTTTGCGCGCGACGGGTTGAGAAGCGGTTTCCGCTCTTTCGAGATCAGCCTGCTGGCGGCGGCATGGATCGTACCGCTGGTGTCGCGCGGCATCGCGGGGGTCACCGGCATCCCGCTTGGCCTGGTGGTATTGCTCACGCTTTATGTCTTTACATTACGGCGCGCGCTGCTCGATCGCGCAGGCTCGGCGTTCGGCGTCCACGGCATCGCGCAAGCGTGAACTGATTTGTTGCAGCGTGCGGGAAAAAACTTCTGCGCGGTTGCAGTGCAATAGAGGATTTCGACCTTTTCCATACCGCGGGCCTTGCGACGCGCCGGCATCGGCATCATTGTTTAGCCGCGTTGCGGGACGACAACACGATCTCGTGCGCTGGCACGCCGGCCATTTCCCATCGGTCGAAGTTTTTTGGAATGTACAAGCTCTATTCGATGCAGCGCTCCGGCAACAGCTACAAGGTCCGCCTTGCGCTGGCTTTACTCGAGGCGCCCTATCGCGCGATCGAGATCGACATTCTGCGCGGCGAGAGCCGCACGCCGGACTTCCTCGCCAAGAATCCGAGCGGACAGGTGCCGCTGCTGGAGGTCGCGGAAGGACGCTACCTCGCCGAATCCAACGCCATCCTCTGGTATGTCGCGATCGGCACCTCGCTGGCGCCGGAATCGCGGATCGAACGCGCCGAAGCGCTGCAGTGGATGTTCTTCGAACAGCACGCGCTGGAGCCGAACATCGGTGCGGCCTATTTCTGGCTGGCGCTGGTCCGGGGGGGCCGCGACCTGCAGACCCATGCGCTGGAGGACTGGATGGAGCGCGGCTATGCGGCGCTGCAGGTGATGGAAAATCACCTCAAGACCCATGAATATTTTGCCGCGGGCCAGCTCACGGTCGCCGATATCGCGCTCTATGGCTATACCCACCTCGCCGACCGCTGCGATTACGATCTGGCGGCCTTCCCCGCGATCCGCGGCTGGCTGCGGCGGGTCGAACAGGCTCCTGGCTTTGTCGCCATGGACTGGCGCCCGGACGCCAATGTCGATCACCCGGCCGGCGTCGCGGCCGAGGCCTAAGGCGGGCATTAGCGGGTATAATCGCGCGAATAGCGGGCATATCCGGCAAAATCGCCGCCATTTTGCCATTTTCGCGTCAAGGCCGCCCCAATATTGCCGGCGATCCCTGCGAAATTCTTGGGGCGTTGCGGGTGATTCGCCCGCCATTTTAAGGATCCCGGCCATGATTCGGTCGTCCGGCCCCGCGGGCTTCATCGCCCGCCCGGCGCCTGTCGCCTCGTCCCGACTGACCCGTACCGTCGCGGCTTCGCTCGCGATCGGCTCGCTGTCGCTGTGCCTGATCGTCACCCTCACCGTGCTTTCGATCAAGGTCTCGATGGCGATGCCGATTCCGGCATAAGCCTTAAAGATTTTCTCCAGGCCATTTCGCAATTTGCGCGACAACCCGCGGTGATCGGCATCGCGAACGGACAACGATGAAGGCACCCGTCATACTTGTGACCGCGGCGCTGACCGCGGCGATCCTGCTGGCAGCATCGCTGCTGATCGCCACGGGAACGCGCGGCGAAGATGGCCACGCTCCCGTTGCCGGCCATCCGGCGGCCGGGCTTCACGACCATTTGTGAAAAATGAAAAATGCCCCTGCGGCGATCAGCGCGAAACCCAGCCCGTGATTCCAGCCCAGCGGCTCCTTGAGATACAAAACCGAAAATCCGGCAAACACGATCAGGGTGATGACTTCCTGCATGGTCTTGAGCTGGGCTGCGCTGTAGACCGCGCTGCCCCAGCGATTGGCCGGCACCGCCAGCCAGTATTCGAAAAACGCGATGCCCCAGCTCACCATGATGGCGAGCGGAAGCCAGCTCTCCTTGAATTTCAGATGACCGTACCAGGCAAAGGTCATGAAAACATTGGAGGCAAACAGCATCAGGACCGGCAGGACCGACGGCGAAATGGCTGGCATGGATATCCCTTCTGAAATTTCAGCGCTAACCCGCAAACGGGGAACCCGGTTCCACCCGCAAGCGATATCATTTGGCTGAAGAAATCCGAAAGCCGTGCCGCCGGTGGCGGTGTCGCACGCGGCGCGAAGGACCTTGTGGATAAGCCCGCCTGTCATTGCTGCGTAACAAAGCGAAGCTAGGTTGCAGTCGCGTCTGATCAGGCCCCCCGTCACAGATCATGCGCCCAGCGGTCCCAGTCAGTCGCCGCGTCTGACCGGGGCCGCATTTTTTTGTGCGGGCTTGTTGTGGCGAAGTTTATCGCCGCGCGGAGACCCCGCGCCCTGTCCGCGCCTTGCGGCTTCGATCGTGCCGGGGCACAATACCATCCCCTTTCTGCGCATCACTCCCACAGGATCGATCCATGCAAATTCGCAACCTCGGCGGCTCCGGCCTGCGGGTCTCCGCGGTCGGTCTCGGCTGCAACAATTTCGGCCAGCGCACCGATCTGGAAACCTCGCGCAAGGTGATCCACCGGGCGATCGACCTCGGCATCACGCTGTTCGATACCGCCGATATCTATGCCGGGATGGGCGGCTCGGAGACGGTGCTCGGCGAGGTGCTCGGCGCGAGGCGCAAAGACATCGTGCTGGCGACGAAATATTCCAAGGCGATGAGCGACGACGGCACCAAACAAGGCGCATCGCGGCGCTATATCGTGACAGCGGTCGAGGCCAGCCTGACGCGGCTGAAGACCGACTACATCGATCTCTACCAGCAGCACGATTTCGATCCCCTGACGCCGATCGAGGAAACCCTGCGGGCGCTGGACGATCTGATCCGGCAGGGCAAGGTGCGCTACATCGGCAATTCGAATTTTCCGGCCTGGCGCGTCGCCGAGGCGGAGCTGACCGCACGTCACATCAACGTCAACCCGTTCGTGTCGTGCCAGGACGAATACAGTCTGGTGGTGCGCGAGATCGAAAAGGACCTGCTGCCGGCGGCGCAGCAATATAACCTCGGCGTGCTGCCGTTCTTCCCGCTGGCCAGCGGTTTGTTGACCGGCAAATACAAACGCGGCGAAGCCGCTCCGGATGACACGCGGTTCAACAAGATACCGCGGCTGCGCGATCGTTACGTCACGCCGCGCAACGAGAACATCGTCGAGAAGCTGCAGGCCTTTGCGCAGGCGCGCGGCCACAGCATGCTGGAACTGGCGTTCTCATGGCTGGCGTCGCGACCGCAAGTCTCGAGCGTCATCGCCGGCGCCACCCGGGTCGAGCAGGTCGAGCAGAACGTCAAGGCGATCGACTGGACGCTGAGCGCGGAAGATCTCGCGGAGATCGACCGGATCACGAAGGCGTAGCGCAGCATATCGTCGTCCCGGCCTCCGAGCCGGGACCCATAGCCACAGGACTTTCTGGCCAGGCAAACTGTTGCAGCAGCTCGCGTAACAACAGCGCGTCGGGGTTATGGGTCCCGGCGCGGAGGCCGGGACGACAGGGTTCACCCCAGCAGTCCCTGCATCGGCTTTGCCGCCGCGCTGTCGGGGAACACGCTCTCGGCCAGCACGCGCTCGGCGAGGCCGAGATGATCGCGCAGCACGCCCTTGATCACCGCGCGCAGATCGGTGGTCGGCGCGAGGTCGCGGCCCTGATAGAGACTGGCGGGCTTGAGCCCGGGCCAATCGGAAATCACGCGGCCGCCTTTGACCGCGCCGCCGGCGAGCAACGCGATGGTGCCGGTGCCGTGGTCGGTGCCCTCGGTGCCGTTGATGCGCGCGGTGCGGCCGAATTCGGTGGCGACCACCACCACGGTGTCGCGCCAGCGCGGGCCCAAGCCGGATTCGAATTCGGCGAGCGCGCCGTCGAGGCCCGACAATAGCTGCGCCAGCCGGCCCACCGGGCCGCCTTCATTGGCGTGGGTGTCCCAGCCGTCGAAAGCGAGGGCGGCGATCCGCGGGCCATCGTCGGCCGCCATCAGTTTGGCGGCGCCGCGCGCCACCAGCCGCATCGCGCCGCCATTGTTGGTGCCCGGCTTTGGCTTCATGTCGTCGCCCTGCGCGGTCTTCTCGAGCTGCAAGCCCTGCGAAAGCGCCTGCGCCAGCGCCGGATCGCGATGCCGGTAGAGTTCGACCAGCCGCATCGCAGTGTCGTCGTCGGCCTGCGGCAGCGCCACCGGCGCCCAGCCGACGGTCGGCGCCGGCCCGCGCAGCACCAGCGGCGTGGTCGGACCGATCGCAAGCCCGCTCATTACCCGTTCGCCTTTCGGCAAGCCGCCGAGCGCGCGGTTGAGCCAGCCGGATTGCACCCGGCCGGGGCCTGCAAAGCCGCTTTCGAGCACATCCTGGCCGTCGAAATGCGAGCGGTCGCGATACGGCGTCGACACCGCGTGAATCACCGCGGCGTGTTTCTCGCGGTACATCCGCGCGAATTCCGGCATCGAGGGATGCAGCGCGAAGAAGGAATCCAGCATCAGCGCCGGGTGCGGGCCGTCCGCTGTCAGCGCGATCGAACCGTGCAGCCCGGCGTAATCGGGATCGCCAATGGGCGCGACGGTGGCAAGGCCGTCAAGCGCGCCGCGCAGGATCACCACCACCAGCCGCGGGTCGCGGCCGTCGCTGGCGCGCGCGAATTTCGGCAAATACGCCCAGGCGGCAAACGAGGCGCCGCCGAGCAGCAGGGCGCGTCGCGATGTCGCCGGCACGCTCAAGCCTTCGCAGCAATCCATTGTCGTATCCATGGGCGTCATCTCCTCTGGAATTCCGGCGACATCAACAACAGCGCCACCGCCTGTTGCCGCGATTCCGCGCGCTCGATGGTCCGCCGCGTCTCCGGCGATGCCGCGTCGGCCGCGGCGATTTCCAGCAGATCGCGGGGGTCGATGCTGTCGGCAACGCGCGAGGCAAATTGGGCTGCGATGTCGAGACGCAGCTTCATGCCCTCGGGCGCGGCCCATGCCGCGTTGGTATCGGGAAATCCGTTCGGCCCGGCCGGTGTCCACAGCGGCTGGCCCAGCAAATTGAGACCGCCGAGATAGCGGCCGGGATCGTCGGGGATTTGCGCCAGCAGCCGGCCGGTCGCCACCAGGAATTCATAGGGGCTGCGCAGCTTGGTCAGCGGCGCGCGCCAGGCCTCGTCGGAATCGACCAAGGCCAGCGTCAACGCCTTGAGGTCGCCGTCGGACTTGCGGAACACGTCCTGCAGCCGCGCCACCAAGGCCGGTGGCGGGTCGTCGGCAACGAAGTGACGGGCGAATTTGGTGGCGATGAATTTCGCGGTCGAAGGATGGCGCGCGATATCCGAAAGCGCGGTCTCCCCCTGCCCTACGCCGTTGTCCTCGTAAGTCCTGCCGAGCAGCCGCTGCGCGCCCGGCTCATGGGCGTTGGCGTTGAACACGAAACTGCCGGGCGCTCCCAGCTGTCCCTGCCGTCCGACGAAGGTCCAGCCGGTGATGATGCGGGCCAGCGACGTGACGTCGTCCTGGGTATAGCCGCTGCCGACGCCGAGCGTATGCAGCTCCATGATTTCGCGTGCCAGGTTTTCGTTCAGGCCGCGCTTGCGGTTTTGCCCGGCGCGGGAATTGGGGCCGAGCGATTGCTGGTTGTCGAGAAAGAACAGCATCGCCGGATGCTGTTCGACCGCCCTTAGCATGTCGGCGAAGCGACCGAGCACATGAGGTCGGATCGCCTCGCGTTCGAACGAGCCGGCCCACATCCGCGCCGGCTCGCCCTTGTTGGCGGAGATGCAGAAATGGTTGGACCAGAACGCCACCAGCCGCTCGACGAAGCCGCAATCGGCCATGGTGGCACGCTGGATCCTTGCCAGCGCTTCCTTTCGAAACGTCTTCTGGATCACGTTCAGCGGCTGCGGCGGATTGGGCGGCGGCGAAGCGGTACCGGCCTTTGGTTCGACGCGCGGCGCCATCACCGATTCGGGCGTCGCATTCGCAGCCGCCTCGGTCACCTTGTCCATCATCCGCGCCTGCGTATCCGCCATGCCGGCGTCCGGCTTCACCTTTGGGGCGCCAAGGGCCCGCTGCGCCTTTACCTGCTCCTGGTATTCGAACAGCAATTGCGCCAGCGCCGGCGTCGATTGCTGGCCAGGCACGTCAAGCAGCCCGCCGTTGGGGCGATTGAGTTCGGCTTTGACAAAGCCGCGCGGATCGGAGGCCGCGTTGACGAAATCGCCGGACGCGCCGCCGCGGGCGCCAAATCCGAAGCGATTGAGCGCAACAAGAGCGGTTTGCGGATCGCGGGCCATCGGATTTCCCTTTGCGCAGTCCTGCGGCTATATTTGCGGCTTGCGCATCATACCGCCGTCGCACATGAACCCGACATGAAAAACGCCGGCACGATCCGGTTCCGCTGATGACAAATCGGTTAGAAATCCCGGCTTCGCGCCGCCTTGCCTGTTCCGGCTGCGGAACGGAATTCACCTGCAGCCTGGCCGGGCCGTGCTGGTGCGCCGAGGAAACCGTGCGGCTGCCGATGCCGGCGGACGGCGGCGACTGCCTGTGCCGGGATTGTTTGCGCAAGGCGACGGAAGCAGCTTCCGCGAAGTGAGCTAAATGGCGCGCGGAGCGCGCGCCGCTACACAGGATATCCCGGCGATTGCCGCGCCATGCCGTCGAACGCGTCGAGCAGTTTTTCGCGCCAAGCGTACACCGGATCGTTCTCGGCGAGCAGTTTGAACGGGCTAACCACGCGCGCCCACTGGAACGGGCCGAACACGATGTAGTCGGCGTAGTTCGGCTTGTCGCCGCCGAGAAAGGCTTGGGTCTTCAAGGTCAGCCGCAGCGGGTCGAGGCCTTTGCGAAATCCTTCGACCGATTTATCGCGTCCGGCCACCACCTCTTCCAGCGGCTTGCCGAAGCGCGCCTCGCGGGTCTTGCGAAAATACGCAGCGTCCACCGGCTTCAGATGCGCGGGGATATCGGCGACGATCAGCGGAAACATGCCGCCGACCACGGCGATATCGCCCCACCAGTTGATCATCCGCGCCATGGCGCGGCCGCCCGCGCCGCCGAACAGCGACGGCCGGTCGGGATAGCGATCCTCGAGATATTCGGCGATCGCCCAGGAGTCGGCGATCGAAGCGTCGCCATCGATCAGCACCGGCACCTTTTCGGAATTGTGCGGGGCGATCGCCTCCTTGTCGGTGAAGCACCAGGGAATCGACTCGGCCGACAGCCCCTTGTGCGCCAGCGCCATCCGCGTCCGCCAGCAGAACGGGCTGAACGGACGCGCCGCGTCAGTGCCGACCAGTTCGAACAGTTTGAGTGACATGGCGATGGCCCCGCTTGGACGTCAGGCCGTCATTGCGAAGAGCACTTGCGACGAAGCAATCCATTCTTCGCGTGGCGCCTGGATTGCTTCGCGGAGTTTATCATCGGGCGCGCATTCGCGCGACCCGTTGGCTCGCAATGACGGTGGATGGATTCTTGATGACGGCTACTTCACCACCGCCGCGGTCTGTCCGAACAGCAGCTTGCGCTCTTCCTCGGTGCGGATCGAGGGCTGGCCGAAATTCGGGTTGACCTCCTTGGCCTTGGCATAGGCGCGCACCGTCGCCGGCCGCGCGGCGATGGTCTCCAGCCAGCGCTTGAGATGCGGGAAGTCGTCGATGTTCTGCTCCTGGTTCTTGTAGGGCACGATCCAGGGATAGCTCGCCATGTCCGCGATCGAATAATCGCCGGCGATGAATTCGCGATCGGCCAGCCGCTTGTTGAGCACGCCGTAGAGCCGGTTGGTTTCGTTCACATAGCGGTCGATGGCGTATTTGATCTTTTCCTGGGCGTAGTTCCTGAAGTGGTGGTTCTGGCCGGCCATCGGCCCCAGTCCGCCCATCTGCCAGAACGTCCACTGGATCGCGTCGTAGCGGCCGTAGAGGTCAGCGGGCAGGAATTTTCCGGTCTTCTCGGCGAGATAGAGCAGCATCGCGCCGGATTCGAAGATCGAGATCGGTTTGCCGCCGCCCTTCGGCTCGTGATCGACCATCGCGGGGATGCGATTGTTGGGCGCGATCGCCAGAAACTCCGGCTTGAACTGGTCGCCCTTGCCGATATTGACCGGGAAAATCTTGTATTGCAGCCCGGTCTCTTCGAGAAAGATCGTGATCTTGTGGCCGTTCGGGGTGGTCCAGTAATGAAGGTCGATCATGGGGCGTTCCTGTCCTTAACGGAGACATCTGCCGCGATCCAATTTGGATGCGATTGCATGAAGTTCACCGCATCGAGGCCGCCGAGTCAATGGCGCGTGCTGGTGTCGCGGCGAATTGATCGCGGCACGCCGGCCGAGGTCAGTTGGCGCGGCCGTTCGCACGCAGGAATTTTGCGCCGTCTTCGGTGATCCTCACGCGGACGCCGGTTCCCGCGACGGTTTCGCGCGCGACGAGGCCGCGGTCGACCGCATCCTCCCAGATCGTCAGCCGCGGGCAGGAGGTGCGCCAGGCCTCGATCACCTCGGCATAGAGCCGCGGCTCCCGTGCGATCCATTCGACCAGATCGAGCACCAGCGGGTCTGTCGTCTCGGCCATCGCATTTCCTCCGTCAGAAGGCCAGCGCGCTGCTGCGCGAAAACAGCAGCCAGCCGCCGTACAGGATGTAGTAGCTGGCGACGGTGGTGATCAGCCGCCACGCCCAGGTGCGGAATTGCAGGTCGCTCATCGCCTCCAGCACGCGCCGCGACAACGTGGTGCCGAGCATCGAGGCCGCGATCGCGACCGCGGCCAAAATCGGATCGAGCGTGGCGGCCTGATCGATGATGCCGCCGAAATAGATCAGCTTGACGAAATGACTGGCGACCTGGCAGGTCGCCTTGGTCGCGACGATGCCGCGGCGATCGAGATTGCCGCCGAGAAAGAAGGTGTCCAGCAGCGGGCCGGAGACGCCGGTCATCAGCATCAGCCCCATGCAGATCGAGCCGTACAGGGTGCCCTGCCAGACGCTGTCGGGATCGGGCTTGAGATTGGCCGGCATCAGCCGCGCCATGAACGGCGTCGCCCCCAGCAACAGCAGCGCGACCGGCTTGTCCGGCACATAGCGGGTGATCGACCACACCGCCAGCGCCACCGCGCAGCCGATCAGATAGACCGATACCGGCCGCCACCGGATGTGGCGCCGCCACAGGAAGGCGCGCCAGCCGTTCGACGCCATCTGCGTGATCGCGTGCAGCACCATCGCGGTCGGCAGCGGCATCAGGGTCAGCAGCACGCCGATCAGGATCAGCCCGCCGGCCATGCCGAACAGGCCGGACAGGAACGCGGTCGCGACCATCAGCAGTCCGAGCGCGGCGATCATCAGCGGCGTCATGGCAATCCCCCTCGGCTATTTCTGCCCTGCCTGTACCGGCGGCGCAAACCGAGTTAGTTTGGCCTGGCATCAGTTTTCCTGAGGGTGACATGCGACGGCTGCTGTTTCTCAACGGCATCAAGGCGTTCGAGGCGGCGGCGCGCAGCGGCAGCTTTGCCGGCGCGGGCCACGAGCTCAACGTCTCGGCGGCCGCCGTCAGCCGCATGGTGCATCTTCTGGAGCAGCGGCTCGGCGTCGCGCTGTTCGAGCGCAAGGCCAACCGGCTGTCGATGACCGCGGCGGGGCGCGCCTACCAGAGCGGGCTGACCCCGATCTTCGATGCGCTGGCGAGCCTCACCGCGCAGGTGACGGCGCCGGCCGGCCCGCGGGTCCTGACCATCGGCGTCGGCCCGACCTTCGCGATGCGCTGGCTGATCCCGCGGCTGGCCGATTTTCGCAGCGTGCAGCCCGACATCGACGTGCGCATCACCACCGGCGGCGCCGCGGCGCCATTCGCTGAGGACTGGAGCTGCGGCATCAAGCTCGGCGACGGCGACTGGCCGGGCCTTTTGGCCGAGCCGCTGTTTGCCGCCGACCTGTTGCCGGTGTGCGCGCCGCGGCTGGCGTTGCCGTTGAAGCGTCCCGGCGACCTCCGCGGCCCGGGCCTGCTGCGAGTCGCGCATGCGGCGGAGGACTGGCCGCTGTGGCTGAAGGCCGCCGGCGTCGCCCGCCTGACCGCGCGCGGACCTGAGTTTCAGTATTACGGCCAGGCGCTGCAGGCCGCCGTCGACGGGCTCGGCGTCGCCATGGGCATCCGGCCCTATATCGACGACGACCTCGCCGCCGGAAGGCTGGTGGCGCCATTTGCGCTCAGCGTGCCGAAGCGCATGCGCTGGTATCTGGTCTATCGCAGTTTTCAGACCGAGCAGCGCGATTTTGCCGCGTTCCGGCGCTGGATCGTGCACGCGGCGGCCGCTCCGGCCGCAGCTGGCAAACCCGCGGCCCGGGCGCATCGCCACGGCGGCTGAGCCTATTCCGTGGGGTCGGCGCCGGCCCCACCGTCCCAATTGCTCAAAAAACGCCAAAATGTGAACGAGTTCACATTTGTTTCGGCGCGGACGTGTTGTTCTACTCGCCCCTAAGTCGTGTGGGGATCAGGCGTCCCATTTGAAGGTGAAGGCTTGCCATGGCCCAGTCCGAGTCCAGACCCGTATCCAGTTGCCCGCAATGCGAGGCGCGGCTCTCAGTGATGCGCGTCATCCCCGGCCGGGCCGGCTCCGAATACTGGACCATGCGGTGTACGCGCTGTGGCGGCATCCACCTGAATATCGTCAAGCCCCCGGCCCCGGCGCCGACGGCGTAACTCGTTTTGAGCTCAGGTTGAATATCCGCTGCGATCGACCTCTTCTCCCTCGCCCGGTTCTTACGGGGAGAGGGCTGTGGTGAGGGGCTCTATCAACGCGTCGGACTCGCGGAGAGTCCCCCTCACCCGGCGCTTCGCGCCGACCTCTCCCCGCAAGCGAGGCGAGGTTTAGACTCAAGTCCCGAACGCGCGCGCGATGGCGGACTGGGCGTCGTGCTGAATCTGCTTGAGGTGATCGGGGCTGCGAAAGCTCTCCGCATAGATCTTGTAGACCTCCTCGGTGCCCGACGGCCGCGCCGCGAACCATCCGCTGTCGGTCGAGACCTTGATGCCGCCGAACGGCTGGCCGTTGCCGGGCGCCGCCGTCACCGCCGCACGCACCGGCTCGCCGGCGAGTTCGGTCATTCCGAGCTTTTCCGGCGTCAGCGCCTTCAGCACATTCTTCTGGGCTGACGTCGCCGGCGCGTCGATCCGTTCGTAATAGGGCACGCCCAACTCGCTGGTCAGCGCGTCGAACAACTGGCTGGGGTCTTTTTTGGTTTGCGCCGTCATCTCGGCCGCCAAGAGTCCCAGGATGAGGCCGTCCTTGTCGGTGGTCCACACCGAGCCGTCCCGGCGCAGGAACGAGGCGCCGGCGCTTTCCTCGCCGGCGAATCCAAACGCGCCGCCGATCAGGCCATCGACGAACCATTTGAAGCCGACCGGGGTTTCGACCAGCCGGCGGCCGATCTTGTTGGCGACGCGGTCGATGATCGCGCTGGAGACGATGGTCTTGCCGATCGCGCTGTCCTTGCCCCAGTTCGGCCGATGCCCGAACAGATAGGAAATCGCCGCTGCGAGATAATGGTTCGGGTTCATCAGGCCGTTGGAGCGGGTGACGATGCCGTGGCGGTCGGCGTCGGTGTCGTTGGCAAAGGCGACATCGAATTTGTCGCGCATCCCGATCAGCCGCGCCATCGCGTAAGGCGACGAACAGTCCATCCGGATCTTGCCGTCCCAGTCCACCGTCATGAAGCGGAAGGTCGGATCGACGGCGTCGCTGATGACGGTCGCGTCGATGCCGTAGCGCGCGATGATCGGTTGCCAGTAGCGCACCGCCGCGCCGCCCAGCGGATCGATGCCGATCTTGACGCCGGAATTGCGGATCGCCGCCATGTCGACGACTTCGGCGAGGTCGGCGACATAGGGCCCGATATAATCATGGCGATGCACGCAGGCCGTTTTGCGGGCGCGGTCGTAGGGAATGCGCCTGACGCTTTTCAGGCCGTCTTCGAGAAAGCCGTTGGCGGCGCGCTCGACCCCGGCGGTGATGTCGGTATCGGCCGGGCCGCCATTGGGCGGGTTGTATTTGAAGCCGCCGTCCTCGGGCGGATTATGCGACGGCGTGATCACGACGCCGTCGGCCAAACCAGTCTGGCGGCCCTTGTTGTAGGCCAGAATCGCGTGCGAGATCACCGGCGTCGGCGTATAGCCCTCGTGCTCGTCGATCATCACCTCGACGCCGTTGGCCGCGAACACTTCCAGCGCGCTCGCCAGCGCCGGCTCCGCCAGCGCATGGGTGTCGATCCCGGCGAACAGCGGGCCGTCGATGCCGGCCGCGCGGCGGTGATCGCAGATCGCCTGGCTGATCGCCAGAATATGGTTTTCGTTGAAGGCGTTGTTCAGCGACGAGCCGCGATGCCCCGAGGTGCCGAACGACACCCGCTGCGAAGCGACCGCGGGATCGGGTTTGCCGACGAAATAGGCCGTCACCAGCCGCGGAATATTCGCCAGCATCGCGGGATCGGCCGGTTTGCCGGCAAGCGGATTGATCTTGGCAGCCACGGGGGATCCTCGTTGATACCAGGCGCGGCATTGTAGATGGCTTTTGCGCATCCGAACAAGGGACGGCGGATGGCTCACAGCCGTCATTGCGAGGGGCGCTTGCGACGGAACAATCCAGACTTCCCGGGGGCATGGACTGCTTCGCTTGCGCTCGCAATGACGGCCAATCCGGTTCCGCACAGATCAATGACGCTGACAGCTGCTGACAAGCGCGCTGCCAGCTGGCTTTTGCCCTTTTCTGCGCGGCGGACTCATCCCATATTCGTGGCATGGCCAAGAATCCGAACCATCCGAACCATCCGAAAAAGCCCGGCAAAACCCCGAAATCCAGGACCCCAAATTCCAAGGCGCATCGCCCCGACGTGCAGCCGATCGGGCCGGCGCTGGCGGAACTGCTCAATCCCGCGATCAACCGCGGCGATGCCGGCATGGGTTCGGGCACCGGCCTGAAGCCGCCGCCGGATAATTCCTGGGACCGCCGCGCCGGCGGCGAAGCCGCCGCCCACCGCGCCCGCGCGTCGACCAAAGGCAGCAGCGGTGAAGTGGCCAAACGGGATGCGGCCCTCTCCCCTCCCCCCGTCCGGCGTAGCCCCTTGGCGAAGCCGGATGGCGGGGAGGGGTCGGGGGCGGGGGGTCGCGCGGCAAACTCACTAGCAGCGGGACTTGCTGAGACACCCCCCACCCCCGACCCCTCCCCGCCACGCGCAAGAGCGCGGGGAGGGCGGGGAGAAGAAAGCGGCCTCGCCGAATCCCCGCAGCGCGAATTTGCGCCGGCCAATTACGGCACCGCCGCCACCATTCCCGCGCTCGATCCGGAACTGGCAAAACAGCTCGGCTTCACCACCGAGGAGGAAGACGCCGCCGCGATGGCGCGGCCGCCGCGCAACAAGATGGAGGCGCTCGGCGTCGCCGCCACCGCGGACGCGCTGGATGCGCTGATCCGCGACGGACGGCCCGAGTTCAAGGGCGAGGACGGCCAGATCAAGATCTGGACGCCGCATCGCCCGCCACGCCCAGAGAAATCCGAAGGCGGCCAGCCTTTCGTCATCAAGTCGGAATACGAGCCGAAGGGCGACCAGCCGGTCGCGATCGCCGAACTGGTCGAGGGCATCAAGCGCAACGACCGCACCCAGGTGCTGCTCGGCGTTACCGGCTCCGGCAAGACCTACACCATGGCCAAGGTGATCGAGGCGACGCAGCGCCCCGCCATTATTCTGGCGCCGAACAAGACGCTGGCAGCGCAGCTCTATGGCGAATTCAGGAGCTTCTTTCCCGACAACGCGGTCGAATATTTCGTCTCTTACTACGACTACTACCAGCCCGAGGCCTATGTGCCGCGGACCGATACCTATATCGAGAAGGATTCCTCGATCAACGAGCAGATCGACCGCATGCGCCACTCGGCGACGCGGGCGCTGCTGGAGCGCGACGACGTCATCATCGTGGCTTCCGTGTCCTGCATCTACGGTATCGGCTCGGTCGAAACCTATACCGCGATGACCTTTGCGCTGAAAAAGGGTGAGCGCATCGACCAGCGCCAGCTGATCGCCGACCTCGTCGCTTTGCAATACAAGCGGACGCAGGCCGATTTTACCCGCGGCACCTTTCGGGTGCGCGGCGACGTCATCGACATCTTTCCGGCGCACTACGAAGACCGCGCCTGGCGCGTCAATTTGTTCGGCGACACCGTCGAAAATATCGAGGAATTCGATCCGCTCACCGGCCACAAGCAGGACGAGCTCGAATTTATAAAAATCTACGCCAACTCGCACTACGTGACGCCGCGGCCGACGCTGGTGCAGGCGATCAAGTCGATCAAATCGGAATTGAAGATGCGGCTGGACCAGCTCAACAACCAGGGCCGCCTCCTGGAAGCGCAGCGGCTGGAGCAGCGCACCACGTTTGATCTCGAGATGATGGAAGCCACCGGAAGCTGCGCCGGCATCGAAAACTATTCGCGCTATCTCACCGGGCGCCGCCCCGGCGAGCCGCCGCCGACTTTGTTCGAATATGTGCCGGACAATGCGCTTGTCTTTGCCGACGAAAGCCATGTCACGGTGCCGCAGATCGGCGGCATGTTCCGCGGCGACTTCCGGCGCAAGGCAACGCTGGCCGAATACGGCTTCCGCCTGCCCTCCTGCATGGACAACCGCCCCTTAAGGTTCGAGGAATGGGACATGATGCGCCCGCAATCGGTCGCGGTGTCCGCGACCCCGTCGGCGTGGGAGCTGAACGAAAGCGGCGGCGTGTTCGTCGAGCAGGTGATCCGCCCCACCGGGCTGATCGACCCGCCGGTCGACATCCGCCCGGCGCGCACCCAGGTCGACGATCTCGTCGGCGAGGTCCGCGCCACCGCGCAGGCCGGCTATCGCAGCCTCGTCACCGTATTGACAAAACGGATGGCGGAAGACCTCACCGAATATTTGCACGAACAGGGCATCCGCGTGCGCTACATGCACAGCGATATCGATACCATCGAACGCATCGAGATCATCCGCGATTTGCGGCTCGGCGCCTTCGACGCGCTGGTCGGCATCAACCTGTTGCGCGAGGGCCTCGACATTCCCGAATGCGCGCTGGTCGCGATCCTCGACGCCGACAAGGAAGGTTTTCTGCGCAGCGAGACCTCGCTGATCCAGACCATCGGCCGCGCCGCGCGCAACGTCGACGGCCGCGTTATCCTCTACGCCGACAGCATCACCGGCTCGATGCAGCGCGCCATCGCCGAGACCGACCGCCGCCGGGAAAAGCAGGTCGAATACAACACCGCCAACGGCATCACGCCGGAAAGCATCAAGAAATCCATCGGCGATATCATGAACAGCGTCTACGAGCGCGACCATGTGCTGGTGGAAATCGGCGACGGCGGCATGGCCGACGACGTCATCTCTATCGGCCATAATTTCGAGACCGTTTTGGCCGATCTGGAAACCCGGATGCGCGAAGCCGCCGCCGACCTGAATTTCGAGGAAGCCGCCAGACTGCGCGACGAAGTCAAACGCCTCCGCGCCACCGAACTCGCCGTGGTCGACGACCCCACCGCCAAGCAACGGGTAGTGCAAGGCAAGGCCGGCGCCTATGCCGGCATCAAGAAATACGGCGAGTCCGCCAACCTGCCGACCAGCGCAATGAAAAAACGCGGCACCTTCGGCTCGCGCGCGGACGCCCCTTCTTCACCCTCCCCTGGAGGGGGAGGGTCGCGGGCCGCAGGCGCGCGGGGTGGGGTGAAGCCCCACGGGGACTCCCGCGTCCACAAACCCCATCTCGACGAAATGCACGGCCCGGAATCCCTGCCCTTCCGCCCCAACCGCGCGCGCAAACCCGCCCCCGACGACACGGCCCCGCGCAGCGGCAGCAAAATCTTCCAGCCCACCGACTCCCGCCAATCCGGCCCGGAGTTCGGCCCCTCCCCGCGCTCAACCGGCGGCGCGCCGGGGCATCGGGGTGGGTGGAAGAAGAGGTAGTACGATTATCGTCTTTACGAACTCGGCTTTGTCTTATTGCGTTCGGTGTCGTTGTACCCACTCTTTCAGTTGATCATCAGTCATGATCTCGCCGAGCGATCCGAAAAATTCAAACTCGTAATTTAAAACGTCGTTATCATTTTCGAAAAGATTGGCCAGCTTCCCAAAGAATTCGCTTAAGTTCTGTTGATCCACATCATGGTCAGCAGCCAATTCAGCGACCCGCTCCGGCGGATACTTTATGGCTGCGCCCCTCCGCGCACGTTTTACGTCACCCAAAATTCCCATAACAATTGTGGCAGTGGGGAGATTCATTCTTAGCACGGAAATGGGAGAACTCGCTAACCACATCTTTATCTCCACTTCCTCTAGTTCGGGACGCTGCCGTTCAAAGATTTGACGCAACTTCCACGCGGTCATTCGGCATTCGATGGCATGCCGAAATTTGGGAATAACTCCCTTGCATTCCTCGAGGTGAGCTAACCACTCTTCGGAATACCGTTCGCGTTCAGATTCGGGCAAAACTCGAACCGCTTTCTCAAGAAGAAACCGCGCGTAGCGAGGCGCACTATCGTACAGATCGTGCGACACGAAATGTCCAATTATCGCACTGCCGACTCCAGCAACTATCGCAAGAAACGTTGAGATCAGTTCCATGCCAGCACTCCAGGACCGGTTTGTAGTTCGGCCAACGCTCGGTGCGCTTTAGTCTGTCCCTGCCCTGTAAGCCTGTAAAACCTGCGTCGTGGTCGGCCAACTACAGATGGATCAACCGCCTCCCAGTCACTTTTTAACCAACCGGCACTCTCTAACCTAAAGAGAAGCGGATAGAGGGTTCCAGAACCGATCCCAAGTACCTTGGAAACTTCTGCGCCAGAGCGCCCCTCTCGCGGGTTTTCGAGCATAAATTTTAAAACCCTCAGGATCGGCCCCGACAATCGGATATCGTCAGCCATATACGCTCCTAGTAGTTGGGCATGATGCCTCACTCGAAAGTCGATATAGCCCTATATCGACTTTCTACTATGGTGTCAATTAACGCAAAAAATGACCGCATTCGAGACGGTTCGGCTAACTTCAAGTCATGAAACTCGGCTTCGAAGAATCCCAATCCGCCTACACCAGCGGCTCGCAAAGCGCCCGCTCATGGACCGAAGCCTGGGTCAGCGCGTGGGCGTATTGCCCGCACTGTGGCAACGCCAGGATTTCAGCCTTCCCCAACAACAGCCCGCTGGCGGATTTCTTCTGCACCTCCTGCAGCGAGGAGTTCGAGCTCAAGAGCCAGCGGGGAAAATTCGGCGCCAAGGTTCTGGACGGCGAGTTCAAAACCAAATGCGAGCGGCTGGCGGCCAGCAACAATCCCAACCTTTTGCTCATGAACTACGATCTCAAGTCACTTGCCGTCGTGAACCTGTTCATCGTGCCAAGACATTTCTTCGTCCGCGAGATCATCGAGGAGCGCAAGCCGCTGTCGGCGACAGCGCGTCGCGCCGGATGGATCGGCTCCAAAATTCTGCTCGATCGCGTTCCCGAGTCGGGTAAAATCCACATCGTTCAGGGCAGTGTCGTTCGTGCGAAGGAGTTGGTTCTCGCTGAATGGCAGCGAACGCTTTTCCTACGGAACGAATCGCCGGAGACGCGGGGCTGGCTGCTCGATGTCATGAAATGCGTTGAAACCCTCGGCAAGCGGGAGTTCACGCTGGAGGAAGTCTACGCCTTCGAGCGGCACCTCGGCGAGCTCTATCCCGGCAACCAGAACGTCAAACCCAAGATACGTCAACAACTGCAATATTTGCGCGACCGCGGATTTATCGACTTCGTTTCGCGTGGTAATTATCGCTTGCGATCCTAGGAGACCCGCATGGCCTGGTTTCTCAACCATTACACCTGCTATCGCTGTGGCAAGGACTGGTCCGACGCCTGGTCCTGCATGTGTGACGACGACTGTCCGCATTGCGGTGCTCGTCACGCTACAACTGTTGAAAGTGATGACCTGACAGCGATCGTCGAGACGGATGGAAGCGAATTTGTCGTGCTTCGCTCGCCTGACACGGCCGAGCATTATCCCGATTATGAAGAGATCGGCCGATTTTCGAGTCGCGAGAAGGCCGAGCGATTTCTGACCGAACTTCTAGCCGAAGCGGGGTAGCCGTCATTCCGGGATGGTCCGAAGGACCAGACCCGGAATCTCGAGATTCCGGGTTCGCGCTCCGCGCGCCCCGGAATGACGAGAATTGCGGTCGGCCCTTCCATACGTTTCGGCCGACCCGACGGGCAAATCACCGCGCGATCGATGCGCCGCGCCGGGGCCGCGTCAATCCCTTCCCGAAAAAATATTCTTATTTTCAGAATTGCAAATCAGCCCTATATTCTCCGCCATCCCGTCCCACTCGAAAGGGGCGCTCGGCCGAACGTCACGAACGCGGGACGGGGATGTGATGGACGCGGCGGCGTCGGGCCTGACATGTGATGGCAGGGCGAGTCTCAGGCGACTCGTGAGCGATCGGCGGCAGGCTGACGAACGGCGCCCAGGTCCGGCGAAGCCTTTGGCGGAGACGGATGGCCGCGTACAGCCAAGTCG
>Ga0302320_10002471_pt1 | contig 43457 bp, 28 predicted proteins | sample Bog_T0_3_FD_202130 | JGI IMG/M metagenome (GOLD analysis project Ga0302320, IMG submission 202130) | Peat permafrost microbial communities from Stordalen Mire near Abisko, Sweden - Bog_T0_3 | ecosystem: Environmental > Terrestrial > Soil > Wetlands > Peat | place: Sweden: Abisko, Stordalen Mire...
GACGATTCTCGTCGAATGGGAGAAGGAAACGGAGTTGCTCATCAATACCGAACTGCCTCGCCAACCCTGAATCCGCAGTCAGGATAATTCGCGGATATTGAAACTTCGACCTGCGGAATGTAAGTCTGACCGCATAATTCCGTTGCATTGGCTCGTGCCTTCCCAGGTCTCAAAATCTAGACCTGGGGCACCCGTCGTTGGTACAACTTCAAGCGGTCAGAGAGTTAGTTACTCGTTCGCGCAAGTAGGCTCAGTAGCGAAGGCCGAGCTTCATGGGAAAGTCTTCCTCATCGTCTTCGAGACCCGGAGTGTTGCAGTGGTCCCGGATGATTCTGCGGTGAGCTGCACCAAGTGCCAGGTGACAAGCCCCGATGACTGCGAAGGTCATCAGGAAGTGCATGACGCCTGTTTCTATCCATGGCCCAAAAGCAACCGGGATCCAGACGACTACGGGAAAAAAGGTGAAGTACTTCAAGAGTGTCATGGCGAGGCTGTGCTGCTCTCTTTCCTGTTCGCCGGAGAATGCGATTGTCTTGACGTTGAGGAAGAAGATGTCGCTGAGGAGCAGGCACATGCCGGCAGAGATCAGCAGCAGGCTTGTGGTTGCGGGCCAGGTGCGAAGCTCCTGCGGAGCCAGTGCGCGCAAGACAAGGAAGGCACTGAACGTGGCGATAGTGGCCCAGAGGAGCGCGTAGAGTCGAGCGGCGTGCAGCTGTTCGATTGCTGTGTTGAACGGCGTGGGCCGGCCGTGGACGGCGCGGAAGATCCAACTCCCTTGGCGGTTTCCGGGAGATACGAAGGCCATGCGCAGGCCGGCGATGGTCCAGAAGGCAACTATGGCGACGGCCGAGCGGATGCCGTCCGCTGAGACTTCGACGCCGACGTGCCCGTGCGCGACACTGAGGCGAAGAATGCTGGCCACAACGACGGAGAGGCCGACTCCTCCATAGAGAACAAGGTAGATGCGATAGCGCTGCACGCGCAGCAAGGTGGCGCCGATGAAGTGGAAGACGGCACACCCGACGGGCTGGCGAAGCAGAGTTTGATGAAGCAATCCGTCGAGAGGACGCGCGGCCCAGTTCCGCGTGGCCTGCGCGCTGGGACCTATGATCAGTTGGCGCACTCGACGCAGATAGGCTAAGGGATATGCGAGCGCGGCGAAGCTGACGGTCAGCAAAAGAGCCGCGCATCCTGTCTCCGCGAGGTGGTCATAGATGGGCAGTGCCGCAGGACCCTCCAAGACACTCTGATAGATGCCGAGAAACCAAAAGGGAGGACAGCAGAACAGCAGGGGATTGCCCGACTGCAGGAAGACAGGGACCGCGCCGGAGAGCGTGGGAAACAGAAAGAGAACCATCAGCAGCAGCGTGATGGAAAGTCCTTGCAAAAGGAGAGAGAGGCGGCGAAACATCCTTTCACCGAGAACGGAAAGGAGCACGCCTTGCAGCGCCAGTAGGAATGCTGCGGAAAAGAGGCCGCTGGCGAAGACTGCGGCGATGTGGCCCGCAAGCAGGCGCGGGAGATTGGGCGGATCGAGCGCTGCCGGAAGAACCAGGGGCACGAGGAAATTGGCATTGAACAGAAAGCCGGCGACAAAGATGGAGATGGCGGCGACGCGCGCCTGAAACAGCCTTCGATCGCGAATGGGCAAAGTGGAGAGGACAAAGACATCGAGCAGATCAGGAAAGAAGAGATCCCACTCAAAGACGGTGACGATGCCCATGGCCACGAAGGAATAGAGCACGAAGAAGAAATGATGATTGACCTGCAGCCAATAGGGCGGCGGGTCGGCATTGAGGGCTCGACCCGGCGGCCAGCCAGGGAAGGGGTGATAAACGGGCCACAGATACAAAGCAACCATGAACGGTGGAATGCCGGTGGCCATGCCGAGCAGGATGAGACGGCCCTTGGCGTCGCCGTCGGGCGAAGCGGTTTCATGGTTGAAGAAGCGCTCAAGGAAGTGGCGCACCAAGAGCGTGAACTGACTGCGCTGCGGCGCGTGCACCGGCCCCAGGGCCGCCTGTGCGTTCAGCGAGAGTACCTCGGGGCCCGACATCATGACGAGACGCTGGAATTCACCGTTCATGGTTCTCCTCAATCGTGGACTGTTTGCATCACGTCCACCATTTGCTGTGCGATTGCGCGCGTGTCCTGTTGCTCGACCAACTGTGCAAAGACTTTTTCGAGATTGGGAAGACTCATAAGTTTGGCCAGGTCGGTGGGGTTTGCGTCGGCCAGAATGCGTCCTTTGGTGATCACGATGACGCGGTTGCAGACCCGCTCGACCACCTCCAGGACGTGGGAGATGTAGAGGATCGCTTTGCCTTCTGCAGCGAGCAATTCGAGCAGGTCTTTGAAGAGCCGTCCGGAAACAACATCCAATCCGGAGAGCGGTTCATCGAAGATGAGCAGTTTGGGATCGTGCAGCAAGGCCGCGGCAATCAGCACGCGCTGGCGCATACCTTTGGAGTAGCTGGAAATCGGCGAGTGTTGCCACGACTCCAGATTCAGCAACTTGAGCAGGCGGGTAGCCTTCGCTTCGATGAGCGCCTCGCCGAGGCCACGCAGCCTGCCCACCAGTTGCAGGTACTCGATACCGGACATGTAGTTGTAGAGATGCGCTTCTTCCGGGACATAGCCGAAGCTGGCGCGGAAGGCCGGCATGTCGCTGGCGATGTCGCGGCCTTCAAACAGAACGCGGCCTTCGTTGGGACGGAGCAGGCCGGTGATGATCTTCACGGTTGTGGATTTGCCGGCTCCGTTGGGGCCGAGAAAGCCGACAATCTCGCCGGGCGCCACCCGGAAGCTGACATCCTGGATGGCGGGAATGCTGCGATAGCTTCGGTAGAGGTGTTCGAGTTCCAGCATGAGTTCAACCTCGTTGGCAGGTCGGGCCGGATGGTTGATTTCCGGAATTTCCTGCATACCCTATGTAGCAATCAGCATATGGGGTTGTCAAGTAGATTGCTACATAGGTAGAATGCGCCATGGCCCGTGAAGGCAAATCAACGGAAGTAAAGCTGTCGCATACGGCCGCGCTGATCCTGCAGGCGCTGGATGCCGGCTTCGTTTATGGCTTTAGCATCATGGAGATGACGGGGCTGCCCAGCGGAACCGTGTACCCGGCGATGCGGCGGCTGGAGAGCGATGCGCTGATCCGCTCGAACTGGGAGCGGCAGTCGATTGCCGACGCGGAGCAAAGGCCGGCGCGGAAGTACTACAAGCTGACGGCAGCAGGGAAGACAACGCTGGAAGCCTCGCGCAAGCGGTATCCGCTGCTGGAGCGGCTGATTCCGACCGGGGAGGCAAAGACCGTATGAGGCCTTGGCTGGAGCGAGCAAACCGTCTGCTGCAGTTGGGATTTCTGCGCTGCGCATCCCTGTTGGTCCCGGATCGGCAACGGGCGGAATGGCGGCGCGAGTGGCGCGCGGAACTTTGGCACGTCCGCCAAGAGCGTTCGCCGGAGGGGGCGGTTTCGTGGCACGGAGAGCGCGAAGTGACGGCGTTCTGCCTGGGAGCGTTTCAGGATGCGTTTTGCATCCGACGGTCTGGCCGGCAAGAAAAGCCTGACTTTCCCGCGATGGAAGGAACCGCTCGGCAATGCATGATGGCTTTCGTTGTGATGCTGGTCGCCAGTTATATCCTCTCGCTTCTGTTGCCCGGTGTGCGAGCAGAGCGCAGTCTGTGGTCGCGCAAAGTGAATGCGAATCTGGTGCTGATCCAACAGTTCGACGGCGATGGATCGCAGGCGACAATTTCTCCCCGGCAGTTGCGGCGCTGGGAGGAAAGGAAGCAAAAGTACTTCGATGGATTTGCTTTCTATCGCGTCACGCAAGAGATCGTCGGCGTCGAAGATGCGTCGCCCGGACCCCAGAACAAATCGCGATCCAAAGTTCGATGGGGAGTAGCGCGAGCGAGTGTGAATCTGTTTGCGCTGCTGGGCATCCCTGTACAGTTTGGCGAGGCAGGCGGAACGCCGCGTGGCGACCTGCCCGGGGTGATTCTAAGTGAGAGGACCTGGAAGAGCGAGTTTCGCGCGGATGCGCACGTTGCCGGGGCGGTGGTGCATTTGGGATCGCATGTGGTCCGAATTGCAGGAGTGGCGCCCGATGGTTCTCTGGACCTGCCGGGACATGCGGATGCGTGGTTGCTCGATCCCGAAGTTGAGAGCGGACCGGGGGCCGACGGGTACGTGATCGCGCACCTGACACCCGCGGGCTCGGCAGAGATTTGGGCTTCGCGTGTGCACATTACTGCGCGGGGACCAGACCAGTCCGAGGAGGACCTGATGGGTGTTTGCGTGGAAGATTGGCACCCGACGCCACAAGGCCTTTACCTGTTTGCTCTGTTTCTTGCGGTGCTGTCGCTGCCTGCAATCACCGCCGTCTCGTTGGGCGAATCGAGCCCGAGTCTACAACAGACATCGTGGTTGGGGAGACTGCGCCGGTGGAGTTTTCTGGTGTTCAAGATCGCTCTGCTTCTGCCTATCGTGTACTTCCTGTCGCTCGATCTGGCTTATGGGTGTACGACGCTCGGCCGCGAGCAGGCTGGTCTTGTGCAACTGTTCTCGACCTTTTCGATGTGCCTGTTCGGCATGCGTTGGGTGCTGAAGGATCAGCGTCAACGCTGTCCGGTGTGCCTGCGCAGAGTGGTGCATCCGGCGCAGGTGGGCCAGGCATCGAGAACCTTCCTGGCCTGGAACGGCACGGAGATGATGTGCATGGGCGGGCATACGCTGCTGCATGTGCCCAGTCTGCCAACGAGCTGGTTTGGCACGCAGCGCTGGTTGTACCTGGACCCATCGTGGGCGTTCCTGTTTGTGGGCAAAAGCGCGGGGATGGAGAACGAGGCGATCAGCGGCCTTCTCTAGATGGGACTAAGTTCCAGCGTGGGATGTTGCAGGAAGATCGTCAGTCGTTTTCCTATCGCACGGTCTGAAGATTAGAGCGAAACCAGAGTCCCTGTGGCCCGGGCGAGTTTCGTGGTGGGTCGCCGCTCCCTGATGGTCGCGTCGTCTTTGCCGCGTTGCCTTCGGGATACACCAACTCTGGTTTCGCGGTAGGGCCCGCGTTGTCAGACATTGACCTGGATCCAAAGAGTCGTGGAAACCGTCGAGAAGCCGACTCTTCGGGAGCAATTTATACAATTCGGCTTCTTGCACTTTCAGTGGTCGGCATGGCAGGGGTGCGGCTACGCTCATAGTCAGGTTGCACTACGGGTCCACACGGAAATAACGACGCCGTCATTCGCTCAGAAATCATCTCGTGTTTGTGCTCGACGAAGGCAGGCAGAATGTGCGGCAAACAACGCTGCCATCTCCGTCAACCGCGGAAGCACGGGGACCCCCGACGACCTGCTCATGCCCGACTTTGTTAGAATTACGGCGCATGAGCATCCACGGATTCTCCCTTCTTAACGGCAAATCAATAGAGAACAGCGGGACAATTTTTGCTGGCCTCGATCCTCAAACCGGCGCATCGCTCGATCCGCCCTTTCATTCCGCATCTTCGCAAGATGTCCATCTGGCAGCCGGCCTGGCGGAGAAGGCTTTCCTCAGCTACGGCAAGCTTTCCGGGCGGGAGAAGGGCCGATTCCTTCGCCAGATTGCAACGGAGATAGAGCAGATCTCGGGGGACTTGGTCGAGCGCGCTCGACTTGAGAGCGGGTTGCCCGAAAAGCGGCTTCAGGGTGAAGTGGGGCGGACCACAACGCAGTTGCGGCTTTTTGCGCAGGTGGTCGAAGAAGGATCCTGGGTCACGGCGCGCATCGATCCGGCCGAACCGAAACGCACCCCGTTGCCCAGGGCCGATCTGCGTTCGATGTTGCGTCCACTGGGACCGGTCGCGGTCTTTGGAGCCAGCAACTTCCCGCTGGCATTTTCCGTTGCAGGCGGAGACACGGCTTCCGCTCTTGCCGCCGGGAACACTGTCATCGTCAAGGCTCATCCCGCGCATCCAGGGACCAGCGAACTGGTTGGGCAAGCCATCAGCCGCAGCCTGCACGCATGCGATTTGCCGCAAGGAGTTTTTTCTTTGCTGTTCGATGCGGGCACCGAAGTGGGTGTCACGCTGTTGCAGCACCCGAAGGTGAAAGCCATCGCGTTCACCGGATCGCTGACCGCAGGCAAGGCGCTGATGAAGTTGGCCGCCACGCGTCCCGAACCCATCCCCTGTTTCATGGAGATGAGCAGCGCGAATCCCTTCTTTGTGCTACCGGAGGCCCTCAAGACACGAGGCTCGCAAATCAGCAAAGCGCTCTTTGGTTCCTTCACTCTTGGAACCGGGCAGTTCTGCACCAAGCCCGGATTGATCTTTCTGCCCCGCAATGAAGACGCCGATACACTGGTGGCCGAACTCGTGGCTCAGATCAACCAGGCGACACCCACTACGATGCTCAGTCAGAGCATCTGCCGCAATTACTCCACGGGAATCGAGCAGCGCCAGGCTCACGGTAGCGTCGAGCTTTTGGCAATGGCCCGTGCGAGCGAAGATTCGGGCAACTCCCAGGGTGTACCTGCTCTGTTCCTGATCAGCGGCGGCGATCTCTTGCGCGATCAGGACTTGGCGAAAGAACTCTTCGGCCCTTGCGCGTTTATCGTCCGCTATGAAAGCCGGGAGGAAATGATCGCACTGACCGTTGCTTTGGAAGGTCAACTCACCGCAACCGTGCAAGGGACAGATTCCGATCTTGAAGGTTTCGCAGATCTCATTTCGATCCTCGAAGGCAAGGCTGGAAGGCTGATCTTCAATGGCTATCCAACCGGCGTAGAAGTCTGCCATGCCATGGTCCATGGCGGGCCGTATCCAGCCACCAGCGACAGCCGGTCCACATCGGTAGGAAGTCAGGCTATCTTTCGTTTTGCGCGACCGGTTTGCTACCAGGACTTTCCTCAGGCCGCGTTGCCAGTCGAGTTGAAAGACCAGAACGCCCTCGGCATCTGGCGCTTGCTGAACGGGGAGTTTACGCGCGCCGCGCTCGGGGACCGATCCTCTTGAATCGGTCCTTCCGGCCCTCTTAGATCGGTTTGATCGCAGGCCGCGAAGGGCGCAGCCGGAAGATCATCGCACCCGCCAGCATCAGCGAGATGGATAGGTAGAAGAACCCTGCGCGCGAATCGCCTGTTCGGGCCTGCAGAACCCCGACCAGCCAAATGCCGGCAAAGCCGCCCAATGCGCCACAACTGTTGATGAGCGCCATCACTTCTCCAGCCACATTTTTCGGCAGCATCTCCGGCACAATCGAAAAAAATGGGCCATAGGGTGCATACATGGCGCCACCGGCGACGATCAGGGAAACATAAGACAGCCAGAAGCTGTGACCGACAGTGAGATACGAAACAAACAACGCAACCCCGGCTATCAGCAAGAACGGTCCAATGTACCGCGCGCGGTGGAGGGAGCGGTCAGAGGAATGCGCCACGAGAAGCATGAGAATTACGGCGAGCAAGAATGGCACGGCGCTCAGCAGGCCAACCTTCTCGATGCCCAGCGCCGATCCTGCTTTGATCATGGTCGGAAGCCATAGCACGAAGCCGTATACGCCCTGGCTCCAGAAGAAATATTGAAAGCACAAGAGCAAGACGCCGGGTGTTCGCAAAGTCGCTCGAAAGTTGGCGAATTGCGGAAGCCCCGCTTGCTCCATTTCCAACGCGCGACTTAGTTCGTCGCAACACTCTTTGCTCATCCAGGCCGCTTCGTGCGGCTGGTCGCGCGCCACCAGCAGCCAGACAAATGCCCACAAGACAGAGGGAATACCCTCGAGAATAAAGGTCCTCTGCCAGCCAACTGCTCTGATGAGGAATCCAGTGACGGCCGACATCCAGAGCACCGTGACCGGGTTGCCGAGGATGAGGATGGCGTTGGCCCGGGATCGTTCCGCACGTGTAAACCAGTGGGTCAGCAGAATGAGCATTGCCGGCAAGATGAGGCTTTCGGCCACGCCGAGCAACAGCCTGTCGAGCGCCAACAGCCAGAACTCCCGAATCACCCCCGTCAAGGCCGCCAGAAAGCCCCAGCATACCAAGGCAATGAAGACCAGACGCGTGGCGCTCTTGCGACGCGCATAGGCCGCGCCCGGAATCTGAAAGAGGAAGTAGCCGAGAAAGAAGAGTGATCCCAGAAATGCCGATCGGGAGTTATCGATATGAAGGGTTTCCGCAAGGCCCGCCGCTGCACAGAATCCGTAATTTGTTCGATCCAGATAGGCGAGACTATAGGTAACAAAGACCGCGGGCATGAGTAAGAACCAGCGGCGTTGCAGACCGGTCAAACCCGGTTGATGCGGTGCATGATCTCGCATTGTCTCATCCACCACACAAGAGTTATAGCACCCCAACCAGCAACCACTCCACCAAAGTTCTCTTACGCGAATCCGCGCAGGCTGGGGCCTATCGAGAGACGGGGCGATTCAGGACAATCGCACTTGAATCGTTGAAGGGTACGGGCTTCAGCCCCCGAGGGCAGAGGATGCTGGCCTCAAGATGACCTTTTTGATGGGAATTTTCCATCAATCCTGGCGAAACTACCCACGAAAACAATCCCTCTGGGGCTGAAGCCCAACCAATGTTTGAGCTGATTTGTACGGGCTGAAGCCCGTACCCTTCGGTTCGCGCTCAGATTCTTCAAATGCGATTGCCCTCGAGGGGCGATTCAACTCCACATACGGGTCTGTATACCGATCGGATAGAATCCTACTGCGTTCGCATTTGATAAAAAGGAGCCTGACCATGGCAACCATTCCCCTTCACTCGGTGCTTGAGACCGCTGACGCATCGCTGCTGCAGGTTGCCACGCATGCCCGCGGTCCGGTCGGCCTTTTGCCGCTCACCGAAGAGATGTTGCTCAATGAACCGTCGGGAAACCTCTTCGGCTTGAGTCAGAACGCAGGGATGGGCTGGGATCCAACGCGCCTTCTCGACCCCGAATTCCTGATCCTGAGTACCCATGGCGGCCTGCGCGCAGAGAGCGGAGAAGCCATTGCCCTCGGCTTTCATACGGGACATTGGGAAGTCGGCCTGCTGGTGGCCGAAGCCGCGCGCGAGCTGAAGGCATTGCGTGCGATTCCCTTTGCCGGAGCCTGCACCGATCCCTGCGATGGCCGAAGCCAGGGCACGGCGGGTATGTTGGATTCGCTGCCGTTTCGTAACGATGCGGCCATCGTGCTGCGCCGCCTGATGCGCTCTCTACCTACAGGAAAGGGCGTCGTCGGCATCGCCACCTGTGACAAGGGTTTGCCGGCCATGATGATGGCCTTGGCTTCGTCGGGAAAGCTTCCTTCCATTCTGGTTCCAGGCGGCGTCACGCTTCTGCCTGAGTCCGGTGAGGATGCTGGAAAGGTGCAAACCATCGGCGCGCGCTTTGCCCAGCAGCAAATCACGATGGAGTATGCCGCCGAAGTGGGTTGCCGCGCCTGCGCCTCTCCGGGCGGCGGATGTCAGTTCCTCGGCACAGCGGCTACCGCGCAAGTGGTGGCCGAGGCGTTGGGTTTGTCTCTTCCACATACGGCGCTTGCGCCCTCAGGCCAGCCGGTCTGGCTCGACTCCGCGCGCCGCTCAGGTCGCGCCATTCTGCGCTTGCATCAGTTGGGGATCGGCACCGAGCAGATTTTGACTCAGGCAGCGATTCAGAATGCCATGGTGCTACACGCCGCCTTCGGCGGTTCAACTAACCTCCTCTTGCATATTCCTGCCATTGCCCACGCGGCCGGATTGCAGCGCCCGACAGCTGCGGACTGGTCCGAGGTGAACCGGCGCGTGCCCCGCATCGTGGATGCACTGCCCAACGGCCCCTGCAACTTTGCCACCGTGCAGGTCTTTCTTGCGGGAGGTGTGCCGGAGGTGATGCTGCACCTGCGGGCAGCCGGATTACTCGATACCAGCGTGAGAACGGTGAGCGGAGAATCCCTCGACGTCTCTCTCGATTGGTGGCAAGATAGTCCCCGCCGTCATGCCTTGCACCGCAGCTTGCAGGAACAAGACGGCATTGACCCTGACGACGTCATTCTTTCGCCCAATCGCGCCCGGTCAAAAGGTCTGACATCGACCATCTGCTTTCCCGTTGGCAATCTCGCGCCCGAGGGTTCTGTCATCAAGAGCACGGCGATCGACCCTTCGCTGGTCGACGAAAACGATGTCTATCGACATCGGGGGCCGGCCAGAGTCTTCATCTCCGAAGAGTCTGCGATTCAGGCCATCAAGAACGGCCAGATCGTAGCGAACGACGTGATCGTGCTCATCTGCGGCGGTCCAGCGGGTGCGGGCATGCAGGAGATATACCAGATTACCGCTGCTCTCAAGCAGCTGCCCCACTGCAAGCATGTGGCGGTGTTGACGGATGCGCGCTTTAGCGGTGTCTCGACCGGAGCCTGCATTGGCCATATCACTCCCGAGGCACTGGCCGGTGGAGCGATCGGCAAAGTTATCGACGGAGACTTGATTGAAATCGTGATCGATCGCAAAGCGCTCATGGGCACTGTCAATCTGTTAGGAAGCACTTTGGCCGAGGAGCCCACTGCTGACCAAGGCTCGCTTCTGCTTGCCGCGCGCCTTCCCCGTCCCGACCTGCGGCCGCATCCCATGCTTCCGGAGGATACTCGTCTCTGGGCGGCGCTGGTCCACGCCAGTGGAGGAGTGTGGGGGGGCTGCGTCTACGATGTAGATAAAATCATTGCTCGCCTGGAGGATCACCCATGAAGCTCTATCGCACCAGCAACGGGTCGTATGTTGAAGACCAGGGCAGCTACTACCACGTTCCGTTGGAATCGTGGGACGCGCTCGTGAACCAGGATGATTTGCATGGAGTTCTTCTCTCCGTCATCCAGGAGGGGCAGCCTGCAGCAGACTTTGCTTTGGCCACCATTCTGGCCCCCATCGAAACTCAGGAAGTGTGGGCCGCGGGCGTCACTTACTACCGCAGCCGCAGCGCGCGCATGGAAGAGTCGAAGAGCGCCGGAGGAGGCAATTTCTACGATCGCGTTTATGCTGCCGAGCGACCTGAGCTCTTCTTCAAGGCGACGGCTCACCGCGTAGCGGGCCACGGAGAGAATGTACGCATTCGTCGAGACGCCAACTGGTCTGTCCCCGAGCCGGAGCTCACACTGCTCATCAACCATCGTGCGGAGATTGTCGGTTATACCGTGGGGAACGACATGAGTTCGCGCGATATTGAAGCCGAGAATCCGCTCTATCTTCCACAAGCCAAGGTTTACGATGGCAGTTGCGCCCTGGGTCCCTGTGTTCTTGTCACGCCGAATCCCTTGCCCGCGACTACGGAGATTCATTTGCAGATCCTGCGTCGCGAAGCCGTCGAGTTTGCCGGTTCCACTTCACTCGTGGAACTGAAGCGCGAACCACGCTCTCTGGTGGAGTTCCTTTTCCGCGATAACAGCTTTCCTTGCGGCGCCTTCCTGATGACGGGCACTGGAGTTGTCCCGCCTGACTCCTTCACGCTCCAAATTGGAGACCGGATTCTCATCACGATCGATCCTATCGGCACACTGGAAAACAACGTTGCACAAAGGGTCTAGGTCTCTGATCGGACAATTGTGAACCTGTGCCGCGTCCCATCCTTTCGCCTCTTCTCCGGCGAAAGGGTGGGAAGCCACAAATCTCAATGAGACAAATCCGGGTGGTCAAACCCCGGGTGGCCGGCGTTAAAGATATTGAAGATTTGCGAATACTCATTCTGACTCTTATACAAACCATAACGGGCGAGTAGCCGGTAGTCCAACAACAACGCAACGTGCGGGGGAAGTCGCGTACGACTCCCCCCCCGCACTTCCTACTCGGTAAATTTCAAGTTGGCAGGTCGCGTTCGCAAGGTAGGGGCTTGAGGCGCTAGAGTCGTAACGGGAACATCCTTTCCAACGGCTTCAAGGCTCACGTCGTTCATCCAGACCTCGCCCGTACCAGAAAGAAGTATTCCGAAGAAAACACCTGTGGCATCCTCGGGAACGTCGAGAACCACATCGAATTGTTTCCACGGCTGCGTTCCTTGAATGGGGCGATTCTGCATGTTGTCGAATGCAACCATGGTCTTATCCTTATCAATCCTCATCCACAGGCCGGCAGATCCTTCCACTTCCTGTGACTTGACCCACGCACGCAAACGAATCCGCTTGCCAAGGTAATCGGAGGCGCTGATCTGCTGCATAAGAGTGCCGAATCCACCCGTCACCGGCACGATTGATTTGAGATATGCGCTCGGCTGCCCGTTCTGAATCTCGGTTTTGTCTACGCTCGTTTGGTAGCTTGCCGGATTGCTGCCCGCCAGGAACCAACCTGTTGGAGCGCTGCTGACTTGAGTTGGTGACTGCGCGTTGACAGGCGTCAAGCCCAGGTTGGCACTCAAGAGGCAAGTGCCGAGTAAAAGGCATGCGCCAAGTGCAAATGAAGTGAGAGCGCGGAGGCGAGAGTGCTTCGTTCCGTTTTCGAGCAAGTTCATGATCCGTTTCTCCAAGACTTCTCCCTCGAAGATTCCGAGGGCACAACCGGGTTGAGGGACAACGGCAACTGAGAGCATCTTCTCAGTCAGACGGAGAAGGCTGTGGGCATAAACTTTGCGTCCCGACATCGCCTCGGCCGCCAAGTCGTCACATGCCAGTTCGCGCGTCTCCTGAACTCTGCGCCGTATCCAGTGGAATGCAGGATGGTAGAAGATCAACACACTGAACATCTCGATGAAAATATTGAACAGGAAGTCTTTCCGTCGGACGTGCGCCAACTCGTGCAAAAACACGGCTGTCATATCGCTCGCCTGCTCGTCGTGCAACTCCGTAGGCAGAAGCACGATGGGACTTCCCCACGTGACAGTCGCCGGACCACCGAGCGTGCTTGAAGACATCAACTTGATCCGAGCGATCCCAGAAAGGGCCACGCACGAGTCCCACGTTTCCTTCATGTCGCTTGTCAGCTGCATTTCATCCGCTGAATGCAATAGGATCTGTGTCTTTCTGAGACCCCACGCCAATCGCGACAGAGCGAATAGCACCGAAGCCAGATAGAGGATCAAGGCCCCGCCAGAAAGCAAACGGGGAAGGTCGACGGTGCTCGGCTGCTTGTGTGCAGAGCTATCAAGTCGTCGGCCAAAGAAGGCGAACTTCGGACTCTTCTTGACCTCTCGTGTTTGCGAGGTGGAAGACGGTTGGCTGTGATTCAGTCCTGCGCCGATCATGGGCCGTGGTATATGCAGAAATGACAATGCAGGTACGGTGAGCGCAAGGAACAGGCAGCACAACCAGACACGGTGGAGGACTTTTCCCGGGGTCCGCCCGAGGAGTCTGACCATGATTTCAGTGGCCAAAACCAAGAGCGGAAGTTGCCATAGTGCATTGATCGCGTATGCCACGACGAGCCTACTTGTGGTCTCCATCCAACTCTCCTTCCGCACTTGCTACCATCTTTGCCAGTTTGGACAATTTGGCTGAATCGATCTGTTTGGTTCGCAGCATGTTCATGACGAGCCCTTCCACAGAACCATCGAACATGCGATTCAATAGATCGCGAACGGCGCTTCCCAGGGCTACGTCCCGACTATGTAATGGCCGGTATTCGTACGCCCTACCGACGAGCGACCGCGCGACGTGCCCCTTGCGCTGCAGGACGTTCAGCATCGTCTGGACCGTCGTGTACGCGAGTTCACCTTCGAGACGATGCTGCACCTCTTGAACGGGCAGCGGCCCGGAAGCCCATAAGACCTGCATGATTCTCAGTTCCAAAGGTGTCAATTGTTTTTTTGGTTTGCGCTGCTGCGCCATCGCCATCTCCTAACACCTTAGGACCATATGCCGAAACCGTGGCCGTTGTCAACTAAAACGTTAGGACTTGAATGAAAAGTGAGTGCTTTCCCCTTTCGCGGTACTGGACCCTAGTTGGCCAACCGTACACGATCCCGATTTGAGCCGACCGGAGACAAGGGAAAGCCGAACCAGGATTGGGGAGGAGATGCCGGGCGATGCGGCACTACGGCTTCGGCAAATTGAGGAGATCCTCGCAGGCAAGTTGTGGCGCTTGCGGTTGGCCGTCCGAATTCTTTGGACACGCTACCTCTGCTTTAAGCACCTCCATCTTTTGGTGTGGCCTGCCCATTGCTACTCAATTTGCTGTCGGCGGCCTAAAACCGGATCTCCTCGTTGGCCGCGACAAACTGGCCTATTGCCTCCAAACTCAACGCTTCTGCTCGAACCGTGCGGACGCTCACTCCCCAGCGCGGTCGCCCCTTCAGACTCATCTTGTGGTGGATAAGCAGGCCAATCGCATTTGAACCATTGAAGGGTACGGGCTTCAGCCCGTACATTGCAGCAATGCCGAAAAATGGGCTTCAGCCCCTGAGGGATACGGTTGAAGAAGGCAGACTTGTGCGAGTTCAGTCCCTCAGGGGCTAAGTCCCCGCCGATTTTGGCTGCATATGTACGGGCTAAAGCCCGTACCCTTCCTACCTTTTCGCTTTTTCAAAGAATGATCCAAATGCGATTGCCCTGGTTGGATAAGAGTATTCGTTGACACTGTCTGAATTTCGTGCATATACTTCTGTCGCTCAAGTAAATCGAATTAATCTGGCATGCAACGCACGGGGCCACCAGACGCGATGGTCCGAACGGCGCTTAGTAAGCTCGTGATCCAGCTCTTCCCGGTTCCCCCCTGGGAATGACTGCGACTACGGCGCCCTGTTCTGCGCGTAAAGACTGTGCTCTGCTTTGGATTCGTGAGTCGCTGCACTTGAACCTGGAGGTTTTCAATGATTTTTCTGGCTCGGCTTTTGCGGACCGGTCTTCATCGGCTCCCACGAACTTTTGCGCTCGTGGCGTTCGGAATCATTTTCCTTTTGGGTGCGGCGCATACGCACGCACAAGTTGTTGCAACCTACGATTTTGAAGACGGGACCGTGCAGGGATGGGGCTCGTTTTTTAACGCAACGACTCCAGTCAACACAACAGCAGAGGCTTACACGGGAACGCACAGCCTGTTGACCACTACCAGCGGCTCGGGAACAGGTGGCCCTTCGATCCGTCTCAATAGCATTCTGCTGCCCGGCGCCAAGTACACCATTACCGGCTGGGTTAGACTTACCTCCGGAGAGAGCGCCGAAAACGCGAATTTCACCATTCAACGCAGCGATCCCTCCTGCTCCGGGGGCACCTGCTACGACACCATCGGCGGGTACCAGGTTGCCGTGTCCGCGAATGGATGGGCGCAGATTGGCGGCGCTTACAACGCCAGCGCCACAGCCACCGGGTTTCTGCTTTATCAACAGCTTGTTGGCGCCAGCAGCGCTGTGAGTACCTACCTGGACGACGTGGTCATCACCGAGACCGCGCCTCCGCCGAACGGCACACCCATTGCGACTTACAACTTCGCAGATCAGGGCCTGGACGGCTGGTTCCCATTCGGCTCCCCTACGCTGACCAACGTGGCGTCGCCAGTTGCGGACCCCTCCAGCGATGCGCGCAGCCTTTTGGTTACCAACCGCACCGGCGGCTATATGGGCCCGGCGCTGAATCTGCTCAGCGTCAACGGCATTACCGCCGGAGCCACCTACCAGATCACGGCTTACGTGATGCTGGCCGCGCCCGACGCAAACGGCCCAACGATCTCCATGTCTTTGAAGTCAGCCGACTGCGCCACCAGCGGAGCCTACTCCTCGCTTGCCACAACAGGAGCAGTGAGCAACACGGCCTGGACCAAGGTGCAAGGTGCTCTTAGCTTCACCAATCAGCCTGGGCCGCCGACCAACCTGACGCTCTATTTTCAGTCGAGTTCGGCAACCGATTCGTTCTACCTCAGCGGCGTCACGATTGCAGAGACAGCACCGGCACCGCCTTCTCCGAGCCAGCAGGACAACACCGGCATCAGCACAACTTTTGAAGATGGCGGCACGGACGGATGGAGCGGGCGCGGGGCGGCCACGGTGGCCAACAGCACTGCAACGGCCCACGGCGGTACGCACAGCCTGCTCACCACCGGGCGCACCGCTAATTGGAATGGCCCTTCGATCAGCATTGCCAATAAGATGTATGTCGGTTCGGTCTACAACATCAGCGTCTGGGTCAAACTGCTGCCCACGGACGGAAGCTCGCACATCCTCAACGTCAGCTTGCAAACCAACCTCGCAGGCACGGCGAGTTATCCCAGTGTCACCTCCTACCCTGGCATAACCGTCCTTGCAGACGGGAACTGGCACCAGATCAGTGTTCTCGGGTACAACATGAGCAACGCGTATGACTCCGGCGGCGCCACGCTCTATGTGCAGACCGTGCCGGCGAGCGGCAATGACCTGGTTTCGTTCTACATCGACGACTTCCAGTTGACCTATGTGAATCCGCCGACGATTCAAACCAATATTCCTTCCATCAAGGAAGAGTTGTCACCTTTCTTCCATGTGGGTGCGGCGACTGACTCCACGGATCTCATCGGCGTTCATGCCCAGTTGTTCTCCACTCATTTCAACAGCATGACGCCGGGCAACGATCTCAAGTGGAGTTCCGTCGAGGCAACCAAGGGAACTTATACGTTCACGAATGGCGACGCGCTTGTCGGGGAAGCGGTTTGCACTGGATCTCTGGTGCGCGGCCAGAACCTGGTGTGGGCCACGGCGGCTCAGACTCCGAGCTACGCCACCGGAGACGGCACCAACTCACCTGCAAACCAGGCGACGGTGATCGCGAACATTCAGGAGCACATTCAGTCTGAGGTGCAACACTTCGGGACCAATGTCTACGCCTGGGATGTGATCAATGAACCCATCGATCCCAGCCAGCCCGATTGCCTTGTACACGGTCCGTTCTACAGCGTACTCGGCAAGAGCTACATCGATGTGGCGCTGCAGGCTGCGCGCCAGTTTGCGCCCGCGGGCACCAAACTCTTCATCAACGAATACAGCACCTCGGATCCCAGCCGCCTCGCTTGCCTGGAGTCGGTGGTGCAAGATCTCGTCGACAGGGGTATCCCCATCGATGGCATCGGTCATGAGATGCACGTAGCCATCAACTATCCGTCCGTCGATTCGGTGGCCGAAGCCATCAACACCCTCTATGACCTGTTCCCGCAGCTGGATCAACAGGTCACGGAGATGGACATCAGCGTGTACAACGCTGGCAACACGACTTCCAATTACGGCACCACCATTCCCGCAAGTGTGCTCGCGGAGCAAGGTTGGCTCTACAAGAAGTACTTCGACGCCTTCAAACTGCTCACCGGGAAACTGAAGGCGGTTACTCTCTGGGGCATGGCCGACGATGACACCTGGCTGGATAGTTTCCCTGTCAGTCGCACCGATTACCCACTGCCGTTTGATATGAGTCTGCAAGCCAAGCCGGCTTACTGGGGCATCGTCGACGGCACCAGGCTTCCCGGTTACGGCCTTGCGTTTTCGATGACGGCGTCGGGAACGGGCAAACAACGCACTCTCAACTACACGGCAAGCAACGGCGTGGCGGGAACGGCATACGCGACCACCATCACTGGAGTTTCGGTAGTCCCGGTGGTTGCTGGCGGCTGCACTCCGACGGTGGCCACATCAACTCCGCTGCTCATTGGGGATGTTGCCGCGGGCGGCAAAGGCACAGGTGCAGTTAAGCTGAACTTCGGCAGCCCCTGCAAGGCGGGCAGTTATGTTGTGACCACGTCTTGGAGCGTCGCGACCTACGATACCGGCAGCCTGCGCTCGGTCATTACCTACACGCCGTAAGCACACTGGCTCAAGAATCCGTGCCGCTGCGGAGCATTCGCTCCGTTGCGGCATGGCCAACAGGAAAGCCCCTCAAGAGCTGCTCTTCTCGACTTGCTTGCTGAAGGGCTTTCTCTTTGCCGGCTTGTTTTCACGCTATAGCATCGATTGCTTACGGTCGACTCGATAGACCAGAATTCACGCGCTGGGAAAGCTTCTGAGGGCAGGGAGGCCCGCAGAATTACCGGCCAGAGCCGGCGCTATGGAAACTCACGTCGCTCGATCGAAGAATGCGAAGGCCCCTCTCTTACCATTTGCTTGTGGTCAGCGAGATCGTTTCCAGCGGAGACAAGAACGCCCCAATCTCTTCGACTGGGGCGTTCGTTTAAAGACTGTTGAAGTCCTGACTGCTTTAAAAAATCGGAATTGAAGCTCTGCGATGTTTGCCCAATACAAGGGCGCTCAACAGGATCATGCCAGCCGCCATCAACGTCCAACTGGCTGGCTCCGGAGTAAACACAGCATTGCTGAGAACGAAGCTGCCCGCTCCGGATCCGTCGATCAGCGAACCAGTCCCGTCCGTGAACACAAAAACATCGGAACCGGAACTGAACAGATCGATGAAATAGCCCTTGCCTGCACCGTACGTGTTATCGGAAAGGTCGTCGAGCACCAATCCCAGCGGGTCTAACGAATCCGTTATCCCGTGACCGTAATAGACCACGTCATCCCCAGCGTTCGGCGAATTCATGGGCATCGGATCCAGACCAAGCTGTGCGATCAGACTGCCATCCGTGAAAGTTCCAGTGAGTCCTGTAACCAGAAATGCTCCGCCGCCTTCGTTCTTCGCTACGATCGAGCCGCTGGCCGAAACCGGATTCCCAAAGCCAGAGGTCGAACTGTATGCAAAGCTGAAAGTATCTGCTTTGCATAGGGGGACAGTCAGCAAAATCACTGTCGAAAGAATTGCGATCTTCCTATTTCGGTTCATCGTTAAACTCTCCCATCCGATGTCAGTGTGGTCCGATTCTTTTTGGAACTCTTGATTAAAGTTGAAAGCTGTTTAGAGCCAGATACACGTTCAAACCCGACGGCATTTCAAACTGTGACGAACCAGGAAAAGCGAGATGGGCAATTATGCAACTTTAGTGGGAGAACGTACAAGGGTTTTTGACATCGAAATCGCAAAATAATTGCTGAAATAAATCCCTTTACTCTTGCTCACTTGTCTGTACGCCGGGGATGCCTCCGCAAATCGGCGAACGAGTGTGGAACCGGAAACAAGGTTGCCTGATTCCTGTGAAGTTGTGCTGATTTCCTGCGGATCGTTCATCGGAATCGTGTGAGCAGGCAATCTTCTTTTGTCGATTTTAAGAAGAAAAAGCGCGCGGTATGCCAGGGCGGTTGGCTAGGTCTCTGACCGCATCATTCCGTTCCATTGGCTCGTGCCTTCCCAGGTCTCAAAGTCGAGACCTGGGGCACCCATCGTTGGTACAACCTCAAGCGGTCAGAGACCGAGCACACCGCGCGCCCTTCCCTTTGTGCTGTTAGAAGATGAATTTCGCGCTGATCTGAAGCTGGCGCGACGAGCCGCCATCGCTGATCGCGAAGCGGGTTGCGGTGATCTGGCCGAAGGATGAGGATTGTACATTGCCCGACGGCTGACCAAAGTTGGGGTGGTTCAGAATGTCGAAGGCATCGGCGCGCAAGCTAAAGGTGACTTCATGAAAGAGTTTCGTATCCTTTTGCCCGGAGAGATCCACGTCGGCAAAGCCCGGTCCCTCGACAGCATTGCGCTGCATGGTTCCCAAGCCAGTGTAGACGGTGGGCGAGGTATTGGCTGTGGCACTGGATTGTGTTCCCTGAATCTCGAAGCTGCAAGAGGAGGTATAGGTCGTGGTATCGCAGACCGTTCCTCCGGGCGTAAGACCGCCGGGGTTTGCGATCAACGTGACGTTGGCTACTCCCTGCATCTGCACTTTCGACCGGGTGATGGGTCCAACCTGCGTGGGACGCACCAGGCCAGTGATGCCATTGAAGCTTGAACTGCCGGCTGTAATGTTGACGGGGTTGCCGGTTTGATATTGGATTATGGTCGAAAGTTGATAGCCCGCGAGCAGACGGTTGCGCTTGAAAAGCAGGGAATAGAGTGCGGTTCCGGCGTAGTGCTGGCGCACGTCGAAATCCGAGAGGCCATAGTTTTCGTGCGGATTGGTGCTGTCGGGCAGAGTCAGTCCGCCCTGCGATCCGAGGGAGTTGATGTCCATCGACTTGGTCCACTCGTAGTTCATGTTGAACTCAAGACCGTTGCCCAAGTTCTTGCTGAGTACGGCCCACATGGCGTTGTAGTCGGAGTAGCCTATGCTGTTTCTCTCCGAGATGTTCGAGGCAATGGCCCCGCCGGGATCGACAGGACTCGTGGACGAGAGCTTCGTGAAGGGATGGACCTGATTGCTGCTCGTGGTGCCGACCACTTGATTGGCATTGGTGACGACGAGCAAGTGGCGTCCTAACGACCCATAGTATCCGAGGGAAGAGATGAGGCCCCAAGGCAGCGCCTGTTGCAAATTGAGGTTGTAGCTCTCGATATAAGCGTTGGAAAACCTGGGGTTGATGTAGGCGAGTGAAATGCCCGAGGCCTTGGCGTCGGCATAGAGCGCGGAAACCGGAATCGCAGCGCTGTTGTAGGAGACCGCAGTGCTGAAGGGAGGATTCGAAGCCAGTCCCGTTACAACGCCCGAAACCGGCTGGTCGACCAGGTAGGCATAGCCACCGCGGATAACCGTCTTGCTGTTGCCGAACAAATCGTAAGCAAATCCCAGACGGGGTTCGAAGTTGTAGTTCTGATTGTAAGCAGAGTTGGCTGCCAGGCCGTTGGTTCCCACCTGGGTAAGGGTCAGGTTAGAGGGGTTGAAGAGAACGAAGCGGTTCGCACCTTCGACCGGCGTGCCATTCCACTCGAAGCGCATTCCGTACTCCAGTGTCAGATGCGGCGTGAGCTTGAAGTTGTCCTGGGCGAAGGCGCCGAAGGAGTCTGCATAGATACGACTGGAAACGATGTTTGGTTGGATGCTGAAGACCGTAGCCATACCCGTCTGGAAGAGACTGGTCGGCGTTGTAGAAGTCGTGAAAGTGAGCGTGCCGATATTCCCGGCAAAGCTGGCGACAAGGTACCTGCGAAACTCACCACCGAATTTGAACGAGTGTTTTCCCTTCAGCAAAGACAGCGTATCGACCAAGGCACCGGTGGTGTCATCGCGGCCCTGCGGGAAGCCCGACGGGCCACCAAAGGTCAGCCCGATGTCGGAGAGTGTGATCTGCGGAAGACCTACGTTGCCAGTGAGGCCATCCCCAAGGCCAACACTCGAGGGGCTGGTCAGATTGGCCGGGTTGAAAGCGATGGCAATGCGGTTGAAGCCCAGGCGCGCTTCGTTGACCATGGAGGAGCCGAAGATGTGGGTTTCACTGAGGGTGCCGATTTGGCGATGCGCGGCACGATGGTCTCCCCAGCCAGGGATGGTGTCGCCTTGCAAAGCCGGTTCCGTGCGCACATCCTTCTGGAAGGCATAGAAACCGTGCAGAGAATCTCTGGAATTGAACTGATGAAGACCGTCGACGGTGAACTGGTCGATCTGCACTGGGCCGGGTGTGAAGGCCGTGTAGTTTGCCCCGTTGTTGGGCAGAGGAATGAGCGCGGTCAGTTCTGCTGCTGCCGGTTGGTTGGCCTTATTGGCGGCAATGAGGGCCTGGTTGGCCGCCGAGATCACCGGACTGTTTTGCAGAATGCCCTGGTGTTGGCGTAGTCCTTCATAACTGCCATAGAAGAAGGTGTGGCCTCTCCACACAGGCCCGCCGACAGAGCCGCCGAAGTTATCGCGCTTCAGCGGAGCCTTGTCGCCCGATCCCAGGGCGAGCGGGATTCCGGTGGCGACGTTATAACCGCGATTGAAGTAGTTGCGGGCATCGAGAGCTTCGTTGCGGAAGTAGTCGAAGGCCTCGCCATGAAACGCGTTGGTGCCGGAGCGGGTGGCCACGGTCACAATGGAGCCGTCGCTGCGGCCATACTCGGCGCTGAAGGTTGAGTTATTGATCTTGAATTCGGAAGTGGTGCTGATCGAGGGCTGAAAAGTGATCTGGTTCTGACTTATATCGTTGAGATTGATTCCGTTGATCTGGAAATTGACTGAGTCCTCCCGATTACCGGCGGTGATGAACGAGTTCGCGCCCAATCCGCGGCTGGCCGAAGTCAGGCTTCCTGCTGTGTCTGCCACCACGCCTCCTGGCGTGAGCACGGTCAGGTCGAGGAAGTGGCGTCCATTGAGGGGAAGTCCCTGCACCGAAGCTTGATCGATTACCTGTCCGACAGTTATCGTCTGGGTCTCGATCTGCGACGTGCTGCTCTCAACCTGGATGGTCGCGCCGGCGGAAGCAACGGGGAGGCTGATGTTGGCGGTGATCTTTCTGTCTACGTCCAGGGTCACTTTTTTGATGGTTACCATACTGAAACCGGAAGCTGTGGCCGTTACTTGATAGTCGCCGGGCTGCAGGGAAGGGGCGACATAGATTCCGTCTGAATCGGTGACAACCTTGCGAGCGAGTCCGGTGCCGAGCGCGTGTATAGTTACCTCAGCGCCCGATACGACTGCGCCTGTCGGGTCGGTCACAACCCCCGACAGGGAAGCAGTGGACTGAGCCATTGCGCACACTGCTGAAAGGGTCAGCAGCATCACGATGAAAATCTTGTGCAGATTCACTTTGACCTCCATAAATAAGCAAGTGGAATTGAATAACCTATGGCTGCTGAATAGATAGCGGACCATACCTAGGGGATTCATCGAATATACGTCAAACCAACTCTCAGTCAATGTTTTTCTTCCCCCCGTATCGACGATGCGGTTGTTTGCGTAAACTATAGGAACCACACGAACAAAGCGCATAAAAACCATGTAATCTTTATTCGTCGATTGATAGCATCTCGACACTTCTCGGATCGGTTCAAAAAGCGAATCCAACGGACAACCGCAGCTTGCTGGTTGAGTGGTCGATCTCGTATAAACAAGGCAATTGGAGCATCGGAAAGGATCCCCCGCATGATTCTCTTCGCACGACCGGTACGCTTTTCTTTAGATAGTACGCATCGATTGCTTATGGTCTGTCTCTGCGCCGGAATGATACAATCGGCGGCCGATGCGCAGCGAGCAACCACCATCGGAGACAACGTTCGCGACTATCGGGTTGCGGGGAAGCCGATAGGGGCCGCTCCTGCCGATCGCCAGATCGCAGCCGCACTCAAGCAAGTTTCGGCGGAGAAGATTCGGGCCAACATTGTAGCCTTGGTGAACTTCGGCAACCGCAGTACGGTTTCAAGCCTGGACACCGATCTTCCCCCCGGAAGCGGCATTCTGGCTGCCTCCGACTGGATCAAGGGACAGTTTGAAAACTACAGCAAGGCCTGCGGCGGCTGCCTTGAAGTCAAGGTGGATGCCTTTGTCGAACAACCACCGACAGGCGCAGCCGCGGCCCGCTCACGCATCGTCAAGCCGACGCCGATACGCAACGTATACGCCATACTTCGCGGGAGTGATCCTGCGCAGTCCAAACGCATCTATCTCGTGACCGGACATTACGACACGCGCGAGACCGATGTGATGGAAACCCACGCGCCCGCGCCTGGAGCCAATGACGATTCAAGTGGAACAGCCGTCAGTCTGGAATCGGCTCGCGTTCTGAGCCAGTACAAATTTCCCGCAACCATCGTCTTCGTCTGCGTGGCCGGAGAAGAACAGGGGCTCAATGGAAGCCGCCATCTTGCCCGGCTGGCAAAACAGGAAGGCTGGCAGCTTGAAGGCGTTCTGAACAACGACATTGTCGGCGGCGACACGACGCCGGGCGAGACCCTGCAGAATAAGTCGCTGGTGCGCATTTTCTCGCAAGGAATTCTGCCCTCCGCGCCGCCCGCAAGTATCGCGCAGATGCTTTCTCTGGGCATGGAAAACGACACCCCTTCGCGAGAGTTAGCGCGTGAGGTTCTGGCCGTCAGCCGTAGCTACTTTGCTCCTCCTGCATCGACGCCGAGGCCAGGACAATTCAAGCCACTCGAACCGGTGATGGAACTGCGGCTCGACCGCTTTTTGCGCGGCGGCGACCATAGCTCCTTCAGTGCCGAGGGATTCCCCGCGGTTCGCTTTACCGAGTGGCGCGAGAACTTCAACCACCAACATCAGCATGTGCGCACAGAAGGCGGCATTGAGTACGGAGACCTTCTCAAGTTCGACGACTTTGCCTACATTGCCCAGGTTGCCCGGCTCAATATGGCCACGCTCGGCACGCTTGCCTCTTCGCCCGGCATTCCGCAGAATGTGCGCATCGTGACGAGCAATCTCGACAACAACACCACGCTGAAGTGGGACCCGCCCTCGAACGGACCCAACTCCATCCGCTATGAGATTGTCTGGCGCGAGACGACCGCTTCCGATTGGCAGTTCTCTGCAGACGCAGCGAAATACGGAGCAACTCCGGGGAAAAACTCCGCGACGGTGCCCGTCTCGAAGGACAACGTCTTTTTCGGCGTCAGGGCCTGTGACGCGTTCGGTCACTGCAGCCAGGCGGTGGCGCCGCTGCCGGGTTAACGATGTCAAAACATCTTGATGAGCTTTGGTGGGGCTGGCCTCGTCTTAGTTTCTATCAAGCGAGGCATCCATCCGGACGACATCAAGGTATATCTCGAGGGATGGATCAAGCACGAGGAGTTTCCAGAGCTTGTCGGCTACCAATGCTGAATTTGGAGGAACCGGCTGTGGCTGTCCGCTGTTATAAACCCTTCTCTATCCGACCTCAAATGAAAAGCAATCCTTTGCATTGACATGCCAAACAGCTTCACCCTAATCAGGAAAGCAACTTCTTTCGCAAATGGCGATGTGCATCGGTCCTGTCCTTGCCAGACGGAAAACGCGCTCAGACGACTCTGCGCAGATCCAGTTGCTGGAAATGAGAGATCGGGCGTTTGATCCGGGCAGGAGATTTCCCCTTGACATACGACAAGAAAATGTTTCATTTTTTTGTAGAACGTCGAGGGGAACACTTGCCGCGGCCTACACCATGGCGGGCCAGCTGAAAGCGATGCTGCCTTCTTCATGTTTTCTTAGGATGGTTTCTAGGACAGACGATTGTTGGAGTGGTGGCATGTTTGGCCGCGCATTTCCTCTCAGATGAACACTGCCATCCTGTCGCCTATAACTCCGGCGGGCACGGGAACGCCGCGCGAGATGCAGTTACCTTTGCGTTTTGAATTCTGACACGAATGGATCCGCGGGCGAACGATGAGCCCACCTCTCGGATCGATAGAAAGAACGTGAATCAGAAAGCGGAGCGTTCTCGCAATGCGCGAGCAGTCTCGATATTCGCCAAAGTTTCGCGTCTATTTGCAGAAGACTTAGCAGGTGTCCATTGAAGACGACATTTTCGCAAACAGTAGCCTGATTTTGTCGGGAATCCTTCCTGAAATGGAACTCTTCATATCACACTTTCCAGCGCAACATACTTCCCTGAAATACGAAACTGAAGTAAGTTTATCTCAAGGTCGAAAAAGCGTTCATGAAGAAGTGCACCATGCACTGCTGCCCCGGGTTGAAAAGCCAACCGTTCCGAATGCAACCATACGTGCAAGGTCGATGATGGACTGACGACCTCCAGATTCGTCATCTCTCTCCAGGACATAACCATTCAGCGCTTGAGCAGGATTTTGCGCGATCCAGGTTTCAGATCACAATCGCCCTCGACCTGAGTGGCCGACTGTCTGTTTGTCTTAAGCGTCACCGGGCTCAAATTTAGTTGCGCCGGGCCAATTTTCTTGCTCTACCGGGCCAGCCGCTTGGCACCACCGGGCCGCTTTTACATCAAGATGACGGTTATTGTTAGCAGGCCTTGCTAGTAGCCCATCGCGCGCATTCTTCTGCGCCCGCTCTCGCACATATCCTCTCGCCTCGCGGATTCCGATTCGGATGAATCGCGGAACTGCGCGCGAACGGGAATGGGTCACGAAAGGAATGGTAATGGCACTCGTCAAGAAAGCGATCGTCCAGACAACTTCCAACTCTGCTGACGGAAGGACTTCGGCTGTAGCTACTCGCGAAGCTTAGGCACAGCGTAAAAGGGCTAGAACTCTCGCCAAACAACAACAGGCCGCAGAACGTATTGCCGCGGCCACGGGGCAGTTAGCTTCCGGTATCGGCCAGGCATCCTCAGCAGCCGAGGAACTCAAGCGCGCCAGCGACCAGATTGCCACCGGGGCCGAAGAGGCTTCGAGCGCGGCGCACGAATCTCTCGAGGCATTTCAGCAAGTGGGCGGAGCTCTGGCTCGACAGTTGCAGAATGCCGATCTGGGCAGCACGAAAGGCCTTTCGATTCAGACATTGATCGCGCAAAGCACCACCGATGTAGCTAGTTTGATTACCAATGTTGCGGTGGCCGGACAACGCCAGGTCGCCTCCGTGCACATGGTTGTGGAGTTGGAAAAGCAGGCGGCCAATATCGGTGACATCGTCAAGGCCGTGGCGCGCATCGCCGATCAAACAAATCTTCTAGCTTTGAATGCGGCCATAGAGGCAGCCCGCGCCGGCAAGCATGGCAAGGGGTTCGCAGTGGTTGCCGATGAAGTGCGGACTCTGGCTGAGACCTCGGAAAAAAGCGCCAAGCAGATTCAGGAACTGGTTGGTCAGATCCAGTTGGACGTAAAGACCATCGCCGATGGAATCAATAGCTCGGCAAAAACCATAGAGGAAGAAGTGGAAAAGGGCAAGATCGTGACCACGCAGATGGAAGAGATCCGTCTGGCGGTGATCGAGATCGTGCGCGGCATTCAGGAAATCGGCGTCAACGCCAGACAGTCGAGTCTTGCCGCCGAACAGGCGCTGAAGGGATCGCAGAGCATCGCGGCAGCTGCCGAGGAGCAGTCCTCTGCCGCTCAGGAATCCGCCAAGACAGTCGCCGAGCAGACTCAGGCCCTGGCCGAGTGCGAACAGGCAGCGCAGGCTTTGTCCGAGTTGGCTGAGGATCTGAAGAATTCCACGGATGTAGCCAAGAGTGCCGAACAAGTTGCATCTTCCGCGGAAGAGCTTTCTTCGGCCGTGCAGGAGATCAACCGCTCCAGCGCCCAGATCATGACCGCACTGGGGCTGATCCGCAAGAGCGCCGAAGTACAATCGGCAGCCTCAGAGCAATCTTCCTCGGCCACCAGCCAGATCGAAAAGGGCCTGGAAATCGCGCAGAAGCGAGCGACTGCCAGTGCCGATAAAGTAGTTGCCATCAAGAAGCTTCTGGATGAGAACAAAATCGGCATCAATGGATTGGTCATCGGCCTTTCCACTTCCGCCGAAGCCTCCCGCGCCAGCATCAAGCAGATGAACGCATTGGAACTGGTTTCTCGACGTATTGACAAGATCGTCGAAGCAATCAGCACGGTTTCGATTCAGACCAACATGCTGGCCGTCAACGGCGCCATTGAAGCCGCAAGGGCTGGAGAGTTTGGCAAAGGCTTCGTCGTAGTAGCTACTGACATCCGCAACCTGGCCCATGATTCGTCGGAGAATGCTGACCGCATCAAGGATCTGGTGAAGGCTGTGCAGGATCAGATCGGGATTGTGGGCCGCGACCTGAGCGAGATCGTAGTAGCGGCACTCACCGAGGTTGAGAAAGCCAAGAAAACCAATAGCGACCTGGTGATTATCGAGACCGACATCCTGGTCGTGGAAACGGGAACGGCAGAGATTCTTGCCGCTTCCGATGAAATTGCCTCGGCAATCGGGCAGGTAAAGAAGGGGATCGAGCAGATCTCCGCTGCCGCCACGGAAGCTGATCGAGCTGCCACGGAAGCAGCCGGCGCCGCCCAGCAACAGGCCAAAGGCGCCGAGGATCTGTCTGCTGCCATTGAAGAGATTGCATCCCTTGCGGATGAACTTCAGAGCGCAGGGTAAGGGGGCGCCGCGATGACAAAACAAATCTCGAAACAGCAGAAGGGGACCGCGCTGATAGACATGCCCGATCCTGACGAGGGCTCTGTCGACGAGGGCGAATCGAAAACACAATCGGATTCGGCGGACCTCGAACATAACAACAGCGAGGGGCGCGTTTCTACAACCCAGCAAGGCACTCAACAGTTCGTGATCTTCATCGCTGGCAATGAGGTCTTTGCGGCCGACATGGTGCCGGTCAAAGAGATCATTCGTGTTCCCGATGTGGTGCGCGTACCACTAGCCCCGACTGCCTTGGAAGGGCTCGCGAATTTGCGTGGCAAGGTGCTTCCGATTATTTCTCTCCGTCGGCTTTTCGGGTTTCCAGAGATCGTCCACGACGACTCCACGCGCGCCCTGGTAGTAGATGTGGGACAGCCACTGGGCTTTGTCGTGGATCGCGTATCGAGCGTGGTTGGCGTTGATGCCAGCCGCATCGAAGACGTGGGATCGATCCGTACTACGGTCAATACCGAGGTACTTTCCTGCTTGCTCAAGGACGTGGGCGGGCATCCCATGGTTATGGTGCTGGACTTTCTCAAACTCATCGAAAAGGAGTTCTCTCAGATTGCGTCGATCTCGAAGAACACCGGCATGACAAGCGCGATGCAGGTCACTGTTGATGTTGAAGAAGAAGACAATAGCGACGAACTGCAATTGGTGAGCTTCGATGTGGATGGCCAGGAATATGCCATCGCCATCGAAGATGTGCAGGAGATTGTACAGGTGCCGGAAGCGGTGGTGCATGTGCCGCATTCGGAGTCACATGTGCTGGGCGTGATGACTCTGCGCAGTCGCCTGCTTCCACTGGTCAACTTGCGCAGCATGTTCGGCATGGAGCATCGCGATCTGGATGAGAAAAGCCGCATCGTGGTGCTGACCCTGGGCGGGGTTTCAGTGGGTGTTGTCGTCGATGCGGTCAGTGAAGTTCTGCGGGTCTCCAAGACCGGAGTCGATCCCATCCCTGCACTGCTGGCGCGCGAAGGAAACCTCGCGGAAATCACAGCAATTTGCAGGTTGGACAATGGAAAGCGTCTGGTCTCCATCGTAACCGCGCGCAATCTTTTCGGCCATTCCGTGATTAAGGAGGCACTAAGCGCCGTGAGCAAAACAGAAGAAGAGAGTGATCTAACCGCCGCAGAGACTGATGACAACCTGGATGATGACGAACAGGTGGTCATCTTCCGCCTCGACAAGGAAGAATTCGGTGCGCCGATTGCCAGCGTGCAAGAGATTGTCCGCGTTCCGGAGGCGTTGGTACGAGTTCCGCAAGCGCCATCCTTTGTCGAAGGGGTTATCAATCTGCGCGGGTCCGTGCTGCCGGTGATCGATCTACGCCTGCGCCTCGGTCTCAATCAAGTCGAACGCACTGATCGGCAGCGCATCATGGTTTTTCTCATCTCGGATGTGCGCACAGGTTTCATTGTCGATCAGGTGGCCGAGGTGTTGAAGATTCCCAAGGCAGCCATTGAAGCCTCGCCACAACTCTCTGATCAGCAAAGCCGGTTGTTGAGTCGCATGGCGAACCTGGAGAAACAGAAGCGCATGGTGCAACTGATCGATCCACCACACCTGATGGCGAAGAAGGAACTGGCCGCTCTGGCCAAGGTGATTGGATAAGACTGTATGCCCAAGCCGATCAAACTGCTGATAGTCGATGACTCGGCTCTGATGCGGCGTCAGTTGATGACGCTGTTTCAAGCCGAGGGCGACTTCGATATTCGTCAGGCAAGAAACGGCGCCGAGGCGGTGCGGGAGAATATGGAGTTTCAACCGGAAGTCGTGACCCTGGACATCAATATGCCGGAGATGGACGGATTGACTGCGCTTTCCTTAATTATGGCGGAAAGGCCAGTTGCCGTTGTGATGGTCTCTTCGCTCAAGGAACAAGGAGCGTTGGCCACCTTTGAAGCGCTCAATCTGGGAGCGGTGGACTACATCGCCAAACCTGGCGGAACGATTTCACTGTCGATCAACGAGATCACCGAGGACCTGATCAACAAGGTCCGCAGCGCTGCCAAGGCACGTGTCAAAGCTAGTCGCACATCCGCTTCTAATGTCGTTCAGCGTATCCGAGAAGAGCGCAAGAAAGCCACAGCCGCATTTTCTCTGGCATCGCAATCTCGAATAGCCAAGGAAGGATTGTTGATCATTGGCGCGTCGACCGGCGGACCGCGAGCGTTGGAAATTGTGCTGTCGGGCTTGCCCGCGGACTTTCCCTGGCCGGTGCTCGTGGCCCAACATATGCCAGCGGCGTTTACAAAAGCCTTTGCTGAACGACTGAATAACTGCTGTGCCTTGCGTGTTACGGAAGTGTCCAGAACGATGCCGGTTGAGGCGGGCACAATCTACATTGGCAGAGGCGGCGCGGACATGCTGCTTACCAGTCGTGCGGGTAAGTTGAATGTTTTGGCGGCGCCGGAGAACTCTCATTTTCACTGGCACCCATCGGTCGAATTGCTCGGTCGATCCGTGCTACAACACTACGATCCGAAGCGGGTTACGGCCGTGCTGCTTACCGGAATGGGCTACGACGGATCAGACGCATTCACTGAAATCAAAAAGCGGGGCGGTCGCACCATTGCCGAATCGGAAGAGTCAGCGGTTGTCTACGGAATGCCGGCGGAGTTGGTCAGCAAGGGCGGTGCAAGCCTGATCTTGGCCGCGGAAGAAGTCGCTGCACAGGTCGCAAACTGGGCCGGCCGGTAAAGGAATCATCATGGCGCTTGTAAAACGCAAAACGATAGAGCTTACCGAGGTCGCGATCTCAGGGACCGTGCCAGACCCTGTGGAGTTGGCAGCGCGCCTGGAGGATGCCGATCCTCAGGCGCGCCGCCAGGCCGCACGAGAGATGCTGCGTTGCCTCGACACTGTCGGCCCGCTTGTGAGTCGATTAAAACGCGAGCAGGATCCGGCCGTGCGCGAAGTCATTATCACCACCCTCGTTCGTAATGACGAGCCATCAGCAGCTAGCGGGATGGCCGAATGTCTGCGCAGCGAAGACCCGGCTCTGCGCAATGAAGTCATCGAAGCGATCGGACTTTTGGTTGGCGATGTTTCGGGAGTCCTGCGATCTTTGCTGGCCGATCCCGATCCGGATATTCGCATCTTTGCCGTCAACATTCTCGATCTGCGTCGCCAACCCGATGTAGAGAGCTGGCTGATCGAAATCATCGAGCATGACGCGCATCTGAACGTCTGCGCAACGGCAGTCGACGTACTCTGCGAGGCCGGTACCGAGGCAGCACTCGATCCGCTGAGACGGCTTAAGCAGCGTTTTTCAACCGACGCCTTCGTTCAATTTGCCGCCAGCCGCGCCATCAAGCGCATTCGTGGAGTCTGAGCAAGTCATGAGTGCATTGCCTCTACAATCCGGGCCGAGAATCACTGAAGAAGATTTCCTGAAGTTCAAGGAGTTCTTTTATCGCAAGACCGGCATCAACTTCGAAACGACCAAGCGCTACTTCGTCGACAAGCGGCTTGTCGAACGCATCGAAGTGACCGGAACTGAAAATTTCCGCGGATACTTTACCCTGTTGCGCTTCCAGGATTCCGGCGAGGAATTGCAGCAACTCACCAACCTGATGACTGTGAATGAGACCTATTTTCTGCGCGAGGAATATCAGTTTCGTTGTCTGGTGGAGTCCATTCTCCCAGAGATTGTGCGAATCAGAAGCGGTCGGCACCCGATACGCATCTGGTGTATCCCTTCGTCTTCCGGAGAAGAGCCGTATTCGATCGCCATGTATTTGCTGGAGAAGTGGCCAGGGATCAACGAGTGGGATGTCGAGATTATCTCTTCGGACATCGATACCAGTATTCTGCGCCGTGCGCGGGAAGGCCGTTATTCGCCACGGTCGGTACAGCATGTGCCCGCGCTCTGGATGGAAAAGTACTTCAAGGGAATTGGAAGCGAATACCAACTCTGCGAAGATGTGCGCCAGGCGGTCGAGTTCACGCGCGTCAATTTGTCCGAACCCACCGACACTTTCAAGTACCGCAGCTTCGATGTGATCTTTTGTCGCAATCTGCTGATTTACTTCGATGACGTATCGCGCAAGACGGCGGCTGACACATTCTATGAGGCACTCAACCCCGGTGGATACATTTGCCTGGGCCACTCCGAATCCATGAGTCGCATTTCGCCATTGTTCAAAGTCTGCAAATTCCCCGAGGCCATTGTGTATAGGAAAGGCCTGGAGGCCCGATGAAACCCTTCCTCAAAAAACGCATCCTGGTCGTTGACGATGCGGCCACCGTGCGCATGTACCACAGCGGCATTCTCGAAGCCGCGGGTTACACGACGGAAGAAGCCTGGAACGGAATCGAAGCTCTTGAAAAAGCGCTTATCGATCCCTTCGATCTCTATCTTGTGGACGTGAACATGCCTAAGCTCGACGGTCACGGATTCTTGCGTGAGTTACGCCAGCAGGAGATTCCGCAGGCCCCGGCCATCATCGTTTCCACAGAAGCCGCCGAGCACGATGAACTGGAAGCCTATCGGGCGGGCGCCAATGGCTATCTCATCAAACCTGTCAGTCCGTTGCAGCTACTGACTCACGTTCGAATCATGCTCGGAGAGGTAAGTCAATGACACCTCTGCTGGAACAATTCTTAGCTGAATCCAGTGAATTCTCACAGGGGATCGGCGCAAAGCTTATGCAGTTGGAAGACGCTCCCAACGACCGGGATGTAATGAACGAACTGTTTCGCCTGATGCACACATTGAAGGGCAACAGTGGCCTGTTTACATTTCCGGAGATGACGCGCGTTCTCCATGCTGGCGAAGATCTGCTGGGGCTTGTGCGAAGTGGAGAGATCGCCTATTCTAGGAAGCTGGCCGATTGCCTGCTGGAGGCCATGGATTTCGTCATGATTCTCTGCTGCGACATCGAGGCAACAGAGAAGATCGATCCCTCGCGCGCTGAAGACTCGATTCAAATGGCAGAGAGTTTGCGCGCGCTGATTCCCTCGTCGGCAGCAGAGGACCTCGTCGATCCTGCATTGGTTGCCTCAGCCTCCATCGTTGCTGCACTCAACGACATAACCTCGATCGCAAACTCATTGTCGCGCACTGAGTTGCCGTTCATTGACGAAGTTCCCTATGAGACGCGAGTCGAGGCCCTCAAGCAATGTAAGGGAAACGATCCTCTGTATTGGATCGTCTACACGCCTGCATCCGATTGCTTCTTTCAGGGCGACGATCCGTTTTACTCCGCGCGCCGTACCCCGGGTTTGCTGTGGGGTTGTGCCAAGCCGCGCGAGACTCTCTCAACTCTTGCCGAGTTTGATACCTATCGATGCGTGCTCGAATTCCATTTGCTGGCGGTGGCCCCACGCGAGGAACTCGCTGAACACTTTCGCTATGTGTCAGACCAAGCGACGATGGTGCACGTCGATCCGGCTTGGTTGGCCATCGAGCCTGTAAGCGGCGCACTGGAGGCAGAAGAGGAGAGTTTTGCCGATTCTTCTCCACGGGCATCAAGCGATGCACTCCCGACAGAAGGCACATTCGCGCTGGATGCAATTCTCAGTGCGCAGCGGAAGATTCTTCTCTTGGAGGATCGCCCCTCCTGGCTCCCTGGAAGGCTCAGATCTGTTGCGGCAGTGCTGGCCAATGTGTTGAAGTCGCAGGGAGACACCTCTGCTGAAGACTCTCTCGATGCCGCACTGGAGCGGGCTTTGGCCACAAGACAGGGTGCTCCCCTGCTCGAATGGCTAGCCAGCAGACCAAGTGCGGAACCTGACAGGCGCGCTCAGCCGTCTTCGAGGTTAAGTCCCGCCGAGTCTCTTTGCAGCAGCAGTAAAGGTCAACCCATTGCTGCTTCCAGCGATCAAGCTTCGATTACCGAACGTGATCTTATCCCCGACCAGACAACTCCGGAAGAAGGTGTCAAGTTTGGCCGCCGCGCGGAGGATGCCTACAGCGGTCCGAAGAGCCTCAAGGTCGACCAGGAAAAGATCGACCGCTTGATGAACCTGATCGGTGAATTGGTCGTATCGAAGAACGCCTTGCCCTATCTGGCGCAGCGTGCCGAGGTGCAATACGGTGTACGCGAGCTTTCTCGCGAAATCAAAAACCAATATTCCGTGATCAATCGCATCGCCGACGAAATGCAGGGGGCCATCATGCAGGTGCGGATGATGGCCGTCTCCGTTGTCTTTCAACGTTTTCCGCGTCTGGTGCGCGACATCTCTCGCAAGCTGAGCAAGGAAGTGCAACTGGTCCTTGAGGGTGAACAGACCGAGGCCGACAAGAACATCATCGAGTCGCTTGCGGATCCGCTTATCCACATTGTGCGCAACAGCCTGGATCACGGTCTCGAGACGCCTGAAGTGCGCCGCGCTTGCGGAAAACCGGAGACAGGTACCATTACGATTCGCGCTACACAAGATGCGGATCGTGTGGTCATCACGATTAGTGACGACGGCAAGGGTATTGACCCGGCGGTCATCAAGCGCAAGGCCTTGGAAAAGGGTTTGATCGACGAAGGGAGCCTCGCACGTATCAGCGATCAGGAGGCGGTCAACCTGATCTTCGCTGCCGGGCTGTCGACGGCCGATGTTATATCGGACCTCTCAGGTCGAGGCGTCGGCATGGATGTAGTGCGATCGGTCGTCAACAAGCTCAATGGCTCGGTCTCAATCGAGAGCGAGTTGGGCAAGGGCACTGCGATCCGCATCTCTCTGCCTCTTTCAATGGCCGTGACCCAGGTCATGATTGTCGAATCTGATGGACAACTCTTTGGCGTACCCATGGACCACGTTGTCGAGACGGTCCGCATTCCACGCAGCTCGATTCTTTGGATCAAACAAAGCATGACCGCGGTTCTGCGGGGACGTATCGTTCCGCTGAAATCCCTCAACGGGCTTCTGGGTGTTTCCGCTTTGCCACGCGCCAATGAAGAGGACGAATTAGCCGTCTTGCTGGTGCAGGCAGGAAGCGAGATTCTGGGCCTGCTCGTGGACGGTTTCAAGGAGACACTTGGCTTGATTCAAAAACCTCTCAGTGGCGTTATCTCTGGGCTCACAGCATACTCTGGATCCGCACTACTGGGAGATGGCTCCGTACTCATGGTTCTCAATATTCGGGAGATTGTCTGATGCCCATCGAATTCAAGAAAAACAACGCGTTCCTTCGAGATGTCGTTTCAGTTGAAGAAGCGGAAGGACTGCTGGAATGGCTGCAGAAGAAACCTGCCGGCAAAGTAGATCTCTCAGATTGCAGTCATTTGCATGCCGCCAACCTTCAAGTACTGATAGTTGCCAAACCGGTAATCTCCAGATGGCCGGAAGATCCGAAGCTGCGCGCTTGGCTCGAAGGCGCGCTCAAACCGAGATCGTAAGGATATCTTTATGACAATAACAATTCTCGTCGTCGATGACTCACTCACAATGTTGTTGAGCCTTAAGAGCGCATTCTCCTCGAACGGCTTCAATGTGGAGACTGCTACCAACGGCCAACTGGCGTTGGACAAACTGAAAGCCGGGCTCAAGCCGAACCTTATCCTTACCGACGTCAATATGCCGGTAATGGGAGGCCTGGAATTGATAGGCAAGGTGCGCGCATTACCCGGGTTTCGATTTGTTCCCATATTGACGCTGACCACGGAAAGCCAAGCTGCCAAACGCGACGAGGGTCGGCGCCTTGGGGCAACGGGATGGCTGGTCAAGCCGGTGAACGGCGACGAGTTGATTAAGGTCATCAAAAAAATTGTTCCAGGGGCGTAAAGGATGATTGAAGGAATCGGCGAGACAAACATGGACATCTCCGGAGTTGTCCATGTCAACGCGAATAAGGGAGACTCCGTGAAGATGGATCGCAAACACCACCCGCATCGCATGCGGATCTGGCAGATCTGTGCGGCGACTACTGAAGTCCTCGGCTCCGTATTGCTTTGGTCCATTGCATCCGCGGTGTTTGGATCTGCATTTGATCCCTATCGCTTGCGGTGTGCCGCTTTGCTGTTTGTCTTGATGATTTGCCCTGCGCTCATACTCTTGCACTTGAGCAAGTCAAAATCCCGTCAGGATGCGCGGGATATGTGGGCTTTTGGCAACCTCACGTTTGAGGAGGTATCATGTGCGCTGGCGTCCCACGAGGCGATCAAGGTCGATCTTGAAACCTCCAAATCCTACATCGACGTGATGCACGGGCAGATTGGCGATTCTCTAGCCGAGTCCGAACGCGAGATCGTCGAGGTGATTGAACAGATCAGTCAGCTGAATGTCAATGCCAACCAGCAAAGACATCTCATTGCTCAGTCCATCGAAGACGGGGCGGACTTGATGAAAAATACGCAGATGCAAACCGAGGGCGAAAGAAACATTTTCGTCGCAATTAGTGCGCAGATTGAGCAGCAAAACAACCAACTTAAGAGCGACTTCGCGCATATTCAAGGTCTTGCTCACGAAGTGCTTGCCTTCACACCGATGATTAAAACCATAACTTCGATTGCGCAGAAAACGCATCTGTTGGCCCTGAATGCAGAGATCGAAGCGGCGCGGGCAGGCACCGCAGGCCGCAGTTTTGCCGTGGTGGCTCATGAGGTGAGGAAGCTGGCCGAGCAAACCGCAAAGGCAGCCTCGGACATTGCGGAAAAAATCAACTCAACCTGCTCTAGTGCGAACCGCGAGCTGGCCGTAACGCAGATTGCGCTAGAGCATCATGAGAAGAACGATGTGATGGGAGGGCTGATGGAGCACCTCTCCGGAATGCAGCGGGAGTTTATTGGCAACGATCAGGCGATGCGCGGAATGATCGCCGCGATGGACGATAACTACCAGGACAGCGTGACCCGATTAACGCGAGCAATGGCTCACATACAGTTTCAAGACGTGATGCGACAAAGGCTGGAACATGTGCAAAGCGCTCTGATAGACATGCGCGACCACTTGTCGCATTTGAGCGCGAAACAGGACCGTCCGAGCTTCGATGGTCTTTTCGATACGACCTTTGAATTATTGCTCGAATCCCATCTCGGTCAATACAGCATGGCCAGCCAGGCAACCACCCACAATTCTGTGACAGGAAGCGAATCAGGGAGTGAAAACGAACGCCCAGCAATTGAGCTGTTTTGAAGTCAGGAAGGCCCCGGAGCGAAGCCTGCCCCAGGGCACGAGATCTTGGAAAAGTGCTTTCTCGACCGCGGGTCAAAACATTCAACGCGGGTTCGCTCGCCAAAACGCTTCAGAGAGCTTCGTCGGATGCGGCCGAGTGCTGCGAAACGCCCTCCAGTCGTCGGTGCCCACGCACACAACGGGATGACCTGGCGCAGCATCACTCGCCCGATTCAATATCATTCTTGATCGCATCTCTCAGCAGAAGAAACTGCGCATCCAGATCGTTCATACGGATGTTGGCAATTTCCAGATTCCCCGAGTCCGCTGCCTTTTCCATTTCAGTCGCGATCTTCTGAAGCCCTTCTCCGCCAACACTCGCGGAAGCACCTCGAATCGCGTGGGCCTGCCGCGCGCAGCCGGCTATATCACCCTTCTTCACGAGATCCTTCAAAGCCTGAATCTGTTGCGGAATGTCCTCAAGAAATTCTGCAAAGACGATCTGTGCCAGTTCATCGTCACCCTCCAGGCGCAACAGCACGCTCGATCGGTCAAATACAACCAATGCATTTTCAGGAGTTCCAGACGGGACACCGTGCTCGGTCGCGGTAGCGGCCGCAAAATCGTCCGTACGCAGCCATCTGTTGAGCGCATTCCGCAAGACACCCTTTATGATCGGTTTCGACACAAAGTCGTTCATGCCGACTGCCAGGCACCTCTCGCGATCGCTCTGCATTGCATTCGCGGTTAAAGCTATGATCGGTATGTCGTGGTTGAGTACAGCAGACTGCGGATTCCGAATCTGTTTTGTAGCCTCGATGCCGTCCATCACCGGCATGCGCATGTCCATCAAAACCAGGTCATAAGGGATTGACTCGAGAGCATGAACTGCCTCTGCGCCATTGGCCACCGCGTCGGCGCGCAGGCCAAGCTTCCGGAGCATGCCCATGGCCACCTCCCGGTTGGTGGAATTGTCTTCGGCAATCAGAATTCTTCCATCCAGATATGCAGTCGAATAGCTTTCCGACAATGCTCCCTCACTCTGATCATCCAGCCCCGAACTCCGCTCCAGGCGGACTGTAAACCAAAACTCCGATCCCTTGCCCACCTTGCTCGTCACGCCAACACTTCCGCCCATCATCTCCGCGAGTTGTTTGGAAATGGCGAGACCCAGACCCGTGCCGCCATATATTCGCGTGGTTGAGGCCTCCACTTGGCTGAATTTGTTGAAGAGCAGGGAGAGTTTGTCTTCCGGGATACCGATACCCGTATCGCGCACCGAGAGGCGTAAAAGGCAATCTGACTCTCCTTCTTCCTCTAGCACGATGTGGACCACCACTTGTCCCTTCTCCGTGAACTTGATCGCGTTACCCACCAAATTGGTAAGAATCTGACGCAATCTCCCTGGGTCGCCGCGGAGCTGAACCGGAACTGTGGAGTCAGCATCGCACAACAACTCGATCCCCTTGGACCGTGCGGTCACAGAAAGAATCGAAGAGAGATTGTCCAGCAGAATTCGAAGATCGAAATCGATGTTTTCCAGTTCGAGCTTCTTCGCTTCCATCTTCGAAAAATCGAGAATGTCGTTGATGAGTTGCAGCAACGATTCGCCACTGGCGCGGGCGATTTCTGCATAGCGGCGTTGCTCGCCGGTCAAGTCCGTCTCCAACAACAAGCCGGTCATGCCGATGACTCCATTTATCGGCGTCCGAATTTCATGGCTCATGTTGGCTAGAAAATCGCTCTTGGCCGCGTTCGCTTGCACGGCCTCAATGGCGAGCTGGTTGGCGCGTGAGGTTTCGCTTCCGAGCCGGTGATTGCTCGCAAGCAATTCTTCAGCTGCATGCGTCTGCGTTGTGATGTCCCAACTGGTGCCGACAAGACCGATCGCATTTCCTGCTCCATCTCTCTTCAACAGAGCGAGGGAGTGGAGGTTGTGATGGCTCCCATCCGGCCAAACCACACGGAACTCGCAGTCGAACTCTTCTTCGCCTCGCATTGCCGCTTCGTACCTCTGGTGGACTCGCTCGCGGTCTTCGGGGTGCACTCCCGCCAGAAATGCCTCGTACACGCCTCCAAACTGATCTTGCGAAACGCCAAACAAGCGGAACATCTGATCGTCCCATTCAAGCATGTTATGAACGAGGTCATTGCTCCAAATGCCTATGCCACCCGCGCGGGTTGCTAACATCAGACGTTCCGCAGTACACCTTAAGAGAATCTCGGACTGCTTCCGTTCAGTGATATCTTCGGCAATTCCAGCGATCCTGGTCACTTCGCCGCTCTGATCTCGAACCGGAACCGCCCGGTCGCGGATCCATCGCTCTTGCCCATCGGGCGTCCTGATTCTGTATTCGGAATCGATGTGTTCGCCCTGTAGTTGCCTCGTGAAGGTCTCGTGAGCTAGCTCGCGATCATCGGGGTGGATGGCTTCCATCCAATCCATTGGGCTCTCGAAGAGGCTTTTGCAACTTCGGCCCCAGATCTCTTCGTAGGCGGGACTGATGTAAAGAATTTCAGTGCCCGTCGCGTTCATCATCCAGAAGACTTCACGGATATTTTTCGCAAGCTGGCGAAATTTCTCCTCGCTGTCCTGCAATGCATGTTCAGCCAGCGTGCGGTCGGTAATGTCCTTACTGGTGCCGACGAGGCCCAGGAACTCCCCTTTTGGAGAAAAATGCGGTTCCGCGTAGGATTCCATCCACCTCCACTCGCCATCGGCGCGAAGGCTGCGTCGTTCAGCCCTGAAACGCGTATGCTCTCGAATCGAGAATTCGAACGCTTCAAAAAACTCCGACGTGTCGTCCGGGTGAATCAGCAACTTCCAGCCGTTCGGCTTGATTTGCTCCTGTGTTAATCCTGCGAATTCCCGGTAGGTGCGGTTGACGAAACGCGTGCCTCCCTGTGCGTCTGTCACCCAGATCCCGATCGGGCAACTGTCCGCCATAGTACGGAATCGCTCTTCGCTCTCGCGCAGCGCCGCTTCTGATCTTTTGCGCTCGCTGATGTCTCGAAAGAACCACGCACGAGCCATGTACTGGCCATCATTGTTCCGCACCGAGGTGGAATAACGTTCGAGTGCCCTGCCGTCTCTCAATTCAATCTCGCAATGGTCGTTTGCGTTTGGATCTGTGAAGAGTTCTTGAACTCGCTTGAAGTAGGTTTCTGGATACTGCACGCGTTCAAGGACTGCCGCGAAGAGAGGCTGAATAGCGGCGTCCAGATTGGTAGCTTGCAGTGGCCTCGGAATTTGCGAAGAAGGGATTTGCCAAACTTCAAAAAACTTTTCGTTGATCGAAAACAAATTGCCTTTGTCATCTACAACCAGAATTCCGTCAAGCGAAGAATCCATAATGGTCTGAATAAGAGAGTGCTGGAATTGGCTCTGCCTGGATTCTTCTTCAGCCGCTTGCATTGCGACGACCGCCTTCACCTTGGCTTGTTCCAGATCCGCTTCAATCCATCTCCGTTTGTTGCTTTCCGTTTTGAGCGATTCGTTCAAACGCTTAAGTTCCCGCGCATCTCGAAGCCGGAGCAGCCGCTCGCGCAACAGAAGCCCGCTCTCCAGTTCAATCCTTGTCCAGGGGCGGCTAACCCCACTTACCGTCTCTTGCCAGGCCTCAAATGATTTGCGTGGATGCAAACGATCATGCTCATCAGCGAGCAAGGCCTTATTGGGATTTCCGGCCCAGGTAATCGTCTGCACAAGTTCCCGGCGCAAGAACAACAAATAATCCCCCGTCGCCTCCCCGAGCTCTATAAAGAGCGCGCCACTTGCAACGTTCGAATGGGCAGCGAGATCGGGGTAAAGCTTGGTTCGTTCATTCGAACTTGCGATGCCGTGGGATGCCAGGACTCGCAACCTGCCGATAACTGTATCCAATAACGCTGCTTCTGCGATGGTGCCTTGGCGAGATAGGTCTCCGTCGACGCAAGAAACCAGCCCATCCGCATCAAATAGATTGAGAAGTTGGACTGCTTCCGATTGCGCCGCCTCGGCAAGAGATTCCGCAGACTCTATCCTGGAAACTACGTTATCGAGCAGGTCGCGGGCCGTCTGTCGCATCTGCAATGCAGCGTTGTCGCTTCGCAAAGCTATTTGAGCAGCCAGAGTCTGCCCAATGAGGTCGCAGACGCAGCGAGTCGAGCGCGCTAACCGATGCACATTGGAATCATGGCAGGCGATCATTCCCCACAGCCGCCCCTCGATGATAATCGAAACGGTGAGAGACGACTGCACGCCCATGTTGCGGAGATATTCGAGGTGAATCGGCGAAGCACTGCGCAACTCTGAGTAGGTCATATCCAGAGGTCTTCCCGTGAATGGACCAATCTCTGGAACAATCAGCGCTGGTATTGCATCGATATCTGCGATGGCTCGAATTGCATTCAACAGAAAGAGCTGTCGTACCTGGGGTGGAATATCGCCGGCGGGAAAGTGCAAGCCGAAATACGAAACAGGCCTAGGGCCAACGGACTCTGCAAACACTTCGCCGTTCCATTCCTTGTCGAACCGATAGACCATCACTCGCTCGAAGCCACTCAGCCTTCGAACTTCGTCTGCGGCAACCAGCGATAGATCTAAAACATCGGACGCCGCCCTCATCCGCGACAGCGGAAGTCTTATGTGAGAGTCGAAGTCGAGTGGCTCAAGGGAGTACGCGCCTTCAAGAGGTTCGAGTTCCACGATCAGAACGCCGCCCTGGCGATGGGCGACGCACTCCATCTCGACACTGCTTCCCCTTACCGGCACGCGAAGCTGGGTTGCAACGAGTCCCGCGTTGCTCAGTAGTTGAGCTCGAAGCGACTCGAATAATTGCGTTCCCAGCACTGTCTCGAACGAACAATTCAAAACCAACTCCGGCTGTACCCCGAGGAGGGTAGAGACGTTCATGCTGACCTGTCGCACGATGAGATCCGGCTCGGAAAGTCCGAACAGCACTCCGTGCGGTTGGATCTTCCCGATGATCTGAACCTGCTCCTTGGCGCACCTGTCGAGATCGGCAATCGAACGGTGTTCTTCGAGGGGTTTCATCTTTGGTCTCCAATCATCGTGATTGGCTTTGAAAACCACGCCGCGTAGGCATCGAACACTCCCACTGCCGTCGCGCAGATCACCTCGATATCGTTTTTCCCATTCGCTTCGAGGTCCGAGCGGAACGAGACCCAGGCAGCCTCAAAGCGGCTGTTCTCATCGCCGTAAAAGCGAAGGCTCGCATCTTGTCCAAGAACCGCGCGAAGTTGCTTCACAATGATTCTTCCGCCCAACATGGAGCCAAGAATTACATATGTGTACCCGCGCAGGTCGCCGGGCGGAATAGGCGGAAGGCCTTGACAGCGCTCGAGGCCATCGATGTCACTGACCGTTGCTCCCATCATGCGCAGATCCTCGCGCAGGTCGCTCGACCTTTGCAGCGAGCACGCATGGCGGCCCACATCAGTGACACGTGAAGCGATGCGTTCGAGCGGCTCGAAGAATCCGAGAAGCCGACCAAGATGGACTCGATATTCAGCCATGCTGTAGTCGTCGTCAAAAAGCCGCAGCATTTCAGGGCTGGAGCCAATACTCTCGTGAAGAGCCCGCGTTGCGCTTCGCAGCTCCTCAATAACGCTCGGTTGACCCCGTTCGGATGAATGATTCAGCACTTCTTCCTCCGCGGGATAACCGCTCGAGCGAGGCCAACCCGAGTGCTAGACGAGGCTATCAAGAGAGTTGAAGTATAGAGCCTTGTGAGGGGCAGTTCTGCGCAATAGAGTACGCTCTATTGCGCAGAGGGGGTGCTGATGATTTCGCTCCCGGACCAAAGAATAGAGATAGCGGTTGGACTTCGACCAAATCCCCGCAGATTATTTCAGCAGATTTCCGCGATCCCGCCACAAATCCAAGTGCAAAGGCTCCTTCGCGATCGGGTAAGCAGAGCATCCATTCAATCGAAGACGTGAACGCTGTATCCTCATCGCGCTCCTTGTAAACATTTGGGAGATAATAATACTCAACCGTGTAACAGACTGGTCGAACTCAACAGAGATTCACAAGATGAGGGAGCGCGCGATGAAGAGCCTTGTTGCAGAAGACGACGCTACGAATCGAAAGTTGTTGCAAAGGTATCTTTCTCGCTATGGCACATGTGACGTCGCGCTCGATGGGAAGCAGGCAGTGGACGCTGTCGGCCTCGCCCGTCAGAGTCAACAGAGTTACGATCTGGTCTGTATGGACCTCCGATTGCCGGTTATGGATGGCCAAGAGGCGATTCGGGAGATTCGCAAGCAGGAAGTCGCGGCGGGTGCTGCAAAATTTACGCAAATCATTGTGACTACAGTCCATTCGGACAAAGAGAGCGTTACCACAGCGCTCTTGGGCCAGTGCAATGCGTACTTGGTAAAGCCCATCGACACGGCAAAGTTGAAGAGGGAACTGAAAAACCTCGGCCTGATTGAATAGCCCGCCCGCCGTGCCGATTTGTTGGGCGTAAGTTAGCAGTTTCATGAATAGAAAGCTGACTTGAACTGCGTTCATGGATGCGCATGCTGGATTCCAAGGGCATGATCGAATTCCTGACCTAAGCTCCGGCATGCACAGCGCAGTTAGCGAGTTCTCTGACAATGTAATTTTGGCTCTATAGCATTATTTGTGGGTGAAGAGGGCGGTGGAAGATGCCGCTCCGAGGAAAAGTCCAAGAGCAGGACTTTCCCACCTCGCTTGGAAATCCCGCAAGTGCAGCGGGATTTC
>Ga0302320_10002474_pt1 | contig 43429 bp, 32 predicted proteins | sample Bog_T0_3_FD_202130 | JGI IMG/M metagenome (GOLD analysis project Ga0302320, IMG submission 202130) | Peat permafrost microbial communities from Stordalen Mire near Abisko, Sweden - Bog_T0_3 | ecosystem: Environmental > Terrestrial > Soil > Wetlands > Peat | place: Sweden: Abisko, Stordalen Mire...
CCCTTGTCAATGAGCCAGATGCGGACGCGGGCGACGCCGGGGCGCTCCAAAATCCGATGGACCACCTTTTTCAACAATTGATCCAGCAACTGCTCCTGCGCAATTTCCAGGAGCAGCCGGCTGGCAAAATCAGAATCGAAACGGTTGTCCATCTCCGTGGCCACCCGGCATGAATAACCCATCCGGGACGAGGTTTCAACCCTGGCCGGTCCGATTTTTCGGACGTTCGATCTTTCGACCCTGGGTGAAGCCGGCGGGTTTGTTTCGCAAGTCATTTAAAATAAACATATTACACATGTTTCGACCGGCTGGCACGCCGGCTGATATGAAGCTGCCAGTAGATGAAATAAAAATAAACATGAACGCCACTGAACCTATGAATGCCGCCACTTTAAACCAGGAAAACCCCGTGTCGTTTCGCGCCTTGACCCCGGCGTTGCCGCCCAACCAACGGCCGGTCAGCGAACCCGCCGCCCCGCAATCCGCCGTTGCCAGTGAACCGGCCCCGGAATCCGGCGCTCCCAGGCAGCGCAACCGGCTCCGGCACCTGGCGGCCGGCGTGGCGATGCTGGCGGTGGGGTTGGCGGCGGGAACTTACTATCTGGAGGATGTCGCGCCGTACGAATCCACCGACGATGCGTTCATCGAGGCGCATGTCACGCCCGTGGCCCCGCAGGTGGCCGGCCGGGTCGCGCAACTGGTGGTGCAGGACAATCAGGAAGTCAAAGCCGGCGATGTGCTGGTGCAGATTGATCCGAATGATTTTCAAACCAAGTTGGATCAGGAACGCGCCAATCTCGCCGCCAGCCGAAGCCGGCTGCGACAGGCCAACGCGCAGTTCACGGTGGATCAGGCCAAAGTGGAGCAGGAAAAGGCCAATGTCATCGCCGCCCAAGCTGAAGCCACACAAGCCGAAGCGGACAACCGGCGCTATCAGGCGGTGGGCAACCTGGCCGTTTCCGACAGCCAGTTGGATCTCGCCGCCACCCAGGCGCGTTCAGCGGCGGCACAGGTGGATGCGGCCCGAAACAAGGAGCTGGCCGCCGAAGCGCAGTCGGCCCTGGACCAGGCCGCCATCCAAACCGCCACCGCGGAGGTTCTGGGCAGCCAGGCCGCCGTCCACCAGGCTGAATTGAATCTGTCCTACACCCGAGTCAAAGCGCCGGAAGCCGGTTTTGTCACCCACCGCACCGTCGAAACCGGCGCCTACGTCCAAACGGGCCAGACCCTGCTCGCCTTGGTGCCACGCCAGGTTTGGATCGTCGCCAATTTCAAGGAAACCCAACTGACCGACATGCGTGACGGCCAGCCGGTGACTGTCACGATGGACGCTTATCCGCAAATCAAATTCAAGGCGCATGTGGACAGCATCCAGTCCGGCACCGGACCCCGTTTCAGTTTGCTGCCGCCGGAAAACGCCTCGGGCAATTATGTCAAGGTCGTGCAGCGCGTGCCGGTAAAGATCGTCCTTGATGACGCCGCCGCTGCCAATTATGTGCTCGGCCCCGGCATGTCCGTCGTGCCCGAAGTGCGGGTAAAATAACTCCATCTCTTTATAACCCTTTAAAAACCCACCGCCATGCATGCCACCTCCCCCCGACCCCAGGTGAATCCTTGGTTGATCGCCCTTTCCGTGATGCTGGCCACGTTTATGGAAGTGCTGGACACCTCCATCGCCAACGTCTCGCTCAAGCACATCGCCGGCAGTCTGTCAGTTTCCACTGACGAATCCACCTGGGTGCTCACCTCCTATCTCATCGCCAATGCCATTGTCATTCCCACCACGGCATGGTTCGGCCGCAAGTTCGGCCGCAAGAATTTTCTGCTGTTCTGCGTGGGGATTTTCACCCTCTCGTCCTTTCTCTGTGGTGTCGCCACCACCCTTTCCATGCTGCTGGCCATGCGGGTGGTCCAGGGCGCCGGCGGCGGCGCGCTCCAGCCCATCGCCCAGTCCATCCTGCTGGAAAGCTTTCCCAAGGAAAAGCACGGCCAGGCGATGGGTGTGTATGGCATCGGCGTGGTGACCGCCCCCATTCTCGGCCCCGTTCTCGGCGGCTGGATCACGGACAACTACAGTTGGCGCTGGGTTTTCTTCATCAATGTCCCGGTCGGCATCATCGCGCTGCGGCTCATGAGCCGGTTCATCCATGATCCGCTCTGGCTCCGCAACTCCCGGCCCGCACGGCTGGATGTCACCGGGTTCGCCTTCATGTCGCTCTGGCTCGGCTGCCAGGAAGTGCTGCTGGACAAGGGGCAGGAAGACGATTGGTTCGGCTCCCAATTCATTCTCCTCATGGCCGTGCTCGCCGTGACCGGTCTGGCGGTGTTCATCCTTCGGGAAATGACTGCGGAAAAACCCCTCGTGGACCTGCGCATCATGAAAAACTACAATTTCACCCTCGGCCTGGCCCTCATGTTCTGCGCCGGCATCACCCTTTATGGGCTGACCGCCATCATCCCCCTTTTTCTCCAATCGCTGATGGGTTACACCGCGTTGCAGAGCGGTCTGACGATGATCCCCCGCGGGCTGGGCGCGTTGATCGCCATGCCCATCGCCGGCCGGCTGGTGGGCAAAATTCAAGGACGCTATCTGGTGGCGGCCGGTTTCCTCGCCTTCGGGGCCGCTTCGTTCATCATCACCCGGCTGTCGCTCGATCTCACGCCCTGGATCTTGTTTTGGCCGCTGTTCTTCACGGGTGTTTCGATCGCCTTTATGTTCGTCCCGCTAAACACCCTGGCGCTCGGGGCCCTCCAACCCGAACAGATCGGCAATGCCAGCGGCATCTTCAATCTCATGCGCAACGTCGGCGGCAGCGTCGGCATCTCGCTGGTCACCACCTTCGCCGTCCGCAGCGCGCAGGCGCATCAAACCACCTTGGTGGCGAATCTCACACCTTACGACCCGGCTTACCAGGCGGGCTTGCAGACGTTGGCGACTAACTTTGCCGCGCAGGGCGATGCCGTCACCGCGCAGCAACAGGCCGTCGGGGCGATGTATTCCACACTGGTCAACCAGGCCAACCTCCTCGCCTACCTTGACAACTTCCGCCTGATGGCGGGGCTGTGCCTGGTGTGTCTGGTGGCGGCCTTCTGCTTGAAAAAGGCAAACGTCAGCCGCCCGGTGGCGGCGCATTGAAAGGAAAAAACACCATGAAAACCAACCTCTTGCTCATTTCCACCCTCCTGGCCCTCGCCACCGGCGGTTGCGCCATCGGCCCCAACTACCAAAGTCCGAACGTCAGCGCGCCCGCCCAGTGGAGCGCGGCACTGGCCGGCGGCGAGACCAATGCGCCCGTTCCGCCCGCCGCCTGGTGGGAGAATTTCCACGACGCCGAACTGAACGCCCTGATCAGCTGTGCGGTGTCCGCCAACCTCGATTTGCAAATCGCACAGGCGCGCGTCCGCGAGGCGCGGGCGCAATACGGCATCGCCGTCGCCAATTTCCTCCCGACGGCGGATGCTTCGGGGTCCTGCGCGCGGACGGAAACCAGCCATCACCAGCCGGTGCTGGGTTCACTGCCCATCCCTGCCGGAGTGCCGTTTGACAACGATGTCTATCAGGCGGGCTTTGACGCCGCTTGGGAAATCGATGTGTTCGGCGGCACCCGGCGCGCGGCGCAATCCGCCGGGGCGGAGGTTGCCGCTGCTCAGTTTGAGCGCCGGGCCGTGCTCGTGACCCTGCTCGGCGAGGTGGCGCGCAACTACGTGGACGTGCGCGGTTTTCAACGCCGGCTGGCCATCACGCGGGAGAATATTGAGGCGCAATCCCGGGCGTTGGCGATCACGCGTGACCGGCTGGCCAAGGGTCTGACGAGCGAGCTGGACGTGCAGCAGGCGGCCGCCTTGCTGGCCACCACCCAGGCGGAAGTGCCGGCGCTGGAAACCTCGCTTCAGGCCGCCATTCACCGGCTCGGTGTGCTGCTGGGCCGGGAACCCGGCGCGTTGCTGGCCGAATTGTCGGCCCCCGCGCCCATTCCCGCCGTGCCCCCGGTCGTGCCGGCGGGGCTGCCCGCCGATTTGTTGCTGCGCCGGCCGGATGTGCAGCGTGCCGGGCGGAAACTGGCCGCGGACACCGCCAATATTGGGGTTGCCCAGGCCGATTTGTTCCCTAAATTCTTCCTCACCGGCGCGTCGGGTTTTGAAAGCGTCAGCACCAGCGACTGGTTCACGGCCGGCAGCCGCTTCTGGTCGGCCGGGCCGACGGTGCAGTGGCGCATCTTTGACGCCGGCCGCATTCGCGCCAACATCCGGGTGCAAAACGCGCGGCAGGAACAGGCGCTGGCGGCCTATGAACAGACCGTGCTGACCGCCTTTGAAGAGGTGGAAAATGGTTTGACCGCCTACGCCAATGAACAAATCCGCCGCCGCTCCCTGGCCGAGGCGGTGACGGCCAGCCAGAAGTCGCTGGGCTTGGCAAACCGGCTGTATGCCAACGGGCTGACGGATTTCCTCCATGTGCTCGACGCCGAACGTTCGTTGTACCAGGCGCAGGATGCGCTCGTCCAAAGCGACCGGACCGTTTCCGCGGATCTCGTCTCCCTCTACAAATCCCTCGGCGGCGGCTGGCAAACGGTGGAGTCCCAAACCACGGTGGCCCTGACAAAAACCCAATTCCGCTGATGAAACCAGCGCGCCGCGTTCAGGCCGCCGCAAACTCAGGCCCAACGGGCCGTAATCCTTTGGCCCGGCCCAATGGGCTGGAGGGCGGCTCCCCGGGGAGCCCGGTGGCCCCGCAAGTTGGGAGCCGCGATGCCACAGTTTGGTCTCGCGGAGCGGGAGGGGGGGCGCCCAAACACGTTATCCGTCAGGTGCGGCGGCTGGGCGGCACCCCCTACGCCCAAAAAAACGAAACTGTGATTTTGGTTATTTATGGTTATTTATGGTTATTTTTCGCCAAAATATTCGTTGTAGAACATTGTAATAAAATGGCTTGCGTCAGTTTTTGGCCTGGTAGGCCTGGCGGCCTTGGATTTCGAGGTCTGCGGCACAAAGAATCCGCCCTGAGTCCTTAATCATGGACAGCTTCGCAAGTGACCAGCTATCAAGGTCTTACACCTTATGTAAGCACCATTCCCCCGGGGGATGGAGGGGATGTTGACATAAAAAACCGGCAAAAACACGCCTAAGTTATTTATTGCAAGCGTGTTGCGCATGTTTTATTGGCCGGAATTAACCAAAAACAACCATAAACAACCAAAATCACAGTTTCGTTTTTTGGCCGGCCGACCCGGGCCGCGAGACCGCCGGCTTAGCCGTTTATCTGGAGCTCCACATAAACGGCTCAGGCGCGGGGGCTTTTGGCGGTCAGCCAGCGGGCCAGGCCGGCGAGCACGAGCATGACGAGGGCGGTGGCCGCCATCACCCAGAGGCGCAGGGTCCAGGAAACCGTCGGGGCGGTGACGGCTTTCAAGCCGATGTTCAAATCGGCCCAGGGATCCACGACGACGGAGCGCTTGAAGGTCAGGAGGCGGCCCTGCTCGGGCAGGCTGGCGCGGATCATGGCGGGGCTGCTGACGGCGGCGTCCTGCTGCTGGATGAGCCGCTGGGCCAGACGCATGAGGGCGGTGTTTTCATCGGCGCTGTTACGGTCAATGATCTGTTTGGCGTCGTCCTGGGTGTAGTTGACGTCCGAGCGGTTGCGGAGGTCGCGGAGCTTGCCGCCGACGGCGTCGGTGTCGCCGGCGAGGGCGGACTGGCGGGCGTTGAGGCCGACGAGGGCCTGCTGAAGCTTGAGGTTGTTAAGCTGGACGCGGGCGTCCTCGTTGAACGCGGAGTCATTCTGGGAGAGGCCATAGGCGGATTGGAAGGCGCGGCGGGCCTGCTGCGGGTCGCCGGATTCCAGGGCGGAATTGCCGAGGGCGAGCATCTGTTCGGCGGCCTTGGTTTTCTGGCCCTGGAGGCTGTGTTCGTTTTGCAGGTAACTGGCGAGGTCCATCACGGCGGGATTGACCACGGACGGCCCGGCCTGCAATTCCAGGGTTCCGGTGGGGGGCAGGATTTTCCAGTGGTTGTTGAGGTACACATTCCAGGTCACGTTCTCGAGGGGCAGGTCAAATTTGGGCGCGAGCAGGGCGAGGTCGAGCGAATGCGCCCCGCCCTGGCCGGGCTCGCTGCTGAAGAAGAGCTCCACGGGGATGGCCTCGCCGCCATGCGACGGCTGTTCCAGGGGGATCAGCAGCTCGTTCTGCTGGAGCCAGGGCCAGACGCCGTTTTGATTGACGAAGGCGAACCAGAAACGGGTGTTCGGGCCTTGGGGCAGGGTGAGATGAAGCAGGCGCTTGTCGCCGGGTTCCATTTCCAGGCGAACCTGGGTGAGCATGACACCGGCATCGGAGATGACGGAGGTGAGCGTGAGGTTTTTCACCCGGGCGGGGAGCAGCTTGGCGGCCTCATGGCGTTCGATTTTCAGCGGCAGTTGGAAATCGGGGTCCACGAGGCGGTAGGAGAAATTGGCGGCGACGGCCGGAAGGTCCTGCTGCAGCGAACGCGGGATGCTCTGCCACTCGGCGGGCTGGAGCGATTCCGGGGGCGCGTCCACATGCACCTGGAGGCGGCCGGCGGCCTGGACGGTGACGAACCCGCGCTGCAGGTTCACCTCCGCCGCGCGCACGCCGCGCAGCACGGTTTCCGGCGATTGATCGGGCATGAGCGTCTGGTAGGACACCTGCAGGAGATACTGGCCGATGACGCGGCGTTGCAGTTTGATCTCCCAGGTTTGCAGGTGGTTGGTCACGGCACCGGCCACGGCCTGGAACGCCGCCACCTGGTCGCCCTTGAACGACACGCCGAGGGCCTGGTCGGGCAGATAAACATGGAGGATTTTCAGGCCGGTATTTTCGATTTGATACTGCAGGTTGGCCGACACCTTCACCTGCGCCTCGGTGACGGTGGCCTGCTGCAAGCTGGTCACCTGCACCCAGGGATCCACCTGCTCGATGTCGAGTGCCAGCCGCCAGGGCGAGGGCAACAGGCGGAAGGCGAGCACGCCCTTTTGCCGGATGCCGGACTTTTGCGGATCAAGCTGCGTGACGCCGTCGCGGTCGGCCGCCTGCAGGCGCAAGCCCTGCTCCGGCACGATGAGCAGCGTGCCCTGCTGTTTGCCGGCCTCACGCAGGACCAGTTGCGGCACCGGCCAGGCGCTGGCGGGCTTGATGCCCGGACCGGAGAGGGCGATGTTGAACTGTTGCTGCCCTTCGGTCTTGCCGGTGAGGTTCAAGGTGATGACGCGGCCGGCGTCGGTCTTCAATTCGGTCCAATGGCTGAGGGCCTGGCCGCTGATGGATTCCACGTCAAAGCCCGCCGGGAGAAGAAAGCTCAGGCGGAAAATGCCGGCGTGGGTGATGGTGACATTCGCCGTGGCGGCCAGCACGGTGCGGTCCTCGCCCAGCGACAGCGTGTCCTGCGTTTCGACGCGGACATCCGGTTCCACGGGTGAAGCCTTCAACACCGCCGTGGCTGTAATATCCGAATACCGAAAGGCGCGGCGGACGGTGAGCCCGGGGAATTGGGCGGACAGGGTCGCCGTCACGTTGGCGGGAAAATCTTCCAGATTGATGGCGGAGAAACCCTCGGTGGTGACATTGTCCAACTGCACTTCGTCGCCGGTGCCGACGCCGAGCAGGCCGATCTGGCCCGCCGCGCCTTCGACGGACAGCAGCCCCACCGGCTGCTCGTAGGGGAGGGTGCCGGTGGCCACCTGGGAACGGATGACCAGTGTGAACGGCCGGGATTGCGCCGGGTTCAAGGTCACGCGCAGTTGATGCGCATCGGGATCGAACCGCCAGAGCGACACGAGCGACGCCGACGAGGCATGGTAGCCGGGGTCCAGGACATCGGTGATGGTCGCCCCTGCCGGGACTTGAAAGGTGAGTTCGCCAATTTCACCCTGCGCCGGCCGGATGGAAACGAGGTGGCTGCCTTCAATCACCCCGGCGGAGGGGACATAGAGCTGGGAAAGTTCCGAGTAGAAAACGGGCTTCTCGTTCTTGACATCGCGGCTGCGCGGGGTCCAGCCGATCCAGGCGCCGTTGACGGGGGTGAGCACGAGGGTGGCCACCGTGTTGCTGCCGACGGTGCGGCGCAGGATGGAGACCGCCTGGGGCGAGAGGACGTTGACGTCCAGGTTGGTCAGGGTCAGGGTGAGTTCATTGATCAGGCCGCACGGGACGGGCAGCGTCAGCCCGGTGTCCGCCACGCGCCGGGTGACGGGCATCTGGTATTGCAGTTCGAGGTCATAAGCGCCGGCCTTTTCGGCGCGCAATTCCTGGGTGGACTGCGCCCCGGCGGGCACCGGCAGCAAGGTGAGCAATTTTGACGAATAAGTGATGTGGGTCAATACGGCGGGATTCTGCAACACCGGCAGGGTTTGGCCCTTCTCCGCCTGCCAGTGGATGCGGGCGGTGGCCAGCGCATATTGGCCGTCCGTGTCCACCGTCTGCTTCACCGATTCGGCCAGGGCGGGGGGCGGAGCGGGCACGAGGGCCGGGGCAGCGCAGCCGGTCATCGCGCCGCCCAGGACCAGCAGGATCAACAACAGACTCACGGTGGCGGAAGCCGCGCCGGCGTCCGAGGTGGGAGCCGCCGGTTCAACCGGTTCCGGCGGCGTGGCCGGCCGGGGTTTGTCCGGCAGTTGCCACAATGGGCGCAAGGCGGGCACGACGACTTTCAACAGCAGGAAGGCCGCCACCACCAGCAGGAAGGCCCGGGTGCCATTGGGCCAGCGCAAGGCCGTCCAGGCCACCAGCAGCCAGCCCAACAGGCTGCCGGCCAGCCGGCCCCAACGGTTGGCCGTGGACCAGGCGGCGATCCAGACGGCCAGCGCCGCCAAGGCCGGCCAGCCCACCCGCATGATGCTTAAACGGGCGGTCGTGACCGGCAGGTTCGCCACGGTGAGGCTCAAGGGATTGTCGGCGGGCTGCACCGGCGCGAGAAACGTCAGATCGGGCGGCACGGATTCGGACTGCGGTTCGGCGCTGGCGCCCAAATGAACAAATTGGACGGCCGCGATGGCCAGCGCGGCCAGGCCGATGAGCGTCCCCGCCCAGAACCGGGAGCTGAATTTGTAGCCGGCCTGCCGCGCGGTCCACACCCAGACCACCAGGGCCAGAAAAACGAACACCAGTCCCACCGTCAACGAGACCAGGGCATCCGGGCCCGCCGGCCTTTGGAACAGCCGGGCCAGCCCGGCAAAACCGGAGAGGTCCGGGGCGCCGCCCAGCGGCCGCAACGAGCCTCGCACGAAGCTGAGCCGCCGGCCCTCGTCCGGCAACAGCTTCCATTCCGCCAGCAACACGGGCGCGGCCAGCACCGGCGCGGCCACCGTCACCGAATCGCCGGTGGTGTTGGTGCCCGCCATCTTCAAATCCACGGTCAACACGGCATCCGGCGCCAGATGCTGCGGCAGGGGGACCAGATTGGCCGCACCGTCCATCACCGGCACCACCGGCGCGCCATTGACGGACACCGACCACAACTGGGCGTCCGGCGCGAGTTTGACGCGCAGGTTGGGATTCCCGCGGTTCTTCAGGAAATAACGGATGTCGGTCACCACCTGACCCTCCTTGGAAATATGCGTGGTGAGCGAGGCGCGGTCGACCACCTGGCTGAGGGAATCGCCCTGGGCCAGCGGGCTGAGCGCGAGCTGCAAATCAAACGGCCGGGCCGCATAATGATAGGCCGCCAGCACCGGGGCGTCGAAGAACAGGCGGTATTCCGACGGCACCTCGCCGGGCTCCAGCGAGAGCAGGTTGGAGGAGACCGCGACCGGTTTGACCTGGAATTGATAGGCGCTGATGATGATCGTGTGGCCCTGCTCGGACTGCGCGTCCTGCGCGCGCGCGCCGGTGAAGGTGAGGGTTTCACCCTGCGGTTTGAAGGGCCGCTCATAGGTGGCCAGCAACGTATAGGAACCCCCCACCGGCGAGTTCAATTGCACCAAATAGCCGTTGGTGGTCTTGTCCCAGCCGCGGATGTCGCGCCCGGTGAATTCCACGTTGTAATATTCGTCCGACAGCTCCACCCGGAAGGTCGAGACCGGCGCGCCGGAGACCACGTAATTGATCACGCTGCTGCCGTAGGCGATACCTTCGCCGATGGAGAAGAGGTGGAACACGTCGGCCTGCACCGTTTGCGGCAGGCGTTCCACCCGCAACGTGGCCGACCACGCCGGGTCGCTCAGGCGGAAAGCCGTCTGCAAGCCCGCCACCTGGGCCGGGAAAAAGGCCGTGGCGATGTCCGTCAGTGCCTGCGAGCGGTCGGGGTTCAGCCGGAACCCGGCGTCGGCGGACACGCCCACAAAGCCGCGGACGGACTTGGCCCCCACCACTTCGATGCGTGGCAGGGTCCAGTTGGTTTCGCCGAGGGCCTGGTTGCGTTCCAGGCGCAGATTGATCACCTGCCGGCCGGAAGCCGGCTGGCCGTACACCAACCGCAGCTCCGCATCCGGCGAGTCCGCCGGCTCGCGCAGGATGTCATCGCTCAAACCCGGGGCGGTGAGCCGCGCCTTGGCATAGCCCTTGGGCACCTTCAGCACCAGTTCGCGCAACGGGGCCTCCCGGATGTCCAGCTCCAGCTCCGCATCAATCGCCAGTTCATTTTCGCCGAAGTTATAGACCAGCACCTCCGACACGGACACCTCCGGCAGAATCTGATCCGCCAGAATCTTCAGCACGCAATCGGCGCTGGAAAAACGGTACACAAACCGCTGGGTGCCGGTCCCGCGGAACAGCGCGCGGGTGACGTCGTTCTCCGGAAATTGTTCCGGCGAAAGCTGCGACAGCCCGCTGGCCTGCACCTCCAACCGCACCGCGCCGTCGTTCACCACGCGGTAATAGCCGGCGAAGCGCGTCGCGCCCTCGGGCCGCATTTGGATGGCCTCGGCCGTTTGCGGAAACGCCCCGAGCGGGTTTTGCAACTGGATCTGGAGCGCGAACTGGTCCTTCTGCGGCTGGTTGAACTGCACGACCAGGCGCTGGTCGGTGGAATTGGTCACCGGTTCCACCTTCCACGCCAGCACCTGGTCCCCCTGCACCCTGGTCACCTCCCCGCTGCCGTGCAGCAAAAGCGTCAATTGATTCATCTCCCCCTGCATCACCTTGCCGGTGAGCAGCGCCGCCTGCGCCAGCAGACCGGGGCTGATGCTAATCTGCGACTCCATTTCCGCCGCGTAAAACAGCTTGCCTTCCGCCTCCGCATGCGCCTGTTTCCACGACAAATTCACCGCCCCGTCCACCGGCAGGAAGCTGGAGAAATTCGTCCCCGCCCGCTCGGGCCGCGCGGCGTCGGTGAAGATGAACTGGGTGTCGGCCGGCAGGCCTTGCAACAGGATGGGTTGCAGCGTCCCGGGGGCCGTGCGGAAAAAGACCGCGCTCCAGTCATTGTTCTGCTGCACGGCGGCGTTGAACTTGATTTCGACCGGATAGACGCCGGGGCGGTCAAAGTTGAGGGTATAGCGGTTGTTGCTCGTGGTGAGGGTCCATTTTGGGTGCGGGCCCACGCTGGTGAGCGCCACCGCGCCGGACAACAACTCCAACGACGCGCCGGTCTTGGTGTCCACCCGCGCGTTGGCGGTCAGGGTGAAGGCGGCCTGGTCGTTGCGGGACAGATCCCCGATCAGTTTGAAATCCTCCAGGGTGACGGAATCGGCGCGCGCCGCGCGGGCGGCCAGCAGGAGGCCGGCGCAGAGGAGGGTGAGGATGGATTTGGTTTTCATAAAGTGATTTGGTGGTTTGTCGCTGGTTGCTCAGTCCATAAACGGCGGCTCAAGGTAAGGTCTGGACACGTGGATCACCTTGTCGTCGTTTGCCCGAACCGCGCGGTTCAGGTCGTTGGGGTTCTGCTTGGTATCAAATTCGACTTTGATCTTGAAGCCGGGACAACCGGGGTCAATGAATCGCACGGGGGAGATGCCCTGCTTGCCGCCATCCATTTTCAATCGCTGCTCCACTTCGGCGCGGGTCATGCCGTTCGTGATGGCTTCAAAATTCTTCAGGCAGGGGCCGGTGACTTCGACGGTGTTGGGAATGGTGAGCGAATCCACGCGGATCTTCCCGCCGATCCAGAAATGCACTTCCAAAACGTAGTTCGTGTCGTATTTGGGCGCCTGCCTGGAAAGTCCGTATAATTCCCAGTCACAAGCCGGTCCGGTTTTGTCCCAGGGAAATTTGGCTTCGCCCGCGCCATCGTCGAGGATCAGCCGATGTCCTTTGATTCCTTGAATCTTGGAATATTGCGCGAGAAAAGCAGTGAAGTCGGCGGCCGAACCGGAGTAGAAAAATACATCCTCCACGCTGGGCGCGTCTCCGTGCGTGAATCCGTAAACCCGGTTCGTAACATTCACCAGCCCGGCCATGCCTTCGGGCCAGGCGGAATTGCTGACTTTATTGGCGATGTAAACACTTGCCTCGCCAAAGACATTCACGACCGCCAGGAGGGATGCCCCGCCGGCGCACAGGAGGGTGAGGATGGATTTGGCGTTCATAAATTCGTGGGGGTTATGGGTGGTGGACGTCCCCATGGTTTGGATATTTTTGATCCGCCTGGTCGAAGGACTGGGTGAGGTAAGCGTCGGCTTTGGTATCAGAAGCACTGCGCAATTGTGCGGCCCGGCCGAACAGCCCTTTCATCCGTTCAAGTTCGTACATTTTCGCCAGCTTACCCGTATCCGGGCCAACGGTTTGTTGCAGGACGTCCAGACAGTGGTCCAGTTTGCCCGCCGCAAATTCCGCCGGCGGCAAATCATACAGGTGTTGCCAGATCAGATCCCAAGTGCGATAGGAGGTGCCGGTCAGGTTCAGGCTGGCGCGCAGAAACTCCGCCTTTTGCGCCACCATGGCGGCGTCCACTTCCTTGGTAATCCGCTGGCACCGGGCCTCCAGCACGGCCACCAGATCGGTCAGCCAGGGGCCGACATTGTGCTCCGCCAGCTTGTACAGATAATTGGGCCGGAACCCTTCGTCGTTCAGATTGGCTTTGAGAATGTCCTCCACCTGGCCGAGGTCAAATTTCAGCAGGGCGTAACCGGCGGCGGTGTGGACATCGCCGATGTTGTCGCCCCACCCCGAGGCGTCCGTCAGCCCGATGGTGCCCCAGCCATGGCCGCCGGCGCTCGCCCGCTCGCCATCCTGCAAGGCCGACAGCGGCAGCGGCGGCAGCGGGTTCGTCCGTCCGACCGGATCGGCCAGCAGTTTTACCAGCGTGGGCAGCAATGATACAATTCGGCCGTTGCCGATGGCGTCCGCCACGGCCGTCCGCACTTTGGGCGAGGCGTCGGCCGCGCGGTCGCGCAGGGCCGATTCGGAAAACGCGCCGGGAAAATCGGGCAGCAACAAGACCGCCTGCAAACGCACGTCCTCGGCCGGATCCGCAAGCCATTGCGGCAGGGCGTTGCTCACCATCGGAAATTTCGTGCCGGCCAGCGCGGTGATGGCGGCCAGTCGGCGAGCCTGGATCGGCCCTTGGCCGGCAATCCGCACCAGGGCGTCCGCATAAGGCTCCAGTTGCCCGGCGCACTCTGTGCCGGCCCGGAAACAGTTCAGCGCGGCCAGCGCGACTTCATCGTTGGATTCGGTGAGCAACGGCCGCAACGCCTTGAGCACTGTTTCCCGGTTGAAATCGTCCGTGTGGTTGAAGCGCGACATCGGGTCGTGGTCCTTGCAAGCCAAGCTCAATTCGTCCAGTTGGCGGATGGCGTAGAGCTGGTTCGTGGGATCGGTGTCGCCGAGCAGCAGGCCCAGTTCCGACCAGTGGGCGACCTTCACCAAGGCGCCCGTCTGCGCCCCGGCGCCGGGCGGGCGGGCGAACGCTTCTTCAACCACCGGCGGCAGGTCGTCCAGCCACCGGGCATCCAGCGTCCGCATCACCCCTTCATCCGCGTTGCCGGTGTGCGACAGGCGCAATTGCCGGAACTCGCCCGGGCGATCCGTCTTCACCGCAAACAGCAGATAGCATTCGCCCGGTTCCAATTCGTAATGCTGGGGTGCGTACGTAAATATTACTCCGTTTTGCAGATTTACGGCATAATGCTGCAACAGAACATCCCGCGTCGCCGGATTCCCCTTGAGCACGGTAATTAACTCCAGCCGGGTCTCCCGCGTCTCAAAGCCGGGCAGCGGTCGAAACGCGGCGTTGGTGATCACCGTGTACGACACCGCGCGCGCCTTGCAGATGAGGTCCGCGTTGCTGGTCATCTTGTCCAAGCCCTCCGGCGGCCCGACCGCGTAGGCGTGCAGGCCCTGCGGCAGCAGCACGGCGAGGGCCATCAGCAGGCCAAGCGAATGGCGACACGCAAAACAGATTGCGACCGCCGCCCTTGGTAATGGATCACTCCGGGTCATTTTCGCACCTCAATCCGGCAGGCCGGGCTGGCTTGTCCGTCCACCACCCAGACCACGTCATAAATGCCCGGCGACTGGAAATGATCGCCCATCGCATAACCAAACTCCAATTTGTCGCCCGGCGGCAGCGCCTCCCAGCGCGCATCTCTGGGGCCGTTCGCGATGGTCAACGGCCAGTCCGCCGGCTCCACGCCATTGATCTTCAACACGGACTCTTTGGTCCGGGGGTTGAGGGTGGATGAAGATATGTTCGTGAGGGCAAACATCAACATCATGGTGCCGGATTGCGCCACGGTCATGATATGGCCGGTGGAGGCGGACACGCCGAGGTTGATCCGGGGGGAGATTGGCGCGGGCGTCATTCCCGCTGGCACGTTGGAATCATATATCCGATTCCACCAGCCCAGGCCCGGTCCCCTAAAGTAAAACAAGACAATTTTTTCCGACAAACCGGTGCGGATGAGCGCGGCGATGGACACATCCGGCATGCCGCCCCGAATAGTCACCGGCCGCATGGTCAAGATCGTGTAATTGGTGACATGGTCCATGGCTAAAATCTGTTTGAGCAGTAGTTCGGACGGGGCCGATTCCGGCAGCGGGACGGGCTGGTACAAGCCATTCTGCCACAGCCCGCCCGTGGCCGACAACTTGGCGACCAAATTGTCAATGTGATCAGAGGGCGCGGGGAGTTTGGCCTGGGGGACCACGGGGTTGGTATGATTCAACAACTTATCCGCCGCCTGTGTTTGGCACAGCACGGCAACCCCGAACAGGATGGCAAGGATGGTTGTTTTCATCAATCAAACACCGGCGGCCCGTCATATGCATGTGTCTTCCCATCGGGATACGCCAGAACGGTTTTGAGCGCGCCATTCGTGTTGTAGAAGCTGAACCTCCATGAACCCGGCGGGCGGTAGGTTCCCACAAATTCGGCGGCCGGGCAGTGAAACTGATTTGTGGCCGGCCCCAGGGTCGTGACCGCCAACCGACAGGCATCCGGCAACGCCACCGTCGGGGCGATCTTCGGATCAAGCACCCAGCTCGAGGCCAGCACCACCCCGCTTACTCCGGTCAAGACAGCCATCATGGCGAAAAGTCGTTTCATGTTCTTAGTCATAAAACGGCTCCTGATGGCAGGGTATGGACACGCGAATTACTTTGTCATCGCTTGCCGAAATCGCGTTGTGGGCGGCGTCGTAGTGGCAATCGAACTCGACGTTCATCTTATAACCGGGACATGCGTGATCAATGAAGCCCACAGGCGAAACCCTTCGCAACCCGCCATCCGGCCTCAACCTCTCCTCCACCTCGGCGCGGGTCATGCCGTTCGTGATGGCCTCAAAATTCTTCAGGGGATTTTCGACGGCCACCCCTCCCGGTGTCAGCGCCGGAGCTTTCACCCGGTCAAACATTCGATGCCACCAGCCGAAGCCCGGTTTGGGATACGGCCCGCCAAAGCTGAACAGGATAATCTCCTCCGCCGGACCGGTTCGGATGAGCGCGGCCATGTACGCGTTTGTGAACGCCGGGAACGCGTTCGTGAACCCGTACGGCATCCTGCCCGGAATAAAAACCGTTCGCATGTTTAAAATCGTGTAATTCGTGATCTGATGTATAATTGATATCTGTTTGACCAGTTGTTCGGATGGAGTCGTCTCCGGCAGCGAGACGGTCTCCCACCCGCCAAACTGCCAAAGACCCCCATCAGCCGTTAAATTGACGACCAGATCGTCAATCGGGTCAGTTGGCAAATACTTCATCAACTCCGCTTTCCGACTGACGGGCTGGATGTCTTCCGGGTCATAAATGCCGATCCAATCGGTGTCTTCATTGGCCGCGTTTTTTTCCTGGCGGAGGAGCCAGATTTGGTTGGTGCGGAGGTCGCCGCTCACCGGCGTGCCGCTGCGCCCGCTGTTGCCCGTATCCCACACTTCCACCGCGTCTGGCCGGGCGTTGGTGCGGGCACCGGCTTCACCCACCATGGGATCGAGTCCGTAATGAATGCTCACGATCATGGAGTTGGAGGCGCACTGCCCTTTCAGCACTTCGTCAATGACCAGTTCCACATGATGCTCCCAACTGGAGCCGTTGCCATGGGGGATCCGCACCAGCGAGCCGTCCTTGATGTGGCCGACCACCATCAGTGCCGCGCGCGAAACGATTTCGGCATCGGTAAACGAGCGGCGGAGCCAGGCCTGGGAGGCGGCCGCGCCGGCCAGGAGGAGGGCGGTGATGATTAATGTGCGGTAAAAGGTCATTGGTCAGTGATTAATCAAAGCTGAGGGGCCGTCTCGGATGATGGCTGGCACCGGTTCCCCCTCACCCCGGCCCTCTCCCTTGGGGAGAGGGGGAATGGTCGGCAGACTCATGAAAATACGACGATGCTGGTGGTCGGATGACCGCTCGCAAAAGCGCCAGAGGGCTGGCGCACGCCAGGACGCTTCGCGCGATTCGGTGATCGGAGGTACACGCGGCGGCGTGTTGGAGCGCGCCGGCAAAGCCCGGCGGCGGCCGCGTCCCGCTTTGCGGGACGGTGTCGCTCCCGCAACCGCGGGATTGCCACCACACTCCATACGATTTACCGGGCATCTCAGGTTCTGCACCCGCGGCGGGCGTGCTCCCGGGTGTGTTTTGGCGCAAGGGTTCATAACAATTTCATGGCCAAAGACGAGGATAAGCCGGTAGGCAATGGCTCATTGTCAGGCCGGGGTAAAAGTTTTGTAAAAAAATTGTGCGGTGCATGGTTCAACGCTGTCCTTCAAAGGTGAAATCGCCGGTTTTTTCGTCCATCACGCCGCCCTGGCGCGAATTGAAGGAGAGGCCGATGAAACGGCCGCTGCCGGTGGTTTTCAGGCGTTCGCTCCGGCTGTCACCCGGCCCGCCCAGCCAGACGATGGGCGGGTTGGTGGTTGGATGCTGGGGCGAATACGACGGCAGGTTGCCCTCCAGCGCTGGTTGCCGGCACCAGAGGATTTTGCCGGCCGGGTCCAAAGCGACGACATGGCGCAGGTCGCTCTCCACATAAAAGGTCGTGCCGGTCACCGGGTCGTGGTAGCTGTGGTGTTCATAGATGTTGGCCGCCGGGGGCGGGGCGGGGTTGTTGGTTTGGGCGGAGGCGGCAGGAGGGGAGAAGTATAAAGTATAAAGGCTAAAGGCTAAAAGATAAGTGCGGGGGGAGGGGGAGCGAAGGCTAAAGGCTGAAGGCTGATGGCTAAAGGATAAGAGTTTAGCGAGGGGGGTGGACCGCGAAAAGCGCCGGAGGACCCACCTTCGCTGAAGCTTCGGCGGGCAGGCCGGGGGCACTCCGGGGCGATTCGCGAAGGTCGGAGATGGCTGGCCAAGGGCGGTAAGTTGGTGGGCGGCGGGTGCGATGCATTCCCCCTCACCCCGGCCCTCTCCCTTGGGAGAGGGGGAATGGTCCGCCGGCGCACATGGGTACGACGGTGCCAGTGTTCGGATGAGGCTGCGCCCGGGGACCCTCCTTCGCTGAAGCTTCGGCGGGCTGGCGGGCGCGGTCCGGGGAACGGGCGCGGCAGGCGGGGCGTAGGTTTGTTCGGTCGATGTCATTTTTTCACTTGCAGGGATGGGTCGAAATCGTCGGGCTTTAGCGGTTGCCCTCGTTCGTTTTCGCGCGAGGTGTAGGCGGATCGGATGGCGGCCTCCGTCTGCCGGCGGATTTCCGGTTGGCGGTCGTTGAGGAGTTGCTTGAGGGTTTGGACGCCTGCGTCCGTGCGGTTAAACGCCAGCGCATAGATGGCGTTGACCCTGAACTTGGCGTTGGGATTGGTGGCGAACGCGATGACTCTTTGGGTGAATTCATCCCCGCCGAACTGCTGCCAGAGGCTCAGGCCCGTCATCGTGTCCGAATTCTGCGGGTCCAAGGCCAGCAACCGTTCCATCAGCGGCTTGAGGTCGCTCACGGTGATGTCATTGGTGCGCCAGGGGCGGCCTGAGAAATTACCGGCGGTTTGGCCGGCATCCTCCAGCGCACTGACCAGCGGCGCACTGACCAGCGGCCGCCACAGTTTTGGGTCCGGATCGTTGATCAATGTTTTGAGCGTCCGCACCCCCTGGTCCGTACGATTGACTGACAGCGCAAAGATCGCACTCTCCCGGGCGTCGCTGCCCGGGGTGGCGGCGATGGCGATGAGCCGGGGATTGAAGTCGTCATCACTAAAACGGCTCGCGAGACGCGCGCCAGCGGCCCAGTCTTGCGGACGGTCCGCCGCCAGCGCCCGCCCGATCAGCGGTTTAAGTTCGTCCTTGGGGACGCCATAATCCAAGAGCAAATACTGAATGCCCCGGCTTTCGTCCAAACCGCGTTCGGAGGCGGTCGCGATGATGGCCCGCCCGATTTCAGGCGAACGCGGGAGGTAATTCATCAGCGCCTGAATTTCCCAAAAACCGCTGTTGCCGGGTTCATAAAGCGTGTGGAGCAGGGCCGGGACCACTTTGGGGCTGCCCGTGAACGCCAGTTTCATGACCAAGGCATCCAATTCCGGGTGCGCCCACTGGGTGCCCTTTTTGATCTCGCCTGGCGGCTTCCAAGCCGGCGGCAGCGATGCAAGCTGGTTGGTCAGGCTCTGGATGTAGTCATCCAGTTCCGCCTCGCTGCGCGGTTGGACGGTGACGATGATCGGAGCGGCACTCACGGACAATGGATTAGTGGAGTACGGCAGGCCGAGGTAAGTTCCGGCAACCACGTATCGCCCGGGTTCCTTGACCTGCGCCCAAATGTTCAACGGGATGACCTTTTTATAGGATTCCCCCGGGTGCAGGGCGACATAGGAAAAACCGCCTCCCCCCAGCCCTCCCCGGTCCTTGGCGCGAGGGTCGGCCAACACCTCGCCGGATTCGGTGCGGGCGGTCAGTTGGTATTCCGGCATCCGGCCGCTGCGATCACCGTTGCGGTTGCCATAACGGAAGTCGTTGGTGCCCTGGTTGGTGATGAGGAATTCGATGTCAATCTCGTCACCAGTTTTGATGACGGCGTTGGTGCATTGGATGGTGAGGGAGAGTTTCGGGGGGATGTCGGCGGCACGGGCGGGGGCGGAAAAGAAGGATAAAGTATAAAGGCTAAAGGCTAAAAGGAGAGGGAAAAGGGCTCGGCGGGAAAGGATGCATCCGTGCCCGGCTTCAGATTTTTCACCATTAGCCGACAAAAGGGCACCACCTCTCCCCGGCCCTCTCCCCCATTTGGAATGGCGGAGAGGGAGAAAACCACGACCCCAGGCGGCGATGAGCGATTCAACGACCCTCGAACCAGGGACGGTGGCAGGGCCGCGCTGATCAACGAGGTGATCCCGCACGCGCGGGACCCCGTTTACAAGCGGCGATCCCGCGACCGCGACGGCGGGACCGCACTCCAAAATGCGGGCGGCCGGGCGGCAGGTTTGGTTGGGGCGAGTCATGTCATTCATGCTGTTTCACTGATGACCAAAGTAAGACCCAACTTTTTGCAATAGTCCGTGAGGGACTGAATCTGCGCGTCGGTCGGTCTTGTTAAATCCGGCTGTGGATCAAAATGCAACACACTGCCGGGAGCAATATCGCCGTGTTGCACCAAATTGCGAATATCCAGCTCCATATCCTGTGAGTCGAAGGTGGTATAGACCAACGGCTGAATCCAGCCAGTTTCATGAGATAATAGAAGAACGTAAACCACAGGAAACTCGGCGGGCGTGCCGCTGGCGGGCGCACCCCGAAGTTGGGTCGCGACCAAGTGATAGTCTTTTGCCCAAGTGGCGGCGGTGGTCAGGGCGAGACAGAATAAAATCAGGATGAGCTTTTTCATATGAGGTTGGTTGGCGGCAAATCGTCGGACGTTGAAGCGGCGTAAACGCCGCGCTCCGGGGCATGGACGGCGCTCTGTGGAGCGGAAAGTTGGTTGGCGACAGGTGCGGTGCGTTTCCCCTCACCCCGGCCCTCTCCCTGGGGAGAGGGAGAATGGTCCGCCGGCGCATATGAATACGGTGGGGGCTGGTGGGCGGCAAATCGTCGGACGTTGAAGCGGCGTAAACGCCGCGCTCCGGGGCATGGACGGCGCTCTGGGGAGCGGAAAGTTGGTTGGCGACAGGTGCGATGCGTTCCCCCTCACCCCGGCCCTCTCCTTGGGGAGAGGGAGAATGGTCCGCCGGCGCATATGAATACGGTGGGGGCTGGTGGGCGGATGAGGCTGCGCCCGGGGACGGGCGCACTCCGGGACGCTTCGCGCTGACGGACGTTGGCTGGCGCAAGGGTAGGGCGGGCAGTCCTCCGCCCGCCGTGAGCGTTGTGAATGGGGCGGTTGGCCGGCCAGCGTCCGACGGCGCGCATCCCGCAGTCGCGGGACGCCCCACCTGACAGGAAGCGGTGGATGCCAGTGGGCACAGGGTTTTCCGCGAGGGCGCGAAAAACTGCGCCCGGGGCGGGCGCGCTCCCCTTGCGATATCAGCGTTGGGTTTGCAGGAGCGGTTCATTTCATTGCCACGCGAGGGTTAAAATCCTCCAGGGGCACCGCCGACGCCGGTGCCGGTGGAGACGGGTGACACTTGGATGACGGCGCTGCGGGATTGGTTGATCATGTTCAACAGTTGCTGGGGGCGCGGGTCGGTGCCATAGACCTGCGGGACGCCTTGGAGGAGGTTGATCAGTTGGTCGGGCTGCACGTCGGCGGCGTACGGGCTGTTGCTCAGGCGCTCGGCGAAAGCGCCGGCGACGGCGGCCAGGCGCATGGTGGGGCTGGCGCGGTCCAGGGCCACGGCGGCGCCGGTGTAGGGGACCAGCCAGGAATGTTCCTGCACGTCCGACGTGCCGGGGGTGCGGAAGCGCACGCGGACGGTGGCCACGGGACCGTCGCCGCGCGGGTTGACCTGGATGGTGTACAGGCCGTTGCCGGATTCGGCCGCGGCGATCACGGCGGCGTCCACGGTGTTGTCGCGGAATTGTTCCTTGGTGAGCTGGTGTTTGGCATAGCCGATCTGCCGCCAGGCGGTCACACGGTCGGGGTTGAATTCCACCTGCACCTTCACATCCGCCGCCGCCACTTTGAAGGCCCCGGCAAGCTGGGTGGCAAACCCGGTGGCCGCCTCCTCGGGGGAGTTCAGGAAGCCGTAACGTCCGTCGCCGTGGCTGGAAAGGACTTCCAGGAGATCGTCGTTGTAATCCTCCCAGCCGATGCCGAAGCAGTCCAGCGCGATGCCTTGTTTGCGCTCGGTTTCGACCTGCGCTTTGAGCTGCTGCGGGTCCACTTCGCCCAGATTGGCCGCGCCGTCGGTCATCAGCACCACGCGGTTCAGGCCGTGGGCGAGGAAATGGCGGAGGCCGGTGGCGTAGGCCAGGCGCATGGCCTCCTCCAGGTTGGTGCCGCCCTGGGGGGTGAGGCGGCTGACACGGCTGAAGACGTCGCCGGCCTGGCTGCCGGGCACGCCGTCCACCCACAGGCGCGCCGTGCGGGCGAAGGTGACCACGCTGAGGGTGTCGTGCGGCTGAAGCTGGGCGGCGAGCACGCGCAGGGCGGACTGGATGATGGCCACGCGGTCGGCGCGCTCCATGGAACCGGAGTTGTCCAGCAGCAGGACGAGGTTCAAGGGGCGGCCCGGCTGCCGGCCTTCGGCGGCGGTCTTGATGGAGAAGCGGAGGAAATCGCGGTTGTGGGTGAAGGGGTCGCCGGCGCGTTCCCAGGCGAAGCCGACAGGCTGGCCGGCGGGCGGCTCGGGATCGCGGTAATCAAAGGCGTTGATGAATTCCTCGCTGCGGATGCCGCCGGGCGGGGGCAACTGGCCATGCTCCAGGCTGGCCGCCGCCAGCTTGTAGGAGACGTCACTGACGTTCAGGGAGAAGGTGGAGAAGACGTTGTCCCGGGAGAACACTTCCGGCTGCGGCACGGGGATGTCCTTCGGGGCGACCGGGGCTGCGGAGGAGGATGCGCTCTGGGTCTGCCGGGTTTGCAGGACGCTCTGGGCGGGTGCTGATACGTAAGCAGAGCGGGCAATAAAGCGGTTTGACGCCGTAATTGTGGCTGGGGGAGGGGAGGCCATCGTCCTTCTCCCCGCCAACTGTTGCTGGGGCGCCTGAACATTGTTTTGGACCTGGCCTGCCGGCAGGGCTGGCGGCATCAGGGCGACGACGGGCGACTGAGCCGCGACCGGGGCGGCGGGGGCGCTGAAACCTAAAGTGTTTTGGGCCACTCCGTTTTGCTCGGCCAGTTGAAGGGTATTGGGAGAAGCGGCCTGGATGGTGGGACCCATCCTACCACCTTCCACCCCGATATTTTGGTCACGGGCACGTTGGGACGAAGCCGGGGGAGCGGCCGCCCCGGCGGGGGGATTCTCTCCGGTCTGGCGTTGGTAAAGACGGCTGGTCAAGGGCGTGTCTCCCAGGACTGGAACCGTCTGGCCTGAGGGACCGGTCTGGACATCGGCGCCATTGATGGTTTGGATGATTCCATTGTATCTCTTCAACTGAACCGTACCGGAAACATCGTCATACGTTTGTCCGGTGGACGCATTGCCGCCATTGAGGGCGAGGGTGCCGCCGGCAACCGCCGGCACTCCGCCGATGGCTTCAAGTGAAGACCCTCCGGAGACCGGCCCTTCAAGACTGGAACCAGGCGGCATGGGGGGCAATACGATGTTGCCCGGTTTGTTGGCAGAAGTGGCGGCGGCCTGGGCGGTTACCAATTCTTTACCGCCCTCAAAATCAAAATCCGGCAAGGCGGTGGGTGCTGTTATTTGGTCAGCACCCGCTTTGCCGGCGGCATCGGACTGCTTCTTCGCCTTGGCGACATCTGATTTATAGTTCTCAGCCTCGACGGCGGGGGCGGCGGCAAAATTTATGACCAATTGGTCCTGATTTCCGGCGACCGGAGGTTGGGGGCTGGGCATGGCAACGGGAGGGCTCGCAGCGCGTTTAGTTATAAAATTCACACCGCCTCCTCCTCCTCCCTGGGAATTGGGCGAGGGGCGAATTTGGGCCGCACCCGCAATAAAGTCCACCGTCGGTACGCTCGCGCCGCTGCTGTTGTTTCCGCCACCGCCAGCGATGGAACCTTGATTAACATAGCCAGCAACGTTTTGCGTATAAACCGGGCCTCCTGATGCGGAATCTTTGGCTTTGAACGTTTCATCTGTGGTGCCGTCATTATTAATCTGTACGGCCTTGACCTTGCCATCGGTGACGACGAAATTGTAAGAGCCGGGTGGGGTGGCAGAAGGTGTCCCGTCGGAAGCCTGTCCCGCTTTTTCGCGGGCGTCGAAGAGTGTTTGCCTCTCCGCCTGGTCCAATACTTCTGAAATTTCTGTGCCGTTCGGGGTGACCGGCACGGCTTTGTTCAACTGTGGCGCATAGACGCTACCGCTTAGAGTGGTTTCCGCCTCGGCTGACTGGCTGGGAGCCGGGCTGGCAGCGATGGAACTTGCAGCGGCGGCAGCGGAAACGCCCGCGGTGGCCACCGGGCCGGTAATGGGCGCGACTGATGTACCTTCGTTGATAAAATTCCCACTTCCAGCGGTTCCCGGGGTGGCTTCGGCCGTCGCAGAAACCGGTGAATTTTGATTCCCGCCCCGCCCCCGTGCGCCCCGCCCGCCGCCCACAGCACCACCGAAGGCACCACCACCGCCACCAAACCCGCCTCCCCCACCAAAGCCACCGCCGCGTCCCCCGCCGAAGCCCCCACCGCCGCCGCCACTCGCGCCGCCAACGCGATTAACGGTCGCCCGCGCACTGCTGTCACCGGGGGCCAAATCAGCCGTGGCCACCGTGAGGGTGCTGGACTCACCGCTGTCATTAACAGTAACCGCATCCCCAAGTATTCTGTAAAACCTATCACCTCCGGCACCACCCCCGCCGCCGCTGCCGCCGGCCGGGTTTCCGGCGCTGGCGATGCCCAGCGTTTCACCCACCTGCGGGGCGGGCTTGGAGGCCGCCGGCTGGGGGGCAGTCGAGCTGTTGATGGTCTGCAAGCCGTTTGCGAAGGTGCTGCCGGAGGATGGCGTGCCGTTGGGCGTGGTTGCCGTCCCGGTTGTTCCGCTCATGGACTTGGACCGCAACCCCGGGATGGAGGAACCGTCCGCTCCGCCGGCCCCGGTGTTTAATGCGTTGTAGTTTGCACTGGAAAACTCCGCCGGGGGATTGACAGGCTGGAAGCCTGTCCCACCGTTTGCATCCGAACGATTTCTTTGGGCGGAGGGTTGAAGGGAATCCGTCAGGCGGTTTTGGTAAGTGGAGCCTATATCCCTCGGAGCGCCGATATCGCCCGAATCTTGGAAGGAAGTGGACGGGGTGGAGCCCGCCGTGGGCCCGTCTGCAGCGGAAAAATTGAAATGGACGGTGGAATTAGCGAGGCGGTCGTTCTCGGAGGAGACGGTGCCGGCAGGTCCAAATGAGCCGCCCACAAAGAACTGGTCTTGTCCACCATGCGCCGCCGTCGCCAGCTCTCCCGCGCCTTGGGTGGGAGCAGTAACGCTGTTGCCCAGATAAATGGGGGCGGGAGCTTGGGCGGCAGCGGCAGGCATATTCATGGAATTGGCGCTAAAGGAATCTAAATCCATCCGGTTTTGATCGGAGCCAGCCGCGGAGTTTGGTTCAACGGTTGGGGGGGCGGGTCTTTGGAGAGCCGCTCTGAGAGGTTTGGTGATGGTAAGAACCGGAGGGGAGGCAGCCGGCATTGCTCGTCTCTCGACTTGGGCCGAATCGAGCGACATGGCCACATCCTTGTCTTCCTCCGTCTCATTCCTGCTTAACGCGGCAACCATGTTTACATTTTTTGCTTTACGCTTGGCCGCGGCCAACGATGGCAACAGCATCGCCGCGAGCACGGCGCCAACCACCAAAACAGCCGCAATTTCCAGCCAGGAAATCTTCCATCGCGGGGCTTCCGTCAGGGGCACCACATACTTGGAAGCCGGGGCCGGGGCGAATTCCGCCGGGGTGACGGTCTTGAAACAGGCGAGGAGTTTTTGGCGGCGGGCTTCGGAGAGTTTGAGGGGCGCGCCGGGTTGGTCGGCGCCGACGCCGGCCTCGTCGGGGTGGGCGGCGACCTCGCGGACCAGGTCAATGGCGGTTTTCAGGCGGTCGTGCAGGCGGGCGAGTTCCGGGTCGCGGGCGAGGGTCCAGCGCAGGAGTTCGGCCTCGGACGGCGGGAGTTCGCCGAGCAGCAGGGCGGTGAGCCGGGCCTCGATCTCGTCGCGGTTGGGTTGGGGAGGTTGGGGATTCATGAAACCACCCCCGTTTTGGCCAGTTCGGTGGCGATATTTTTCAAAGCGTGATGAAGCAGGTAGCCGACGTTGCCCACGGTCAGGCCGGTTTTTTGGCTGATGGCCTGGTAGGACAGGTCGTCGTGGAATTTGAGCCGGATGAGTTCGCGGCTGCGGGCGTCGAGGGTTTCCAGGCAAATGCGGACCAGGCCGATGCCTTCCAGGCGGATGATCTGCTCATCCGGGAGCGGGTCGGGGTCGGCGGGCTGGTGGGCGGCGGGGGAATCCTCCTCCCCGGACGGATGCAGGGGGACGAGCCGGGCGGCGCGCCGCCGGTGGTTGAGCGCCATATTATGGACGGTACGGAAGAGCCACCGGCGGGGGGCTGACACCGTCTTAAATTGGGCCTGCAGTTTCATGAACGCTTCCTGAACGACGTCTTCCGCCACCTCCCGGTCGCCGGTCAGGCGCAGGGCATAGGCCAACAGGGGCGCCTCCAGAGCGGTAAACAACCCCTCCAGTGATTCCGGCCCCGGCGACTCCGCGGTGGCATCATCTGTTCGCATCACGGCCATCCCATCGGGTCTCCATGTGTCCGGCGGGCGGTTCACCCCGCCCGGCCTGCTGGTGATGTAAAAACATCGTGTTTCATTAGTAATGACACGTTGGGCGGCGATTCCTTAGAAGATATTTTAAGAATAGTCACAAGTGGTTCAATGACAATGGATTAAAAATGACGAAAAACAACCTGAAACGGCAGGAAACCAGCTTTTTATTTCCTGTAACGTCCGCGCTGGTTTCGCTAAAGTAAGGTCAATGGCGACGAGCGAAAGCAACCCCCGCGACGGGGGTGTGGCAGCGCCGGCGTTTGTGACCACCCACTGGTCGGTCGTGCTGGCGGCGGCGCGGAGCGATTCCCCGCGCGCCCAGGCCGCGTTGGAGCATCTCTGCCGGACGTACTGGTATCCCCTTTACCATTTTGTCCGGCGCCGGGGACACTCCACCCACGACGCGCAAGACCTCACCCAGGAATTCTTCGCCCGGCTGCTGGAGAAGCACTGGATTGCCGACGCCGACCAATCGCGCGGGCGGTTCCGGTCGTTCCTCTTGGTCATGTTGAAACGGTTTTTGGTGGGGGAATGGCGCAAGGCCAACGCCCAAAGTCGGGCCGGCAACCTGCAGCCGCTGCCCTTGCCATGGGACACCGCCGAGACCCGCTACACGCGCGAACCCGCCGACCATCACACTCCCGAACAGGCCTTTGAAAGGCAGTGGGCGCTCGCGTTGCTGGAGACGGTGCTGCGGGATTTGGGCGCCGACTATGAACAGGACGGCCACGGCCGGTTGTTCGAAGTCCTCAAACCCAGCCTGACCGGCAGCCGCGAGACCCAGCCCTACGCCGCCCTGGCCTCCACCCTGAAGATGTCCGAAGGGGCGGTGCGGGTGGCGGTGCATCGCTTGCGGGAACGCCACCGGGAACGGCTCAAGGCCGAGGTGGCCCACACCGTGGATTCCCCCACGGACGTGGAGAATGAACTGCGCCACCTGTTCCGCGTTTTGGCCCGCAGTTGATGGGAAAGTGTCAGTGAGGCATTACGATTGAACCTTTGGCGCGTTTGTGGCACACAAGTAATATGGCTGAGGTTGAGCGAGTCCCGGTTCCTGGGCAGGCTGCGCCCATGGATCTTCAGGAATTGGTTGATTCGCACGGCAACCGATTGCTGCGATCGGCCTGTCTGCTGTGCGGCGACGAAACCGAAGCCCAGGACCTGGTCCAGGAGACCTTCGTGCAGGCCCTGAAATCGGCTCATCGCTTTCGGGGGGATTCGGCCGTCCACACCTGGCTGCATGGCATTCTCCTGAATCTGTGCCGTCGGCATTTCCGGAAGCAGAAGCGGCTGGTTTTCGAGGAGGAGCGCGTTCTGAAAGAAACCGTTCAGCCCGTCCCGGCTGATGAGTTGGACCGGGATTTCTGCGCGAAGGCCCTTGCCCAGGCCGTTCAGAAGCTGTCGTCAGAACACCGCGAAGTCATCGTTCTTCGCTACTACGAGAACCTGAAGATCGAGGAAATTGCGCGGCAAACCGGCGTGTCCAAAGGAACCGTGAAGTCACGTCTCCACTACGCCGTGCGCTGTCTGGAACAATTCATCCCCAGGGAAATGAACCTCTTTGTTTCTGGCGACACCCACAATGGAGAGCCATGATGAACTGCGAGACATTTAGCGACCTGCTGCAGGAGTATCTGGATGAAACATTGGAGGCCCAAGTCCAGGCCGCCGCCCAGGAGCACCTCCGGCAGTGCGATGCCTGTCGGCAGGCCTTCCGGCGCCAGCAGGCTTTGGCGAAATCCCTGAGGCATTGCCTGGATCGCGCCACCGCCGGCCTCTCCGTGCGTCCCGGGATGCGACAAGATGTCCTCCAGGCGCTGAAATCGGAACCGGTGACGTCAAGCAACTGGTGGAGTGCCGGGCGACGTTTCATCCCCCTCCGGCCGGCCGGCGCGGTGGCGACGCTCTTGGGCCTGCTGCTTTTGTCGGTTGGCATTCAGGTTTACCGCCGGGCGGCCAACGACGGCGCTTCCCCAACCATCGCTCAGACCGGTCATTATACCTGTGTCATCAATGTGCCGATGCAAACGCAAACGCATGTGTTTCGGCGGCAGGATAACACCATCGAAGACGCTGTCATTTCAAGCGCCGGCGTTGGTTATGCCGGCTTTTTCGAAGACCGCGAACCACCTTCACCCAAAACTCAACCCCATCCATTATGAGAACGCCTCATCAAAATAGGTATCGCCTCTTGGCGATGGCCCTGATGCCGGTCCTTTGCCTCCAGGCCGCCATCGCCGTTGCGCAAGCCGGGGAACCACCAGCGGAAACCCTGTTGACCCACGTCATCCAGCCTGAATTGGGTGCCGCCGAATTTGCCCCCGGCGACCGCATCATCATCACTTCCCTTCGCGGCGACCGGGAACACCTTGAACCGGGCGGCCGCTACGTCCTGGAAGGCTCCTATACGCTGGCATCCGCAGACAGCGCGGACCTGGCATGGTATGCCACCACGCGCGGGCCCAGCGGCAGCACACCGGTCAACGCCAACGAGCACGGCAAGATCACCCGCGGCTCCGGCAACTTTCACCTGGAGAAAACCCTGCTCAACGACGGCTGGCTGCATGTTTCCTTCTATGTCAGTGGTAATTCCCAAGGGGGAATATATTTCGGCGAGAAAGGAATCGAAAACACCGTCCTGCGGAAAAAAAGCTGGTCGGATTTTTCACGAAGCGCGCCGGGCCACCAGCCGGACGTGAACGCGGCGGCGGCCCGGACGGGAGCGGTCCCGATTTCCGACCCGGCCAACCGCGCGATCATGACCTACCTCGGCGAGGCCGTCCCTCCGCCCGCCGGCCTGGACACCAGATATTCCCCCACCAATCTCCTGGCCGCCTTCACCGCCTTGAGCCAGCAGCAGGGTTTGCGGATAGAGCGGCTGGCCGTGGATGACTCGGAATTCCCTTTTCTCGTCCATGGTGTGCTGGCGGGCCAGCACGACTTCCGGGAGCTGGAAGCGGGTCTTCGCCAGATGAAAGATTATGATTACGGCGGTTCGGAGGTCGGCAACACAGCCAAGGGAGGAACTTATTTCTCCTTGAACATGATCCCGTACAGCCAGTATCCCAGCGGCCAGGCTGCGGCCTGCAACCGCCGTCTCATGGTCCGGCTGCAGATGCTCGCCGACTCCGTCCGCCCGGCGGAAGAATGAAAATGCGAGACAAAATTGAACTGCGGGACATCGCGGTCATTGGCGCCACAGCGCTGGGCGGGTTCCTCCTCATGTTGATCACCGGCCTCCTCGCCGGCAAGGACGTGGCGACCTCGCTGCTTGCAGGGCTGCTCATGGGTGCTCCAAGTGCTGCGGTGGGCGGAATTGTGTTCTGCCTATTGCGGGAACGCATTCTTGACCTCTTACGACGGAAATCCCTTCGTGAATACACGAATGCGGAACTCCGCGCTTATCTCATCGCGGGCACAATTATCTGGGTGGGGGTTGGCTTAGGGACATTTGGTGGCAAACAGTCTGGGTGGTTGCCATGGCCGCCACGGCTCTTAAGTGTGTACTTGGTGGCTTGCGTTTGGTATCAGGCGCTGCGCGAGTTTCGCCGAAGGAGGCGGGGCGAAGCGCCGCAGAATCCCCATGACCCAGAGGCTTAAGAACAGGTGTAACATTCCGCCGTGGTTCGCTAAAGTAAGGGTAAAAAGCAACCCTATGGACACAGAACACAGATGTTCGACTTGTGGCAAGGCGTTGGACGCCAACGCGCCGGGGGGCTTGTGCCCCGAATGCCTTATCAAAGCGGGCCTGGGATCGGGCGTGGACATCGGCCCGGAAACGGAGACCGGGGCCGCCCGCCCGGGCTTTGTTCCGCCGTCAATTGGGGAACTGGCCGGCAAATTTCCCCAACTGGAAATTCTGGAACTCATCGGCCAGGGCGGCATGGGGGCGGTTTACAAAGGCCGCCAGCGGGAGCTGGACCGCATCGTGGCCCTCAAGCTCCTGCCGCCGGATATCGGGCGGGACGCGGCGTTTGCCGGGCGATTTACGCGCGAAGCCCGGGCGCTGGCCAAACTCAATCATCCCGGCATCGTCACCCTGTACGAGTTTGGCCGGGCGGACGGCTTGTATTTCCTTTTGATGGAATATGTGGACGGCGTAAACCTGCGGCGGTTGCTCGCGGGCGGCCGGATCGCCGCGCGCGAAGCCCTGGCCATCGTGCCCCAGATCTGCGATGCGCTGCAATACGCCCACGACCAGGGAATCGTCCATCGGGACATCAAGCCGGAAAACATCCTGCTCGACCGCCGCGGCCGGGTGAAGGTGGCGGATTTTGGTTTGGCCAAAATCATGGAGCCCGGCGGGGCTGAGCCGCCGGTCAGCCCGGAGATTGAGGCTGCGCCGCCGACCGGCCCCACCGGCGTGATGGGCACGCCGCACTACATGTCGCCGGAGCAGATTTCCGCGCCCGGCGAGGTGGATCATCGCGCGGGCATCTACGCGTTGGGGGTGGTGTTTTACCAGATGCTCACCGGCGAATTGCCGGGCCGGAAGATCGAGCCGCCGTCCAGCAAAGTGCGGATTGACGTGCGCCTGGATGAGATCGTGCTCCGCGCCTTGGAACGGGAACCGGAACGCCGCTACCAACAGGCCGGCGACGTGAAGACCTGCGTGGAAACCCTCATCGCCCATCCTGATCCCCGTAGCAGCCGACGTGAGGAGGCTCAAACTGAAAGCGGGATTCCGCCTTCGTGCAGCGGGGCGGAACTACGGCGGACAGGAGCGGAAACGGAAGGCCAAAGTCAGAGCCTCCTTACGTCGGCTGCCACCAATGCAACGCCGCACTGCTCGCGCATGGCCATCGTCGGTGCGTGCTGGGTATTGCTGGCATTTCTCGTCGTGCTGTTCTGGTTTCAAAAGCCCGATCAAGCTCCGGCGGCCGTTGGCAGTTCGCAGCTTGTTCCAAGCGTGTTGCTGGGCCTCCTGATGCGCGCGCTGCTGGCTCTCGGCGTCACCGCGCCGTTCGGCATGACGGTGCTCGGTTGGGTGGCGGTCACGCAAATCCGGCGCTCGGCCGGGAAGCTTGGCGGCCTTTGGCTGGCGGTGCTCGATGGCCTGCTGTTTCCGCTGCTGGTGCTGGATGCCCTCGTTTTCTTTGGCTATGTGGTGGTCGTAGGCTTGCTGAGGATGACGCCGTATTCACCTTCCATGGATGTTGCGGCCGCCGTCCTGGCCGTTGGCCTCGGGCTGCTCTCCGTTGCGCTGATGGTTTGGCTGGATTTCCTCATCGTTCGCGGGGTCTGGCGCGCGATGAGCCGACCGTCGGCCGCCCCGGCGCCGCCCGTCCGGAAGTCCGGCCCTTTCTGGCGCAGGCTGGTCTTGTCGCTGATTCTTGTGCCGCTGGTTTTGTTGCTCGTGGCGCTGGCGTTGCTGCTCGCTTGGAGGCCGGCCAAGGATCAGGCTTCGCAAACGGACCGGCCGGAAATTAAGAGCGTGGTGATCAGCAGGGAGGAGGCCGTCGTCACGCAGCGCCATTATAATGGTGAAGGAAGGATCATTACGTTCGGCGCGATGACCAATCGTTGGGAGCCCGGAGGGCTGTATCTCGACACCCTGTTTGATATTACTCAGGAGCGGGGTTGGCTGCCGCATGGCATCAATACGGTCGATTGGGTCATTAAAAGCCGGCGCGGCCTCTATTCCAACCACCGGCTGGACGGCCCGCCCGGTCCGATGCCGGGCAAGATTGTATTCCACCCGGGCACGCCGGTGCCGGAGGCGGATGGCTCGTATGTCATCGGCGAGTTTCAACCGGAGGGCGGCCGGCCGCTGCTCATCATGGTGAAACTGGAAAAGGCGGAAACCGCTCCGCCGCCGGTCCCCGGGCGCGCACCTTGAGGACAACCCCCGGGCGCGTACGCGACTTATTTTTTCCGGGCGCGGAGGGCGAGGATGGGGATGGTGGTTTTGTGCCGCACCTGGGTGATGGTGCTGCCGTGGAAGAGGTCGCCAAAGAAGCGGTGGCCGTGGCTGGTCATGGCGATGAGGTCGCAGTTTTGCGCCGCCGCCACCTTGATGATTTCGGCGGGGGGATCGCCGAGGGCCAGTTGGGTGGTCACGGCCAGATTCTGGGCGCGCAATTGCGTGGCGACGAGTTCGAGGTAGGCGCGGTCGTCCTTCATCTCCTCGGATTCGGCCAGCTTGAGCTGGTTGAAATTGCGGGCGGCCCAGCCGTCGGCGACGTGCAGGAGCAGGAGGTGGGAACCGAAGTATCGCGCCAGTTCCGCGACGTGGGGCAGGATGGTGTCGTCCGCCGGGCCGTTTTCAAGGGTGACGAGGATTTTTTTGTACATGGCGTCAGGCTCCCAAGGTTGATCTCAGCCACCGGCAATGATGTGCCAGGCATCCTTCAAGGCGTCCGGCAGGCTGTAGATGTCCATTCCGGTTATCGCAATGACGCTGCCCCAGCCGAGCGCCAGCAGGAACCAGCCGTTGCGCCATTGCCCCATGATTTTGCGCGAGGAGGTGAACTGAAGCAAGGGGAACATGGCGAAGGGCAGGATGAGGCAGAGCACCACCTGGCTGAGGTTCACGAGGTCGGTGATGCCGCCGCCGCCCCGGACGCAGACGATGAGGATGGCGGGAATGACGGCCAACAGGCGCGAAATCATCCGGCGCAACCACGGGCGGAGGCGCCAGTGCATGAAGCCTTCCATGACCACCTGGCCGGCCAGGGTGCCGGTGATGGTGCTGCTTTGGCCGCTGGCGAGCAACGCGACGGCGAACAGGGTGCTGGCGGCCACGGTGCCCAGCAACGGCGCCAGGGTCAGATACGCGATGCGAATCCAGTCGCTGTCCGGGCTGAAGGTGACCACCTGGCCGCCGGCCACGGTCACGCTTTGTTGACCGTAAAAGACCATTGCTGCGAGCACGAGGATGGCGGCATTGACGAAGAAGGCGAGGGTCAGCGCGACGACGGAGTCAACGGTGTTGAAGCGGATGGCGGTGCGCAGGGAGGCGTCGTCCCGGCCGACATGGCGCGACTGGACGAGGGCCGAATGCAGGTAGAGATTGTGCGGCATGACGGTGGCGCCAATCATGCCGATGGCGACCATCAACATGCCAGCCTGATGCAGGTCCGGCCGGACGAGGGCCCCGGCCATTTCAGCGAAGGAGGGCTGGGTGGCGGGCAGCACAAAGATTTCAATGCCGTAGCACACGCCGATGGTGAGCACGAACACGGCGACGACCGCCTCGATCATCCTCATGCCCAGGCCCTGGAAGGCCAGGAGCAGGAGGACGTCAAAGGCGGTGATGACAATCGCCCAGGCGATGGGGATATGGAAAAGCAGATTCAGGGCGACGGCGCTGCCGAGGGCCTCGGCCAGGTCGGTGGCGGCGATGGCGATTTCCATGGTGATCCAGTTGGGCCAGCGGGTCCAGCGGGGGTAAAAATCCCGGCTGCACTGGGCCAGATCCCGGCCGGTGGCCAGGCCGAGCCGGGCGGAGATGATCTGGAGGATCACGGCCATGAAACTGGCCAGGGCCACGACCCAAAGCAGGCCGTATTTGAACTGCGCGCCGCCGGCGAGGTCGGTGCCCCAGTTGCCGGGATCCATATAGCCGACGCTGATGAGGATCGCCGGGCCCGAGAAGGCCAGCCATTGCCGCCAGAAGCCGGCGCCGGCCGGGGGCACGGGCACGGAGCCGTGGACCTCCGACAGGGAGACCTCGCCCGCCGGCCGGGGCGGGGCGGGGTCAGCGGGGCTGGCTGGTTCCGGTTCCATATGGGGTGTGGTTCCGCACGGAGGAAAGTTTGCCCCAGCCGTTGATTTAAGTCAAATAAAATGTTTTATCTATAAAACAAAAAGTGACGCTTAAAAATCCGCCGCGATTTTTTGGCATCGCCATCGGCGCGCCCCCGGGCTATCCTCCGCCCATGCAAGCCAGACCCAAGCCGGCCTCCCGGTTGCACCGCTCGGCCTCCGAATCCACGGAGGACCACCTGGAGCGCATCGCCGGCTTGATCGAGGACAAGGGTTACGCCCGGGTGACGGACGTGGCCGAAGCGCTGGGGGTCAAGCCGTCCACGGTGTCCAACATGGTGCGGCGGCTGGCGGCCCGGGGCTTTGTCAATTATGAGAAGTACCGCGGCTTCAGCCTGACGGCGGAGGGCCGCACGGTCGCCGCCCGGATCAAGGCGCGGCACAAAATCTTGACGGAGTTGTTCAGCCTGCTCGAACTGGCGCCGGAGACGGTGAACCAGGAGGTGGAGGACATTGAGCACCATCTGCGGCCGCAAACCCTGGAGGTGTTCCGGCAACTGGTGGGATACTGGAAAGCCCGGCCGGAGGCATTGCGCGACTTGCTGCGGTATGCCCGGAGAAAAACGCCGGCGGGCGGCAAGAAGACCGAAGTCCTGGCCGGCGAGAACGGCTGACGCCGGCACAACCGGCGGCCGGGCAAATTTCATCCGCCTTCATCTGCGGTTGAAAGGCATCGTTTCGGCCAAGATCCCAATATTACAATTCGCATCAGTTCAGACCGCCGCGGCCGTTTCATCAGCGGCATCGGTGTCGGTGACCGCCTTTCAGAGTCAGCCTTATCAGTTGTCCACCTCGTCCGCCTTCAGTGCCTCGTATCCTACGGCTAATGCGAATGCCGGTGTTTTCACGGTAACGACATTACCCGGCCAAACCTCAACCCTGAGTGCTTCAACCAGTCTGAGTTCAGGGAGTTTTTCTGCTTTTGAAGGAACCGGCCAGTTTGCCGTGGCGGTGGCGGGCGGTTCAATTACGTCGAGCGCTTCTTTTGCGCCCGACACGGTCGCCGTCGGGGGCACCTATGCTTCGTCTGGAGGCCCTGGCTTGAGGCCGGCCTGATCTTTTGAGGTTTGCCTCTCTCCGCCCCGCAGTTTGCGCTTTATACCGCGGCCGGGGCCGCTTATAAATGGCGCGTGTCACAATCCGTGCAACCGGCGATCAATGCCGCCACCCGCTGTTGCGGCGTGTATGGCTCGCCCATCCGCCATTCCGCCTCGCCGGCCATGCATAATGCCGCGTTCGCCGCGCTGGGGCTGGACTGGTGTTATCTCGCCTTTGAAGTCGCCCCGGAACATCTGGGCACCGCCATTCAAGGGGCCCAGGCAATGGACTTTGCCGGACTCAATCTCACCGTTCCCCATAAAATCATGGCCCTCGACCTGGTGGACGCGCTGGATGAATCGGCGCTTACGTGGGGCGCGGTCAACACCATCCGCTTTGAAGGCCGGGGGACGGATGGCGCCTGGCGCCGGTTGTCCGAGTTTGCGGCGGCAGATGCGGAGGGTCCCGTGGCCCGGCGCACCCAGGGGTTCAACACGGATGCGGACGGCATCAGCCGTTCGCTGCGGGAGGATTTGGGCATTGAGTTGCGGGGCCAACGGGTGTTGCTGCTGGGCGCCGGGGGGGCTGGGCGCACCATCGCCTTGAAACTGGCGGCGGAAGAGGTGGCCGAACTGTTCCTGGTCAACCGCACCCGGAGCAAGGCGGAGGAGCTGGCGGCCGAAATCAAATTGCGGTTCCCCGCCGTGGCGGTGACGGTGGGCCATCCCCCGGCGGCGGTGGATTTGCTGATCAATGCCACCTCGCTGGGCCTGAAACCGGCGGACGCGCTGCCGCTGGATTTGGACCGGTTTCCCCTGGCGCGCGCGCGCGCGGTGTATGATACGATTTACCGCCCCGCCACCACCCCGCTGCTGGCCGCGGCGCAGGCCGCCGGCGGCCGGACCGCCAACGGTCTGGGCATGTTGCTCCACCAGGGGGCCGCGGCCTTTGAAATCTGGACCGGCCGGTCCGCGCCGGTGGCGGTGATGCGCCAGGCGCTCGAACAAAGCATTTATGGTCGCTGAAACCATTTTCAACCTCAACACCTGGGCCGGCGTGCCGTTTCATTTTTGGTCGGCGGTGTTCTTCATCTTCGGCTGCGTCATCGGCAGTTTTTTGAACGTGTGCATCCACCGGCTGCCTTTGGAGATGAGCCTCGCCACCCCGCCGTCCCATTGCCCGCATTGCCGCTACGCCATCCCGTTCTACCTGAACATTCCCTTGGTGACGTGGGTGGCCCTGCGCGGCCGCTGCAAAAACTGCGGGGCGCCGATTTCCTTCCGCTATTTCCTGGTGGAGCTGCTGACGGGGCTGGCGTTTCTGGGTTGCTGGTTGAAATTTGGCGTCCGGGACCAGCCGTTGCCCGCCCTGCCGCTGGCCTTTGCCTATGCCGTTTTGCTCGCGGGCTTGATCGTCGCCACCTTCATTGATTTTGAGCATTTCATCATCCCGGATGAAATCACGCTGGGGGGCGTGCTGGCGGGGTTTGCGCTGTCATTCTTCCTGCCCGGATTGCACGGGGCCGCCTCCGCCGGCGTGGCGCTGGGGCGGAGCGTGCTGGGCATTGTGGTGGGCGCGGGGGTGGTGTATGCCATTCTGCGTCTGGGCAAGCTGATGTTTGGCCGCCAGTTGCTGAAATTGGAGCCGGGCGCCAAGGTCATTTTCACCGAAACCACCCTGTGCCTGGGGGAGAAGGAAATCGCCTACGAAGAGATCTTTTACCGCCGGTCCGACACCATTGTGCTGGCCGCCCGCCGGGTGGAACTGGTGGACCGTTGCTATCAGGACGTGACCGTCCGGCTGTCGCCGGCGACGCTCCTCATCGGGGAGGAACAGCTTGACCCCGCCGCCGTGGCGTATCTGGAGGCGTCGTGCGAGAGCGTGGTGTTGCCGCGCGAAGCCATGGGGTTGGGGGACGTGAAGTTCATGGCGGCCATCGGCGCTTTCATCGGCTGGCAGGGCGCGTTGTTTTCCTTGATGGTCAGCTCGCTGATCGGCGCGTCCGTGGGCGTGACGCTCATCCTGCTGCACCGCCGCGAATGGTCCTCGCGCATGCCGTACGGACCGTACATCGCCCTGGCGGCGGTGGTCTGGGTGTTTGCCGGGCCGCAGATCCTGAAGCTGGTGTTTCCCTGAGCGGGGGGTCAGATCGCAAAATCCGCGTACTCCGGCTTGGCCTCCTCGGTGGGCGGATACAGCATCCCGGCGGCCACGGTGGCGTTTGAGCCCTGTTCGATCAGGATGAACGAGCCGGTCAGGCGGTTGGTGGTATAACCATCAAATACCAAAGGCTTGGCGGTGCGCAGGCGGAGGACGCCGATGTCGTTCATGGCCAGGGCCGGCGGCGCGGGTTCCGCCTCGAACGTGTTCATGTTGATGCGGCTGTCCAGGACGGTGACGACGGCCTGCACGGTCTGGGTGGTGTGTTTGAGAAAGTATTTCTTGCCCGCCTGCAGGGGGCGCGGGTTCATCCAGCATACCCGCGCCTGCAATTCCGAGCTGCGGCCCGGCAGGCCGGTCAACCCCACGATCATGTCGCCCCGGCTGATGTCAATGTCATGCTCCAGGCACAACGTGACGGACTGGGGGCAGAACGCTTCGGGCAGGGCCGCCTCGTAATTCCATATTTCCTTGATGGTCGTTTTCAGGCCGATGGGCAGCACCACCACCGGATCGCCCCGGCGGATGATGCCGCTGGCGATCTGGCCGCTCAACCCGCGAAAATCATGCAGGGACGGGTCCGTGGGATTGTTGGGGCGGTTCACCCACTGCACGGGAAAACGGAAGTTGCCCAGGTTCCAGTCGCTGGCAATGTGGACGTTCTCCAAGTGGCCCAGCAGCGTGGGGCCTTCGTACCACGGGGTCAGCTTGGAAAAGTCCACCACATTGTCGCCATTGAGGGCGCTGATGGGGATGAACTTCACGTCCCGAAAGACGCCCAGGCGCGGCAGGAAGCTTTCAATCTCATCGCGGATTTCCTGGTACCGCGCCGGGCTCCAGTCCACGAGGTCCATTTTGTTGATGGCCACCACCAAATGGGGGATGCCCAGCAGCGACGAAATGTAGGTGTGGCGGCGGGTCTGCTCGATCACGCCCTGCCGCGCATCCACCAGCACGATCGACAGGTTGGCCGTGGAGGCGCCGGTGACCATGTTGCGGGTGTATTGCACATGCCCGGGCGTGTCCGCCACGATGAACTTCCGCTTGGGCGTCGCAAAGAAACGGTACGCCACGTCAATGGTGATGCCCTGTTCGCGCTCGGCGCGCAGGCCGTCGGTGAGGTTGGCCAGGTTGATCTGGCCGCCGCCGGTGAGGTCGGCGGATTTCTCCAGCGCCTCGAGCTGATCCTCCATCAGGTTCTTGGAATCGTAGAGCAGGCGGCCGATCAGCGTGGATTTGCCGTCGTCCACGCTGCCGCAGGTGTTGAAGCGCAGGAGTTCGATGGGATGCGGGGTGTTGGGCATGGCTATAATATCAAAAATACCCCGCCTTTTTGCGGTCTTCCATGGCGGCTTCGCTGGCCTTGTCATCGGCGCGGGAGCCGCGCTCGGTCACCCGGGCGGCCGCCACCTCGGCGATGATGTCGTCCACGCTGTCCGCGCGCGATTCGATCATGCCCGTGCTGATCATGTCCGCGATGGTGCGCACGCGCACCACCAGCCGTTTCACCGGCTCATTGGGCTTGGGCCGCGCCCCGGCGTAGGGGTCGGGGGTGTGGATGTCGGGGTGCGGCGGGGGCAGGGGCAGCCATTGCCCGCCGTGCCGGAAACAGTCGCGTTCATGGCTGAAATAAATCGTCGGCACCGCCAGTTGCTCCCGCTTGATGTATTCCCACACATCCATCTCCGTCCAGTTGTTGATGGGATAAACCCGCATGTTTTCGCCGGGATTGAGCCGGGCGTTGTAGAGGTTCCAGATTTCCGGGCGCTGGTTCTTGGGATCCCACTGGCCGAAAGTGTCGCGGAAACTGAAGAACCGCTCCTTGGCCCGCGCTTTTTCCTCATCCCGGCGGGCGCCGCCGATGGCGCAGTCAAATTGGAATTCCTCAATCGCCCCCAGCAGGGCCGGGGTCTGCAGGCGGTTGCGGCTGATTTCCCCGGGGGCCTGGCTGGCCAGCCCTCGTTTCAGCGCGTCCGCCACCGTGCGCACAATCAACTTCGCGCCCAGTTCCTTCGCCCGGCGGTCCCGGAACTGGATCAGCTCGGGGAATTCGTGGCCGGTTTCAATGTTCAGAAAGGGCAGGGGAATGTCCGAGGGGCGGAACGCCTTTTCCGCCAGCCGCAGCAGGCAGATGGAATCCTTGCCGCCGGAAAAGAGCATCACGGGGCGTTCAAATTCCGCCGCAACTTCGCGCAGGACGTGAATCGCCTCGGTTTCCAAATATTGCAAATGGTCAAGATGGTAGGAGGACATTCGGGGGTGGGGGCTGGAGTTTCGGGTCTCGGGTTTCGGGTCAGGGATCGGGGGGGCTTATTTGTTGGCGAGCGAGCGGATGTGGCCGCTGATGAGTTTGCCCGATTTGATGGATCGCGTTTGTAAATTCACTTGCTCGTTCACGGTGATAAAATCATTATTTTAGTTCCCAGACGCCAGACCTTGGACGCCAGGCCCGGCTCCCTCCGCCGCCTGGCCGCCCCAGCTTGCGTGCAGGCCGCACTCGCGTTTTTCATCCGCCTTGGCCGGGTCAAAGTAATCCCATTCATTGGGCAGGTCGTATTCCTTCAGATACTTTTCAAGACCCGCATCGGTTTGGTAAAACAGCGGGCTGACCTTCAGCGTGTGGAAATTGTCATCCGCCACCACGATGGCCAGGCTGGCCCGGTTCGGATTTTGCACCTGGCGCAGGGCGGTCAGCCAGATCACGGGCGCAAGGGTCTGCAGGCCGCGCCGGAAAGGCTCCAGCTTCATCACCGCGCTGAACTCCTTTATGCGCCCCTCGTTTTCGGGCGAGGGCGACGGCGGGCCGCCATGAATCGCGTCGTAATGCGCGGCGGTCATCCGGGGCACAAACGTCTGGAGGTTCAGCTTGAGCCGTTTCTTCAGCTCCTCGGCATGACGGTACGTGGCCGGCCGGTTGTAGCCGTGGTCGGCCCACAACACCGGGATGTCCGGCTGCACCTGCACGGCCAGATGCAGGATCACGGCCTCGTAGGGCCGGAAATTCGTCGAGACCACGGCCTGGCCCGGGGCCTGCGCAATGGCCCAGCGGATGATCTCCAGCGGCGATTTCGAGCGCAATTCCGCGTTGGCGTCTTTAATTTGGTCGGCGGTCATGTTCGTTAATCGGCTTCGATTTCGATGAATTTCCCAGGTTGGATGGAGTTTAGTTTTGCACGAATGGTTGGAGCGATGCGCGCCAAGATTTTCAGCTTATTTGTCGGCAGCACCAGAATCGCGATTCGCCGGCCTTTTAGATTCTGCTGGCACCTTAAATTCTTATCTGTCGTCATCAGAATATCGAACCCGTCTTTTTCAGCGGCGGCCACCAAATCACCATTTTCCAATTCCGCCCAGCCGTTGAATTGCGCGGTGACAATCTCATGCTCGGGAAAGTCCTGTCGGAGCGGGTGCGGCATGTTCACGTCGAACAAGATTTTCATGCCGTCTCCAACATGGATTTTTTTGCAAATTCAAGCACCCTGAGCGCCTGCGCGCGGGAAACAATTGGAAAAGCCTCCAGCCATTCGTCCAGGCTTACTCCGTCTTCAAGATTGTCAAAGAGGCTGTCAATCGGCAGCCGGGTCTTGTAAAAGCACGGTGCGCCGCTCACCCGCTCGGGATTAATCCAAATCAAGGGATTGATTTCATCAGGCAGCAATGCTTCTTTATTCATGGCAAAATCTCCGGTAATAACACCCGGTCGCACCAGTCGCCGAAGCGTTCGCCGGCCGCCCGTTCCTGGGCGAACCGCGCCAGCACCGGCCGCAGCTCGGTTTCGATTTCCGCATCTTTGAGCACATCCTTCCAGACGCGATTGAGCCGGGTGCCCGACTGGCTGCCGCCCAGCCAGACTTGATAGCGGCCCGGTGCTTTGCCAACGAAGGCCATTTCCGCCGTGTACGGCCGGGCGCAGCCGTTGGGGCAGCCGGTGGAGCGGATGACAATCTCCTCCCCCGCCAACCCGACCTCGCCGCAGAGTTTCTCCAGGCGGTCGAGCAATCCGGGCAGGTAACGTTCACTTTCCGCCAACCCCAGCCCGCAGGTGGGCAGCGACGGGCAGGCCAGCGCCGCCGCGTGCAGCACGCTGGCTTGCTGGTCCACCGCCACCCCGTGAGACGCCAGCAGCGCCGTGATGACGGGCTTTTCCGCCTCGGCAATGTTGGCCAAGATGACGTTCTGGTTGGGGGTCAGCCGGAATTCGATGCCGGGAAACTGTTCCGCCACCTGGCGCAAGGCCGTCTTTTGGGCTCGTCCGGGCACATCCTTCACCCGGCCGGACTCAACGAATAATCCCAGGAACCACGAGCCGTCCACCGCCCGCCGCCAGCCGTACAAATCGCTCATGGTGGTGAACTGGAACGGCCGCGCGGGCGCCAGTTCGATCCCCGCCCGCCGGTTGACCTCGGTGCGCATGAACTCCACCCCGCGCTCCGCCACCACATACTTGAGCCGGGCGTGTTTCCGGTCGGTCCGGTCGCCAAAATCCCGGTGGATGGTCAGCACCGCCTTCGCCACCGCCACCACGTCCTCCGGTGGGATGAAACCGATCACATCGGCCAGGCGCGCAAAGGTTGCGTCATTGCCATGGGTGCGTCCCATGCTGCCGCCCACGCTGACATTATAGCCGGCCAACCGGTCCTGTTCGATGATGGCCGTGAAGCCCAGGCAATTGGTGAAGATGTCCGTGTCATTCACCGGCGGAATGGCGAAGGAAATCTTGAACTTGCGCGGCAAATAGGTTTTGCCGTAGAGCGGGTCCACGAAATCCTGGTTGGCCGGATCGTCCAGGTTCAACTGCACCCCGTCAATCCAGATGGCGTGATACGCCTCCGTCCGGGGCGCCAGGGTCATGGCCACCCGGTGGCAATCCGCGAACACCTGCGCCCGGGCCGGCGTGTAGGCCGGCGTGGGCGGGGCCGTCACGTTGCGGTTCACGTCCCCGCAGGCGGCCAGGGTGGAGAGCAGCGACTCGTTGATCTTTTTCACCAACGGCCCCAGCCCCGACATCAGGACGCCGTGGAACTGAATGCTTTGGCGGGTGGTGACGCGCAGAGTGTGATTGCCGTACTGGGTGGACAATTCGTCAAACACGCACCATTGCCTGGGGGTCATCACCCCGCCCGGGATGCGGCCCCGGATCATCATCATGTACTTCTTCCCCGTCTTGCGCAGATCCCGGTCGTCCTGCTGGTAAATACCGTGAAACTTGGTGAATTGCTGGTCATCGGCGGAAAACTGGTCCGCTCCCGGCGTGGCCATCGTGGCCGCAATGGTGCCCGCCAAGGTCGGGATTGCCGCCTTGATGATCTCATTGTGCGTCAGTTTCGGCTCTTCGGTGGTTGTCACGCTCATAATCGAATCAACAATTTAACCCCTCCTGATGGATTGTTCAAGCACCGCTTGTGCGGGGATTCAGGCTTGGCTCAAATGGAAAAAACATGTGTAAATTGTTTTTGGAAAGCAACTTAAGAAAATATAGGCCCGGCGATGGCCGGGGGATGCTGCAAAATAAATCCAGTCATTCCGCCATTCTGACCCTTTAAAGACGACTATAATGATAGTGATTGTCTGCTGTTGCCCGTCGCCTCGGAGGCTGGACTCAGCCGGACTCAGCGCGACACAGCCATCGTCCCGGAAGGGCGGTGTTGCCGCGCCGTCCCAATATCGTCTATGTCCCCCAACCTTCCTCCATGCCAAAGATCAGCGACCGGCCAACCGCCAGACCCGCGCCGCCCGGTGGCGCTCCGTGACCGTCATATTGCATAACCGATTATACATGTCAAGCACGGTATTCCACCTCCGTCTGGCGTGTGTGGTTATCGGCCGGAGCCGGTCGAAGGCCTGTGGGTGGGGTTTTGAACCATGCCGGCCCGGCCAACCGCCTGGCCAACCGCCTTGACAACGCAGCGTGGCCGTGGGAGATTCCCATTATGAATGCCACGGTCACAGACAGCCGCCGCCGACTGGTGATGCCGCCGGAGTTGCCGGCCCGTTCGCCCGTCCTGGTCCAGCAGATTGATGTGGACACTTGGATCGTCAGGCGCGCCCGCCCGCAAAAAACGTACTTGGTCCTGCTATTGCCCGACATCAAGCACCTGCCGCCCGATCCGGAGTGGCAGGAAACCGAGAGCCGGATCGTGGCCCACCATGCCCGAACCATCGCCCCGTTTGAGGAGTGAAGCCATTTGACATTTATAGCTGGCAGCCGGCCGGTTGGCCCGGTCCGCATCCGGCAGTGATCGTGTCCAACCCGGACCGGGTGGCCAACAAGCCGGAGGTGGAAGTTCTGATGTGCTCCTCAAACAAGGCAGGACGCGCCGCGCTGCCGGGTGAAATTCTGCTGGACGAA
>Ga0302320_10002475_pt1 | contig 43424 bp, 36 predicted proteins | sample Bog_T0_3_FD_202130 | JGI IMG/M metagenome (GOLD analysis project Ga0302320, IMG submission 202130) | Peat permafrost microbial communities from Stordalen Mire near Abisko, Sweden - Bog_T0_3 | ecosystem: Environmental > Terrestrial > Soil > Wetlands > Peat | place: Sweden: Abisko, Stordalen Mire...
CCTGGTAGTAGCGCGTGTTGTCCCAGAGAAGCTGGACGCGCTCGGGCTCGTGTTCCATGATCTCGAAAGCGGCGATGCAGGCCGCGGCGACGGCCGGCGGATGAGACGTTGAAAACAAGAACGGCCGGGCGCGGTGGTACAGATAATCGATCAGGTCGCGGCTGCCACAGACGTAGCCGCCAAGCACGCCGACCGCCTTGGACAGCGTGCCGACCTGCACCTGGACGCGGCCGTGCAGGCCGAAATGGTCGACCGTGCCGCGGCCGTGCGAGCCGAGCACGCCCGAGGCGTGGGCGTCGTCGACCATCATGATCGCGCCGTAGCGCTCGGCCAGCGCGGTCAGCTTGTCCAGGGGACCGATGTCGCCGTCCATGGAGAAGACGCCGTCGGTGATCAGGAGCTTGTGGCCGGGCGTGTCCTTGAGAGCTTCCAATAACTCTTCGGCGTGCGCCACGTCGCGATGGTGGAAGACGTGGATCTTGGCGCGCGAGAGGCGGCAACCGTCGATGATCGAGGCGTGGTTCAGCTCATCGGAGACGATGTGGTCCTCGGGGGTGAGGATCGAGCTGACGGCGCCGGCGTTGGCGGTGAAGCCGCTCTGAAAAACCACGCAGGCCTCGGAATGTTTGAACGCGGCGATGCGGCGTTCGAGTTCCATATGGATCGCCATCGTCCCCGTGATGGTGCGCACCGCGCCGGTGCCCGCGCCGAACTGGCGCACGGCGGCGATCGCGGCTTCCTTCAACTTGGGATGGTTGGCCAGGCCGAGGTAGTTGTTGGAGGCCAGGTTGATGACCTCCTGGCCGTCCACGCGGCTGATGGGATCGCAGGCGCTTTCGAGTTCGCGCAGGCGGAAATGGCCGCCCGAGCGCTTCAGTTCGTCGAGCTGATCGGTGAGATAGGCCAGAGGATTGGGCATGGCAACTTTCGCAGCGGCGGGCCCGCTTCCGATTGCAGTATAGCGAGACGGGCACGCGAAAGAGCCATGCGCGGATGGGTGTGAGAGAATGAGACTGCAGTCTCTTATATCACTCTCCGGAGATACATCACACATGACCGAAATCGTAGAAATCAGAGCGCGCGAGATTCTCGATTCGCGCGGAAATCCGACCGTGGAAGCGGACGTCTTTCTGGCCGACGGCGTGATGGGCCGCGCGGCGGTGCCGTCGGGCGCATCGACGGGCGAACACGAAGCCGTCGAGCTACGCGACGGCGACAAGAGCCGCTACATGGGCAAGGGCGTGCTGAAGGCCGTGGCGAACATCCTGGACGAGATCGAGCCGGCGCTGCTGGGCATGGACGCCACCGACCAGTCGGCGGTTGACCACAAAATGATCGAACTGGACGGCACGCCGACCAAGGGCCGGCTGGGCGCCAACGCGATTCTGGCCGTGTCGCTGGCGACGGCCCGCGCCGCCGCCGAGTGCCTGATGACGCCGCTATACCGCTACCTGGGCGGCGTGCATGCCAACGTCCTGCCGGTGCCGCTGATGAACATCATCAACGGCGGCGCGCATGCCGACAACTGCGTGGATCCGCAGGAATTCATGATCGTGCCGCACGGCGTACCGTGCTTTGCCGAAGCCATTCGCGCCGGCTCGGAGGTGTTCCACAACCTGAAGAGCGTGCTGAAGAAGCGCGGTTACGCCACGTCGGTCGGCGACGAGGGCGGCTTCGCGCCGAACCTGAAGTCGAATGAAGAGGCGGTAGAGGTCATCGTCGAGGCCATCCAGAAGGCCGGCTACAAGCCCGGCGAGCAGGTTTCGATTGCGCTGGACCCCGCGGCCAGCGAGTTCTACGACCAGGACAAGAAGAAGTACGTCTTCAAAAAATCCGACAAGCGCGAGCTGAGCTCCGACCAGATGATTGAATTCTGGAGCGGCTGGGTCGCCAAGTATCCGATCATCATGATCGAAGACGGGATGGCCGAATTCGACTGGGATGGCTGGAAGAAGATGACCGACGCGCTGGGCAAGAAGATCCAGCTTGTGGGCGACGACATTTACGTCACCAACCCGGCGATTTTCGCCAAGGGCATCGAGCGCGGAATCGCGAATTCGATTCTGATCAAGCTCAACCAGATCGGCACGCTGAGCGAGACTCTGGACACGATGCGCATGGCCGCGCAGGCGAACTACACGAGCGTGATTTCGCACCGCTCGGGCGAGACCGAGGACACTTTCATTGCCGACCTGGCCGTCGCCACCGGCTGTGGCCAGCTCAAGACGGGCTCGGCCAGCCGTACCGACCGGCTGTCGAAATACAACCAGCTCATCCGCATCGAACAGGAGCTGGGCAAGAGCGCGGTGTTCGCCGGACGCAAGGCGTTCCGGCAATAACAGGCGCGGGCCGGAGGGACCGGCCGGTTGAATTGGGCGGAAGCGGGAGCCCCGCAGCGGCCGGGGCTTCCGGCGCCGCCACACTCATACGATTTTGAAGGAGCCACGGATGTATAAACTCGTCCTCATCCGCCACGGCGAGAGCACGTGGAACAAAGAGAACCGGTTCACCGGATGGACCGACGTCGATCTGAGCGAAAAGGGCTGCGCCGAGGCGATCGAAGCCGGCCGCGTGCTGAAGAGCCTGGGCTACGTCTTCGACCTGGGCTACACGTCGCTGCTGAAACGAGCCATCAAGACTTACAACGTGGTGACCGAGGAACTCGACCAGATGTGGATTCCGGTGGTCCGGTCGTGGCGATTGAACGAACGGCACTACGGCGCGCTGCAGGGTCTCAACAAAGCCGAGACGGCGGCCAAATACGGCGAGGCGCAGGTGAAGATTTGGCGGCGCAGCTACGACGTGCCGCCGCCGCCGCTGGAACACGACGACGAGCGCTATCCGGGCAAGGATCCGCGCTATGCCGACCTGACCAGCGCGGAGCTGCCGCTGACCGAATGCCTGAAGGACACGGTGGCGCGGTTTCTGCCGCTGTGGCACGACTCGATCGCGCCGCAGGTGAAGGCCGGGCAGCGGGTGGTGATCGCGGCTCACGGCAACAGCCTGCGGGCGCTGGTGAAGTACCTGGACAATGTCAGCGAGGCGGATATCGTCGAACTGAACATCCCCACCGGGATGCCGCTGGTGTACGAGCTGGACGGCGAGCTGAAGCCGATCAAGTCCTACTATTTGGGCGACCCGGAGAAGGTCAAGGCGGCCATGGAAGCCGTAGCCAAGCAGGGCAAGAAGCAGGCGTAAGAGGCGGCTGAAGAAGCGCCGCCCTACCCGCGCTTGCCGAGCAGGGCCGCACGGCTGCGCCGGATGGCGGGGCGGCCGGAGATTTCCAGGCCGGCCTGTGCCGCGGCCTGCAATTCGGATTCGAACATTGGCGCTTTCACGTGACCGGCCGGCTCAGCCAGCAGCAGGCGGCCACCCGGCTTGAGGGCCGCGGCCACTTCGGCAAAGAAGCGATTCCCCGCGGGCAACTCGTGCACCATGTAGCAGGCGAGCGCGAAGTCCACTTGGCCGGCGAGGTCGGTGAGACGCATGGAATCGGCCGGCACGAGGCGCGCGTCCACGCGCTCCAGCAGGCCGGCGCGCCTCAGCCGGCGTTTAAGGCTGGCGAGCATTTTCGGCTGAATATCGACCGCCACGACGCGGCCCGCAGGTCCGACCAGCCGGGCCAGTTCGAGGGTGAAAAACCCCATGCCCGGCCCAGGCTCCAGGACGGTCATTCCGGCGTGGACATACGGCGACAGGAGTTGGACGGGATTGTGAAGCAGGCGGCGCAGCGGCGAGGCCAGCACATACCCCAGCCACCAGGGACAGACTCCGTGGGACATAGCTATGGGCAGCTTACCAAGTTCAGGCGGCAGCCGCCTCCGGCCAGATGTGGAATAGCGACGACGCGGCGCAATGCCGAGCCGGCGTCCCAGGACTGCGGTGCCAGCAGCAGCAAAGCTGACTCCCCACGCGGCGCGCTCCGATGGCCTTCTCGGAAGAAGCGGAGAAGGCGCAGCTAGGACGCAAGCGGAGCTCGAATCCGGCTCAGAGAAGCAGCGACAAGTTACAGATTAAAAGAGACTTAATTGCGAGACCAACGACGCCCCGAAGGGCGCGAAGCCTAACGCGCGGGCGCGAATTGGATTTCCCGTCGCACTAGACGATTTTGACGGGCGGATCCTGCGACTGCTGACTCTTGTCCGCGGGCGGCGGCGGCGGCTCGGGCCCGCCCTTGATCGCATCCTTGAAGTTCTTGATGCCCTCAGCCAGACCCTTGCCCAAGGCGGGGAGTTTGGAAGGCCCGAAGAACAACAGGGCGACCAGAAGAATCAAAAGCAGGTGCTGCGGCCTCAAAAGATCTTCGAACATGATTAAGTTGTATCACAAACATGGGGCGGCGCGCCGGGGCGTGCCCGAAAGAGCGAGGAGCCACCTGGCCACTCCCCCAAGATACCTATCCTAGGATATGGTGAGGGTCTTTGCCAGAGCCTGCCGGATTCGCTCCAGGCTGGTCACGTGGACCGGCTCCGGCGAGCGGTAGCCTTTGAGGTGCGCAGTCGCCGGCTCGAGGATTCCACGGATGTCGGGGACGGCGTCGAGGAAACCGAACGTATCGCGGCCGACGACGACGTCCACGCCGAGTTCCTTGGAGGCGGTCTCCAGGCGGAAGGCCTTGTTCACGCATTCGCCCATGGCAGTGTGGTCGGCCAGCCCGGCGCTGCCCAGGTTGCCGAGCGCGGCCACGCCGCTGTTGACGCCGGCGCCGAAACGGACGGGGGCGCGCAGCACGAATTGGGCCTGCAATCCGCCGATGATGCCGGCCAGGCCGCACAGCGCGTGGAAAATCGACAGCAGGTCCTTCTGCACCGGCCGGTCGCTATCGTGAACCCATACCGCCATCACGGCGTCGCCGATGTACTTCTGGGCATAGCTGCCGTTGCGGGTCAGCACGACGCCAGCGGCATGGAACAGCGAGCCCATCATCTCCGACGTTTTCGACTCGCCGAGTTCCATGGTGAGGCCGGTGAAGTTGCGGATGTCGATCACCAGCACGGTCAGCAGCCGCATGGAGACGAGGACGGTGGTATTCTCCTCCGTCAGGGACGGGAGCGGAGCGAAGGCAGCTTCCTCTTCCTGGACGAAGACGAACTCATAGCCGCCCATACGGATGATGTCGCCGTTGCGCAGGGACGTGGGGCTCACGACCAGGCGGCCGTTCAACACCGTGCCGTTGCGGCTGCCGAGGTCGGTGAGATAGTACTCGCCGGTGTCCATGCGCTGGACCACGGCGTGGTTGCGCGAAACCTTGACGTCGCCGGTGAGCACGATGGAGCTCTGTTCGCCGCGCCCGATGCGGCAAACCGGCAGAGTGTCGAGGCGGAACTCCCGCTTCTGGCCCTGCATGACGGTGTGGAGATAAACCTGGCTCATCGTTGCAGCGATATTATGAACGCCCTCCCGCGCGGGCGATGCATGCCGCTGTTCCCACTCTCAATCAGGCTAACACCGAAAGTTGAGGGACCGACTCCGAGGTTGCAGAACAGTCAGGCCGGGCGCCGGCGCGGAAGGCGCGCGATGCATCGACAATGGGACGAGCGGAAAGTTCTGCGTCCCTTAGACCGGCAGCGAACGTATTAGCTATTGAAGGGCGAGAAGCAGAGTGAACGGTCCAGCGCTGGCAATCCCGATTGAGGCGCGGCGCGAATCGCAGGACAACGTGACAGCGGAAGCTCAACGCGAGTTTGCCGCGCTGGTCGGCGAGCACCAGTCGATGGTGTTCTCGATCGCGCTGCACTATTTGCACAGCCGGGAATCGGCCGAAGAGGTGGCGCAGGAGGTGTTCCTGCAGTTGTACCGGCACGAGGACCGGCTGGCCAGCCGGGAGCATGTGGCGGCGTGGCTGCGGCGGGTAGCGTGCCACCGGGCGATCGACTACGCGCGGCGGCGGCGGCTGGATCCGCGGACGAGCCTCGCGGAGTGCCCCGAGGCGGCCAGCGCGGCCGCGCCGCCTGACGCCGCGGGGGATGATCCGATGCTGCGCGAGAGACTGCGCAAGCTGGTGCAGTCGCTGCCGGAGAAGGCGCGGACGGTGATGATCCTGCGTTACCAGGAGGACCTGGATCCGGAGGAGATCGCGCGCACGCTGGAGATGCCGGTGCGGACGGTGAAGAGTCATTTGCAGCGCTCGCTGGCGCTGCTGCGCGAGAAGCTGAGCCGCGCGCGGGGAGAGTTGGTATGAGCCGATTGGAAGACGAACTGCGAAACGCGCTGCGGCGCGAGGAGCCGCCCGAAGGCTTCGCGGCGCGGGTGCTGGCGCGCGCCGCGGCCACGCCGGAACCACGGCGGGCGGGGGCTTGGACGCGGGTAACGCGGTGGTTCCGCGCGCCGGTTTTCGCGCGCGCGGCCATGGCCTGCGCGCTCTGCCTGGCGGTGGTGCTGGGTGTGCATTATGAACAGCGGCAACAGCTCGAGCGGGTACGCGGCGAGGCCGCCAAACGGCAGCTCCTGCTGGCCCTGAGAGTCACGGGCAGCAGTTTGCGGGCAGTGCATGACAAGGTACACGAACTGAGCGCGGGCTACTCCGACGCGCAGTAGGCAAATGGCGGCGAGAGGCCGCCGGGATTCAGGTCCATGTGGGCCCATGTGGGAGGGAAGTTTATGAAGTTACTAGTGCCATTGGCCGTGCTGGCGGCATGCGCCGCGCAGGCCCAGATGTTGAAGATTCCGCCGTCGTTCGACAAGCTCGCCGACAAGGCCGAGGAGGTGGCCGACGTCACCCTCGACGCCAACATGCTCGGCATGGCGAGCAAGTTCCTCTCCGATAAGGACCCGGACGACAAGGCGGCCAAAAAGGTCGTCGGCGGTATCAAAGGCGTGTTCGTGCGCAGCTACAAGTTCGCGCACGAGGGCGAATATTCCGACGCCGACGTCGAACTGCTGCGGGTCCAACTGCGCGGCCCCGGCTGGTCCTGCATAGTGAACGTACGCAGCAAAAAGAACCGCGAGAATGCGCAGGTCTGCTTTTACACGGAGAACGGCAAGCCGGCCGGCATGGCGATTGTGGCCACCGAACCAAAGGAACTGACGATTGTGACCATCGCCGGCGCCATCGACCCCGAGCATCTGGGCGCGCTGGAGGGTCAGTTCGGCATACCGAAAATAGATCTCGATTCGAAGCCGAAGAAGCAGGATCAGAAGGACGATTGAGGCCGGCCCAGCCGCCGCCACATCGACAGGAGAAGGAACCATGATCAAATTCGCAGCGCCATTATTCATGCTGGCGGCGCTCGCCGCCCCGGCACAGACTCTGAAAATCCCCGAATCGTTCGATAAACTGGCCGCCAAGGCCAAGGAGGTCGTCGACATCAAGCTGGACGCGAACATGCTGCGCATGGGCTTCAAGCCCCACTCCGGCAAGGAATCGCACACCGCCGTCGACGTGAACAACGAAGGCAAAATCAAGGGCGGCTTTGTTCGCAGCTACGAGTTCGAACAGGAGGGCGAGTACTCTCAGGCCGACGTCGAGGCGGTCCGCAGTCAGCTGCGCGGCTCCGGTTGGTCGTGCATGGTCAACGTTCGCAACAACAAGAAGGGCGAAACCACCCAGATCTGCACCCATTCGACGGACGGCGCGGCGGACGGCCTGGTGATCTTAGCGGCTGAGCCTAAGTCGCTGACGATTATCAATCTGATCGGAACGGGCGACCTGGCCGATATCGGCTCGCTCGGAGATCATGTCCACATGTCCGACATGAGTTTCAGCAACAAGAAGTAAGCGCCGGCGGGAGTTCCCTGCCCCCGCCGAGAGGCGGGGCGCGGGGAAGGCGCGTCCGCGTTTGTTCCACTGACCGACAAACACTGGCACTGGAGGCGACGATGAAGGGCAAATACTGGGCCGTTGCCATACCGCTGTTGTTGGTCTTCTGCCTGTCGGCGCGCGCCGCCGCAGGAAGCTTGCCGACGTCGACCGCGGGCGGCTTTCCGAAGCTCGCCGCTGGCGGCTTCCAAACTCTCGCCGCAGGCGCCGGGGCGCAGATCGAAATGCGCCGCGCGAAAGTCACGGGGGTGAACGCCGGCAGGCTCTTCGTTCCCGCGCCGGGCGACTCCTGGCAGCCCCTGCTGCAGGTCGCGACGCCTTGGTTCGAGCACTATGCCGGTGTCTTCGTGAAAACCTCCGGCGGCCGCCTCAGCCTGATGATCGCGACGCTAGCATCGCGCCAGGCGACGCTGGTCGAGCTGCGCGTGAGCGTGCGGCAGTTGCTCGATGGGTTGCGCACAATCGGATTTGTCATGAGCCGCGGCGTCGAAAGCGCCGGCGAAGAAGACTAATCGCGCTCTACCACCCCAGCAGCGCTTCGGCCTCCCGCACGATGTCGTCCGTTTGCGGCAACACCGCATTCTCCAGATCGGGGTGATAGCCGACCCAGGTGTCGGCGGCCGCCACGCGGCGCACGGGCGCGTCCAGGTGCTCAAACAGCTCATCGGCGATGCGCGCGGCGATCTCGGCGCCGAAGCCGAAGCTCAGCGTGTCTTCGTGCACGATCAGCGCGCGCGAGGTCTTCTTCACCGAAGCCGCTATGGACTCCCAATCGTATGGCGCGAGACTGCGCAGGTCGAGCACCTCGATCGAGATTTCGGGCCGGCGACTCTCGATCTGCGTGGCCGCTTGCAACGACTTCTGCACCGTTGCGCCGTAGGTGACGATCGCCAGGCTGTGCCCGGGTTTGGCGATGCGCGCGCGACCCAGGGGAATGGTGTAGTTCGGACCCGGGTGCGGCGAACGGTTGTACGGCTCGCGGTACAGCCGCTTGTGTTCCAGGAACAGCACCGGGTCGTCCGCGCGCAGCGCCGTGCGCAGCAGCCCGCAGGCATCCAGCGCGTTGGACGGAAACACGACCCGCAGCCCCGGAAGGTGGGTGAACGCGACTTCCCCGCATTGGCTGTGGTAAATCGATCCGCCGGTCAGATAGCCGCCGATCGGCACGCGGATCACCATCGGCGCTTTCCAGCCGTTGGCCGAGCGCCAGCGGATGGTGGCCAGCTCCTCGCGAATCTGCATCATCGCCGGCCAGATGTAGTCGAAGAACTGAATCTCCGGGACGGGCATCAGGCCGCGCGCCGCCATGCCGATGGCGCGCCCGATGATGCTTGCCTCGGCGATCGGCGTGTTGAAACAGCGCTCCGCGCCGTAGCGCGTCTGCAGCCCCAACGTGGCCTTGAAGACGCCGCCCTTGCCCTTCACCTCTTTCAGGTTTTCCACGCGACTGCAGTCGGCGACATCCTCGCCGAAGACCACGATGCGTTCGTTGCGCGCCATCTCCTCGTTCAGCGTGCGATTGATGGAATCGACCATCGTGCGCGGCTCGCCGTGGAAGTCGGGCTCGGATTCGAAGCGCACCGAGCAGGGGTCGACGTCGGGCGAATAGAGAAATTCGAGCGCGCTGGTCCGCTCGGGCGGCGCGGCGTGCAGCACCCGCGCGGCGATTTCCTGAATCTCGGCGTCGACGTCCAGGCACATGCGCTTGTAGGTCTGCTCGTCCAGCAGGCCCTCGCTGATGAGCCAGCGCGGATAGGTGACGATGGGGTCGGTGGCGGCTTCGGCGGCGCGCTCGGCGGCGGTTTTGTAGAGCCGCTCGTCGTCGGACAGCGAATGCGAGTACGGCCGGATGACATGAGCATGCACCAGCGCCGGACCGGACCCCAAGCGGACCCAATCGATGGCCTGCCGCAGCGCGCCCACTGAGTCCATGAAATCCCGGCCGTCGCATTCCACCGCCAGCAGGTTCGGAAATCCGCTTACCAGGCGCGAGATGCTGCCGCCGGCGGTCTGCTGTTCAACGGGCACGGAAATGGCCCAGCCGTTGTCCTCCACCAGGTAGAGCAGCGGCAGCCGTCCCAGGCAGGCCGCGTTCAGCGACTCCCAGAATTCGCCCTCGCTGGTGGCGCCTTCGCCACTGCAGCACAGCGTCAGATCCTGCGAGCCGGGATTTACCAGGCGCCGCGCATCCGCCGCGCCCATGGCCTGTACGAACTGCGTTCCGGTTGGGGAAGAGCCGGTGAATATGTGCAGCGCGGGGTCGGACCAGTGCGACGGCATCTGGCGTCCGCCGGAGGACGTGTCGCCGGCGGCGCCCATGCTCGCGAGCAGCATCTGTTCCGGACTCACCCCCAGCGCCAGGGCCAGCGCGCGGTCGCGGTAGTACGTGAAAAACCAATCCTCGCCCGGCCTCAGCAGGAGCCCCGCCGCCGTCTGGATGCACTCGTGCCCGGCCCCCGAGATCTGGAACCAGATCCGGTTCTGACGCTTCAGGATCACCTCGCGGTCGTCGATCCGCCGCGCCATCTGCATGATGCGAAAGGCCTGAATCAGGGTCTCGCGGTCAAAACCGTGGTACTCGCGGGCCGCATTGGCAGGCGCCGATACACCCCGCGTGGGAATCGCCATCGAATCCAATCTCCCTTTGCAAGTTTAGCGGATGAAGAGCATTTCAGAATGGTCAACTTACTCGCCGCACGCTGTCCGGCGCGGATGCCCACTCGCGCACACCTCCGGCGATGCGCAACCTGTCGCTCTACGGATGTTCGGATGCCGTAGTTCGACTCAATCCCTGGATTCGAGGCGGCTCGCTCAACGCTTCTCCTTAAGTTCGTTCTGCGCGATCCGGGCCTTCACCAGCTTTTTCAGCAGCGCGGCCGGCAGAGGCTTGTCCAGGGGAAAGCGGATGGTCCCTTTGGATGCGTCGTAGTCCTTGAGTTCGTTCTTGAACGCGGCCATCACGGCCAGACTCATCGGGAACAAACTGCAGTGTTTCGCAAACGCGCCGTACGCCAGCAGCGCGCCTTTGTACCGGAACGTCGGCATCCCATAGCTGATCGCCTCCGTAGCCTCGGCCGGCACAACAGACCGGATCACCGTCCGGACCTTGTTCAAAGTCGTGCGGGCAGGTTCAGGTACTCCGGCGAGGTATTCGTCCACGGTCTTCGGAACGATCTTGGCTTTCGCGGCCGAACCGCGATCGCCGGAAACCGCTTTTTTCATACGCATCATGATACAAGGGCGTTTGCTTCAGGTTCAACCTTCGGCTTGCCGTGTAACTCTCTGGAACATCGCTAGTGTAGTGTTTCAGTCAAGGATTGACAACGCTGGCCAGGCGTCGACACGACTGTCGACGCGGCAGGCACGAGTGCCTGCGCCACGGTGAATGGCGGGTGATTGTCAGAGAATCTGCGAGACATGACACTAGAAGAGCGAGTACCGCGTCCACGCTTCGAGGAAATCCTTGCCGTGATAGCGGATCGTCCGGTCGTCCACGACTTCGGCGCCGGGCCGCGCCGCGGCGTCGATAGGAAGTGAACTGCGGGTGGTGAATTCGATCTCCACCGTCACCGGGCCGTCGATGCGATAGGGCTTGATGACGCCGAGCTTGGCCATCGCGCGGCGCGCGTGCTCGCGCGTTCTCTCACGCGCCGCTTCGGCCGACAGGGACAGGCAGGTGTAGCGCCCCAGCCCCTCCTTCACCGCCACAGTTTCCGCTTCGGGCACGATGGCGTGCAGCTCATTGGCTGCCGCCGTGTCCCCCGACAGAAAAATGACCGGGATGCCGAACTCGCCGGCCAGAGCGGCGCGGGTCTCGATTTCGCCCATGGCCTTGCCGTTGACACGCATGGTCTGGATGCCCAGCGAGCTGTAGCTGTGGGCCATGATGCCGCCCCGCACGTTGGCCTGGGGATGCTGGCCGACGAAGGCCACGGCGCTGTAGTGGCGTTCGAGGGTCATGGTCGCGCCCAACCCGCCGATGAGTAGCCGGGCGCGCGGGTGAATCGTCAGCGCCGACAGAGTCTGGCTGCCGTCGTGGCCGTCCCACACCACGACTTCGTCTGCGCCGCCGTCGAGGAACCCTTGCACAGCGGCGTTCACTTCTCCGGTCAGCAACTGCCGCAGTTCGGCGTCCTTGGGCTCGGTCAGATCCTGGCGGCAGACGCCGGCGATGCCCTCGGCGTCGGTAATCAGGAAGATGCTCTTTTTGACCTGCGGCCACAGCGGAAGCGCAGCCAGCAGAAGCAGAGGAAGGAGGCGTCGCATTTCGGTAGTATACGCCCGCCGAAATCACGCCGCACCACGTCCGGCTGCGCGGCAGTTTACGGCTTCCGCGCGGGAAAACGCCGCGATTTCACATGCTTTCGCTGCGCTTTCGTCGCGCTTTCACCGTGATGTCACCATGAGTTATAGCGATTTAACCGCGATTTCAGCGTGATTTATCTAGATTGAACCGATATTTACAGCAAATTCCGCGTAATTTTGATGCGCTCGCGGCGCGTGCGGCTGCCGCCACAGGCTGTCAGGCTCAGCACGCTGTGCCGGGTCCGATGCCCGCTCTGTCCCCCGGCGCGCGGTGTGGGATGATGCTACCGATGGCGAAACGAATTCTCATCCTGGGCGCGCAGGGTATGCTGGGCACTCAACTGGCGCGGATCTACCGGCAGGCCATCGCCTGGGACAAGGGCGAGGTGGACGTTCTGGACGCCAAAGCGTTCGAGGCGCAACTCAGCGCGGTCGCCGCGGGGCTGGACGCGGTGGTGAACTGCGTCGCCTTCAATGACGTGGACGGCGCCGAGGACCGGCCGGAGGCCGCCTTCGAGCTGAACGGGAGCTTTCCCGGGCGGCTGGCCGAGCTGTGCCGCAAGTTAGAGTTGCGGCTGGTGCACTTCAGCACCAACTACGTTTTCGACGGCCGGAAGGGCGAGTACAAAGAAAGCGATACGCCCAACCCGCTGTCGGTCTACGCGCGCTCCAAGCTGCGCGGCGAGCGGACGGTGGCCGCGGCGATGGACGAATTCTACATAGTGCGCACCGCCGTTCTGTTCGGGCCCAAAGGCGCGAGCGATCTCTCCAAGCGCAGCTTCGTGGAGTTGATGATCGATCTGGCCGCCGAGCGCGACTCGATTCAGGCCGTTAACGACGAAATCAACAGTGTTACCTATGCGCCCGACCTGGCGCGGGCGACTGCGTCGCTGCTGGACGCGGACTCCGATTTCGGCGTGTATCACCTCACCAACTCGGGCTCGGCCAGTTGGTATGACCTGGCCCGCCGCATCTTCGAGGTCACGCCCCGCAAACCACAACTGATCGCGGTGCCCGGCTCGACGTTTCCGAGAAAAGCGATCCGCCCCGCCAAGGCGGTTCTATTGAACACCAAGACCGCTCCGCTGCGGCCCTGGGAAGAAGCATTGCGCGAGTTCGCGGCCGGGCGCAGAGTGTAGCTTCCCACGAACCCTAGGGTGCATCGAACCGCCAGCAGCGCGGAGGTCCATGTCATCCGACCAGCGCGAGGATCCGGGTTCAAAAGGGACGCCATTGCGCTGGTTCATCGGCGTGGCGCATCTGCCGGGGCCGTCCCCTCTTCAACGCGCGTTTGCCGGCGCGGCGGCAATGTGATTCTCAGTTGCCGGCTGGTCTGAACCACTCCCGCTTCACGTCTTCAATCACTTCTCTGGCCGCCTGTTCGAGTTGTTGCGCGCCCCACTCGGGCCGCGTGTGATAGCGCGGGTCCTGCTCTTCTCGCAGCGTGTGATCGGGAGTCGAAGAGCCATCGAAGGTATCTGCGTCCACGATCGCGTAATCCACGTTCCGCAGCGGGCCGGCGGCCGGCAGGCGGGAAAGGTCCGCCATGCCCGGCCAGGCGGCCGCCAGCATGGAACTCTCGTCCGCGGCGGCGTGGCCGATGCCGCCGGCCAGCAGCGAGCGCGGAAATCCAGGGTAAACCCACATCGCGCGTTTCTGTTCTTGCGGGTCGGTGTTGAACTCGTGACAGAGGCGGTCGAGGACGTCTTTCTGGTTGTCGGCGCCGTGCCCGTTCACGATCAGAACGTGCCGGAAACCCATGCGGCCCAGGAGGATGTTGAGCGTATCCCGGATCAGCATCGCGAAAACCTCTTCGCGGTAATAGGCGCTGGCTACGGAATTATTGGGAAAGTCCATCCCCTCGACGCGCGCGCCGCGCTCAAATCCGAGCGACGCCAGCGTCTCCGGCCGGCGCTGGCGCTCCGTGCCGACAAACAGAGGCGGATAGTAAGGGCTTTCGAACTCGCGCGCCAGGCGCCGCGCGAAAGCATGCGCCAGCAGGTTGTCGCAGCCCATCACCAGATGCGGCCCATGCCATTCCACGGGAGCGACCGGCAGGATCACCAGGCCGGTGCGCGCTCTCGCGGCCGCCACCTCGTCCGGAAAAAGAAAGGCCATGTTCCAGTCGCCATCGTCAATCGGACGTTTGACAATCGGGGTGTTCATTCTTATCTCGCCTCCTGTGATTTGCGACGCGGTATGCTCCGATGATGCCATTGTCCGCCGCCCGAGATATACTCTGTGTCGAACTGCGACCGGAAATCGGTCCAGAAAATCTTATGCACTCGACTCCCCGTTTCTCGAAAATGTGGCCGAACCTCCGTCGCCGATCCGCTCTGCTGGCGATGACTGCCCTGACGCTCACCGCGCCGCGATTGGGCTTCGCACAGGACTCCCGCTACTCTCCCGATAACCAACTCATTCCCGCGCCGTCCTGCCTGACTCTGAAGGGCGCATGGGAAGGAGGTTACACGGCCTGCACGAATGCTACGCACGACGAATGGCTGCGCGACATTCGTCATTGGCGCGATGAGAGAAGGATTCGCATAGGTTACTCCGGCGCGCGCTACGCAATGCCGGCATTGACCTGGACCCAATCCAGCTTCATACAGCCGCAGATGATGGCTCAGGACCGCTATTTCTACGATCCGGTGGCGGGCCGCTATACGGTCGATCGCTATCTCGACGATCTGGAGAAGCGCTACGGCGGCATCGATTCGGTACTTATCTGGCCGACCTATCCCAACATGGGCATCGATAACCGTAACCAGCACGACATGATTCGAGCTATGCCGGGCGGGATCGCCGGCGTGAAGCAAATGATCGCCGACTTTCACCGCCGCAATGTCCGCGTGCTGTTCCCCATGATGATGTGGGACCAGGGAACGCGCGACCCGGGCATGCCATGGCCCCAGGCCATCGCGGAACTGATGAAGGAAATCGGCGCCGACGGCATCAACGGCGACACGCAGGACGGCGTGCCCATGGCCTTTTCACTAGCTGCCGATCAGTCCGGCCACGCGTTGGCCTTCGAACCCGAGGGCAGTCCTTCCGACGAAGCGCTGGCCTGGAATCTAATGACCTGGGGGCAGTACGGTGGCCAATACGGGTTCATCCCCGGCGTGGACCGCTACCGCTGGCTCGAGCCGCGGCACATGGTCAATATCTCGGATCGTTGGAATCGGGATAAGGTCAATAATCTCCAGTACGCATTTTTCAATGGTGAAGGCTGGGAGAGTTGGGAGAACATCTGGGGGATTTGGAATGGCATAACTCCCCGCGACGGCGAAGCTACCCGCCGCGTGGCGGCATTGGAGCGCGGCGCAGCGCGATTCCTTACCAGCCCCGATTGGGAGCCCTTCTATCCTATGCACCGTTATGGCGTCTTTGCCAGCCGTTGGCCGCTCCAGGATCAAACCGTTTGGACGATCGTCAATAGGAATGAGTTCGACGTGGACGAACGCCAGATCTCGATCGCGCACCGCGACGGCCAACGCTACTTCGACCTATATCATGGCAAGGAACTCACGCCCGAGCGCGAAGGCGCGGATGACGTACTCTCGTTCCATCTCGAAGCGAAAGGGTACGGCGCTATTCTGGCCACGCAGGGCGAGCCCGACGCCGGCCTGCGCGCACTTATGTCGCGCATGCAGACGCTGACCGAACGGCCGCTGGCCAGCTATTCGCGTCAGTGGAAGACTCTACCCCAGCAACTGGTTGCTATCGCGGCCACTCAGCCCTACGCTACCGCGCCCGCCGGTATGGTCAGAATTCCCGGGGGCGAGTTTCTATTCAAGATGGAAGGAATCGAGATAGAAGGCGGCAACGACATCGGCGTCGATGTGCAATACCCATGGGAGAACATGCCGCGCCGCTTCCACGAACACAAGCTACAGATCAAGCCCTTCTATATCGATAAGTACCCGGTTACCAATCAGGAGGTCAAACAATTCCTCGACGCTACCAACTACCATCCCAAGGATGACCTGAACTTTTTACACGATTGGAACAAAGGAACCTATCCCGAAGGTTGGGCCAATAAGCCCGTGACCTGGGTATCTCTCGAAGACGCCCGCGCCTATGCCGCCTGGGCCGGCAAGCGTCTGCCTCACGAGTGGGAGTGGCAATTTGCCGCGCAAGGCGCGGACGCTCGCTTCTATCCCTGGGGCAACGACTGGCGCGATGCGGCCGTGCCGGCGCCGCAGAAGGGCCGGACCCTGGCTGGTCCGGACAACGTCGACGCGCATCCACAAGGCACGAGTCCCTTCGGCGTCGTGGACCTGGTTGGCAACGTGTGGCAATGGACCGACGAATACCTGGACGAGCACACGCGCGCGGGCATTCTGCGCGGCGGCAGCTACTATCGGCCCCAGGGTTCCATGTGGTACTTTCCGCAAGCCTATCGCAACGACCAACATGGAAAGCTATTGCTGATGGCGCCCGGCTACGACCGCGCCGCCACGCTCGGATTCCGCTGCGTGGCCGACGCACCATGAGCGCCGCGCCCTCCCACAGAATAGCGACGACAAGCGACTAATAACGGATAGAGAAATCGCGCGCCTTAATGGGCGCGCATTCGGTCACGGTGACGCCGTGGACTTCCCCGAAAAGCGGGCCGAGATGCAGATCGCCGGCCAGGGCGTCGAGCTGCGGTTTAGTGCCGTTGGCGATCACCTCGACGGTGCCGTCGTCGAGGTTGCGAACCGTGCCTGTGACGCCGAGTTCGCGCGCACGACGCTGGGCGAATTGGCGGAAGCCGACGCCCTGCACGTGGCCGCGGACAATGTGGCGGCGAGTCATACGGAGGTGCGCATCCATCCCATCGGAATTCTGATTCTAGCCCAGATGTTTCAGCCCCAATTGATTGCGGCGCGGGCAGAGCACGCGAGACGCCGGCGAGACGCGCGCTAGAATGCGTGTATGCCTTTCCCGATCCACCGCATGCGGCGGCTGCGCGCGAGCGAGTCGTTGCGCAACCTCGTGCGCGAGACGCACCTGGAGCCGTCACAGTTCATATTCCCGCTATTCGTAGTCGAAGGCGAAGGGGTGCGGCGCGAGATCGGCTCGATGCCGGGCAATTATCAGCTTTCGATCGACGAACTGCTCAAGGAATGCGAGACCACCGAGCGGCTGGGCATCGGCGGCGTGATGCTGTTCGGCATTCCGTCGCAGAAAGACGAGGCGGCGTCGGGGGCGTACGATGAGAACGGCATCGTGCAGCAGGCGGTGCGGGCGCTGAAGCACGCGCTGCCGAAACTCGTGGCGATCACGGATGTGTGCAACTGCGAATACACGAGCCACGGGCATTGCGGCAAGGTGGTGGATGGCGACGTGGACAACGACGCGACGCTGGAATGGCTGGCCGCGGCGGCGGTCTCGCACGCCCGCGCGGGGGCCGATATCGTGGCGCCCTCGGACATGATGGACGGGCGCGTGGGCGCGATTCGGGAGGCGCTGGACGGGGCGGGGTTCGCGCAGACGCCAATTCTGAGCTACGCGGCCAAGTACGCGAGCTGCTTTTACGGGCCATTCCGCGAGGCGGCCGAATCGACGCCGCAGTTCGGCGACCGGCGCAGCTACCAGATGGATCCGGCCAACGCGCGCGAGGCGATGCGGGAAATCGCGCTGGATCTCGAAGAGGGCGCGGACATGATTATGGTGAAGCCGGCGATGCCGTACCTGGACATTCTGCGCATGGCGCGGGACAGTTTCGACGAGCCGCTGGCGGCATACCAGGTTTCGGGCGAGTTCAGCATGATCACAGCGGCGGTGCGCAACGGCTGGATCGACCGCGACCGGGCGATTCTGGAGTCGCTGACATCGATCCGGCGGGCCGGGGCGGACATGATTCTGACCTACTTCGCCCACGCCGCGGCGCGGCTGCTGGGCTGAGTGGGGAGCGGGACGGACGGAATTCCGGAGAATTACAGCAAAAATACGAAGGAAATAGCATGCAGAAAACGAATGATCCGCACGAATTAGCGGAAAAAGCGAAGATAATTCGTCGGCATATCGTCGAAATGATTGGCGCCGCAAAGAGCGGCCATCCGGGCGGGTCGTTATCGGCAGTCGAAATCCTGGTGACATTGTACTGGGACGTGATGCGCCACGACCCGGCGCACCCGAAATGGCCGCAGCGCGACCGGTTCATTCTGAGCAAGGGCCACGCGGCGCCGGTGCTGTACGCCGTGATGGCCGAGTGCGGCTACTGCCCCGTGGACGAACTGATGACGCTGCGCAAGATGGGGTCGATCTATCAGGGCCACCCGGACGTGCGGTTTCTGCCGGCGTTGGAAGCCTCGACGGGCTCGCTGGGCGAGGGGCTGTCGCTCGCGCTGGGCATGGGCTCGGGGCTGAAGCTGGACGGGTTCGACTCGCGCGTGTACGTGATGATCGGCGACGGGGAAAGCCAGGAGGGCCAGATCTGGGAGGCGGCGATGTACGGCGCGTATCACAAAGTGGATAACGTGTGCTGCATCGTGGATTACAACAAGATTCAGCTCGACGGCTTCGTCAAAGACATCCTGGACGTGGCACCGGTGGCGGAGAAGTGGCGCGCGTTCGGCTGGCACACGCTGGAGATCGACGGCCACGACCTGGGCGCGGTGCAAGCGGCCTTCGCGGAAGCCGCGGCGACGAAGGGGCAGCCAACCTGCATCGTGGCCAACACGATCAAGGGTAAGGGCGTCAGCTTCATGGAAAACAATCCGAAGTTCCACGGCGTGGCCCCGACTCCGCAAGAGGTGGAACTGGCACTGAAGGAGCTTGCCTGAGATGGCACTGACGACGAATTACGAATTGAAGCTGGGCGCGGCCACGCGCGAGGCCTTCGGCCGGGCGCTGGTGGAAGTGGCGCGGGAGAACCCGAACGTGGTGGGCTGCGACGCCGACCTGTCGAAGTCGACGATGATGACGTACTTCGCGAAGGAGTTCCCCACGCGGTTCTTCGAATGCGGAATCGCGGAGGCCAACATGGTGGCGCTGGGAGCCGGGCTGGCGATGACGGGCAAGATCCCGTTCGTGAGTTCGTTCTCCTGCTTTGTGATGAACAAGGGCTTCGAGCAGTTGCGGACGACGGTGGCGTACCCGCGTGTGAACGTGAAGGTGGTGGGGACGCACAGCGGGATCTCGATCGGCGAGGACGGGCCGTCGCAGATGTCGATCGAGGACCTGGCGCTGGCATGCGCGCTGCCCGGATTCACGGTGATCAGTCCGGCGGACGAAGTGGCGACGCGGGCCACGGTGCGGTGGGCGGCAGAGCACTTTGGCGGCGTGTTCATCCGCTGCGGACGGGCGAAAGTGCCGGTGATCTATGCAGCCGATGCGAAGATTGAGATCGGCAAGGCCAACCTGTTGCTGCCGGGCCGCGACGTCACTCTGGTGGCGCACGGGTTAATGGTTGCGGAATGCCTGCGGGCGGCGGCGGCGCTGGACGCAGAAGGCATTTCGGCACGGGTGCTGGACGTGCACACGCTGAAGCCGCTGGACGAAGAGATCCTGGCCGCGGCGGCGCGCGAAACCGGCGCGCTGGTAGTGGCCGAAGAACACCTGGTGGACTCCGGCCTGGGCGCGCGTGTGGCCCAGGCACTGGCCCGGAGGGCGCCGGCGCCGGTGGAATTCATCGGCCTGGAAACGTATGCCGAGTCCGGCACGCCTGAGGGCGTCCCGGCGAAGTACGGGCTGACGAGCCAGAATGTGGTGGCCGCAGCGCGGCGCGCGATGGCCCGCAAGGCGAGTTAGGAAGCCGCGACGCGGGCGTCAGTGCGGCGCAGGCGATCGGCCAGAATTTGCATCACGGCGAGCGCGAAAAACGGCGTCTCCTGAACCATGAACTCGAAGCGGCGGCGATTAACCGCGGCCACGCGGGAATCTTTCGTGGCGACGGCGGCGGCGCTGCGCGGACCGTCGTCGATCAGCGCCATCTCGCCGAAGATTTCACCGGGGCCGAGCAGTTCGAGCCGTTTCGATCCGATCAGGATTTCGACCTCACCTTCGATGATGACGTACATGTGCATGGCCGGACCCTTGTCTTCAGCCGAGAAGACAGTCTGCCCCGCGGCGAAGCTGACAGTTTCGGCGTTCCGGAACAGGTTAAGGAACAGCTTGGTGTTGCTCATTGGTGTACGCTCTCACTTTGGGCGGTGACGTTAAGATAGCATACGTCATTCTTGAGCGCAAAGAAGGAAACTCCAGCGGCTGCGGAGGGCCACCGGACGGAGCGCGAGAGCGGTCGCAATAGGGCGTAATCTCATTGAGCGAATGGCGGATGCGCAACGAGGGAGGCTGGTTCCCGCGAGGGTTCGGGGTATCGATGTTCCGCGCCGAGCTGAAGATAGTTTCATGACAAACTCATGAATTAGCTGGAGATAAAAACGAAGAATCCGGCACTGTCGATAATAGACAGGCCAATATGTCCAGCTCAATTGTCCGGAATGGGTTTTTGGGCCGGATGCGGGAGTCGCCCGCATTGCCGGCACTCGAGTATCCTCTGCCGACGGTGGGGCGGGTGGCCGTGGTCGGCACGCGGTTGGGGGCGGAGACGGATGTGAGGTCGTTTCCGCATTGGAGTACGCCCGAACTGGAGAACTGGAAACCCCAGGCGCTGGCAGGGCGCCGTTCGGAGCTGTTCGCTATGGGCTCGCTACGGCGCCAGGGATACCTGGCGCTGCCGGAACTCCGATTTCCGCTGGTGGTGCTGTCTTCCCTGCCCGAAGGGCCGATTTCCGCCGCGCAACACGAGCGCCTGTGGTGGCTGTTCGAGCTACCCGTCTATGAGCAGATCCGCGGCGCGGACGACACGCTGTTGGGCTGGGAGTGCGACGCCCGTAATGGCTGGCACCTGGTGTGTGATGAGAACGGCAGCCCCAAGGTGACGCTGGATGAACTGCGCGAGGAGGGCTGGCTGGGCGCCCACGCGCGCGGTTTGTGCGGCTGTGGAAAGACCTGCCTGCGGTTGGTTGTCGAGCCGGCGGTGGGGCGCCGGGCCGTGGCTGCCGTGGCAACCCGTTCCGCTCACAGCGGAACTATCCTGAAGTACGCCTCATAAAAACCCCGAATTTCAAAGCAGCGGAGAAGCAATGCGCGCGAAGCCGCGCACCGGCGCGGATCCGAACGGGCGCCGGGGCCGCATCCGTCAGCCGGTCGAATTCGCCAGCCGGCCGGGCGTCCGCATATACTGATTCCGTTCCACTCCATTTACCGGAAGGACTCCGCCGTATGGACCGTCGTCGTTTCCTTAAGACCGCGCTCGCCGCTCCCGCCTCTCTGGCCATCCCCGAGGGCTATGCGGCACTCTTGGACGAGAAGCCGAAGCGGGTGGGGATTATCGGCCCCGGCTGGTACGGCAAAATCGACCTGATCCGACTGCTGCAGGTGGCGCCGGTGGAAGTCGTATCGATGTGCGACGTCGACAAGCATATGCTCGACCAGGCGGCGGACCGCATCCAAGCGCGCCAGAGTTCGAAGAAGCGCCCGCGGACTTACGCCGATTACCGCAAGATGCTGGCGGAGCGGGACCTCGATATCGTGCTCATTGCGACGCCCGACCACTGGCATGCATTGCCGATGATCGAAGCGGTGAAGGCGGGCTGCGACGTGTACCAGCAGAAGCCCATCAGCGCCGATGTGATCGAGGGCGCGGCGATGCTGGCCGCGGCGCGCAAGTACGGACGCGTGGTGCAGGTAGGGACGCAGCGCCGCAGCACGCCACACCTGGTGGAGGCGCGGGACCAGATCATCCGCGAGGGCAAGCTGGGCAAGATCGGCCTGGTCGAGATTTACTGCTACTACCCGATGCGCCTGAACGGCATGCCGCCGAATATCCCGCCGCCCGAATACCTGGACTGGGACGCCTGGACCGGGCCCGCGCCGCTGCGGCCCTACAACGCGTTCATCCATCCCGGCCAGTGGCGCGCATACAAAGAGTACTGCAATGGCATCATCGGCGACATGTGCGTGCACATGCTCGATATGACGCGCTGGATGCTGGGCCTTGGCTGGCCCAAACGCATCTCCTCGGAGGGCGGCATTTTCGTACAGAAGAACTCGGTCGCCAACATACCCGACACGCAGACGGCGACGTTTGAATTCGACGACTTGACAGTGGTCTGGCAGCACCGCACGTGGGGCAATGCGCCCGACCCGCAGGACCAGTGGGGCGCGGCGTTCTACGGTGACAAGGGGACGCTGAAGGCCAGCGTGTACCGCTACGAGTTCACGCCGCTGTGGGAGACCAAGCCGACGATTCACAAGGACGTCACGTACGAACTGGAGCAATACCCCGAGGACAAGACCGAGGAGCGGCTCGAAAAACACTGCGCGCCGGCCATCCGCTATCACATGCTGGATTTTCTGGCGGCCATCGCCAAGCGGTCCAAGCCCGTGGCGGACATCGAAGAGGGATTCATATCGACCTCGAGCTGCATTCTGGCGAACTTGGCGCTGGAGACCGGCCGCTCGATCACCTGGGACCCTGTGAAACTGACCGCCATCGATAACGAGGAAGCCAACCGCCGGCTGCGCCGCGTGTACCGGCAGGGCTACGCGCACCCAGAGCCGAATCGGGTCTGAAGCCGGGGTGCGCATCCGTTCGAGGATTGCATTGCGACTCCAACGGATGAACGACCATCGCCGACCCATGCTTCCTATTCGGAAAATGTCAAGGAACGCCGACCGGTTTGCGCTCGTATTCTCAATCGGCGGGTGAAGGCCGTGCTCGCGGCAGCAGGCGCCGATGGTAACTACGGCGCGAGCGGAATCGGCCTGTTTGCCGGGGCGGTTTCCAGCCCGCTCAGATCCAGAATGAGTTTGCTTGACTTAAGTTCCTATTGAAACCTATGACCCTACTGCAACATTGGTGCGCCGCGGCGTTCTGCCTCGTTGGCGCTGCATCGCTCGGCATCGCTGCCGATACTACGCCGGTCATGTTCCGCGGCGACGCCCGGCATTCCGGAAGCTACGTCGAAGGACCGCGGCATCTCAGACTCAAGTGGCGCTTTCAGACGCGCGGGAAGATCCGCTCCACACCGGCGATTAGCGACGGGATTGTCTGCTTCGGCAGCGAAGACGGTTACCTGTACGCGATTGATGCCGAGAAGGGGACACTGCGCTGGAAGTATGCTACCGATGGCGACCTGAGCTCATCTCCGGCCATAGCCGGGGGCGTGGTCTATGTAACGGGCGGCGATGGCGCCATGCTGGCCGTCGATCTCGAAACCGGCAAGCTTCGCTGGCGCTATGAAACCGGCAAACGCCTTCCGTTCGAGCAGTTCGCCGGCGATCCGCGAAGCTGGGACATGTGGCAGTCGTCGCCGGCGGTGGACGGCGAGCGGGTTTACTTTGGCAGCGGCGACGGGTTCATCTATGCGCTCGCGCGCAACTCGGGCCGGCTGGCGTGGAAATACGGGACGGACGCGATCGTGCGCACTTCGCCGGCAGTTGCCGCGGGAGTGGTCTATGTGGGTGGCTTCGACGGAAAGCTTTATGCGTTGGATGCGGAAGCCGGCAAATTGAAGTGGAGCTTCAAGACCGAAGGCAATCCCTACTTCCCCAAGGGCGAGATACAAGGCTCCCCGTCGGTTGCCGATAACCGGGTGTTCTTCGGTGCCCGCGACGGCTTCGTTTATGCAGTGGACGCCACTTCCGGCAAGCAGCTATGGCGCAGCGATCACAAAGGGTCGTGGGTGCCCACATCTCCCGCCGTGGCGAACGGGTTGGTTTTTGCGGGCAGCTCAGACGGGCAGTTCGTGCAAGCCATCGATGCAGCGACGGGAGTAGAGAAATGGCGCTTCGAAGCTAAGATGCGGGTGTTCGCCTCGCCCACAGTAGCCGGCGGCCGATTGTATGTCGGAATCACCAACGGAGATCTTGTGGTGTTGAATGCCGCGGATGGAAAAGAGATCGCGCGGAACAACGCTGAGGATCCGATTTTCTCCTCGCCGGCGATTGCCAACCGGATATTGTACGTCGGAAGCGACGATAGCTGCCTGTATGCCTTCGGGCCCTCGCCGGTCGAGACATACAGCGCGGTTTCAGTGGAAGCAACAGTTCTTGACCGCTACGCCGGGGACTACGATACTGGCCTGGGCATGAAGATCTCGATCTCGCACGAAGGCAGCCATCTGATGGTCCAGTCGCAGCAAAACTCCATCTTCGAGGCGTTGTCGTCGACTCGCTTCTTCAATCGCGACCTGGATATGGAGCTCGATTTCTCGACCGCAGACAAGCCGACGATGTTCCAGAGCGGATACAAAATCCCGCTGCAGAAATTGCGTTGATCGGAGACGGATTCAACACCCGGCACTAAGAGCAACAGGGGCCGCCTGCGCATCCTGCAAGCGGCTCCTGTTGCCGGCATTGTCATCTGGTTTACAATCTTTCAATGTTGCGTACCCTGATGGCGTTACTTCTGGCGGCGACGGTGTTTGCTGAAACCGCGCTGCTCGGCGGCCGCAAGGTTCACTACTCCACGTATGGCAATGGCAAGCAGGCGGTCGTGCTGATCCACGGCTGGACGTGCGACGAAAGCGTATGGGCGGCTAATATAGGCGAGTTGGCGCAGCACTTTCGCGTGCTCACCGTCGATCTGCCGGGCCACGGGCAGAGCGAGGTCGCGCCCAGCAACAGCATGGAAACCTACGCCGACGCCGTGAGCGCCGCTATGCACCACGCCAAAATCAAGCGGGCCGTGCTGGTCGGCCACAGCATGGGCGGCGCGGTGATCCTGGCCTTCGCGCGCCGTTACCCGGAGCAGACCGACGCGCTGGTAGGCGTGGATGCGGTGTTCCTTGACGCCGCGACCGCCGAGAAGTTCAAAGGCTTTGCGTCGCGCTTTGAGGGGCCGGGCGGCCCGGCGGCGCGGGAGCAGATGATCCGCTCGCTGTTCTCGACGGCCACGACGAAAGAAGCACAGGAACACATTCTGAAAATCATGCTCGCCACGCCGGAAGCAGTAGCGGTGGGCGCAATGCAGGCGATGTGGGCGCCCGCGTTCTGGAGTGACGATCGCATCGATCTGCCGATGCTTGAAATCGCAGCCGGTAACAACACATTTGTAACCCTGGAGGCGCTGCAGCGCCGCTTCCCGAAAGCCGAGTTGCAGCGAGTTGAAGGCACGGGACACTTTCTGATGATGGAACGGCCCGCCGAGTTCGACCGCAGCCTGATGGACTGGGTGGCCGCGCGCCACTGACGCCGACGCCGCGAGCCAGCGGGGCCGCAGCCATAGGCCGGCGGTTTGAATCGCGGGCTGAATGCGAATAGAATGGGCGCGCGAGGGTTGCTGCAGGCGTTGGCGGGCCGTGTATGAAAAATGAACTGAGTATCCTCCTCATCGACGGTGAGGAACAATCCGTCGCGCCCGTTCGGGAAATCCTGGCGAAATCGGAATCGCCATTCATGCAGGTGCAGTGGGCCGGCACGCTGGCCCGCGCCGTCGAACTGCTCGATGAGACTGCGTTCGATGCGATCGTAGTGCAGTTGGAGCTGCCGGACAGCAAAGGGTTCGACACCTTCGCCCGATTGAAACAGCGCCAGGCCGAGGCGGCGCTGCTCGTCGTCACGGCAGCCGAGGACGACGAGCTTTCCCTCAAGACGCTGCGCGCCGGAGCGGAAGAGTCCCTGACGCAGGACGAACTGAGAGCGCCGGGCCTCGCGCGGCGTGTGCGCTATGCGGTGGAGCGCCATTGGTCGAGAATGCCGCATGAGGCCCGCGTACTGGCCTTCATCGGCGCGAAGGGCGGGGTCGGCACGACCACGGTCGCGCTGAACATGGCGGCGGCGATGCTGGCGATGGGCAAATCCGTCGTCGCCATCGAGATGCATCCCGATTGGGGCTCTTTCAGCACGCAGCTCATTCTGACGCCGGCGCGCACAATCAGGCGGCTGCTCGAGTCGGCGAAGGTCAGCGCGGCGGAGGTGCAGGAGGCATTGTTCAAGCTTCCATCCGGCATGCAGGTGCTGTTCGGACCGCAGACCGTGGAGGAATTCAGCGCTGAAATCAGTGCCGAGAAGGCGCTCATGATTCTCAAAGGGGCCGCCAGCCTGGCGGATGTGGTGATTCTGGATCTGCCGCCCGGGCCCAGCGCCGCGAATGCCGCGCTGGTCCACGCCGCCAACTACTCAGTATTGGTGCTGGAGCGCGAGAGAGCCGCGTTTGAATCGGCGGTGGCCCATCTGCCGATGGTGGAGTCCTGGAGCGCGGCGCAGAGGACGGTCGGCGCGCTGGTCGTCAATCGCACCTCGTTCGTCGAATCGGTGGGGTTGGACGAAATCACGAAGCGCCTGGGTTGCGGATTCCTGGGAACGGTGCCGCCGGCGGCCGAAGTCCTGGCAGTCCGCGGCACCGGCATACCGCTGGCGCTGGCCCGGCCGGAGCTGGCGTTTTCACACTCGGTGATGCAGATCGCCGAACGGTTGTCGGTCGATCCCGTGAAATACTTCGAAGTTTAGGGGCGCGTGAAGGACTGATCCAGGCGGCTAGCGGAGAACCGGCCGATTTGGAGAAAAACGGGCGGCGCTCCCGGCCGTCAGTATAATAGCCCTTTGCCGTGTGGAGCCGGCGGTTGACAATGACATGCTTTGATCACTCGTTCGCTCCGTGCCGCCGCCTGCGCCGCCAGCGGGCGCGCGCTGACCGGGCGATTGCCCTCGCCGCTCTCCTGAGCACTGCGGTTTTCCTACCCGCGCACGGCTTCGCTGCGGGTCCGGTAGAGTTCGGTCAGAGCGAGCTGCAAAAAGTGATCGAGGAGCGCGGCCTGAGTGTAAAGTCGTTCCATGTGGCCGTGGAATACTCCCTGGTACTGCCGGCCGACGGTTTTCAGATCCAGGGACTGATCATTCGCGGAGGCTCGCGCCGGGGCGTGATGTATGGGCTGCTGGAGGCCGCCGACCAGTTGCGCGAGCGCAAGACGCTGGCGGCCGTGAAGGCGACGCCGCGTTTCGCGATCCGCGCGGTGAGCCTGCGCGCCGGCGACGACGTGCTGGCGCGCCCGGAACGCGAATGGCGCGATTTGTTCGCGGCCCTGGCACGAGCCCGCTTCAGCCGCCTGCGGCTCGAGATGCGGGAGCTCACCGCCGAACGCTCGCTGCGCCTCGCCAAGATCGCGCCTCTGGCCGAGGAACACGCCATCGACCTGGCGCTGGGTCTGGAGGAGATTGACCCGCCGCTGCTGCTGAAGCTGCTGGGCGAGTCGATCGTCTTCAAGGCCGTGCAGGTCCCGCCGGGGGCTGCCGCCACGGCTGTTACGACGCTCTCCGAAGCGGGCCGGTACGTGACCCTCGACGTAGCCACGGATGCCATGACGGTGGAGTTGATAAAAACGGCCCAGGAGCTGCGCGTTCCGCTTCTCAGCCTGAGTAAGAGCGCTTCGGGCACAGCGCCCTACCTCTGCCTGACCCAACTGGCGGCTCCGGAATCGCTGCAAACGCTGACCGCGGGCGGGGCCGCCGGCTTCGAGGCGGGTCCGCTGAGCGTGAATTGGACTGGCTTGGAACACCAACTCGGCGGCTGGTCCAGCCTCGCGTTCAACGAAGAGCGCGGGCGCGCGGCGACGTCGAGTCAGCCTGCGTCGAAGAAGAAGACGAAGAAACGCCCGGCGCAGTGAGCACAGTACCTGCATGGAGCCCGGCCAGTCATACGGCGCATGCTGCCGGCAATGCTTGAGCGGACGCGCGGGCTCGGAGGCCCAGGAGCAATTACCGTGCAGCCCACACTGCCGCCCCGCGTCCCGGCCGGCAGACGCATCACATAGAATGACTGCATGTTGCGACGAGTTCTCATTCTACTCAGCCTGACCGCCGTGGCGTGCCTGGCCCAGGCGCCGGCGCCCGGCAAGGCCCCCTCGCCGGTCCAGGACGGAGACGCCCACGGCGACGCGCCGTACCTGATCGAGCCCGGCTGGACGGCGCTGTTCAATGGCCACGACCTCACCGGCTGGCACGGCCGCAACCCGAATCAGAAGAACGAGTGGTTCACCACCGCGGGCGTGTTCTATGACCGCCTGCTCAGTCCCAAGAGCCTCGCGGCGCGCGGCACGCCGGGCGACCGCATGCTCAACGGCCCGCGCGGAACGACCGTGGACCTGGTCACCGACCAGAAGTTCGGCGACATCGAGCTGTATCTCGAATTCATGCTCGCCAAGGGTTCGAATTCGGGCGTCTACATGCACAGCCTGTATGAGTGCCAGATCTTCGACAGCTACGGCTCCACGCAGCCGATGACCTCGTCGGACGGCGGCGGCATCTATCACCAATGGATCAACGAGCAGGGCGTGGGCGGCTCCGCGCCGCGCGTCAACGCCTCGCTGCCGCCCGGGCAATGGCAGAGTTATCAGATCTGGTTCCAGGCGCCCAGGTTCGACGCGAGCGGCAAGAAGATCGCGAACGCCAAGTATTTGCGCGTGCTGCACAACGGCATCCTGGTCCAGGAGAACGTCGATCTGGCCGGCCCCACCCGCGCGCACATGGATATCCCCGAGGCACCCGAGAACTCGCTGATGATTCAAGGCGATCACGGACCGGTGGCAGTCCGGAATATCTACTGGCGGCCATTGCGGCCGCTGGTGGAGCGCTGACGGAGGCGCAGCCGCCACGCCGCGGCCTCGCTCCGGCAAGCGCCGGGTAGACGAAGGCTGGTTTTCGAAGCCCCTGAAACTCGGCACGGGAACGGAGTTCCGGGAACGAGAGTTGGGCAATGTTTCCCAACTCCAGAAATTTAGATCTTTAAAATCAATCAATTACAAGCCGTGTTGGGAATCTTTTCCCAACTGCCCCGCATGCCGCGAGAGAGCCCGGCTGCCGCGGCGGCCGCGCTACAGCGTTCCATTTGCCGGCTAACGCTCGACGAGCGGACGAATCCCACGCGCCCGGCCCGACTCCTCATCCACGTCGATGATCACGGCGTGCAACTCGACCCAGCCTTTGGCAGCCTCGAAGCGCACTGGCAACTGGGTCAGGAAGCGGTGGATCACCGTCTGCCGTTCCACTCCGATGACGCTTTCGTACGGCCCCGTCATGCCGCAGTCGGTCTGGTAGGCCGTGCCTCCCGGCAGCACGCGCGTGTCGGCCGTCGGGATGTGAGTGTGCGTTCCGATGACCGCCGAGACGCGTCCGTCGAGGTACCACCCCATGGCGACCTTTTCACTGGTCGCTTCAGCGTGAAAATCCACGAAGCGGACCTTCACCTCGGAGGGGATCTGCTGCAGCAATTCGTCGGCCTTGCGGAACGGATCTTCGATCGTCGCCATGTGGACCCGGCCCTGCAGGTTGATCACGGCGCAGGCGACGCCGTTGCGCGCCTTGCCGACCCACAGCCCGCTGCCGGGCAACGATTCGGCGTAGTTGGCCGGGCGTAGCAGGCGCGGCTCGCGCGGCAGGAAGTCGTAAACCTCGCGCTTGTCCCACACGTGATTGCCGGTGGTCAGGACCTCCAGCCCCATGCCAAACAACTCCTGCGCGACGTTCGGCGTAACGCCAAAGCCGCCGGCTGAGTTCTCGGCGTTGGCGATTGCGAGTCCGATCTTCTCCTCGCCGATGATGCGTTGCAAATGCTCTTCGACCATCCGTCTGCCGGAGGAGGCAAAGATGTCGCCAATAAACAGGATGTTCATTCAGATTCCTCTAACAGGCTACCGAAGAACTCGCCTGCATGAACGCGGTCCCAGTGTGGGCGGAGTGGGGGGCGCTCGCCAGAGCGTCCTCAGTTGCCACAGGCATTGCCTTCCGTTCCGCCGGGAGAAGCGGCTCGCGGCGTGGCCCAAATCGCCAATGAACGGGGACCGCGGCGGCGGACAATCGGCTCCAGAATGTATGTCATTCAGCTCCGGTCTCCCTAAAGGAAGTCGCGCGAAAGCCGATTGTTGAAGTGAGCCCGCTCGGCGGACCCAGGAGAACCAAGATGCCATTTCTGGTTTGGGAGCCGTCATTCAGCGTGGGGGTTTGGGAAATCGACCGGCAGCACCGCTCGTTGATCGGTTTGATCAACCAGCTCCACGTGGCCGTTTCGGGCGTCGATCCGGACAAGAAGCTGCAGGCAATCTTTGTCGCCACGGTGGACTGTGTGCGAAATCACTTCGCCTTCGAGGAATCGTTCCTGGAGCGGCTGGGGTACGAGGAACTGGCCGGCCATAAAGAGATTCACCAAGAACTGCTGGACCAACTGGGCGACATGCGGCGTCAGTTCGACGCAGGTCCACTCGGCGTGAGTCCGGAGCTGGTGAAGCTCCTCAAAGACTGGATGACCACGCACATTCTGCAGTGCGATCACGGCTATGCCGAACTGGCCGCACAGAAAAGCCAGCGGCTGATGGCCACCGCGTTGGTGGACTGAGTGGAAAGCGCGCGGCTCGCCGGGCGGCCGCCGGCATGCCGCCAGGCAGGTTGAAGCGGCGCGACGGCGCCGGAACTCCGCAGGCCTGCGGACAGCGGAAGAAGGGGTCTGCGCTGGGATTAAGACGGGGTGCTGGAACGGACCAGCCGAGCCCTGATAAACTCGAAGTCATCGCCAGCGCGGACGTGGCGGAACTGGCAGACGCACCAGACTTAGGATCTGGCGGGGCGACCCATGGGAGTTCGAGTCTCCCCGTCCGCACCATGCTGACAAAAAAGGCTTAGCAGCCTTACTGCACCGGGCCCGGCGTGGCGTCCATTGGCTCTGACGTGACCCCGTTGTAACAACTCTCGAGTTCGTCCAATCGCCGAGCCGTATCGATGGGTGCCTGCAGCTTCACGGCCACGCCCAGGAGGTCCTGAGGAGGATGCGAAGCTCAGCGCTCTTGGCGCGTGCCGATTATGGCATCCTCGACTTCAGCTTGATCGTCTCGCCATCCACAACGAACCTGCCATATCCGTGATGGTGGATCGTTTTGGGATCTTTTTGCGCCGGATCGATCCAGGCCTTGAGCACTTCAAGGACAAACAGATTGTACTTGTTGACGAGACGGGTATCGGCCACTCTACATTCGAGATTGGCGAAACACTCTGCCACTAGAGGCGGCGCCACAAGCTTAGCTGGCGCCGGAGTCAGACCGAATCTCTCGAACTTCTCCACATCCCGGCCTGAGCAGTTGCCGACTGCCACGACTTTGGGCGCCAGAGCCAACGCTGGAATGGCGATCACGCACTCTTTCGTCGCCCGCAATGCGGCAAAGCTATGATCAGCGCTGCTGACAACACAGGCAACCAGCGGCGGTTCGAATGCGACCATCATGTGCCAGGACATCGTCATCACGTTGGCGTGGCCGTTGTGGGCGGTCGTCAGCAGGACTACCGGCCCCGGTTCGAGCAACTGGTAGACCTTCGACAGCGGTAGATCTTTCATCACGGTCGTAACTCCTCGCCCGGGTTTGCAATGAGAATCAGGCGTAATCCATTGTAGATGCGCTCATTGCCGTAGGGTGGATGATTCACGATGAGCAGGCATTCGTTGACGGTTTCCCCAGCCGAAGAACCGGATGATGGCCGGCATGCCCTTGGGGACACCGACTTGACAGGCGTTGAGACCCCCTGAAGGTGGTCAACGAATCGCCCTCAGGGACGATCCTTGGGCAGTTCCTGTTCAGCCGCGCTTCCTGACGGCGCTGATGGCTTTCAGGTAGACCGCGTTATTCGGAATAACGGGGCCGAAGCCGTTGATAAAGTCGGCATCGCCGCCGCGGAAACCGGTGGTGCCCTTGAGGCGCACGCTGGCAATGGTCTGGCCCAGTCGGGGGTTGGTCCATTCGTACGCAAAGAAGGTCACGGCCCGATCGCCGGCGCCACCCAACTCCACGGCATCCGCGCCGTAGCAATAGTCTTTGGCCGAAGTGCGTGCAGCCCAGTTCCACTCCTGAATATTCACGCCGTAACGGATGGGGACGGTGATGACGAAGCCATCGGCGTAGACGACCTCATACCAACCGAGCAGGTCGGCCGTATCCTCCGGGTCGTAGATCAGCCGGAAGGATTCCTTGTTGGTTGCCGGGCGCGCGGCGGCGTGGAGGAAGATCAGGCTGGTGGCGTCGATGCCGATGGGGATGTCGCCGGACTCTCGCGGCAGTCCGGTTTTGCCCGCGCCGTCCGTGCCCACGATGACGACCGACTGGTTCGCATTGGCGGAGAGATCGAAGGGTATAGTGCCGAGCGAGACAGTGCCAGTGTTCATCGCGGTCAGATCCACGCCCAGGGTTTTCTCCGTCAAGCCGGCGTTGAAGCTCTTCGCGATTGAGACGGGTTCGATGGTGCGCTCGGTCCGGCTGGGCGGCGGCTCTCCGCGGAAATGGATGCGGATGTCCGGCGCCATCTGCTGGACCAGGGCGGAGAGATCCCGCCCATCGATCGCTTCACCGCGCCACAAGCCTTGGGCGCAGCCCAGCAGGTCGGCCAGCACGTCCTTGCCGAAGCCGACTTCATTAGTCGCAAACCACGCCGAGGGCGCGCCACCGAGAATCGAATGGCGTTGGATGCGCGCGGCGAAGTTCTTCATGCCCGGCGAGAAATTGCCGTAGATTTCTTCAAACCCCATGGCTTCGAGTTGGGCCTCGAAGCCCTCGGCCTGTTTCGCGTTCCAGTCCGAGTCCGAGGCGGACCAGAACCAGTTGAAGATCAGGATGTCTTTCGGGATCAGCCGCGCGACCTGTTCGCGCGTCATCCCGCCGGAGACATTGTAGGCGAAGCCGTCCGGGGCCTTCTTCTTTTGCAGCCCCACGCCGCGCACGCCTTCGAGCAGCATGTCGCCCCAGACGGCCATGCGGACGCCTTTGCCTGCGAGGTAGTCGTGGATCTTGCGCACGTCTTCTCCGTAGCGTTCGCGAATGTCCTTATCGCGGCAGCGCGGACAGAGGCCGACGGGTTGGAACAGCTCATCGTGCCCGGCGTGGACCAGGCGCGGCTTCAACAGGTCGATGTACTCGTCGTAGACGTCGAACAGGAGTTTGTAGCTCTCAGGATTGGAGGGGCAATAGGTGTCGGGCCAGAGCTCGCCCGGGACTTCGGAGAGTTCGGGGTGCGTCGACAAGAGGTAGTAGCTGTGGGTGAATGAAGGCAGCTCCGGAACGAATTCAATATGGAACTCGCGGACATAGCGGGCCAGATCGGCGACCTCCTCTTTCTCGAGAAAGCCGCCATCGGCGGTGTCCTGGTGCGAGGAGTTGATTTCGAAGTCGTGGGGCGTGCCGGGCGGATAGTTGCGGCGCCAATAGTTGGTCTCGCGCGAGAAGCGGACCCAGCCGGCATTGAGTTCGGGATGCCGCTCGAGTCGCATGGAAGCGTTCATCTCCACGATCAGCGTGTTGTATTTATAGAGCACGAGGGTGTCGCGGACGAAGCGCTTGAAGAAGGGGATGTTCGAGCGCCCCGGCAGGTAGAGCTTGAAGGCGCGGAAGGGTTTTACGGGCCAGTCGCGGATTTCGTAGCCGGCTAAGTGCACGACGCCGGAGCGCTGCACAGCCAACTGGCGCAGCGACTGCAGGCCGTAAAACGCACCCCGGTCATCACTGCCCGCGACCACGACGATGTCGGGGCCGGTGCGCAGGATGTACCCTTCGGACCCAGGATTGCGGGCATCCACTTTCAACGCATGACCGGCGCAATATTCGGCCACCAAGGGGCTGGAGAACGCTCCCATGACGATCAGCTTGCGGGCGGGCGCGAGATGCGCCAGGCGCTCGATTTTCAGGTGCAGATCGAAACGGTCGCCCAGTTCTTCGGCCAGCATCCGCGCCAGAAACAGGTCCTCGTGGGAGGGCGAGGCCGGGATGGCGATGACGCTGGTCTGGTCCAAAACGAAATCGCCGGCCGCGGGCGACGATTCGCGCGGCGCCGGAAAGATCGGCCCCGCCGCGGCGGCCGATGCCGGGGCGGATAAGCCAGCCATGGCGATGACGATGCCGAGCCAGAGCACTGTCGAACGTTGCTTCACACCCACTCCTTTTTACAATCGCGATTTGCATGGCCCCACTCACGCCAGAGCCAGCATGCGCGTCTCATATCTTCGGTCGCGTTGTGGGAGCGTGTCAACGGAGCGTTGGATGTAGAATCGACGTTAGCCAGGTTGGCAAAGCTCAGATTCTGGTTGAGTATAGAAACGAAATGCAGGACAGATTGTCGTTGGTGTTGTTCCCGCCCAGTAAGACCGAGTGCATTGAGTTTCAGTAGTCGGCTGGTGTAGCGGGCGTACAGTGGCCGGAATCCGCGCAGCAACAATGAAAGCCAGGATATGACGCGGGAGGTCAGTCAGATGATCCGATTCTTTCTCTTGCCCATGTTGGTGACGGGTGTTTGGGCAGCCGATTCGCTGACCTCGGGCGACACTTACGCCCGCTTTGACCCGGCGACCGCGACGTGGACTTGCGGCACGAAACTGATTGAGCAACGGCTGGAACTGGCGAATGGCCAGTTTCGTCTCGCGGCGCTGCGCAACCGCGCTACGGGCACCGAGTTCACGGCCCGCGCCGATTCCGATGAGTTCCGGTTCGTGTTCGCTGGAACGGAACGCACGGGGCTCAGCGGCGACTACAAGCTGAAGGATTATCAGATCGCGAGAATGGCCGTTCCCAAGGCTTCTCCAGACATCGAGCCCGGGGTCACGCTGGTGGTGACGCTGGAACATCCACAGTTTCTGATCCGCCTGCACTACGACATTTATGCATCCACCCCGCGCACGCCGATGGGCATGATCCGGAAGTGGTACGAGGTGACCAACCGCACGGCTCAAACGCAGCCGCTGACGGAGATCAGCATGAACCAACTGCGCTTCCGGGAGGAGTTTGTCCGGCGGCTGTCGCTGCACTGGTGGCAGGGCGGAGGGGCGCAGCGCGGCACCAACGAGATGCACACCGAGCCGCTGGCGGGGCAGCGCAACCGCACGTTCGATTCGATGAGCGGGGCGGCTGGGTACCGCACGGACAGCGTCTACAACGGCAGCGCGACGTATCATCCGTATTTCGTGTTGGACGACCCGGCGGGGGGAGAGGGTATTTTCCTGGGGTTCAATTACCTGGGCCCGTGGGTGGCCAAGGCGTGGGATGCCGGCGATTTTCACGGGCGGGGCCGATTCCTGGTCAGCTCGCAGTTGCAACTGCACACCGAACCGCTGGCGCCGGGCGCGAGCTTCGAGGCGCCCAACAGCTTCATCGGAGTGTACAAAGGCGATCTGGACACGGCCGGAGAACAGCTTCAGGACTGGCAGGCCACTTACAAGTGGGACTTGACGCGCGAGCAGTATCTTTGGGCGACGACCATTTACAACGGCTACTGGGACGACCCGCGGCACAAGCAGCGCATCGACCTGCACACGAAAGAGATGTGGCGCATTGCCGACCTGTGCCTGCGCACCGGCGCAAACATCGCGCACGAGGACGATTTCTGGTTTGACGAGCGCGGACGCGGCGTGTGGGAGGGAATCGACTGGGCGGAGCTGGTGCGGTATCTGAAGGAGTCGGGGATCGCCTTCCGGCTGTGGATGCCACCGCAGCACTTCGCGCCGGGCACGCCGCCGGACACGCATTCCGAGTGGGCGCTGATACCCAAAGTGCCGGAAGGCGTCTCGGCCTGGTACGGGCTGGGATTCTGCGTGGCTGCGAAAGGCGCGCACGATTACATGCGCGAGTTCATGAACGCGCGCGAGAAGCGCTACGGGGATTACTACTACCGGCTGGATGGATGGGTGCAGGCGCCGTGCTACGCGACCAATCACGACCACCCGCCGGGGCAGCCGCACGTGCAGCAGTACCGGCACTACCTGCAGATGCTGCGAGAGGTGAAAGAGGCCAATCCGGGGATGGGGTTACAGGGGTGCAACTCGGGCGGCGAATGGTGCGACTGGGACAAGCTGGAGCTCGTCGAGAATAATCAATTCTCCGACGGCGGCGGCCCCGACGATCTCTATTACTTGACCTATTTCTGGCCGGTCGCCAAGGAGTTAGAGTGGGGTGCCGGTTCCAACCGGCTGGATGGAGACGATCTCGAGCAAATGCGGCAGGACGTCGTGTTCCATCGCTACCTGCGGCAGGAGCGCGTGCTCGACCGCTACATGCGCGTGTATCATCCCCAAGCCGAGGGCGCGCCTGATTCCCATACCTATCTGCAACTCGCGAATGCGGAAAACACCAAGGCGGCGATCATTCAGGACACGCTGCCGGGAGGTGAGGTGCTGGTGTACCCGAAGCGGCTTGTGCCAGAAGCGTCTTATAGCGTGGCCTTCCGCTTCGACCCGGACCAGCGCAAGGCATCGGGTGCCGAACTGATGCAGAAGGGCATTCGATTCCTGCCGGAGAACAAGCACGAGGTGATTCTGCTGAATCTGGACAGCGCACCCGGACGTGGCACCGATCACACTCCGCCCACCGTTCCCGGCAAGGCATGGCTGAAACGTGAAACCTGGGGCGGGCGCGCGGGCGTGGCACTGCGATGGACCCCCAGCCGCGACAACGTGATCGTAGCCGGGTACGAGGTGATTCGGGATGGCAGACTCCTGGACCACGTCGGCATCGGCACGTTTTACTTCGACGCCAGCCCCGGCGCAGGGCTTGACCGGCGGTATGAGGTTGTAGCCATAGACGGCGACGGAAACCGGTCGGGCAGCGCCGTGGCAGTCCAGTAGCTGTTGTCCTGTAGCTCGCATGATGAGCAACAGCTCGGGGTGCATTTTCCTACTCACGGTGAGCGCGATATCGGTGCAGATTTCGCTGGCCTAGTTCTGCACACAGCGGCCGATGCAAACACGAACGGCGTGGCCGCAGAAAAGCCGCCACCCTCGCAGTTGGCGGCGTGGTCTTCGAGCGTAACGGTCCACGAACGCAGCAGATTCAGGCAGGTAACGTCCTGAAGGCACGTCCCGCGGGAATCGAGGGTGAATGCTCGCCTGCTCCCGATCGACTGGCACGTCAGATGGGGTTTCCGTCAGTGCCAGATCACACTGAACGCTGTCATCGGCCCAGCGACCTAGCTTCGGCGGGCTCGACACTAGGGCAGAATCACCAGCACTCCCCCGACCGCCGGTTCGCTCCCGCAGATATTGGCGGGGGCCAGCCCCTCTGCGGGTCGCCGCCGGTTCCACTCGGCACTCCGAGCTCCTACTCAACTGAACGAGAACTGAGCCCAGAGCGCCGCAACGTGACCGGCCTATCGCCACTGAGGGCTGGTCTACTCTGCCTGAGCCGTCGCCACACGTACCCTTAACCGGCCGTTCCGGCTGCGGAGGAAAGCCCATTTGCAGCAGGATTGGGGAGCCCGGGGACTACGGCAAAACCCGCACTCCCAGGTGCAGCTTCTGCACCTTTCCCGGGCACTTTTCCGCCCTGTCACGCCGTCAGAACAGCCCAGGCGCATTTGGTCCGTGTCGTGCTCTAAAAGGCAGAGCGGTTTTGACATCATGCGCCATTTGCACGTCGAACAAACTGATTTTCTGGCAGCTTTGGCCCCCACTGCGCTCCCCGTGATGCGCCTTCAGGTTTGAGGGATGGGCCATCGCTCTACTGCGCGCCAGGAACTATATGCCCGATAGCCCAACGCCACCGGCCGAACCGCCTCCCGAAACTCATACGCCGACAGCAACTCCATCCGCACCCGCACCCGTCACCTCGGCCCCGGCGGAGAGTGTTCCACCTGCGAGGGCCAAGCCTCCCCGCCGACGCTGGCTGTGGCTGTCGTTAGCCATTCTGCTCATTCTTGCCCTAGGCGCTTGTTTCCTGTGGTGGAGAGTTGCCGCCGCGAAATCCGCCGCCGCAGCGAAGGCCGCCGCGAAAGGTCCGCCTCCCATACCAGTCGTAGCGACCACGTCCCACAAGGGGGACATCGCCGTGTATTATTCGGGGCTGGGCGCCGTTACGCCCCTCGCCACGGTCACGGTCAGAACCCGGGTCGACGGTCAATTAATGAGCGTTCGCTATCGCGAAGGCGACACGATTCACGAGGGCGATCTGTTAGCGGAAATTGACGACGGGCCCTATCAGGCGGCCTTGACCCAGGCCGAAGGGCAACTCATCAGGGACCAGGCCGCACTGGAGAACGCTCGGATCGACCTGGTGCGCTATCAACAGTTGGTTCCGCAGAAAGCCATCCCGGAGCAACAACTTGCCACCCAGCAAGCTACGGTGCACCAGGACGAGGGAGTAGTGAAACTCGATCAGGGTCAAATCCAAGGCGCCAAAGTCAATCTGGCCTACTGCAGAATCTCTGCTCCTGTCACTGGACGCGTTGGGTTGCGGCTGGTTGACCCCGGCAATATCGTTCAAGCTTCCGACACCAACGGATTAGTGGTCATCACACAGATGGATCCAATCAGCGCGATCTTCACGATCTCCGAGGATCAACTTCAAGTCGTGCTTAAGAAGATGGCCGCCGGGCAGACGCTTGAAGTGGATGCCTTCGACCGCGACGCCAAGACCAAGCTCGCACAAGGGTCTTTGACCACGCTGGATAATCAGATCGATCCGACCACCGGCACGCTTAAGCTGAGAGCGACATTCCAAAACGCGAAGGGTACACTGTTTCCAAATCAGTTCGTAAACGCGCGCATGCTGGTCCAGGAAAAGCGCGGAGTCACCCTGGTGTCAACAGCCGCTGTACAACGCAACTCTCAAGCGACCTATGTATACGTCGTGAAAACGGATTCAACAGTAACCGTACGTCCAATCATCATCGGTACTACGGAAGGTGATGACTCTGAAGTCACTTCGGGGCTGGTGCCGGGAGAGGTCATCGTTATGACCGGCGTCGACAAACTGCAGGAAGGGACCAAGGTCAAGGCTCAGATCCCCGCCGCGAAGGTTCCGGCCAAACCGCCTGCAAGCCCCGCGGTCGGCCCCACGGTCAGTCCCGCGGCGACCCCCTCAGCCAAGAAGACTGGCCAGGCCTGAGAGGGATCTCAGATGAAGCCGCCTCCGAACTTCCCGATCACGACGCTCCTTACCTTGCTGTTGGCTTCGGCCGGATGCATCGTCGGGCCGCACTACAAACGGCCTTCAGCCGCCGCACCGCCAGCGTTCAAAGAACAGCCGCCCGTGAATTTCAAGGAAGCGGAAGCGGCCGGATGGAAGCAATCGCAGCCCGGCGACGCCTATTCGAAAGGCCGCTGGTGGGAACTATACAACGATTCGGCCCTGAACGCGCTCGAGGAGCAGGTAAGCGTTTCAAACCAGAATGTACTGCAAGCCGAGGCACAGTACAGGCAGGCCAAAGCAGCGGTTAGCGTGGCCCGCGCCGCATTGTTCCCGATAGTGACCACTGCGCCGGCGATCACTGAGGCGGGCGGAGCCGCCGCCGGAAACAATTCGGGCGCATCGGGCAGCCGCACGAGTTTTAATCTGCCGTTCAATGTTTCCTGGGAGCCGGACCTATGGGGAAACATTCGGCGTGGTGTGACGGCCAGCACGGAAAATGCTCAGTCTCTGGCAGCCTACGTGGCGAATGCAAGGTTGCTTTATCAGGCCGAACTCGCGCAAGACTACTTCGGCCTTCACGGCAACGACGGAGAAGCCGAGTTACTCACAAGCACCGAGACATCATATAAAGAGTACCTGAAGCTGACACAGGACCGCTTCTCCGCCGGAGTAGCTTCGGACCTCGATGTTGCCCAGGCAGAGTCCCAACTTTACCAGGTGCAGTCGCAATTGATAGACCTTGGGGTCCAGCGCGCGGCGTTTGAACACGCCATCGCTATCCTGATCGGCAAACCACCCGCGGAACTCACCATTCCGCCCGTCCCACTGACCACTTCTCCGCCGCCCCTGCCGCTCGGCCTGCCGTCGGAACTGTTGGAACGCAGGCCGGACATAGCCGGCGCGGAGCGGCAGGTGGCCGCGGCGAATGAACAGATTGGAATCTCCATAGCAGCCTTCTATCCAACCCTGAGTTTGACCGGGAGCGCCGGGTTGGAAAGTTCCAGCTTGGCAAAATGGTTTACTTGGCCCAGTCGCTTTTGGTCAGTTGGACCGCAACTGGCGGAAACTCTCTTCGATGCAGGCCGCCGCCGCGGTGTCGTCGCGGAGCAGCAGGCCGCCTATGATGCCACCGTGGCCGCGTATCGGGAGACCGTGCTGACGGCGATGCAGCAGGTGGAAGACAACCTGGCCGCTTTACGCATTCTGGCGCAGGAGGCGGACAAGGTGGAGCAAACAGTTCAAGCCGCCAACCGTGCTCTCGAAGTTTCATCCGCGCAGTACCGGGCCGGAACGGCCGGTTATCTTACAGTCATCACCTCACAGGCAACCCTACTCAGTGCCGAAGTGACAGCGGTAACTCTGTTGACCCGCCGCCTGGCAGCCAGCGTCCTGCTGATCGAAGGACTGGGCGGAGGATGGAATGCATCCCAATTGCCCACCACACAAAACATCCCAACCCCGCAACCATCGCCGGATTTCTCCGGTGAGCGCAGCCAGGCCCGACAAGGGAGTTAGATGAATCCTTCACGGATCTTCATTCTCCGGCCGGTGGCCACCACAATGCTGATGGTGGGCATCCTGTTGGCGGGTGCTGTAGGATACACACAGCTGCCGGTTTCGGCGTTGCCGGAAGTCGATTATCCGATCATTCAAGTAACTACCTTCTATCCCGGCGCCAGCCCGGATGTGATGGCGTCTGCGGTGACCGCGCCTCTCGAACGCCAGTTCGGGCAGGTGCCCGGACTCCAGCAGATGACCTCCACCAGTTCCGACGGCAGCTCCGTGATCACTCTTCAATTCAACCTCAGTCTGAGTATCGATGTTGCCGAACAGGAGGTGCAGCAATCGATCAATGCCTCGGGTACATACCTGCCGGCGGATCTGCCAGCTCCTCCGATCTACAGCAAGACCAATCCAGCCGACACTCCGATCCTGACTCTCGCCCTGACCTCGACAGAACTCCCGCTGTCGAAGGTTGAGGATCTCGCTGACACGAGGCTGGCGCCTAAGATGTCGCAGTTACCGGGCGTTGGTCTGGTAAGCATAAGCGGCGGACAGAAACCTGCTGTCCGGATTCAGGCCAATCCCACGGCGATGGCCTCCTACGGTATCAATCTTGAGGATCTGCGCACCGCCATCGTCGCCGCCAATGTGAATCAGGCCAAAGGCAACTTCGACGGCGCGCATCAGGCTTACCAGATTGGAGCGAACGACCAGTTGCTCTCCAGCAGCGACTACGCTCCGCTGATCATCGCCTACAAGAACGGCGCCCCTATCAAATTGACCGATGTTGCCGCTATCCTGGATGACACCGAGAATGTCCGGCAGGCAGCCTGGATGAACGAGACACCTGCGGTCATCCTGAACATTCAACGGCAACCCGGCGCGAATATCATCTCAGTCGTCGATCGAATTAAACAACTGTTGCCTCAGCTGACATCCTCCCTGCCCTCATCCATCCACGTCACCATCCTGACAGATAGAACCACCACCATTCGGGCCTCCGTGAGCGACGTGCAGTTCGAGTTGATGCTTACGGTGGCCCTGGTCGTGATGGTCATGTTTCTATTCCTGCGCAACATTGCCGCAACTATTATTCCCAGCATTGCCGTCCCGTTGTCGCTCGTCGCCACATTTGGAGTGATGTATCTGCTCGGCTATAGCTTGAACAACCTGACCTTGATGGCTTTGACTATTTCCACCGGCTTCGTGGTAGACGATGCGATTGTCATGATCGAAAACATTACCCGCTACATCGAAGCGGGCGATGCTCCACTGGAAGCCGCACTCAAAGGCTCCGCGCAAATTGGCTTTACAATCGTCTCTTTAACCGTCTCTCTGATTGCCGTTCTCATCCCTTTGCTGTTCATGAGCGATATCGTAGGGCGTCTGTTTCGTGAATTTGCCGTTACGCTCAGCGTGACCATCCTGGCGTCGGCCGTCGTTTCGCTTACTCTTACTCCGATGATGTGCTCCAAACTCCTGAAGCACAAACCTGAGGCGAGCCAAGGACGCTTCTATCGCGCTTCGGAACGTGCCTTTAATTCGGTCATCGCCTTCTACGGCCGGACGTTACAATGGGTGCTTGGCTACCAGGTTGCGACGCTGGTAGTCGCGGCCGCGACTCTCGGATTAACCATCCTCCTGTTCTTCGTCATTCCCAAGGGCTTCTTTCCCATTCAAGATACGGGCGTCATCCAGGGGGTCTCCGAAGCCGCCCAGTCTGTGTCCTTTCCGGAAATGTCCCGCCAGCAGCAGCAGTTGACCAATGCCATTTTGCAAGATCCGGCTGTCGATAATCTGTCCTCCTTCATTGGAATCGACGGAACCAATACGACCTTGAATAGCGGACGCATCCTAATCAACTTGAAACCGCTTGCTATGCGCAACATAAGCGCGAGTGACGTTATTCGCCGCCTGCAGCCGGCACTCGCGAAGGTGCCGGGCATCACGCTGTATATGCAGCCGGTGCAGGATCTCTCGGTCGAAGACCGCGTGAGCCGTACGCAATTCCAGTACACGCTGGAAGATCCAAATGTTGACGAATTGAATACTTTCGCGCCGCAGATGCTCGCCAAGCTGCAGAACCTGCCGCAGTTGAGTGACGTGGCAAGCGACCAGCAAACGCTTGGTCTTCGGGCCAAACTCGTGTTCGATCGCAACACCGCCTCCCGCTTGGGTATCACGACATCGGCGATTGACCAAACGCTATATGACGCCTACGGACAGCGGGAAGTGTCGACCATGTTTACGCAGTTGAATCAATATCACGTCGTGCTGGAGGTGAAGCCCGGGTTCGGCAAGAGTCCTTCCGACCTCGGTGATTTGTTCATCCGGTCAGGCACGGTTGCTTCCAGCGCTTCGTCGATTCACTCATCCTTTGCCTATCCGAATGGCGGCCAGATTCCGTTCAGTACTTTCTCTCACGTGGAGACCACAACCGTTCCCATCACGGTGAACCACCAAGGTCAGTTTCCTGTAGTCACGCTTTCTTTTAATCTGTCTCCGAACACATCGTTAGGTGATGCCGTCACGGCCGTGGACAAAGTGAAAGACCAAATGGCCATGCCCCCGAGTGTACAGGCAGCCTATCAGGGCACCGCTGAGGCCTTCCAGGCATCGTTAGCCAATGAGCCTGTGCTGATTGCCGCGGCGCTGATTACGGTTTATCTCGTCTTGGGCGTCCTTTATGAAAGCTATATTCATCCTTTGACGATCCTGTCCGCTCTACCTTCCGCGGGCGTGGGCGCCTTGATCGCTCTGATCATTTGCCGGAATGATTTCAGTGTCATTGCTCTAATCGGCATCGTCTTGCTCATTGGGATCGTGAAAAAGAACGCCATCATGATGATTGACTTCGCTCTCGCAGCGGAGCGCAAGGAGGGCATGAAACCGAAAGACGCAATCTATCAGGCATGCCTTCTGCGCTTCCGTCCGATCATGATGACAACCATGGCGGCGCTGCTGGGCGCGGTACCGTTGGCTCTCGGCTCCGGCAGCGGCTC
>Ga0302320_10002476_pt1 | contig 43415 bp, 39 predicted proteins | sample Bog_T0_3_FD_202130 | JGI IMG/M metagenome (GOLD analysis project Ga0302320, IMG submission 202130) | Peat permafrost microbial communities from Stordalen Mire near Abisko, Sweden - Bog_T0_3 | ecosystem: Environmental > Terrestrial > Soil > Wetlands > Peat | place: Sweden: Abisko, Stordalen Mire...
CATTTTGCCGTTCCTCCGGTCGAGCACATAGAAAAATCCGTTGCGATTGGCATGCAGGAGAAGCTTGCGCGGCTGCCCATTCCATACCGTGTCCACCAACACTGGCGGCTGTTCCGCATCCCAATCCCAGACATTATGGGGCGTGTATTGGAAGTACCATTTCATCTTGCCTGTCTTGGCGTCGAGCGCCACAATCGAACTGGTATACAGGTTGTCGCCGCCGCGCTCATCGCCATTCAGATCGGGCCCCGGGTTGCCCGTCGGCCAGTAGATCGTATCGAGCTGCGGATCATAGGTGCCAGTCAACCAAGTGGCCCCGCTGGGATGGTCGATCCCCGGTCCCTGCCACGTCTCCGCGCCGGGTTCGCCGCGCTTCGGCACCGTCCAGAAGCGCCACGCCTCCTTCCCCGTCGCCTGATCGTAAGCTGCCACAAACCCACGTGCGCCTTCATCCCCGCCGGCGACACCAGTGATCACCAGATTGCCCACCACCAGGGGCGCCGCGGTGGCGTTGTAGTTCACGTGCCAATCGGCCATCTCCGTTTCCCACAGCAGCTTTCCGCGCGACCGGTCGAGCGCGATGATGTGCGCGTTATCGGTGACCATGAACAGCCGGTCGCCCGCCAGCGCCGCGCCGCGATTGATGCCGCCCGCCGCATTGCCAACCAGCGCCGGCGTCCGCTTGCGCTGGTAGTGCCATATGGGCCGTCCCGACCCCGCGTCGAGCGCGTAGCATTCGTTAGCGCTGGTCATGTACATCACGCCATCCGACACGATCGGCGTCCCTTGCAGGGGCGCGGTATTGGCCAGGGGGAAGATCCATTTGGGAGCCAGACGCGCGACGTTGCTCTTATTAATTTGATCGAGAGCGCTGTAGCGATTGCCGCCCACCACTCCGTTGTATGTGGGCCAATCGCTTTGGCTGGTGACTGCGCGATAACCGGCTCCATCCTTGCGAAGCAGATGAATCTTCTGATCGCTGTCGGCCAATAACTGCATCTCCTGCGCACCCCGATTCAGCACCAACCCAGACAAAGTCTGCCCGCTACTCAGCGTCACGGTGGTGCGCTGCAAAGCCGCACCGTCGGCCGAAGTCTTGATCGATTGCAGGAACGCAACCAGAAGCTGCGTGTCGGTCGCGGGAAGATCCGTGCCAGGCATGCCGGACTTAGGCAACCCCTCATGGATCAGATTCGCCAGTTCGGCATCGTTGTAATTGCCGATGCGCGTCAGGATTGCCGGGCCATGTTCGCCACCGGTCCCATCGCGGCCATGGCAAACCGCGCAGTGCCCCTCAAACTGGACGCGTCCAGGGTTAGGAGTCTGTGCAAAAAGGATCCCGCAGGAAATAAAGAAAATCGGAAGACAGAGACGTGGCATACGGTGTAGCCAGTCTCTCACAGGTGGGGCAGATGAACAGGCGGAAGCGCTTGTTCTACATGTTTACTCGGTCAGGCTCTTGCCGGCAATGCGCTCAAGAATCGATGCCGGCGCCCTTTCCCGATCCTTGAGGCTTGATCGCGAAACAATCACCGTCTGCTCCAAAGCCAAACGGCCGCCCAGAACCGCATGCGGAACCACGTCCGTGAACACTAACCACGTCGCACCCGGAGGCAAATCGAATCGGTAACGCGCGCAATCCCGCTGATATGACTCATTGCCTTTCAACCAGTCATGGAAGTGCAGCATGAACGAGTCGTAAGCCGACCGATCGACCACCGGCACACCCGCCTTGCTCAGAACGCGTGTAGCCGCCCGCCTTACGCGATCCAACCCGGAGGTCGACGCGAATCGGTCCAGTCCCGCCGTCCGAGCCTCCCGCTCCGCCAGCAAAGCGAACGGATCCCCGGTAACCCACTCCCGCGGCTGCGCCGGATTCACGTTAGTGAAGCACCGCAAAATCATATCCCCGAACACCGGCCGCGTAGGGAACGCATCCACATGCAGCAGATCGTTGCGCTTATTCAGAGGCATTTCCCGGCCCCGTTCCTCAATCGACCGGAAGCTCGCATAATCCACTTTCCAGGCTCGCGCGTAATCGGGCAGAATCCGCGCCATGAACGCCAAAGCCAGTCGCGAATATTCGCGCATCGCCACGCGAATCACCTCGGCTTCCCGGCTATTCTCGAGCCCCGAAACCTTATCGAGGTTCGTCTTATAAGCTATGTTCTTGTGGAAACTGCGCGCATCCTGGGTCGCCCCCATCAGCGCCGTGCGCACCGCGGCCGGGATCTCGAAGCCGCCGTCGGCGAAGAAAAGGATATCGCCGCGCTCCAATACCGATCGATAATCCGAAGCAGGTGCCGCTGGTACCAGGTCCAAGCGCTCAGTGTATCGCGCGCGATTTGAAACATGCTGGTCTATAGTGGAACATTGTCTTAGATGCTCGAGGCCTACGCACTCACGGACCCAGGTAAGGTACGCACCAACAATCAGGACTTCTTCCGGATCGTCCCGGAACTGGGCCTCTATCTGCTCGCCGACGGCATGGGAGGCGCCCGCGGCGGGGAGCGCGCGTCCCGCATCGCGGTCGATTGCGTGGCGGACAATCTGGCGAAATCTTCCTATCGCGACGCCGCCGCACTGCTTGGCGCGGTCGAGGAAGCCAATCTGCGGGTTCTATCCGAAGCCACCCGCGATCCGCGCCTCGAAGGCATGGGCACCACCCTCGTCGCCGCCCTTGAGACCAGCCCCAACGACGTTGCCATTGCCAGCGTGGGCGATAGCCGCGCCTACATCCTGAGCGGCGGAAAGCTGCGCGCCATCACTGAGGACCAGACCTGGATCCAGGAAGTCGGCCGCCCCCTCGGGCTGGATGAAGACGCTCTGCGCAACCACCCTATGCGCCATGTGCTGACCATGGCCGTGGGCGTCGGAGCGGCCGTGCGCATCCGCTACTATGCCCTCGAACTGGCCCCGGCGGACGTCATGATGCTTTCAAGCGATGGGTTGCACGGAGTGGTTGCCGCGGATGAGATTGAGAGCATTCTGGGTGACTCGAAAACGTCCCTTGAAGAAAAGTGCGAAGCGCTTCTTAAGGCGGCCAATACCGCGGGAAGCCCGGACAATGTAACGGTAATGCTGATCCGTCCGGTGAGCCCGTAGAGCTGCGGGCACCCTCGAAAAATACCGTCAGGAAGCGTTTGGGGTTGGTCTTCGATCAGCACTTTGTAGCCGAGTCGGCGCAGATCTCCGACAAGTTTGCGGGCTCGCTTGCGGATGGCGTGCGGATTGTGGCCTCGCGCTCCTTGTTCGATGAGACAGCGCTCTCGTGCAGCAGCTTCCAGATGAGGCGGCACATGCGATGGGCGATCGCCCAGATGACCTTCTTAACGCCAGACGGGGAACCAGCCTTCGAAATACTTCCTGAAAGTGGCTGTCTTTGGTCTTGACCGCGGCGGAGGCCACTTCGGTCAGGATCCGCCTCATCGGTCGGTTGCCCTTGGGGGAACGATACCCGCTACATTGTGATTCACATCTTCCGCTTTCCGCAGCACGCCGCGCAGAACGCAGACCGACACAGACACCCTCCCGTGCTGCCCGTTCCCGCAAGGGATAGGGCGCGCACTGATCCATTCATTTCCTGCATTCCCAATCAAGCACCGTTACGGCCTCAACTTCTCCAGTGCCCGGACGACCTGTCCGCAGCGGCTGCACTTTGTCGGATGCCTTCAGGACGCAGAGCACCGAAATGCTCTCATTTTTCATCGCCTTCCGCGACCCGTTGAAAATACCAGGAGGCCGATTGCCAATCGGCCTCAGGTTACCAACCTGCCCCACAAAGGCGCCCAGTGCTCAACTCTTGTCGGCTTCGGCTTGATCCGCGAGCTCAACGAGGAACTTTCCTAAGGCGCGGGTGGTTTCGGCATCCAGATCGAGCAGCAGAGTAAACTGCCCGTTCAGGTTTCCCGTCTCGTGTACGAGGAAACCAAGCTAGGCTGGGGCGCCGTCCGCTGCCGGGACCCACGACCGGGAATGAGCCCCGCTCACGGAATCGAATACCAGCGCGCGGGGGCCGTAATCCGGAATGGCATCCCGCAGTTCCTTCGGGAACGAGATTGTGTTTGGCCAGCGCGACTGGCTCCGAATCATTTGCCGCATGAATCGGCGACTGCCTGCACCGACGTAATATTCAGCCGGTCGTCGCCAGTCTTCATAATCAGCAGACCCTTGGCATCGACCTTGTGTCCCAGTGGCGGATTGGACGGCAGTGACGTTGCGTCGAGCACTCGGAAAGTCCGCGTTCCCAACTGCTTCGATTGCAACGCCTTCACCTTTCCGACAGGCGTCGGCTCGGGGTCTCTGGTCCGCACCGGCTCCGTGGCGTTGGTCAGCATCCACGCGCCATCCGAGCCCTTCACCAGGCAGGCGACTACCTCGACCAGCGAAAAATCGGGCACCGGCTCCGGCCCCTCCTTCGATTCGACCCGAATGCCGCCGATATCGTTCATCGTCAATTCCTGCGTACCGGCGGGAAAATCGTTCATCTTGAGGACGTAGCTGACGATATCGAGGTATTGGGCGTCGGTGAGGCTGGAGGGGGCGCCCCTGGGCATGGTCTGCTTGACCAGGCTGAAGAAATGATCGACGGTATCCTCCCGCCAGTCGTTCATAAAGCGGTTGCCGATGAGGACGCTGTTGTATCCGGTCAGGTCCTCCCGGTGGCAGCGTGCGCATTCGGCGGCATACGTCGCCGCACCGCGCTTGGCCTGATCCTCCGTATAGGCACCCTGCCAGACAGTTTTCGGCGCCTGGGCGGATAAGACGGGGATCACGGCGAGGCAAATCAGCGCGTGGGACAGAAGAAACTTAGCAGTCATTAATACTATTCTTATCATTGCCTCGCTAAACTTTCCAGAGTGATCAAAGCGGCGCCCGCATCCCGGAACATTCGTGTGTCGATGGCCGTGCTGGCCGCTGCCGGTAAGGAGGTCGAAGAAGTCCTCCGGGATTTGCATACCGGGGCGGCCGGGCTGACGCAATTCGAAGCCGAGGCGCGTGCCGTGAAGGCGGGTCCGAATGAGGTCGCGCACGAACGTCCGCAGGGCTGGCCCATCCGCCTCTGGAAAATCCTGCGCAATCCCCTGGTCGTACTGCTTACGGCCTTGTCCGCAATCTCCTACGGCACGGGCGACGCGCGCGCGGGAACCGTGATGGCCATTATGGTGGTGATCGGAGTCTCGCTGCGCTTCCTGCAGGAGGCGCGTGCGGACGCGGCGGCGGCAAAGCTCAAGGCCATGATCCATGTGACCGCCACGGTGTTGCGCGATGGCGGAGCGAAGGAACTGCCCCTGCGCGATCTGGTGCCCGGGGACATCGTTAAGCTGTCGGCCGGCGACATGATCCCTGGGGACGTGCGCCTGCTCACTTCGAAAGACCTCTTCGTAACCCAAGGGAGCCTGACCGGCGAATCGCTTCCCGTCGAGAAGCTTCACGATCCCGAAACCCGGGGCGTCAGTTCACCCACCGAGTTGAAGAATATCTGCTTCATGGGGACCAGCGTCGAGAGCGGCACGGCCACGGCTGCAGTGGTCACCACCGGCGACAACACGTATCTCGGCAGCATGGCGGACATGATCGCCGAGGCCCGCGTGCCGACCAGTTTCGATCGGGGTCTGAATGACTTCACCTGGCTGATGATCCGGCTGATGGCAGTGATGGTGCCCCTGGTCTTCATCATCAACGGGCTGACCAAGCACGATTGGAAGAGCGCATTTTTCTTCGCCATGGCGGTCGCGGTGGGCCTGACGCCCGAAATGCTGCCCATGATCGTCTCCGTCTGCCTGGCCAAAGGCGCGCTTGCCATGAGCCGCAAAAAGGTGATCGTGAAGCGTCTGAACGCCATCCAGAATTTTGGCGGCATGGATATCCTGTGCACCGACAAGACGGGTACGCTTACCGAGGACCGCGTGGTGCTGCAGCGCCACTGCAATGTCGACGGCGACGAAAGCGAGGAGGTGCTGCTCGACGCCTGGCTGATCAGTTATTTCCAGACGGGGCTCAAGAATATTCTCGACCAGGCCATTCTCGATTGTCCCGATTTCCATCAGCGGGCGCTGGCCGAAAAGCACAAGAAGCTCGACGAGATCCCCTTCGATTTCACGCGGCGCATGATGTCGGTGATGGTGGAGGATCCCGAGGGCAAGGCGATTCTGCTCACCAAAGGCGCTCCGGAGGCGGTCTTCCAGCAATGCTCGCATTTCGAAGTTAACGGAAAACTGTCGGCAATGGATCCCGAGCTGATGACCGGACTGAAGTCGGAATATGAAAGCCTCAGCGAGGATGGATTTCGCGTGCTGGCGGTGGCCAGGAAGGAACTTACAGGGAAGCTTCTCTGCTCCAAGGACGACGAAAGCTGTCTTGTGCTCAAGGGCTACGTGGCGTTTCTGGATCCCCCCAAACTCTCCGCGGCGAGCGCACTCAAGGCGCTGCACGGCCATGGCGTCGCGGTGAAGATCCTCACCGGCGACAACCACCTGATCAGCCGCAAGGTTTGCCGCGACGTGGGCCTTTCGCCCGACCCCATGCTGCTGGGCGGCGAGGTGGAGAAAATGTCCGATGCGGAGTTAACGGATGCGGCCGAGAAGGCCATTCTTTTCGCGCGCCTCTCGCCGGCCCACAAGCAGCGCGTTATTCACGTTCTGCGGGAAAAAAAGCACGTGGTCGGATTCATGGGCGACGGCATCAACGATGCGCCTGCTCTGCGCGCGGCGGACATCGGCATTTCCGTCGATACGGCGACCGACATCGCCAAGGAATCGGCGGATCTGATCCTGCTCGACAAAGACCTCATGGTGCTCGAAGGCGGCGTCGTCGAGGGCAGGAAGGTCTTCGCCAATATCCTGAAATATATCCGCATGGGGGCCAGTTCCAATTTCGGGAACATGTTCAGCGTGCTGGGCGCGAGCGCTTTTCTGCCTTTTATTCCCATGGCGCCGATCCAGGTGCTGACCAATAACCTGCTCTATGATTTCTCCCAGGTGCCGATCCCCACCGACGCCGTGGACGACGAGCAGATTGCGCGGCCGCGGCCGTGGAACATCGACGAGATCAAACGCTTCATCCTCTTCATCGGGCCTATCAGTTCGATCTTCGACTACACGACGTTTTTCGTGATGATGTATGTTTTCCACTGCTGGGATGTGTCGCGGGCGCCGCTGTTTCAGACCGGGTGGTTCGTGGAGTCGCTGATGACGCAGACGCTGATCATTCACGTGATTCGCACTAATCGCATTCCGTTTTTGCAGAGTTTGGCGAGCCGGGAGCTGATCTTCACTTCGTCGGCGATCATGGCGTTCGGGATCTGGCTGCCGTATTCGCCGCTGGCGTCGTCGCTGGGCCTGGTGCATTTGCCGGGTTTGTACTGGCCGATTCTCGTGGTTACTTTGTTCGCCTATATGGCGCTGACGCAGGTGATCAAGGTGTGGCTGCTGCGCAAGCGCTGGATCTGAATCGCCTGGCAATGGCGGTAAGGAACTCGCGCCACGCACGATGAGCGATATTAAGAAGGCAGGACAAAAATGAGCGAGAGACGCTACCCGGTCGTCATCGAGCAAACTGGCACCGGCTATTCCGCGTATTCGCCGGACGTTGCGGGCTGCGCTGCCGTCGGCGACACCGTAGAGGAGACACGGCGTAACTTCCGGGTCGCATCATCTGCACACTTCGAGGTCACGCGGGAAATTGGCGAGCCGATTTCGGAACGTACGCGGCTAACCCCAGGATTACCCGGCATCACGCGTGGCGAAACTATCAGGCCTGTACCCCGAACTCCAGTCGGTGCGAAGCGTTACCCTCAATCTACATTGTTTGAGCCACACTAATTTGATCGGATTGCCTTCATACTCAACTTGCCCGTTTTTCTTCAGCTGGATTAATCCCCAGTGACCTGCTCCGCTTTTCTCTACCAGTCGTAATTTGGAAAGTTCAGTTTTTTCATACTAACGTCTCTTAGCCATCCCGCCGGAGCCGCCCGTCGCGAAAGCGTTCTCTGCACGGCGGCGCGGAGCGGGCAAGGGCGCGACCGTCAGGTCGCGGCGATCAGCGAACCCTTGCCGGCGAGCACCGCTGTGCGACCCACCCATGCCGACGGGCGGTCCGGTGGGATGGCGTCCATCCTGCTGGTGGGTTCAGAGCAGGTTTTCGCGTATTCCTCCGGTGTTCGATATCCCAGGCTGCTGTGCGGTCTTTCCCGGTTGTACTCCTCCCGCCACTTCTCGATTTTCCGTTTCGCATCGCTCAGATTGTGGAACCAGCTGGCGTTCAGGCATTCGTCGCGCAGTTTTCCGTTGAAACTTTCGACGTGGCCGTTCTGCATCGGCCGCCCGGGCTGGATGTGCAGCAGCGTAATGCGCTGTTCCTCACACCTCCCGATGAAGTGTCGGCTGGTGAACTCCGGTCCGTTGTCGCAGCGAAGTGTTTTCGGCCTGCCGCGTTGCGCGATCACCTGCTCCAGCACACGTGTCACCCGCTGCCCGGATAAACCGGTGTTCACTTCGATCGCCGGGCACTCTCGCGTAAAGCTGTCCACTATGGTCAGGATGCGAAGGCCGCGGCCCGTAGCCAGCGCATCGCAAACGAAGTCCAGTGCCCACTCCTGGTTGGCTCCGGTGAGGTGTGTGTTTACCGGCGCCGTGCGCACGAGCCGCTTTCGCTTCAGCCGTCGCACCATCAGGCCTTCCTGCGGGTACAGCCGGTAAATGCGTTTCACATTCACCGTCCAACCCTGCTTTGCCAACACTGCCTACAGACGCCATAGCCCCAGCGCGGCTTCTGCCGCGCCAGATCCAGCAGCGCCTGTCTCAGCCCCGCGTTGCGGTCCGGCCTTGTCTCGTACCGGTAACTGGTGCGGTCCACGTCCAGAAGCCTGCAAGCCTGCCGTTCCGCGATGCGGTACTCTGTCATCGCGAACGTCACGTCCCGCCTCGCGCTCACAAGCTCCAGCCGTTTTTTCGGATCACGCCCTTCAGAACCTCGCGGTCAAGGCTGAGATCCGCCACCATCTCCTTCAGGCGTCGGTTCTCGTCTTCCAGTGCACGCAGCCGCCTTGCGTCGGCGACCTCCATGCCGCCGTACTTGGACTTCCAGTTGTAGAGCGTCTGATCCGTAACGCCCAGCTCGCGCGCGATCTCCTTCACTGGCCGACCCGCTTCCAGTTGCTTCACCGCGCCGATGATCTTCTCTTCCGTATGCTTCGTCTTCTTCATTCGAAAAGCTCCTTTTCAGCTCAGAGCTTTCCAAATTATGGCTGGTCGAGATTATCGGGAGCAGGTCAGAAGAGATCCTAATTGTAATGGGGACCGGTATTTATTGATCGATGCAGCGAGGCATTCGGCCGTCTAACGCGCAAGCCATCGAGATACCTCGCGACAGGATATCCGAGACCGGCTTGGGTCAGCGCCCGTTGGTCAGCATCCTCTCCAGATTTCGCAGGGCCGCCTGCTCACCCATCACGATGAGCACATCGCCGCCCGCAACTTCCATCTCCGCCGGGGGATTGAAGATCATCTTTCCATCGGACTTGCCGATCGCGAGCACGATGAGGCGCGCATCGGGCGCCGCCAGATCGCCCAGCTTCCGCGAATCAACAGCCGGGTTCGGCCCTACGCGCATCTGCTCCATGCTTACGTCGAGACCCACTGCCTGAGTGGCGAAATCGAGAAGCTGTACGACGTGCGGACGCACCAGGGCCTGCGCCAATCGGTGTCCAGCGATGCTGTAGGGCGAGAAGACGGTGTCCGCGCCGGCCCTGCGCAATTTTTCTTCGGCGTCCTCTTCCGAAGCCCGGGTAACCACGGTCAGACGTGGATTCAGCGACTTCGCGGAAAGAATCACGAAAACGTTGTCGGCGTCGGTGGCAAGCGCGGCAATGAAACCGCGCGCACGCTCCACGCCGGCCTCGCGCAGACTTTCATCGCGCGTGGCATCCGCCTGCAGCGCCAACATGCCGGCCTGCGCGGCGCGCGCAACCCGCTGATCGCTCCGGTCGATAACCAGAAACGGCGCACCCGCACGCTGCAGCTCAAACGCGGCATTGCGCCCCACACGGCCGAACCCGCAAACAATGTAGTGATCTTTCATGTGCATAATGGCCCGCTTCCTTCGGCGCTTTCCAAAGCGATCCTGTAACTCCAGTTCGATGATGGTCTGGGTCATAGCGCCTACCGCGAACAACATGGCGCTGACGCCGAACATGATCAGGAACGAATTGAAAATCCGTCCCGCCTGGCTCAATGGATGTATTTCCTGATAGCCCACCGTGGTCACTGTAATCAACGTCATATAGAACGCATCGAATGGGGGGTAGTTATCGATCAGGGTGAAGCCGACGGTCCCGAAGATCAGCGTGAAGACCATCAGGGCGAGGATCAGAACGATGCGGCGGACGATCCGGCGATCCATTTACATAACCAGCGAAGCACCTGGCAGTCCACTTGCACTGACGCAGTCGCACACGATGATTAACTGGCTTGCAGTCGCTGCCGTGGTCTGGCTGTTTCTCGTGGCGGGCGTGATCTTCTTTGCCGTATGCCGGATCAGCGCCGCCATGCAGGACGGCCTGTTGAATGCAAACGACCCGCTACATGTGCGTCTACAACATCTGATTCACTTTTCAGATCGTCTGGGTATTTCGTTGACCATCACGGCGCTCATTTGCAGCGCGATCCTCGCAGTTATGCTGGGGCGGATTATCTTTCTGCATTAAGATGTTGCGCGTATGCGCCGCGGAGTTGCGCGATAAGACCCATCTTTAGCCGACATATCTGTGAAAAATAAGGGCTCGGCACGGCACTCGAAATGCGCTTTGTGAAGGCGTGGCGAGCGTTTCGATTCCCGAGGTTTCTTCAGATCGACAGGCGGAAGCGCCTGGCGCACACGTCGCCAGGCCAACAGGGAAGTGGCTCGTCGCCAGTTCCATTCTGGTGATCGCGATTGTCACCGCGGTGTTCTTTTACTCGCGCAATTCCCATCCGACGCAATACGTGACCGCCCGCATCGACCGCGGCGATATCGATTCCACCGTCACCACGACAGGCAATCTCAACGCAGTGATAACGGTTCAGGTGGGCAGCCAGGTTTCGGGCAACATTATCGCGCTTTACGCCGACTTCAACACGAAAGTCAAGAAAGGCCAATTGGTGGCGGAGATCGATCCCGCGCCCTTCAAGGCAGTGGTCGATCAGGATGCGGCCACGCTGAATGCCGCCAAAGCCGCCATCGTCACCGCGCAGGCCACACTGGCGAAATCGCAATCCGATCTGGCAAGTGCCGAAGCGAATGTCGCCAATCAAAAAGCCAACGTCGTGAAGGCGCAAAGCGCGGTGGATCTGGCGCGCGTCGAGAACGAACGGCGGAAAGTCATGGTGAAATCCGGCAGCACTTCGCAGGAAGATGCCGATACTGCGCAGGCCAACTACGATCAAGCGGTCGCCGGTATGGACGCGACGAAGGCCGCGGTAACTGCCGCTGAAGCTTCGGCCGATTCGGCAAAGAAAGCGGTTGACGTGGCGCGCACCCAGCTCGATCAGGCCAGAGCTGTCGTCGAGCAGGATCAGGCGATCCTCGCTGAGGCTCAACTTAATCTCGACCACACACGTATCCTTGCGCCGGTCGACGGCACCGTGGAATCGCGCAACATGGACGTCGGCCAGACCGTCGCCGCTTCGTTCCAGGCGCCGGTTATCTTCCTGATTGCGCAGGATCTGACCAAGATGCAGGTCGATACCAACGTGGATGAAGCTGACGTTGGACCCATACGGCTCGGCCAGCGTGCCACTTTCACCGTGGACGCCTATCCCGGACAGGTCTTCGAGGGCAAGGTCGCGCAGATCCGGCAAGCGCCTATCAATGTGCAAAACGTGATCACGTACGACATTGTGATCGCGGTGTCGAATCCCGAGCTGAAACTGTTTCCGGGCATGACCGCCAATGCGACCATCTTCACGGGCCATGTATCGAACGCGCTGCGCATTCCGAAAGCGGCGCTGCGCTTCCATCCACGCGGCCAGGCTTCAGCGCAAGCTGTCTACGTTGCGGACGAAAAAGGAAACCCGAAAGCCATAGCGGTTAAGACAGGCATCAGCGACGCCAACCATGTAGAGCTGACGAGCGGCGCGCTTACCGAAGGCCAGCCGGTGATTACAGGCATGGCGGTGAAGAATGGGGCTCCGCAGTCTCAAGGGACAAGCCAGGGAGGCGCGGGTTCGAAGAAGCTGGGGTTTTGAAATGAACCTCAGGAAGATTGCCGCCAGCGTGAAAATCGCCTTGCGGGCGTTGCGCGTCAACAAAATGCGTTCGGCGTTGACCATGCTGGGTATCATCATCGGTGTGGCGGCGGTGATCGCCATGGTCGCGGTAGGATCGGGCGCGCAGGAACGCATCAAGGAGCAGATCGCGTCGATCGGCAGCAATCTGATCGTCGTGCTCTCCGGCAGCATTACCAACTCCGGCATACGCATGGGTACGGGCAACGCGCAGACTCTGACTGAAGACGACGCCCGGGCCATCACTCGCGAATGCGATGCCGCGGCGCTGGCCGCACCCGCTGTCCGGGGCGGCGTTCAGGCTGTCTATGGCAACAATAATTGGGGGACGCAGGTGCTCGGAACCACTCCCGATTATCTGCCCATCCGCGACCTGCAGATCGAACGCGGCCAGCCGTTCACCACGAGCGATGTTGAAGCCGCATCGAAGGTAGCGCTGCTCGGCAAGACCGTCATCGATAATTTGTTCAACGGCGAAAACCCGGTGGGACAGGTCATTCGCATCAAGACAGTTCCATTCACGGTGATCGGCACGCTCGTTCCCAAGGGCCAATCGCCTACTGGCCAGGATCAGGACGACGTAATCCTGATGCCCATCGGCACCGCTAAGAAGAAGGTCATCGGCACCAGCCAGGCGAACTACGCCGCCGTCGGCTCCATCATGGTGCAGGCGCGCGAGGGCAGGACCGACGACGTGCAGGAGCAGATGAAATCTCTGCTGCGCCAGCGCCATCATCTGCAGGCCAACGAGGACGACGATTTCACGATCCGCAACATGGAGGAGGTCTTCAAGGCGCAGGAAACGTCGGCCCGCGTGATGTCGATTCTGCTCGCCGCCATTGCCTCCGTTTCGTTGATTGTGGGCGGCATCGGCATCATGAACATCATGCTGGTGTCGGTCAGCGAGCGCACCAAAGAGATCGGGCTGCGCCAGGCGGTGGGAGCGAAGACACGCGATATCCTCAGCCAGTTTCTGATCGAGGCCGTCACGCTCTCAATCGTCGGCGGCGCGGCCGGGATCGTGCTCGGCATCAGCGCCAGCCTGCTGATTTCGTACTTCGCGCGATGGTCGACGGTGTTGAGCCCCGGTTCTATCGTGGTGGCGTTTCTTTTCTCCGCGCTGGTGGGCGTGTTCTTCGGCTTCTACCCCGCTCGAAAGGCCGCGTATATGGATCCGATTGAAGCCCTTCACTATGAATAGCCCCCCGATTATCGACGTCGATCGGCTCACTCGCACCTTCCAGATCGGGGACGTGGTGGTGCGCGCCTTACGCGATGTTTCGCTGCAGATTGAGCGCGGCGACTTCGTGGCCATCATGGGTCCCTCGGGATCGGGCAAATCGACTTTCATGAATATTCTCGGCTGCCTCGATAAACCCACCTCCGGCAGCTACAGGCTCGACGGCATCGGCGTGGAGGAGATGGATCGCGATCAACTGGCGGAAATACGCAACCGCGAAATCGGCTTCGTGTTCCAGCAGTTCAATCTGCTGCCGCGCACCAGCGCCATTGAAAATGTCGAATTGCCGCTGCTCTATACGAGCGAGCCGGTCTCCGATCCGCATGCCCGGGCGCTCGAAGCACTGGCGTCGGTGGGCCTTGCGGAACGCGCCGGTCATCACCCCAATCAGCTCTCCGGCGGCCAGCAACAGCGCGTGGCTATTGCTCGCGCCCTCGTAAATAATCCGCAAATCATTCTCGCCGACGAGCCCACCGGTGCGCTCGATTCGCGCACCAGCATCGAGATCATGGCGATTTTTCAAAACCTCAATCGCCGTCAGGGAATTACTACCGTCATCGTCACGCACGAGCCCGATATCGCGGCATACGCCAACCGGAATATCTTTTTCCGCGACGGCCGAATCGTACGCGACGAGAAGATCCTGCATCCCAAACAGGCCGATCGCGAGCTGCTTCAGTTTGTCCAGACCGAAGCCGTTGTTTAGCACCGCGCCAATAATTTGGCGGCGATGCGACCGTATTACGTCAACACGCCATCGATGGCGTCCTGCGCCATATAACGCATAGGGGACGCAGGCCAGCGTGAATCTACTCCGATTCGGCGTTTGCAGGCCGCCGGGAACCATTCAAAAGCCCCCTTTTACAGTCCTTTACGAACTGTACGTTTTTGGCCAAAGAAGTGCCTCTTCCAGGTTTCCATGCGGCCTTACTCAGCCGCGTGGCCGAAGGGACCATATGACGATCGAGAGCATTACGAGAAAGATGAGCGGCGGCATGGCAACCAGGATTGGGAGCGTGCTTGTTCTTCTTGCCGTAGCCATGAGCATGACGGGAGCGAAGAAGAGCCCGTATGGCCCGCACGACAAGGCCTCCTACGCGAATGCGACCCTGGTCGAATTCCTGCGACCCGGCCTCAACATTACAATCACCTCGGCGACGATGAGCAGCACGGGCGTTATCACGGCCGTCTATACGCTCACCGATTCGGCCGGTCTGCCGCTCGATCCCGCCGGCGTCGATACACCGGGCGCGATCACCCTCAGCTACATCTCCGGCTACATTCCGAATAACGGATCGCAGTACATCACATACAATCTGCGCACTTCCACCGGGGCGGCGGGGACCTTCATGCTTCCGACCGGCGATTCGGGAGGCGCGCTCACGCAGCTCTCGTCGGGCGCGTGGCAATACGTATTCAAAACTCCGGCCCCCGCCGGCTTCGATCCCACGGCGACGAATACTGTCGCTATCTATGGGTCGCGGACACTGAGTGCTTTCAATTATCCGAACGATTACGCCAGCGCCACTTACAACTTCCTGCCCAACGGCGGTAAGGTCACGCATATTCGCGACGTGGTCGCCACGGCCAGTTGCGACAGCTGTCACGACCAGCTTTCGTTCCACGGCGGCTCTCGCCGCGGCGTTGCTCTGTGCGTGATGTGCCATACGCCCGCCATGGTGGATTCGGCCACCGGCCAGTCGGTGGACTTCAAGGTCTATATCCACAAGCTGCACCTTGGTTCGAGTTTGCCCAGCGTCAAGGCCGGTACGCCGTACCTGATCGGAACGACCAACTTCTCGAACATCGTCTTCCCAGCGACCGCCTCGGCTTCCGATGCCGGCGCCACCGCTGGATTCCGCTGCACGGTGTGCCACGACGCCACCAAGGCGACGCAGGCTAATAACTATCTGAAACCGAGTGCAGTGGCCTGCGGCTCCTGCCATGACGACGTCAATTTAGCGACCGGCCAGAATCACGCGGGCGGCCCGCAGCCTGACGACTCGATGTGCGCCGACTGCCACATTCCACAGGGCGAACTTCCCTTCGACGCCTCGGTCATTGGCGCCCACATGGTCCCCGAAGATGCGGTTCCGGGCAGCGCCTACCCACTTCTCGGTGGAGTTGCGATCACCTTGACCAGCGTCACCAATGGCGCAGCCGGCAAGGCTCCCACCATCAACTTCAATCTGCTGGATGGAAAGGGCAAGCCGCTTCCGCTGTCCTCCATGGGTTCTATCACGTTCATGATGGCGGGACCCACCACCGATTACGGCACCACCAGTTTCGGAAGCACCGTCACCACGCCCGGCTACGTAACGGAGAGCGCGCTGCCTACCACTACCTGCTCGGCAGCCGGGGCCTGCAGCTACACGTTCACCCACCCTGTTCCAGCGGGAGCCACGGGAAGCTTCGCTATCAGCTACTACGCCTCGCGGACAGCCGAAGTGCTGCTGTCCGGTACCACCGCGCAACAGACAGTCACCGAGAGCCCGTTCAATAACGTGATCTACTTCTCGGTCGACGGCACCCCGGTAGTCAATCGCCGCACTGTAGTTACGGCTGCCAATTGCAACAACTGCCATTACACGCTTGGACTGCATGGCGGGTCGCGCAAGAATCCGGAAATGTGCATCATGTGCCACAACCCGTCGCTGACCGACTCATCCACGCGGCCGACCGCGGTAGTGAAGGCCCAGCAGACCCTGCCCGCGCTTGGGGTTGACTTCAACCTGTTGATTCACAGAATCCATACGGGCGTGAATCTACCCCCGCAGGGCGCATCCTACACGGTCGTTGGCTATATGGGCAGCATCAATGACTTCACCACCATCCTGTTCCCGCCGATGGGTCCGAACAGCGCGCTGGGTGACACCGAAAACTGCTCAGTTTGCCACGCTAACAGCAGCGAAACGAACCTGCCCCTGGGCCTCAATCCGACTATCAACCCCCAGGGTCTGATCAATCCGGCGCCGGCCATCACCGCCGCCTGCACGGGATGCCACGCGGATAAGCCGAGTTCCGCGCACTTCGCGGCCAACACCGACTCGCTAGGCGAAAGCTGCACGGTTTGCCACTCGAGCACCGGTGCATACTCCGTGAGTTCGGTGCATGCCCAATACTAAGTCGCTCCTCCAGCGCCGCAATTGCCCCTTGTGGGCGGTTGCGGCGCTCTTGGTTTTGGTCCCATTCGCACAGGGCGCCAAGGTGCCGGGACCCAAAAAGCCCGCCAAAGTTTTTGGAGCCGAGTACGCCGGCTCAGAGACCTGCCAGACCTGCCACGAGGATCTCTACAACAGCGTTCTGGCCAGCCCGCATCAGGTAGTCGAGAAGGATGCGGACCAGGGATTCACCGGCCATGCCTGCGAATCCTGCCACGGACCCGGCGCCACGCATGCCGGATCGGCCTCGCCGACGGACATTAAGAATCCCGCTACACTCCCTGCTATCCAGGCGGACAAGATCTGCCTCAACTGCCATCTGAACCAGACCCTGCAATCGGGACGCATCCAGAGCAGCCACATGAAGGACTCGGTATCGTGCGTCACTTGCCACAAGATCCATGCCAACGGGCCCGTCGGCCTCGCTCCGCGCACTCAGGAACAGGTAAATCAGTTATGCTCCGGCTGCCACCTCAGTGTCCGTGCGCAATTCGAAAAGCCCTTCCGCCACAAGATACCCGAGAACGCCATGACCTGCGTCGATTGTCATAATCCACATGGTTCCGTGCGCCCGGGCATGACCCAGAGCTTCGCCGCCAACGAGCCCGCCTGCATTAATTGCCATGGCGATAAGCGCGGACCGTTCACGTTTGAACACGCGCCGGTGCGTTTCGAAGGATGCGGCAGTTGCCATGAGGCGCATGGATCCGTCAATCCCCGCATGCTGACGCGGCAGCAGGTGAAATCGGTGTGTCTCGAGTGCCACGCCAATCTGCCGATCAATACCAAGACCACCAATTACGCGGGCGTAGTGCCGCCGGCATTCCACAATCTGAACTCACCTACTTATCAGAACTGCACGGTGTGCCATCAGAAGGTACACGGCAGTTATGTGGACAGGAATCTGCTCAAATGAAAATTTTCCTGAGCTTGTTAATTGCCTTTCCGCTGTTGGCGCAGCAACCCGCCACTCCTCCGGCTGCCTCACCGGCGGAAACCCCGGCCCCAGCTCCGGCGGCCACAGCTCCGGCGGCCACAGCTCCTACGGCCACAGCCACGGTTGCGGCCCCGGCAGCAGCTTCTCCCGTGCCGTCCGCCGAAAACTGGCTGACGGGATATATCGAGCTTGGCTATCGTTTCACCGGCATAGGCGGTAGTCTTAACACGTACCGCAGCATCGTCGATCTCGGGGCCGGGCCGAAATTGATTGGCGCCGATTTTACGATTCTCGATCCCAAACACCGGCTCTTCGACAGATTGCGCGTAAGAGCGTACGACTGGGGCGACGATCCTTATGAGAGTCTCCACGTCTTCGCCGAGAAACTGCACTGGTACGAATTCCAGGCGGATTACCGGCGCGTCGCCTATTTCAACAACCTGCCCGCCTTCGCTAATCCGCAAGCAGGCGCCGGCGGTACTCTCGACCAACAGTCATTCGACACACGGCGCACACTGGGCAGCTTCAGTCTCAATATTCTTCCGGAGAAATGGATTTCGCCCTATCTTGACTATGACCGCGATTCCAGCCGAGGCTCGGGAGTAACGGTATTTGAGAGCAGTCTTGACTCCTTCGCCGTGCCCGACCAGACCGACGATGCGACAAATCTCTACCGCGGCGGTGTGCAGATCAAGGGGCGCCGCTTTCACATTACTCTCGAAGAAGGCGGCACCACCTTTAAGAGCGATCAGGATAGCTACACTTCCGGCAGCAATCCGGGTAACGATACCGCGCCCCTGCTCGGCCAGACATTGGCTCTTACGGGCCTGGTGCAGGCCTACGGAGTCCGGGGCACCAGCACGTTCAGCAAAGCGATCGTCACGGCTAATCCGTTCTCGTGGCTCGATGTCTATGCGCATTTCCTTTATAGTGAGCCGAAGGACACCGTGAATTACACGCAATTCAACACGGGCAATTTCGTGCTGGAGAACCAGTTGCTCTTTTACACCGGCGAGCAATATCTCGCCAGCGCCGCCGCCACGCTGCCGCACACCAGCGCCAACATAGGCTGGGAAATTCGCCCGGTACATCGCATCCGCATCCTGCAGTCCTGGTCGACTGACCGGCTCCACAACAGCGGATCGGCAGCAGAGACCGACAAGCTGCTCTCCATTGGATCGTCCAACGTGATCGCCGATGCACTCGAATCGGCGCTGGCGACGAATTACAGTCAGGCGGATACCAGCATTCTCGCGGAAGTCAGCCGTACGGTTAATCTGCGCGGCGGTTATCGCTATGTCTGGGGCGAAGCTAACGACACCGTTCTGCCGGCCGAGGGACTGATCACCATCAGTCCGGAATTTATGCACCGTCAGGTGGGCATGGGCGCATTGACGTGGCGCCCCTGGGAGAAACTCTCTTTTTCAGGAGAGTTTGAGATCGGGTCGAGCGGCGGCGCTTACTTCCGCACCAGCCTCTACAATTACAAGAAGGTCCGCGCCATGGGCCGCTATCAGCTGCTCAGCACGCTTCACCTGTCGGGCGATTACAACGTCATCAGCAACAAGAACCCTACCCTTGATGAAGCGTATAAGTTCCTCGCCCACCAGGAATCGGTATCTCTTACATGGATACCCAAGGGTAAGAAGTTCGATTTCGAGGGGTCGTATGAGCATTGCGGCTACCATTCGCAGATCGACTATCTGATCCCGCAACTGCTGACTTCCGCCGAATCGACGTACACGGAGTACTGTCACACCGTTTCCGCTCTGTTCAATCTGAACTATAAAAAAGCCAAACTGACGGCGGGCGGTTCGGCTGTCCTTACGTCTGGCAGCCAGCCAACCACTTACTACCAGCCGGTCGCGAAGATCACCGTCCCGGTTACAAAAAATCTGGGCTTCTTCGGCGAATGGCGCTATTACGGATTCGGGGAAACGTTCTATATGTTCGAATCGTTCCGGGCCAATACGTTCACCACAGGTCTGAGGTTTTCGCGATGAAACTCCTGCTCCCCTTTTTATGTGCGCTGGCTTGTAATGCCGCCACGCTTCCCATGGATTCGGCGCGCGGCGATCAGCTGTACCAATCCCAGGGTTGCGTGCAGTGCCACCAACTCAAGGGCATGGGCGGCAAAACCGCGCCCGATCTGGGACGCGTGCTGGATCGCGCTTATACGCCCGCCCTGCTCGCCGGTACCATGTGGAACCACGCTCCCACCATGTGGCAGGCCATGAGAGAAAAAAATATGCCGGTCCCGGATCTGGATGCGCAGGGGTCGGCCGACATATTTGCTTCGTTCTATTCCGCGCGCTACTTCGAGTTGCCGGGCGACGCCGGCCGCGGCAAGCGGCTGTTCACTTCCAAATCCTGCGAAAGCTGCCACGGCATAAGCGCCTCGCCGAATCCTTTGGCCAAGCCGGTCAATCAGTGGCAGGGTTTGTCCGATCCCGTCGCGCTGGTAGGCGCCATGTGGAATCACTCGCCGGATATGTGGACTCAGCTATCGCAAAAGAAAATTGCCTGGCCCACTATGACGCCGCAGGACCTCAGCGATCTGCTCGTCTACCTGCGCAACAGCGCGTCGGTAAAACCGGCGGATTCCATGTTCCGCATCACTGCCGGAGAGCGCGGCCAGATACTGTTTCAGGAGAAGCACTGCGTCTCCTGCCACAACTCGCAACGGCCGGCCGCAGCCAATCTCACTCTCACTGGCGTGGCGGCTTCCATGTGGAACCATGCCACGTTCCTGCATACCGAACCGCCTCGTCTCGACGCCGACGAAATGCGCGAAGTCCTCAGTGAATATTGGGCAAAGCAATTTTTTGAAAACTCGGGCGACGCCGCGCGCGGCAAGCGATTGTTCGCAGCGAAACATTGCGCCGAGTGTCATACCGGTTCCGGTCCGGGCCCCGTTCTTCCCGCGAAAGGCGCCGATTACAACGGCATAACCATGGTTTCGGTTCTCTGGCATCACGGGCCCGCCATGCTCACGCAAATGCAGCAAAAGAAAATCGCCTGGCCGGTTTTCAAGGTTGGTGAAATGGCCGACCTGATTGCCTGGCTCAACGAAAGCAAGAAATGACGCCGACGCCCAAACCTTTTCTCGAACGCCTTTACGAATGGCTGTCCCCGCTGGTTTTTTTATCCAGCAACCCGCTCAGCCTGGCCGGTGTTGTCATCGCCACCACGGCTACCGTGATTTGGGTGTTTCTGCTGCCCCATCTCTTCGGCCGTGAAACCAATGCCTATTTAGGAATTCCGGAATTCCTGATTCTGCCGGTTTTCCTCGCCATCGGGCTGATCCTGGTTCCCGTGGGAATCATTCTACGGCGCAGAAGCCGCCAGCAGCAGGGTTTGCCCGTAACCGATATTCCTAAACTGAGCCTCGAAAGCCCTCAGTTGCGGCGCTTGCTCGGCTTTGTCGCCGTGGCCAGTATTGCGAACGTCATCATCTTCAGTCAATGGGGCTACAGTGCCGTCAATTACATGGACACTAAACAGTTTTGCGGCTTGACCTGCCACGTCATGCAGCCGGAATATACCGGTTTCGTGAATTCGCCCCACTCCAATGTGGCTTGTGCGGACTGCCATATCGGCCCCGGCGCATCCTTTTTCGTAAAGTCCAAGCTGGCCGGCGTGGGACAGGTGTTCGCGGTAGCCTTGAATACTTATCCCCGGCCCATCCCAACGCCCGTTGCCAACCTGCGCCCGGCTCGCGAAACCTGTGAGCAGTGCCATTCGCCCGCTCGCTTTTCAGGAGACATCTTCACCGTTCACACCGCCTACGGCACAGACGAGCAAAACCAGCCTTCTTCGACCGTGCTGCTCATGAAGGTGGGCGGGCGCACCTGGCGAGGCAGCGCGGGTATTCACGGCGTCCACATGGACCCCAATTCGCACATGGAATATACGTCCACCGACGGCCATCGCCAGACCATCCCCCAGGTAACCTATACGGCCGCGGACGGCACAGTTACGGTTTACAACTCCACAAGCGCCAAGGCCACACCGGCGGATCTGGCCCGCGGCGAAAAGCGCGCCATGGATTGCGTGGACTGCCACAACCGCCCCACACACACCTTCCAATTACCGGAGCGCGCTGTCGACCTCGCGATGGGTCAGGGACAGATCAACGCCGCTTTGCCCTTCATCAAGAAGGAGGCCATCGCGGTTCTGCGCAAGGAGTACCCCGATCGCGATACAGCAACCCGTGCTATCGCCGCTGCTATCGATCAGTTCTACAGCACCAAATATCCCGACCTGTATAAGAACAATGCCGCTGCCGTCAAGAGCGCCGGCAATGCGATCCAAACCATCTATCTGAACAATGTTTTTCCGGACATGAAGGTTACATGGGGGACTTACCCCAATAACCTGGGACACACGGATAATCCAGGCTGTTTCCGGTGTCATGACGGGGACCACACAAGCGCTAAGGGACAAACCATCCCGAACGATTGCTCGACCTGTCACGATCTTCTCGCCGTGGAGGAAAAAAATCCCAAGGTGCTTTCTGACCTTGGCTACAGTGCGCCAACCACTCCAGGATTGAAATGAAACCATGGGCTTTGGCTTTACTCGTTTTCGGCGCGACCGCCGGAGTAAGCGCGGCCGCCACAGATTGTTTGTCATGCCATTCCGAAATGGCTACGGTGAAGGACAGCGTTCACGGGAGCCAGTCCTGCACCGGCTGCCATTCCACTATCAACTCCTTCCCCCACCCCGATAAAGTCGCGCCGGTGGATTGCTCTTCCTGTCACTCGGAAGCCGCCTCTACCCTCGGCAAGAGCGTGCATGCCGGCTCCGGTGGCCCCTCCTGTCTCAGTTGCCATGGCTCCCCGCACGCCATACGTCCTGCGAAGGACCCGCAAGCAACGACCTTTCCGGCCAACCTGCCGCGCACCTGCGGAGCTTGTCATGGGAACGCTCAACTGGCGAAGCAAGCGGGGCTCAAGGAAGTCTATTCCGTCTACATGGATTCCATCCATGGCTTCGCGCTTACTAAAGACGGCCTGCTGGTGGCCGCCAACTGCTCCAGTTGCCACGGATCGCACGGCATCCTCAGCAGTAAAGATCCCAAGAGCAAAACCAACCACGCCAACATTCCGGCAACCTGTGGAACCTGCCATACCGGACCGCTCAAAGCTTTTTCCGCGGGAATTCACGGCCAGATGCTGGAAGCCGGGTCCGCCGATGCGCCCGTATGCAGCAGTTGCCATACTGCGCACCAGATCTCCAAAACCGGCACTACGGAATTTCAGATGAAGACCACGGCCACGTGCGGTGGCTGTCACAAAGACGAATTAGCCACCTACCACGATACGTTCCACTCACAGGTCTCCTCGCTCGGGTTTCAACAGACGGCGCGCTGCTGGGATTGCCATGGCGAGCATGAAATCCGGCCTGCCTCCGATCCGAAATCGACAGTGGCGCCGGCTAATTTGATAACCACCTGCGGCAAGTGCCACACGGGCGCCAATGCCAGTTTTGTCAAATACGATCCGCATGCCGATTCGCACGATGCGGCGCACTATCCAGGCTTGCATTACGCGGCCTTGTTTATGAATCTGCTGCTCGCCAGCGTACTCGGATTCTTCGCCCTGCATACCATTCTTTGGTTCCTGCGATCGCGATCCGACACCGCGCCGCGGGCCCGCCAGGAGTAAATACCATGGAAAACGTTCATGAACGCTATTACTTCAGGTTCACACTCGAACAGCGCTATTTGCACTGGGCGCTGGCAGGCACCTTTCTGGGTCTGGCCTTCACCGGCCTGCCCCTTCGATTCAGCACCAATTCCGCCATGCAGACACTCGCCCGCTCCGTCGGCGGGTTCGGCGCGGTTCTGTTTTTTCACAAGTTCTGCGCCGTGGTTCTCACCATTACCTTCCTCATTCACCTGGCCGATATTGGCTACCGCATCGTGGCCAAACGCGATTTCGGTCTGTTGTGGGGACCCAACTCCATGGTGCCGCGTCTGAAAGATATTCAGGACTTCTTCGGTAACATGAAGTGGTTCCTGCACCTGGGCCCCAAGCCGCGTTTCGATCGCTTCGCTTACTGGGACAAGCTCGACTACTGGGGCGTATTCTGGGGCATGGCGATCATCGGATTCTCCGGCTACGCCATGTGGTTCGGATCATTCTTTGCGCGCATTATTCCGGGATCATGGCTCAACATTGCGCTGGTTATTCATGGCGAGGAAGCGATTCTGGCGACCGGCTGGATTTTCGTAATCCACTTCTTCAACACTCACCTGCGCGCGGACAATTTTCCGCTGGATCTGACCATCTTCACCGGACGGGTCAGCGAAGAAGAGATGAAGCATCTGCATCCCGAAGAATATGATCGGCTGGCGGCCACCGGCGAGTTGAAAGCGCTTATGGCCGAAGCCCCGCCGCGCTGGCTGAACAACTTCGGACGTGTGGTTGGCGCTGCCGCGCTTGTGTTGGGGTTGTTCATGCTGTATCTGATGGTTGTTGCGTTTATAAAAGGGTAAAAAGGAGCAAAACGACGATGAAGATAATTGCTGTTTCGGCGGCGGTTCTCGCTTTGAGCGGCGCGGCTTTCGCCGCGGATGCGGAGGCGGGACATGCCGCCTTCGATAAATCATGCAAAGGTTGCCATGGCGCCGCCGGCGTTCCCAATCCGGCTATCGCCAAGATGTTTCCCACCATTCCCGATCTCACTTCGGCAAAGCTGCAGGCCGACAGCGACGCGGATATGAAGAAGGCCATCACCGACGGTAAGGGCGCCATGAAGCCCGTTAAAAACCTTGCGGGTTCCCCGGACGACGTAGTAGCATTTATCCGGACCCTTAAAAAATAAGAGTGATTCAATGAAAATACGCTCCGGTGTGTATATCGTTCCCACTAATCGTTGGTATATCGAACGGACTGTCTGGCTGATCGCCGGCATCGTCTTGTTAACAAGTACAGCTCTGGCGCTGTTGGTGAATCCGCTGTGGATTCTGGGAGTCACTGCCACCGGACTCGTTTCTATTAACGTAGCCTTCACTGGTTTTTGCCCGGTTGGGAGCGTACTGCAGATGCTTGGCTTCACTCCCATGCTTGGCACGGATAAGCCAAGCCGCTGGAAGCTTTATTTCATGAAGACGGATAAGTGGTATCTCGAACGCCGCATCTATCTTGCGGTCGGGTTCAACATCTCCGTCGCATCCACGCTGATCTTGTTATGGACTCCCTGGGTGAGTCTGTTCACGCTCTTCGTGGGAGGCGCCATGGTGTGGTTTGCCGCCACCGGCTTCTGTGTGATGGCCAACGCGCTTTACTGGCTGGGAGCCGAGCCGCGGCTGAGCCCGGAAACTATGCCTTCGGGGCGTTGCGAAGAATGCGGTATGTCGGGAGTCTGCGTGGGCGGGCATAAGAAGCGCATCGCTTATGAGCCACAGGCTTCGCCCCTGCGAATCCTCAACTGAAGGGTGGGGCAGATCCTGGGCTTTAGCGGGTCAGAGGATCTTCTACCCAGGGCGGTGTAGCCTGAATCAGCCGGCCTAACTCCGGCTCGATTTCGTCGACCCGCTCCTTCATTTCCCAGGCAATCTCGCGATAACTGAAATGCCCCTTGATCCCGCTGCGAACGCGCGAGATATATTCGACCTCGGCGAAATCCATCTTAAATAAGAACCGCGCCCGAGCCCCGAAAGGCAATAAATACTGGCAAGCGGGATCGGGCAAGCGCCTCATCGCTTCGAGCGCGCAGTTCATCGCGCTCCGGTAAATATCTTCCGCGCCGGCCTCGCGAAGAGCCGTCGGAAAATCATACCCGTGTATCCCCGTATAAGCCTGCCGGTACTGATGGCAGCGCCGATGCCGATGCATATCCCGATACGCGCCGATATCGATCAGCATGTCGAAACAATACTGGCCGCCGCGAAATCCGCGCAGCAAATCGTCGCGGCTGCCGCGCGACTTCGTAGCCACATCCAGAACTTCAACCTTGCGAGCCGTGCTCCAATCGAGCACCGTTTCGTAGATCCCGCGAAACGAATACTGGCAGACCGGATAAAGCAAAGTGGCGACGATCTCGCTGAGCGAATCCGCCGGCTTAACCAGGTCGACCCGCCGGAATTCTGCAGGCTCGATGCGCAAATTTTCCCCTGCCCACCGCTCCAGATCGAGGCGGGACTGGAGGCGATGCTCATCCGGTTCCGCATGCCGGGCGAGCGTCGGAGCGAGCGGTTCGCAGGCATCGTTATCCCAAACGCACTCGGGCTTTTCGGCGCATGCCTGCGCCACTTCCAGCCCCAGGTCGCGAACCTCGGCGAATTCGGAAACCCGCAGCCGGCGGATCTGTTTTTCCAGCGTGCGAATGCTCGTCACCTGGCCGACGTTGGTAGGCACGCCCCAGAACAATAGATACCGAGCGACATCGAAGGCACGCGCCGCGATATTACGCCCATAAGCCTCCGGCTTCATCGACTCCGGACGTGGCAATTTTTCGCGCAGATAAGCATCCATGCGCGCATGAATTTCTTTATACGCCGCAAGCAAAGCATCGCCGGCCGCGCGGTACTGATCCGCCTCCGCGCTCTCTAATTCCGGCGGAGTAATAAAACCGCCCTTCGAAAAATCCTGATACCTCGAAGACTTTGCCTGCCCGTCCCAGAGCACCTCGTCCTCGATCTCGCTGGCCGCCAGTTCGCTGATGCCCTCGAAGCACAGCACGGTATGGCCAAGGTCGGCGATCGATTGATGCCCGTACTGAAAGTAGTAGCTTTCGAGAAACTGCTGGGAATTGTGAGTGCGTACCCAGTCGATGGACTGCCGGATGGAATCCGCCGAACGGCTGTACCGCGCCAGCGCATAAGCGCTCTTCTCCGGCGGCATCGGGGCGACGGTGATGACTCGTTTAGCCAAACGGTTATCATAGCGTTTGCTCAGACTACGTATACGAAAATTACGCGCGGACGCCATCGTTCCGCGCTACGCCCACGGCCCTGAAGAAGATGCCGGCATGGATCTGCACGCCGTGGAAACCGCCACGCTCGGTCCGGGCGAAACCAAGCTGATTCCAACCGGGCTGGCCATCGAACTGCCCCCCGGCTTCGAAGCGCAGATCCGTCCGCGCAGTGGCCTCGCGCTGAAGTACGGCATCACGCTGCCCAACAGCCCGGCCACCATCGATCCGGGATATCGCGGCGAACTGCGCGTCATTCTCCACAACCTCGGCCGCGAGGCTTTCACCATTCAACCCGGTGAACGCATCGCGCAGATGGTGATCGCCCGCTACGAAGCCGTCGAGTGGGAAGAGGGCGACCTCAACGATTCACTAAGAGGAGACGGCGGCTTCGGGTCGTCTGGCAGGTAAGACAGGCAGGCAAATCGCGGAAAGGCGCAAGGGACTTAAAAAAAGTTACAGGGGGATTGCATTCGGGAAAAATTAAGCGTAATGTAAACAATCGTAAAGACCCAAAAAGGTCTTGGTCCAAAGGGGAGTCCTATGCTGACCACCAAAATCGTAACCGCGTTGTTATTTGCAGGAACCACATTGGCATTTGCCGACACTGCCGCCGGCATCAAGGCGCTCGACGCCAAAGACTACGCAACCGCGTACCGGGAACTCAAAGCCGGGGCCGATCAAGGCATTCCCGAAGCGGAGTTTTACCTCGGCGTCATGTACGCCCGAGGCATCGGAGTGGAACAGGACATATCCGAAGCCATGCGCCTTTACCAGCTTGCCGCGGCGCAGGGAAACGCGCAGGCACAGTTCCGCCTGGGAGTTCGCTACGCACAGGGATGGGGTGTGCAGCAGAACATGGCGGAAGCTTCCCGCTGGCTGCAGATGGCCGCCAATCAGGGCGACGGCAGGGCACAGGAGAACATTGCTCAGTTGTATGAGGATGGCGCCGGAGTCCAGCAGGATTATAAGACGGCTGTCTATTACTACAAGCTCTCGGCCGCGCAAGGCGTGCGCGAGGCGCAGTACAACCTGGCTGAGCTGATTGAAAAGGGCAAGGGAGTCAAACGCGACGACGCCGCGGCATTCAAGCTTTACAAGCAGGCCGCGAATCGTGGATATGCGCCTGCCGAGGAAAAAGTCGGCCGCATGTATGCGACCGGAACAGGCGTTGCGGCCGATCCCGCACAAGCCTATTTCTGGTCCACGCTGGCCGCGAAGCAGAATGAGAAGAATGCCGAAAAGCGGCTTGAGGCGCTGGCCGCAAAGCTATCGGCCGAGCAGACTTCGAAGCTGAAACAATCGGCCGATGAGTGGAAGCCAATCCTCGCGGCAAAGTAAGAGCTTAACGAATTCTAATGGTGGCTTCCGTACTCCGGCACCGCATTTGCGGGATCTAAAAGAGCGGAGGCTGTTATGTTACGAAAGCTCTTTTTAATACCGGTTCTGGGTGCATTTCTTGCCATCGGAGCCGCCAATGCACAGGTTTATGTGGGGGTGGCGCCGCCACGCCCGGTAATCGAACACAGAGGTCCCCCTCCCGGAGCGGGGTACGTTTGGACTCCAGGCTATCACCGCTGGGATGGGCATGCGCACGTATGGGTGGCGGGCTCCTGGCAACTGCCGCCGCATCCGCATGGTCGATGGGTGGCCGCGCACTGGGTGCATCGACCGGGCGGCTGGGTACTCATCGAAGGCCACTGGCGGTAGTTATTTGGCGCTGAAGCGGAACTCGGTCGTGGTGGCGTATTTCTGACCGGGCTTTAATTCCGCTGAAGGGAACGACGGTTTGTTGGGCGTATCGGGATAATGCTGCGTCTCAAAACAGAGAGCGGTATGCTGGTTCGCCGGCACGCCGCCTTTCCCTTTCACGGCGCCATCGAGAAAATTACCGGTGTAAAACTGGATGCCCGGTTGGTCGGTATAGACTTCCATTACCCGCCCTGTGGAAGTCTCTTCTACGCGCGCGGCGAGAGTAAGCCCGAGGCCGTTTTTGTTCAGCACCCAGTTGTGGTCGTAACCGTTCCCCAGCTTCAACTGCGCGTCCGCCTGCCCGATGCGGGCTCCGGGCTCGGTAGCTTTGCGGAAATCGAACGGAGTCCCGGCGACTGGCTTCAACTCACCGGTCGGAATCAAGCCTGAGTCGACTGGAGTAAACCGATCCGCATTCAGGGTCACGAGGTGAGCGAGCGCATCGCCCCCGCCTTTCAGATTCCAATAAGAATGGTTAGTCAGATTCACAACAGTGGGCTTATCCGTTGTGGCCGTATAGTGGATCTGCAGCCGGTTGTCGTCGGTGAGCCGATACGAAACGACTGCTGTCAGATTGCCCGGATAGCCTGCTTCACCATCTTTGCTCAGATACGTCAGTTCCACGCCATCGGGTAACTCGCGCCCGGTCCAGACGTGCTTGTCGAAGCCCTGTGGACCGCCATGCAGAGAATTCTCCCCATCGTTCTTCGGCAGCTTGTAAGTGACACCTTCCAGCGTGAACTGCGCATGCCCGATGCGATTGGCGTAGCGGCCGATCAATGCACCGAAAAAAGTTTTCGAGTCGGCGACGTACCCCGCCAGATCGTCATGACCCAGCACTACGTCGGCCAGCGCGCCCTTGCGATCCGGCGTTTTCAGCGAAACCAGAATGCCGCCATAGGTCATGATCCTCGCCTCCATGCCGTGGCTGTTGGTCAGCGTATAGAGCGACACGCCGGCGCCATTGGGCATCTTGCCGAAGTCGGATCTTTTCACAGTAGTCGCAGCGTTCGCCATCGCCGTAATTGCAATCAAGAGCAGAGCCAGTTTCATTCCGTAACGAGACTATCACTTACCGTCGTTTCTCGACGCCAGCAAAGCGTCGATCGTCGCCTGCGTGATGGGGTGATACATCGGCCGCGCCCGATCGTAAATGGCATTGGCCTGTTTCAGATCCATCGCGGCATAGAGCGGCTTCACGTATTTGCGTCGGCCGACCGATGTCAGAAATTCCGCCAGCTTGTCGTTTACGGCGGCATAACGATTGCGCACGGCCATTAAAAGCCACTGGCTCAGGATCTCGCTGTTCCCGCTGTCAGTCAGATGAAACGCCTTATCGAGCCGTCGCATCTGCGCGGGATCGAGGTGCTCCGGCAATCCCAGCAGGAAACGCTGCCACTCCTGCGTAGTCCAGTTGGCTGTATCGATCGAGTGGCCCTGCATCCACGTCGCGATTTGGCGGTCAACCGCGGCGAAGGCGTCGGACTGCGGGGTGGGCGCTGATTCAGGGAGGCCAGGGTTAAAGATCCAATCGTTCACTGGAATCTTCGCCGCCGCCTGCGCGAGTTGAGGGTCCATCGGAACCCTGGGATCGCCGGTGAACAGATGCGCGCGCATGTAGTCGATAGACTCCGCCGTGGTTATGCTCTGGAACGCGAAGTGGTCAAAATAGCCTTTCAGAAACGCGTCGAATTTCTGGCGTCCGAACACCTGCTCCACCTGAGTCAGAAAGAGCGCGCCCTTCTCATACGGAATCTGCGTAGCTCCGTCGTCCGGATCGCGCCCCTTCAAATCCACGTGCAGAATCTGATCATTTGCCGTGTGCGATTTCAATTCGTCCCGCAGCGCCCGATATCCCAGCGCGGCTTCCATCTCCGCCCGCGGCCGGCCATAGAGCTCTTCGAGAATGCGCCGCTCGATATAAACCGTGTAGCCTTCATTCAGCCAGAAATCGCTCCACGTCGCGTTGGTAACCAGATTGCCCGACCAGGAATGCGCCAACTCGTGCGCCACCAGTGAGACCAGGCTCTTGTCGCCCGCGAGCACAGTGGGCGTGGCAAAGGTGAGGCACGGATTCTCCATCCCGCCGAAGGGAAAACTGGGTGGCAGCACCAGCACGTCATAGCGCGTCCATCGATAAGGGCCGTAGAGCTTCTCCGCCGCTTCGAGCATCCTCTCCATATCGGAAAATTCGCTCGCGGCCTTCCCGACCACCGAAGGTTCCGCCCAAACTCCGCTGCGTGGCCCCGTCGCCTGAAAGCGCAGATCACCCACCGCCAGCGCGATCAGATACGGCGGCACCGGATGGTCCATCACGAACCTGCAATCGGCCGTGTCGGGGCAATTCACCGCGCTCATCACGGCTTTCAAACCGGCCGGAACTTTGACGCGCGCCTCCCACGTCACGCGCACGCCGGGCGAATCCTGCAGCGGAATCCAACTGCGCGCATGGATCGCCTGCGACTGCGTATAAAGGAACGGATGCTCTTTGCCCTCGGTCTGCTCGGGCGTGAGCCACTGCAAAGCGGTGGCCGCGCTCGGACTGGTCGAATACCGGATGCGCACGAATTTGGTATCGGGCGCAATGTCGATCGTGAGCGGCGCGCCCAGGATCGGATCCGTCTTGCCGATATCGAAACGCGCTTCCCGATACTTCGTGCCGTCGGGAGAAATTTCCGTCTCGTCGATCTGCAGAGCGCGCGTATCGAGCACCAGATGCTTTGCCTGCTCCGACATGCGCTCAATCGAGAGAACGGCCGTCCCGTGAATACTGAGCTGATCGAAGAGTACCTCCAGATCGAGGTTCAGATGGCGAACACGCGCCTGTTCCGGATTGCCGTAGGAATGAATGTCATGCGCCATGCCGGGGGTGTCTTTCTTTATGGGGGTAGAGCAGGACTCGATCATCGTCAGCAACAGCAACGGAACCGCATACCGAAACATCAAACCCCGATGTTCGCATACAATGGTGCGCAAACGATGAAACGAATCGCTGCAATCCTGATCGGGGCCGCGTTCACGGCGGCGGCGCAGTCTCCCAACTGGACGCTGGAGTTCGCCAACCATTATCGAATACAGGCGAACTTAACCTATCTGGTCGCGAATAATTATGAAGACAAGCTCGACCTGTATGAGCGAAGCGACGCACGCGATGTCGCGCCCACTCTCATCTACATCCACGGCGGCGGCTGGACCGGCGGCACAAAGGAAGCCGGCTTCAACAAGGTGCTGCCGTATCTCGAAATGGGCTGGAACGTAGTGAACGTGGAATACCGCCTGGCTCGTATTTCGCAATCGCCGGCGGCCGTGGAGGATTGTCTCTGCGCCCTGCGCTGGGTCGCCGCCAATGCCAAACAACACCACATCGATCTGAATCGGCTGGTGCTGACTGGCGATTCCGCGGGCGGCCATCTGGCGCTCACCACAGGGATGATTCCGGAGAGCGCCGGTCTTGACCGTGAATGTCCGGGAGTACCCTTGCCGAAGGTGGCGGCGATTGTGGACTGGTATGGAATTGCCGACGTCAACGAGTTGCTCGAAGGCCCCAACATGAAGACGTATGCGGTGCAGTGGCTGGGCGCGGCGCCCAATCGCGCGGAGATCGCCCGGCGCGTCTCGCCGCTCGAATACGTGCGCGCCGGATTGCCCCCGGTGATTATGATTCACGGCGATGCCGACCCCACAGTGCCGTATCAGCAGAGCGTTCGCCTGAAAGCCGCGCTCGATAAGGCGGGTGTTGCGAATCAGTTATTCACCGTGCCTGGAGGACACCACGGCGGATTTACCGCGGAACAAAATGTGCAAGTCTACGGAGCGATCAGGCAGTTTCTGAAAAAGCAAGGCCTGCCGATCCAGTAAACACTACTTCAGAAATCCGCTCATGCCCGATCCGGTCGCGCTGAGCTCGTCGTTGCGCGGATCGTCGAGTGCCAGCAGCTTGCGTCCCAGCGGACTCAGCCGCGCCTGCACCTCCGGCCTGACCCAGCGCTTCTGATACTGCTGTTGAGGCTTATCGCCGCGCGTGTAGTAAACATGCATGGCGCGGCGCGGAAGCGAGGTCCGGTTATCCGTGCCGCCATGCCACATATGGGCATTCATCACCACCACGGTTCCAGCCATGCCCGTCAGCAGAATTTCGTCGTCGGTTTCTACGCCCGACTGCGGCCTGCTGTGCCAGCGATGGGAGCCCGGCACCACGCGCAGCGCGCCGTTTTCCTTCGTGAAATCGTCCAGCATCCACACCGAATTGCATACTGAATACCCGCGCTCGTCGGGCAACTCACCACCATCGATATGCAGCGGCTGTCCACAATTACCGTGCGGATTGGCGGAACGAACGTTCACACTGCTCAGCTTGAAATCCGGCCCCAGCACGGCTTCGATGCACTCGAGGATGAACGGCGTCTCGATGATCTTCTCGAACAACTCGCCCTTATCGACCATATTGGCCAGACGCCGCGTGCCTGGTTCCTGTTTGAACTCGGTGCCCGCGCTGGTGCCTTCCTCGGCAAAGATTTCCTCGATACGATGGTTGAATTGCGCCACCTGTGCGAGTGAGAGAAAGCGTGGCAGAATCAAATAACCGCGTGATTCAAGCGACTGTCTAGCGGCACTGCCGAGCATGAAACAATCCATTATCCCAGCGCCGGGCACGATGGTGGAAACGGGCGCCAGTCGCCTGCACGTCCACATACAGGGCCGAGGCGAACCTGTGGTGGTGCTCGAAGCCGGTATCGCCGCGAGCTCTCTCAGTTGGTCGCTGGTGCAGAATCGAATTGCGCAGATGACCACGGTGGTGAGCTATGATCGCGCGGGCTTCGGCTGGAGCGATCCGGCCAGTAATCGCCGCACTGCGCTCGATGCAGCCGAGGATCTTGCCATTATGCTCGAACGCCTGCGCCTTGCGGGGCCGTTCATCCTTGCTGGACATTCCTTCGGAGCCCTGATCATTCGGCTCTTTCAGCAGCGCTGGCCGGATCGCGTAGCGGGCCTGGTGCTGGTCGATCCGGTGGTGCGTTCCGACTGGCTCGATCCGAATGAACAGCGTCGCAGTATGCTGGCACGCGGTGTGGCGCTCTCCCGGCGTGGGGCGTTCCTCGCCCGCATCGGAGTAGTTCGCTTCGCCCTCAACCTGCTGACCAGCGGATCGCACACATTTCCCCGTCTGCTTGCGCGCGCTTCGGCCGGAAACGGGGCCGGCGTAACCGATCGCCTGGTGGGCGAGGTGCGCAAAATGCCGCGCGAACTTTGGCCAGCCATCGCTGCGCACTGGAGCCAGGAGCGCGGCTTTCGCGCTATGGCCGATAATCTGGAAAACCTGCCTCGCAGCGTCGCGCAACTCGACGAATCCGCGGGCATGGGCGATCTGCCACTGATTGTTCTGTCGGCCGCGAAGCCTCCGCAGGAGCATGAACATGATGCAAAACTCTCCACGAAGGGCCGTCATATCGTGGTTCCCGAATCCGGGCACTGGATGCAACTCGACGCCCCGGAGGCCGTCGTCGAAGCCGTAGCCGATATCGTGGCCCAGGTACGTCAACCATGAAACACTGCCTGATTTTATGCGCCGTTTCCGTCCTTGCCCAGGACCAATCCTTCCGAGTGGAGTCCCGTGTAGTGCAGGTCCCCGTCACAGTCACCGACGCCAAAGGTCACAACGTCGAAGGCCTGACCGCGCGCGACTTCACGGTCCTCGACGACAACCAACCGCGCCAGATAACCCTCGACACTTTCAGCACCGGAGCCGCCCCCATCACCCTCGTGATCGCCGTGCAGAACTCCGCCATATCGGCCGCCGCGCTGGCCAAAATCCGCCGCATCGGAGGCATGATCCAACCCCTCGTCATCGGCCGCCGAGGCGAAGCCGCCGTCCTCACCTTCGATTCCGATCTCGCATGGACGCGCGATTTCACACACAGCTCCGACGCCATTCAGATCGCGATAAGAGGCCTCACTATCGGCTCGCCCACCCAGGCCCGTATGTTCGACGCGGTCCTCGAGGCCGCCGATCACATGAAGCAGCGCCCTGGCCGCAAGGTTCTTCTGATCCTCGCCGAAAGCCGGGACCGCGGCAGCAAGGCGCACCTCGATGAAGTCCTCCAGACTGTGGAACGCGAGGGCATCGAAATCTTCGCCGCCTCGTACTCGCCGTACGCTTCCACCTTCGCCGACAGATCGGGAGAACTGCCGCCCCCCTCCGAAGCGAATTACCTCAAAGTCTTCACCGAACTGGCGCGCCTTGGCAAGACCAACGATCTGCGGGCGCTCACCCAGGCCACGGGTGGCTCGGACTATCCATTCCTCAAGCAGAGCACCGTCGAGAAGGCCATCGAGAGCCTCGGTGTCGAAGTCCACAGCCAGTACATTCTGAGCTTCCCGCCCCAATCCGGCCGCGAGGGCATGCACCAGATTGCCGTTTCGCTCCCGGGACGTGGGAATCTTCTGATTCGCGCGCGCCAGGCTTATTGGACCGATTAGGGCTACCGGCCCCTCACGGCCCGAACTCTCCCAGCAATGTTTCCAGCAGATCTTCGATCTTTAGCCTGGGTGCCCACTGGCCGCTCCTGGTGCGATTCCGCTGCGAAACCGTCGTTCTGGTCCGGCTTGAGGTGGACTACGACCGAGCGTCGATCGTCCCGGGGGCGCGACAATTCACGTGAATCGGAGCGTACCTGGACACGCAGAAATTCGGGACACGTGGCTACCAGGCGCGTCATGCCGGCCTGAAGAACGCGGCACGCCCAACCAAACCTCCATCGCGCGCGGATCGGTATCCGTGAAATCGGGCGGATGTTGTGTCATGCCGAATTTCGCGTCATGTATGCCCGATTCTGCCGCGGACGTGGCAATCTTCTCATTCACGCGCGCCAGGCATATTGGACCGATTGACGCTCTCCTGCACAATACAGATATGGAGTCGGCCACCAGGATATGAGTCTACCGAGAGAAATCGCCACCGATCTTGCCTGGCTGCGCACGAGCATCTCCAACGTGTATTTCGTCGGCCACTCAGGCGCATGGGTATTGATTGACACCGGCGTGGTGGGCTACGCCGACGCCATTCGCAAGGCGGCGGTCGCGCGTTTCGGAGCCGATTCGAGACCCAACGCCATCGTCCTGACCCATGGCCATTTCGATCATGCCGCCTGCGCCCTCGAACTCGCCGGCCCTTGGAACGTGCCTATCTACGCCCACCCGCTCGAATTTCCCTACCTGACCGGCAAGTCGGCCTATCCGCAAAAAGATCCTACAGTGGGCGGAGCTATGGCCTTCCTCAGCCGCTTTTTTCCCAGCCGCACTGTCAATATCGAGAAAGTGCTGCAGCCTCTGCCTGACTCCGGAGCCGTACCGGGCATAGACGGATGGACCGCGATCTTCACGCCCGGCCACGCCCCAGGTCACGTCGCTTTCTGGCGTGAACATGACGCCACGCTGGTCGCTGGCGACGCGGTGGCAACCGCCGATCTCGATTCCTGGTACGGGATCTTCAGTCAAAAGAAGCGCATCTCGCGGCCCGCTTCGCCGTTCACCTACGACTGGGAACACGCTCGCGCTTCTGTTCGAACCATCGCCGATCTGAACCCGTCGGTCCTCGCCTGCGGCCACGGCGAGCCCATGACCGGGCCGGCTGTCGCGCTGGAGCTGAGCCAATTCGCACGAAACTTCACGCCGCCGAGCCACGGCCGGTACGTCGCCGCCCCCGCTCAGGCCAATGCAGGGGGAGTTGTCTACGAGCCACCCGCTCCGCCCGACCATCTGCCTAAGGTAGCCGCCGGCGTGGTGGCAGGCGTCTTCCTGCTGGCCGGAATGGTTTATCGCAATCAGAAAGGCCGAGCCGAAGGGTAGGCGGCTTGCAATAATCGGAACGTGGATTTTGACTACACTCCGGAGCAGATCCAGCTGCGGCGCGAGGTGCGCGAATTCGCCGCCGCCGAGATCGCTCCGCACGTCATGGAGTGGGATGAGAGCCAGACCTTTCCGCTGGCTGTAATCAAGAAGCTCGGCCAGCTCGGCTACATGGGCATCATCTTCCCCGAGGAGTACGGGGGTGCGGGGCTCGGCTATGTCGAATACTCCATAGTCATCGAAGAGCTGTCGCGCGTGGATGGGTCGATCGGTATCATCCTCGCGGCCCACACTTCGCTCTGCTCCAACCACATCGCCAAAGCTGGTTCGGAGGAGCAGAAGCGGAAATATCTGACGAAGCTCACAACGGGCGAATGGCTCGGCTGCTGGTCGCTGACGGAACCCGAGGCAGGATCCGATGCGGCGGGCACACGCAGCACCGCGGTGCGCGAGGGCGACGACTGGATTCTCAACGGATCGAAAACGTTCACCACGAACGCGCACTACGCCGATGTCTGCGTCGGGATGGCCATCACGGACCGGACCGCCGCGCGCCACGGGATCTCCGCCTTCATCCTTGAGAAAGACACTCCGGGATTTCGCGCCGGGAAGAAAGAGAACAAGCTGGGATTGCGCGCCAGCGCCACCGGCGAAGTGATTTTTTCCAATTGCCGTCTGCCTGCGTCGCAATTGTTGGGCAAGCCCGGCGAGGGGTTTGTCGATAGTCTGCGCATCCTCGATGGCGGCCGTGTATCGATAGCCGCTTTGTCGATCGGCATGGCGCAGGGCGCCTACGACGCGGCCCTCAAGTACGCCAAAATTCGCCGTCAATTTGGCCGCCCGATTTCCGAGTTCCAGGCGATTCAGCACAAGCTGGTGGATATGGCGACGAAGATCGACGCCTCGCGGCTGCTGACGTATCGCGCGGCGAAGATGATCGATACCGGGAAGCGCGTGACCCGCGAGTCGGCCATGGCGAAGCTGTTCGCTTCGGAGGCCGCGGTGGAGATCGCGAACGAGGCTGTGCAGATCCATGGCGGCTATGGATTCATCAAGGATTACCCGGTCGAGAAGTTTTACCGCGATGTGAAGCTGTGTACGATCGGCGAAGGCACCAGCGAAATCCAAAGGCTGGTGATCGCCCGCCAATTGTTGAAGGACTAATGTCCCCTCGCGAATTGGCTCGCCTCGCTACCGAAATAGAAAACGGCGCACAACCTCCCGCCGAACTCGCTGACGGCCGGGGCCTGATCGTAGGAGTGACCGGCCCACCCGGAGCGGGGAAGAGTTCTCTCGTCGATGCACTCACCACCGAACTCCGGGGCCGCGAAAAAACCATAGCAATCATCGCTGTCGACCCTACCAGCCGCGCGACCGGCGGAGCCATCCTCGGCGATCGCATCCGTATGCAACGCCACCACGCCGATCCCGGTGTCTTCATCCGCTCCATGGCGACTAGAGGAGCGATCGGTGGCCTCGCACGCACCAGCGCGGCGCTCTCCCGCCTGTTCTGCGGCGCGGGATTCGACTTCATCATCGTCGAGACCGTTGGAGTGGGGCAGGATGAAATCGAAATCGCCGCGCATGCCGACGTAACCCTGGTGGTGCTGGTGCCGGGGATGGGCGACGATGTCCAGGCTATCAAAGCCGGCATCATGGAAATCGCCGACGTCTTCGTTATCAACAAGGCCGACCGGCCGGGCGTGGAGCAGACCCAGCGCGAGGTTGAATCCATGCTTTCGTTGGGTCATACAGAGGTGCCGATCTTCCGCACTGTGGCGATCGATGGGACGGGCATCGCGGAACTGGCGGACGATCTCGAATCGCGAAGTCCAAGAAGCGGGTCGAGCGCGCCGGAGGAATGGGCCATCGATCATCTGGGAATCGCCGTCCGCTCCCTCGATGAAGCCGTGCTTTTTTACGAGCGGCAACTGGGGATGGGGGTGGCGTCGCGCGAAACCGTAGAGCATGAGAAGGTGCGGATCGCCATGCTGCACGCCGGAGCCTCCCGCATAGAACTGCTCGAACCGTTGAACGCCGAATCCACTATCGCGAAATTCATCGAGAAGCGCGGCCCCGGATTACACCACGTAGCCCTGCGCGTCCCCGACCTGAACGCGGTAATTCAGCGTCTGAAAACTGCCGGAGTGCGTCTCATCGGCGAACCTCAGCAAGGTGCGGGCGGGTACACATATGTATTCGTGCATCCGGCCGGCACCGGTGGCGTACTATTAGAACTTATTCAGCAATAGAGGAGCTTTTCATTGGCCAAAATCGGCATTATCGGCGGGAGCGGTTTGTACTCCATGCCGGGGTTTACAGAGCAGCGCGAAGTAGATATTCAGACACCGTTCGGGGCGCCTTCCGACAACTATATTCTGGGCCAACTGGAAGGCCATGAGGTCGCGTTCCTCGCGCGGCACGGGCGCGGGCATCGCATCTCGCCGTCCGAGCTGAACTTCCGCGCCAACATCTATGGGATGAAAACTCTCGGCGTGGAGCGCATTGTTTCGCTCAGCGCCGTCGGCTCGCTGAAGGAGGAGCACAGGCCGCTCGATTTCGTCATCCCCGATCAGTTCTTTGATCGCACGCGCGGCCGCATCTCCACCTTCTTCGGCGAAGGGCTGGTCGCGCACGTTAGCTTTGCCGATCCCGTCTGCCCGCAGCTTTCAGTAACAGTAGAGAAAGCCTGTCAAGCCGCGGGCGTCACCGTCAAGCGCGGCGGCACTTATCTGTGCATGGAAGGTCCGGCGTTTTCGACCAGGGCCGAATCGAACATCTACCGCAGCTGGGGGATGGACGTGATCGGCATGACGAACCTGCAGGAGGCCAAGCTCGCGCGCGAAGCCGAGATCTGCTACGTCACCATCGCCATGGTCACCGATTACGATTGCTGGCATGAAGAACACGACGCCGTCACCGTGACCGACATTATCCGCGTGCTGACGCAAAATGCCGCCAATGCCTGCCGCGTAGTTGCCGAGGCGGTGAAATCCATGCCCGCCGAACGTACCTGCAAGTGCGGTTCGGCGCTGCAGCATGCGCTGATTACCGATAAGACTCTCGTGCCTCCGGACACGTTGAATAAGCTGGAACCGATTGTCGGCAAGTACTTCGTGTAGCGACCCGGCCCAGGCGGCCCTCGATGCGTTGCGGGGCGGCGAGCGGCTCTCGAGCGAGACCGTGCGCGCGCTCGGCGAAGAATGCCCTGCCGAGTTTTTCCGCATTGTGATCGAGGCGCTCTCCGACTCGTTCGATCCCGCGCAGGTTGAGATCTACGAGCGGCTGATGCGGGTCTGGATCCCCGAGACGAAAAGGCCCAGAGGCATCGTCCCGGAACGCGTGGATACCGTCTATGTTTTGTCGCGCGTGACGCTGGGTTCCGACATCAAAATCACCAGCATGATTCTCGATGCCATGAAGCGCCGATTCCCGGAGGCGCGCGTCGTACTTGTGGGTGGCCGAAAATCGGCTGCGCTGTTCGCTGCGGACCGGCGTATCGAGCATCTGGAAGCGCAGTACCCGCTCTCGGGTCCGGTCAGCGCGCGCATCGAATTTGCGCATGAGCTGCGGCGTCAGCTGGAAGCGCCGAACCGCATTGTGGTCGATCCCGACTCCCGCATCACGCAGCTGGGCCTGCTTCCGCTCTGCGAATCCGAGAATTATTTCCACTTCCCCAGCCGTACGGCGGGCGGGGCGTCTTCAGCGAATCTCACGGACCTGACGAACGACTGGCTGAATGAAACGTTCGGTGTCTCGGGCGCAGCGTTCGTCGCGCCGGCGCACGTTTCCATCGAAGACGAGGGCCCGTTCGCGTCTATCAGCCTGGGAGTCGGCGGCAACGATTCGAAGCTTGTGGGAGGCGATTTCGAAGCGGACCTGATCCGGGGACTTGGAGAAGACTACCAGACCATATGGATCGATCGCGGCGCCGGGGGCGAAGAGGCATTGCGCGTGTCGAAGGCGGTCACGGCATCGGGCATCGCCGAACGCGTGCGCTTCTGGGAGGGTTCCTTCGCGGGATTCGTCTCCATCATCGCGCATAGCGATTTCTACGCGGGCTACGATTCCGCCGGGCAGCACGCCGCTGCGGCCGCCGGTGTTCCGCTGATCTCGATTTTCGCCGGAGCGGTTTCGAAACGTTTTCAGGATCGCTGGGAGCCGAAGGGACCCGCGCCCGCAATCGTCATCGACGCCAACCTGCACTCGCCTCTGACCATAATGGCTATGGGGCTGCATGAATATCGAAAAATTAAGAGTCGGCCCGCACCGTAGCTTCAGTTTGAAGAAGCGCGTGGCGGACGATACCTTCGGCATTTCGAAATCGCGGGCGGAGAAGGAACTGAAAGACCATATCGAGAAGCTGGCGGCGCTTCACGATCTGCTCTATGCAGAGAACAAGCGCGCGCTGCTGATTGTCCTGCAGGGGATGGACGCGGCGGGTAAAGACGGCACTATCAAGCACGTGATGTCCGGGGTCAATCCGCAGGGCTGCAGCGTCACCTCTTTCAAGGAGCCGAGCTCGCAGGAACTGGAACACGACTACCTCTGGCGCATCCATGCAGCGGTGCCCGGGCGGGGCTCAATCGGCATCTTCAACCGATCTCATTACGAGGATGTGCTGACAGTCCGCGTCCACAACATTGTGCCCAAAGCCGTCTGGTCGAAGCGCTACGGCCAGATCAATTCGTTCGAAAAGATACTGGCTGAAAACGATATTCACATGCTGAAGCTGTTCCTCCATATCGACAGCGAGGAACAGGAAAAGCGCTTCAAAGAGCGCCTCGAAGACCCGCGCAAGAACTGGAAGGCATCCCCCGCCGATTTCCGCGAGCGCAAATATTGGGATGAATACCAGAAAGCTTACGATGACGCGCTGCTCAAGTGCGATACGGCCGCCGCTCCCTGGTACGTGATTCCATCCAATCACAAGTGGTTCCGAAACTATGCCGTTGCCAGCATCATCATAGAAATGCTGGAGTCGTTCCACATGAAGTATCCGAAGGTGGATAAGAAGCGACTGGCGGCTATTCAGGAAGCATAGTACGGATTGCCCTTGTGCGATCTGGCAGGAAATATTTACACTGGAGTCAGGCGCCGGCATGAATCTCGTCATATCCGACAGGGAACGGGAAGGAATCGTACTTCTGGACTGCAAGGGCCGGATTACGGCCGGCCCCGAGGCTACGGTGTTTCGCGATGCCTGCCAGAAAGCGGGCGGACGCAGCGAGCCGAAGCTGATCGTCAACCTGAAAGAGGTCGATTACATCGACAGTACCGGCCTGGGCGCCATGGTGATGTGCTCCACTCTGATCAAGAGATCAGGGGGCGTCACCAAGCTCCTTCAACTGAACCGGCGCAATCTGGAGTTGTTGGTGTTGACCAAGATCGACACCATCTTTGAAATCTTCGATGATGAGATCGACGCGGTCAACAGCTTCTTCCCGGGCCGTGAAATCAAGCGGTTTGACATTCTGTCGTTTGTCCGGCAACTCAGAGAAGAATAGCGTGCTGGCTGCCGGAAAGAACGCTCCCGACATCGATTTGGATGATCTGTCCGGTAGTAGCTGGTCTCTTGCCGAAGCTTTGAAACAGGGTCCGGTGCTGTTGGCGTTCTTCAAAATCTCCTGCCCCACCTGCCAATTGACGTTCCCGTTTCTGCAGCGCCTGGCCGACGGCGCGGGCAAGGACGCTCCGCAATTGGTCGCCGTCTCGCAGGACGATGCCGCGAGTACGGCCCAGTTTCAAGAACGATTCAACCTTTCGATGCGGACCGTGATCGATAAGCCGCGCGCCTATCCGGCCAGCAACGCCTACGGAATTTCGCATGTGCCGTCGTTGTTTCTGATCGAGCCGGACGGGCGGATTTCCCTGGCGGTGGAAGGTTTCAGCAAGGCGCATCTGGAAAAACTGGGCGAGCGATTTGGCGCCGCCCCCTTCCACGCCGACGACCGCGTGCCGGTTCTGCAGCCGGGTTGAAGCTCGAAAAACTGACTCCCGTGAGGAGTTCCGTTACCATATAGAAGATGGCAAACATCGGCGAAGTTTTCAATGCGGCTGCGGCGGTCGCCAAAGGCATGGGCGTCACCCTGAAAGAGATGATGTCCCCGACGGTGACGGAGAACTACCCGGACGAGCCGCCCAAGCTTCAGGAGCGCTTCCGCGGCGTTCACGTTCTGCAGCGCGATGAGAACGGCCTCGAGAAATGCGTGGCCTGTTTCCTTTGCGCGGCGGCGTGCCCGGCCCAGTGCATTTATATCGAAGCGGCCGAGAATACCGAAAAAGTGCGGATCAGCGGGGGCGAGCGCTACGCGAAGGCCTACAACATCGATTACAGCCGCTGCATCTTTTGCGGGTACTGCGTGGAAGCCTGCCCCACCGATGCCATCACCCATGGGCACGGCTTTGAAGTGGCGAGCTATAACACCTCCACGCTGATTTATCGCAAGGAAGATATGCTGGCGCCGATCCCGCCCGGAGCCAGGCCGCCGGTGATTGTCGAAACCCCTGAAGCGGCGGCCCACTGAGGCTCATCATTTAAAGCCGAACTTTTAATGTTCGCGCTCATCGGGGAACAGTTCGAAACGATATTCCGGGAAGATCCCGCGGCGAAGAGCAGGCTGGAGATTATCCTGTGCTATCCCGGATTCCAGGCCGTGCTCTGGCACCACCTGGCACATCGGATGTACCTTGCCAGGGTTCCGTTGCTGCCGCGCGTTATTTCGCAGGTGGCGCGTTTCCTGACCGGCATCGAGATCCATCCAGGCGCGACCATCGGACATCGTTTCTTCATCGACCACGGCATGGGCGTGGTGATCGGCGAGACCACGGTGATCGGCGACGACGTGCTGGTCTATCAAAATGTGACGCTGGGCGGCACGGGTAATGAGAAGGGCAAGCGCCATCCGACGCTGGGGAACAACGTGGTGGTCGGCACTGGCGCGAAGGTACTGGGCAGCATCAGCATCGGCAATAACGTGAAGATCGGCGCTGGTTCGGTGGTGGTGCATCCGGTGCCTGACAATTCGACCGTGGTGGGGATTCCGGGCCGCGTGGTGCGGTTTCGTTCTCCCGATGGCGTGCTCGATCACGGCATGCTGCCGGATCCGGAAGGCCAGGAGATCGAGGATCTTAAGCGGCGGGTGGCGGATCTGGAAGCTCAGGTGAAGATGCTATCAGCGGCCGCTCCACTTGAGAAGGCTGGTGACGGGACGCGTTAACGGGTCGTCGTAATGGTTGGGCGTCACGCGCACGGCGTAGCCCAGGCGCCCGGTTTGCGCGGGTACGATATCTTT
>Ga0302320_10002478_pt1 | contig 43403 bp, 44 predicted proteins | sample Bog_T0_3_FD_202130 | JGI IMG/M metagenome (GOLD analysis project Ga0302320, IMG submission 202130) | Peat permafrost microbial communities from Stordalen Mire near Abisko, Sweden - Bog_T0_3 | ecosystem: Environmental > Terrestrial > Soil > Wetlands > Peat | place: Sweden: Abisko, Stordalen Mire...
CTGCTCCCACTGTGGGTAATCGGCAAAAGTTGCGGCGTTGCCGTTGCCATCGAGGCCGAGCACGGTGGTGGAGAGGCGGTCGAGAAGATAGCGGTCGTGAGTGACCAGGACGAGTGCGCCCTGGAATTCGAGCAGGGTTTCTTCCAGGACCTCGAGCGTGGGGATGTCGAGGTCGTTGGTTGGCTCGTCGAGCAGCAGAATGTCGGCGGGTTGCAACATGAGGCGCGCGATGAGCACGCGGGCGCGCTCGCCTCCGCTGAGGCGGCTGACCGGCTGGTTGAGCTGCTCGGCGGTAAACAGAAATCGGTCGGCCCAGGCAGCCACGTGGATGACGCGATCCTGGAAGATGACGGCGTCGGAGTCGGGCGCAAGGGCGCGCCGCAAGGTGAGCGTGGGATCAAGCTCGCGCTGCTGCTCGAAGTACACGATCTTGAGGCGGTCGGCGGTGCGGACCACGCCGGCATCGGGTTTCAGCTCGCCCTGCAAGAGCCGCAGCAGGGTGGTCTTGCCGCTGCCATTGGGACCGACGAGGCCGACGCGCATTCCATTGGTGATGACGAAGTTCAAGTCAGCGATCAGCGGGCGCTGGTCGAAGCGATAGGCGAGGCCTTCGATCTCGACGAGGCGCTTGGTCTTGCGGTCGGTGCCGGAAAAATCCAGCTCGGTGCTGGCCGAGCGCGAGCGGGAGCGAACGTCGCCGAGTTCGCCAATGAGTTCGTGGGCGCGGTCGATGCGCGCCTTGGACTTGCCGCGGCGCGCCCTGGGACCGCGGCGCAGCCACTCGATCTCGGTGTGAACGCGGTTTTCCAGCGCCTCCTGGTGACGCGCCTGGGCGTGCATCCACTCCTCTTTTACTTCGAGGAAGTGCGAATAGGAGCCGGCGACGCGGAAGATGCCGTCGGGAAAGATGCGGGCCAGCTCGGCGGTTTCGCTGGCCACGTTTTCCAGAAAGTAACGGTCGTGGGAGACGACGACGCAGGCGAAATTCGCCTGTTCGAGCAGCTGCTCGAGCCACTCGATTCCAGAGAGGTCGAGGTGGTTGGTGGGCTCGTCGAGCAGCAGAATATCGGGCGCGGTGACCAGGGCTTCGGCAATGGCCAGGCGCTTGCGCCAGCCTCCGGAGAGCGCTTGCGCATGGGCGTCGAAGTCTTCGAATCCGGCGCGGCCCAGGGTCTCGTGCAGGCGCGAGTCGCGCTCGAGGGCAGGCACTTCGGAGCCCGCCAGCGCGGCCTCGATGACCTGGGTAACGCTGAGGCCGGCGGCGAAGACGGACTCCTGCGGGACGTAGGCCAGGGTGGCGCGCTTGCGCAGCGCGACCTCGCCGGAGTCGGACGCCTCCAGTCCGGCAAGAATGCGCAGCAGAGTGGTCTTGCCCGAGCCGTTGGGACCGATGAGGGCGATGCGATCGCGCTCGTTGACCGTAAAGCTGACGTTGCGGAACAGCGGCTCAGCGCCGAAGGCTTTCGATAGATTCTGGGCGTTGAGAATCGGAGGCATCCTCTCGATCATACCGCGCCGAGACCGGTTTCACTTCTTTCTGCAGACCAGGTCCCCGGTGCCGATGGGCACAATCAGCGCATCGACGCGCACATCGCTGAGTGCGTGGTCGAGCATGGGCCCGAGCGCCGCCTGATGGCTGATGGCGTTGTCGGCGACGAGAATGCCTCCCGGGACGAGGCGCGGCACGACCAGTTCGTAGCAGGGCTGGTAGCTTTCTTTTTCGGCGTCGAGAAAGCAGAAGCCGATGCCCGCGTAAGCCGCCAGATGCGCGAGGGCGTCGCCGTGGACCAACTCGACGACATCCGCGACCGCAGCGGCGGCGAAGGTGGCGCGGGCCAGCGCGACTTTGGCGGGGTCAATCTCAAAGGTGACGACGCGGCGGCCGGTGGCGCGGGCAGCCAGCGCCAGCCACAGGGTGGAGTATCCCGCGCTGGTGCCGATCTCGAGGATGGGCCCGGCGGGCGAGGCGGCGGCCAGCAGCGCGATGAAGCGGCCCACCTCGGGCGGCACCTGCCGCAGACGCTCGATCTGCGGCGTTCCGTCGTTGCGATCGCGCAGGTCGATGGCTTCCAGTTCGCGCATACGGGAGAGCATGGCGGGGGAGATGGCTTCAAACATGGAAGGGATTGTATAGCGGGCATGCAGGCGCAATGCAGGCTAATTCAGCGCGCAAGGATTCGCTGCCGGAACCACTCCGCGAGCTCGGACTCGGCGAGCGAACCGGAGGCAAGCGCCTCCATCGTGCGCACCGCTTCGGAGGGATCGAAGCGCAGAGTCAATCCGTTGTCGGCCAGAAAAAGACGGGCAGCGACCCAGGCCGTACGCTTGTTGCCATCCGCAAAACCATGATTGCGGGCAAGTCCGAAAGCGTAGGCGGCAGCCAGCGCGGCAGCGTCCGGAGAGTTGTAAGCCGCCAAATTCTGCTGGCGGGCTAACGCGGCCTCAATACGGTCCACGTTGGGGATGCCAGCGAGTCCACCGTGCTCCGCTAGTTGACGATCATGAATGGCCAACACGATGTCGGTTCGAAGCCATCGCCAGGCGGTCACTTGGAGAGCGCCTTGAGCACATCCCGGTCGTCATGCATGATCTCCTCTGCGAGGTTCATCTGGCGCTCGAAGTCAGGGTCGTAAGGAGTGAGACGGTAGCCACCGGGAGCCTCGGTCAGGAAGAGCGAGTCGCCCTTCTTCACCTTGAGCTTGGCCATCACTTCCTTGTTGAGGATGAGTCCGGCGGATGCGCCGATGGTTGTGATTTTGAGCCTGGGCATGTGAGCCTTCCTTCTCGCACTATATAACGCCTATTATATAGCTATCGCGGGACGACAGCACCTAAAACGACAAAAGCCCCATCTCCACACGCCACAGTGGGCATGGTGAAGATGGGGCAGACAGCTTCCATTGCGCTTCGCTTACGCGCCGACTTCTTCTCCCCAGCTTGGGCGCTGATATTTGCCCGAGCCGACCTTGATGATGCACTCTTCGAGCACATCGAGAGCGACATCGGCCTGCTGCTTGGTGACGATCAGCGGCGGGCTGAGGCGCAGCGTGTTGGAGCCGCAGCCGAGGAACAGGATTCCCTTCTCGAAGGCCATCTCGACGACGTGGTCGCGCTGCTCTCCGGCGGGAGTCTTGGTGTGTTTGTCGGCCACCAGCTCGATGCCGATCATCAGACCGCGGCCGCGAACGTCACCCACCAGCGGCAGGCGCTGCGGCCAGTCGTAGGTGCGGGCGAGGATGTGTTCGCCAACCTCGCGGGCGTTCTGCAGACCCTCGCGCTCGATGATGTCGATGGTGGCCAGGGCGGCGGCGATGGCCACCGGGTTGCCGCCAAAGGTGGAGGCGTGCGAGCCGGGAACCCAGTCCATGATTTCGGCGCGGGTGATGAGCGCCGACAGCGGCAGACCGCTGGCGATGCCCTTGGCCACGGTGATCATGTCCGGGGCAACGCCGGAGTGTTCGATGGCCCACCACTTGCCGGTGCGCCCCATGCCGGACTGCACTTCGTCGATGATCAGCAGGATGCCGTGCTTGTCGCAGATGCGGCGCAGTTCCTGCAGGAACGCGGTGGGCGCGGGCAGATATCCACCTTCGCCTTGAAAGGCCTCGACCACGACGGCGGCGCACTCCTCGGGCGGAACCTCGGCGCGGAAGACCCACTCCTCGATGTAGCGCGCGGTATCGAGCGCGTACTGGTCGGGATCGGTTCCGGCCGGGCGGCGATAGAGATTTGGATAGGGCACATGGACCACGCCGGGGACCAGCGGCGCGAAGCGGCGGCGCTGCTGCGCCTTGGAGCAGGTCAGCGACAGGGCACCCATGGTGCGTCCGTGGAACGCTCCCTGAAACGCGATGATGTACTGGCGCTTGGTGTGGTAGCGCGCCAACTTGAGCGCGCCTTCGATGGCCTCGGCGCCGGAGTTGCCGTAATGAATCCGGTGCGGGCCGGGCATGGGCGCAATCTGCGAGAGGCGGTCGGCCAGCTCGGTGAGCTGCGGGTAATAGAAGTCGGTGCCCGACATGTGGAGCAACTCGCCGGCCTGCTTTTGCACGGCGGCGACGACCTCGGGATGACAGTGGCCGGTGGAGGTGACGGCGATTCCGGCGGAGAAGTCGAAGAACTCGTTGCCGTCCACGTCCTCGATCACAATGCCCTGTCCGCGCTTGGCAACCAAGGGGTAGGAGCGGGTGTAGGAAGGCGAGATGATGCGGTCGTCATCGGCGATGATGCGCCGTGCGATGGGGCCGGGAAGCTTGGTACGGATACAAGGGTGACCGGTGGGAGCAAGGGTCGAAGTTGAAGGCGGCATGGGTTTCTCCTTATGCGCATGGCGGATGAAAACGGATCGAGTTGCATGGGCTGCGTTCCCGGCTTGGCGGATGATCCGGCGATGCGGATCGCAGTCCAGACGGGACGATGCGGAATCGGGAGCGGAGCTAGTCGCCGGCGAAAAGGTTGGGACGGGCCAGCGAGGGAGAGCCGGCAAGTTCGGCGCGCGGAGAGGCGAAGCGCGACCAGATGGCGCGCGCGGCGACGGCGAGCACCCGACTCTGGGTGCGCTGCCAGCGCGGCTTAACGACGTCGGCCGGAAACTTCATACAGCCTCTACCTCTCTCAACAGGTGCCTGATTATAGCGCGATTCCGGCGGCCCAGGGGCAGGTTTCTGGCGGGCGCATGGGAACCTGCGGCAGGTGATTGCGGCGCTGCCGCGGGTTGCGACCACCGATGGCCAGCCCATAGAATCAGTGTGCGACTTACATCTGCACGATTCTGATCTGATTTCCTCATGAAGGAAGACCATGGCGCTCGATCTGTACAACTCTCTTAGCGGCAGGATTGAAGAATTTGCTCCGGCGGAAGGCAATACGGTGCGCTTCTACGCCTGCGGTCCCACGGTTTACGATTACGGCCACATCGGCAATTTCCGCACGTTTATTGCCGTGGATGTGCTGCGCCGCTACCTGCGCCAGAGCGGATTCCAGCTACTGCACGTCATGAACATCACCGACGTGGACGACAAGATCATTCGCAACGCCAACCAGCGCGGCGTGCCCATCGGCGAGTACACGAAGAAGTACGAGCAGGCATTCCTCGAAGACATGGAGACGCTCGCCATCGAGCAGCCGGAGCGCATCTCGCGGGCCACCGAACACATTGCGGAGATGGCGCACTTCATTCGCCAACTGGCCGACAAGGGCGCTGCCTACAAGACCGAGGACGGCTCGTGGTACTTCCGCATCGCGAGTTTTCCCGCGTACGGCAAGCTGAGCAAGAAGGACTTTGCCGGACTGATCACCGACGCCGACGGCCGCATGGACGCCGACGAGTACGAGAAGGACGACGCCCGCGACTTTGCCCTGTGGAAGGCTCCGAAAGAGGGCGAGGCAAGCTGGGAAACCGAGATCGGACCGGGGCGTCCGGGCTGGCATATCGAGTGCTCGACCATGGCCATGGAGTACCTGGGCCAGTCGTTTGACCTGCATGCGGGCGGCGAGGACCTGATGTTCCCGCACCATGAGAACGAGATCGCGCAGAGCGAGTCGCTGACTGGAAAAACCTTCGCGCGGCACTGGATGCATGTGCGCTTTCTGCTGGTCGAGGGGCAGAAGATGTCGAAGTCGCTGGGCAACTTCTACACCCTGCGCGACCTGGTGCTGCTGGGACACAAGCCTTCGTCGATCCGCCTGCTGCTGGCCTCGGTTCCCTATCGCAAGCAACTGAACTTTACCTTTGACGGGCTGACCCAGGCGGCGGCTTCCGTGGAGCGGCTGCGCAACTTCAAGCTGCGCCTGGAGAGCTCGCGTTGGGAAGCGGGCGCGAATCCGGAGATTGCCGAGCTGGCGCAAAGGGCGGTGAGCGAAATGCGCGTCAGCCTCGACGACGACCTGAACACCGCACAGGCGCTGGCGGCCATCTTCGACCTGGTGCGCGACGTGAACGCCGCCGCCGACCATGGCAAGGTGAAGCAGGACGACATTGCCGCCATCCTCGATGCGCTGCATAAGTTCGACGAGATTTTCGCCGTGCTGGCCGACTCCGATGCGGCGCACGCGAAGTCCATCGTGGATTGGGCCAAGGCGGAAGGGCTGGAAGAAAAAATTACGCCGGAGGCTGCCGAGATGGCCAAAAGCGCGGCTCTCGGCGATGCCCAGGTGGAAGAGCTGGTGGCGAAACATTCCGAGGCGCGCAAGGCAAAGGACTTCAAGACCAGCGACGCGGTCCGCGATGAACTGCTGGCCCAGGGCATCGTGCTGGAGAACACCAAGGACGGCGTGAGGTGGAAGCGGAAATAGCTCAGCAAGAATGCGAGTGACGGAAGCGGCCTGCGGGCCGGTTTCGTGCGCAACTTACGCCCGCCCCTGCATCTTGGCCCACCACCAGCGGACTCCGACGAAGAGGAATCGCCAGTCGCGGAAGAACTCCGGCGGCTTGCCCTCAAAGGCGTGGCCGATGAACTGCAGCGTCCATCCGGCAACGAATAGAACTGCCGCCGGCAGCCATGCGCGATGGTAGAACGGCAGCGCCAGCAGGGTCAGCAGGGAGAGCACGATCAGCGGAATTCCCACCGTGTGGCAGGCGCGGTTCACCGGATGCTGGTGGCTTCCGGCATACTGCGCAATCCATTGCTCGCTGGTGCGGTTTCCTAGCATGTCATTGGCTTAGAGCAGGCAGACGGCCCGCGAGTTGCAAAATCCGCGCGCGCTCAGTCGCCGCTCGGTTCGATTGGCTCCAGGTCGATGGCTGCTTCTTCGCTGGTGCGGTGCTGCACCTTGGCTCCGGTCACCAGAACCACCGAGAGGATGACGACTACCGAGCCGGCCAGCATGTAGCCATCCATTTTTTCGCCGTGGAGGGTGCAGCCGAGAATCAGCGCGATGATCGGGTTGACGTAGGCGTAGGTGGCAACCTTGGCGATGGGCGCGTTCTTCAGCAGCCAGACGTAGGCGGTGTATCCCACCAGCGACCCGGCGAAGATCAGGTAGACGATGGCCCACAGCGAGCTGGCGGCCCAGGTGGCGCGGTGCAGATCGCCGAACAGCAGGGCGAGCACGCCGCTGATGGTTCCGGCAATGAGCATCTGCCAGCCGCTGGCCGTGAAGGGATCGATGGGCATGTGCCAGCGCTTGGCAAGGATGGAGCCGGTAGCCCAACTGACGCTGGACAGCAGCACGAGAATGGAGCCGAAGAGCTGGCGCGCGCCGAAGTTGGCGTGGCCGGAGATGTCCGGCCAGAGCAGGATGGCGACTCCGGCGACGCCCAGCGCAATGCCGGCAATGCCGCGAGGCGAGAGATGGTCGCCGCTATGCCCCATGCGCTCCAGAATCAGGAACCAGAGCGGAGTGACGGCGATAAACAGCGCGGCCAGTCCGGTCGGGATATAGGTCTCCGCCCAACCCAGCACGACGTTGGCGGTGATGAGCAGAAGGATTCCGATCACGGTCAGGCGCAGCAGATCGCGGCGCGGAACCCGGATGCGGTGCCCGCCGAGGGCGCGGAAAATCAGCATGATCGCGCCCGCGGAGGTGAAACGCAGCGCTCCCATCAGCAGCGGCGTCAGATGCTCCACCGAGATCCGTATCGCCAGGTAGGTGGAGCCCCAGAGGATGTAAACCAACGCAAAAGCGATGACGACCTGCAGCCGTCTGGGAGAGTTGGCGGGAGTCATGGGATCGGTTCCACTGTATCAGGTTCGGAGGCGCCACTTGTAAGTCGGCGGCACAAGCGGCAGAATCAATGGCTATGCAAGAGCGCGGCTTTGACGAAGGTTCCGCGGTGCTGCTGACGCTGCACTCTCCGCGGCAGAAGTTCTTTGGCCTGCTGCTCCGGCTGACCTCGGCCGGGATGGAGCTGCGCGGCGCGGCCCTGGAGTCGCTGGACGATCTGGCGCGCCAGGTCCGCGCCGGCGAACCTTGCACGGTCTCCACCGTTTTCTTCCCCATGCATCGTGTCGAGCGCATGGAACTGGATGAACCCGCCGGCGAGCTGGCGTCGCTGGCGGAGAGTTTCGCGGCCAAGGCAGGACGCGGGTTGGAAGAGGTCTTTGGCAAAATCGGCGGCGGGGAGAGAGACGCTTGAAAAACGAATTCTGGACAACCCCGAACCAGTTGACGCTGGCCCGCCTGTTCTTTGTCCCGTTCATCATCATCTGCATTGTGGAGCAGCGCTACCACGCGGCGCTGGTGCTGGTGGTAATTGCCGGATTCAGCGACGGCCTGGATGGGCTGGCGGCGCGCCTGCTGCACCAGCAGACCAAGCTGGGCGAATACCTGGACCCGATCGCCGACAAACTGCTGCTCAGCTCGCTGTTCCTCGTGATGTCGTTCAAGCACATGATCCCGTGGCGCTACACGGTGATGGTGTTCTCGCGCGACCTTTCCATCCTGCTGATTTCGGCGCTGCTCTACACCGTGGGCCTGCGCGATTTCCGCCCGGGAATCTTCGGCAAGATCAATACCGCCTGCCAGATCGCGGCAGTGTTCTTTGCCCTGCTGGCCAAGGTGTATTTCCAGGAGTGGGTGTGGATGACGCGCCAGGTGCTGCTCTACGCGGTCTTCGCCTTTACCCTGGCTTCGGCAATCCATTACGTGTACCTGACCGGGCAGCGGTTGAAGACACTGCAGGCGTCCAAGTAGGCGGTCGCTTCGCGGCCGGAATCCCTCCAGCATACCTCCTGCTAATCAGCATGTCAGACAGGAATTCCCGTAACTGCATTTGTTTCAGAGTCTTACGTGGCGTTTTGCGTTGACTTCTGAAATTACCTGGGATATAAGCCTAGGCGCTGCACCGATTTTTACTTACATTATTTCGCTGTCCCGCACAGATTTCATAGATGAGAGGACTTATATGAATGCTACGGAAGCGCAGGAACTTTGCTCGGAACTCGTACATGAAATAGAACTTGCCGAGGAGAAGTGGGTCCACGAAGTCATTGAAGAGCTTGAGGAGGAATTAGCTCTGGAAGAACATTTCCGGGATTGCATCCAGCCGGTCGCGATTGCAGTTGTAAGGCAAGAGGCTGAAGAGCTGGTGCTGGTGGAAGTAGGGTAATCGGCCGCCCGCTAGGGCTCAATCCGATTGGAATACGCGGCGTTCATGACCCGGCCTGCTTCGATGCCACCGGAGCAGGTTGGGTTGTCTGTGCGCTTTCGTCTGAATCCCACCTAGATTACTGAACCTATCGGAAACTCGCGGACTCACTGGGCCGGAGGGTATAGGTGCGTCTGCCTGTTGGTGCCGAATGTGCGGCAGCGGTCAGCGTGCTTCGGCTACCAGGGTGCTGGGCCAGGGGCGTGGCTGCCGTGTCCGTCGAGGACGTGGTGCTCGCCTTCGCTGGCGGCGTCGATAATCCGGTAAGGCGCGGGAACCTCGAACAGGGCGGAAGGCTGATCGCCGCGGCTGACCTTGGTGACGGTGGTGGTAAACTCGCCCGCCCAAGGGTCGCGATGCAGGCTGCGCATGACCAGCTCCAGCTCCGGCGAGAACCACTGCTCGCTGACAATGTCGATGGGGCGGTCGTTGCCGATCTGTCCGGCGGGCAACGTGGTGATGACGCGCGTGCCAATGACGCGGAAGCCGAGCAGGGTCTGCTCGCCCAGATTCTCCGTGCGCACCGGATTGGGCGCGGCCAGAAAAGGCTGGTCGATGCGCATCGTGGGAGCGCTGCCAAAGCCGGTATCCTCAGACAAATAGCCGGAGCCGAGCTGGTTGGCGGCAAAGCTCTGGCTGGCGGCCGCCGCATCCGACGGGCCGCGGCTGCGATGCGCCGCAAAGGGATGCAGCCGCCAACGAGATTCGGTGGCCGCCGGGGCCGCAGGACTTGTCCCGCTCTCGGCTGCCTTTTGCTGGGCGGCTGAGAGCAACGCATCGCCTTTGCCCCAGGCCTGGAGGCGCGCCATGTACGACGGGCCCGCGCCGTTCAGCTCGTAGCGATGGGCCACCATTTCCTGCGGGTCCAGTACATAGCTGTAGCCAAGCTGATGATCCACGATGGTGATGAAGGTGGCAGCCGAAAAGCCGGCCGGCAAGCCCGGAACCGAGAGCTGGGAGTCGCGCCGGATGCGGCCCAGGGCATCGCGATAAATGCTGGAACTGGTCGAGTGGGAGATGCGGTTGCCGTCGGTAAAATTCTGGTGGTGCTCGGTGACGAATTCCGCATAGATGGGCTTGCCCACGGCAGCCTGCGCGCCCAGCGGTCCGGAGAGTCCGAGCATCGCCGAGGAAATCGAGATGGGCGGAGGCGCGATCTGCACCGTGATGCGGGCGGCGCTATCGGCCGTGCTCGCCTCGGCCGGGACCTGCGCCGGAAGTTGCGGCGGACAAGCGACTGAGACCATTGCCAGCGAAAGCCAAGCGGTTCCGATAAATCGGAGACTCATTCCGTCAAACTCCTGACTCGTTCGTTTCCCAATGTTGCAATTCCTGCATCCGTTCCCCGTGCCCATCGCGGGCGCGGTTTCACGGCACCGCTACCAGCGTTCCCGCAAACTCCCGCTTCCACTAATTTGCTACCCGGATCGCGCGGGCCACTCCATCGGGTCCAATCACAACCTCCGCATTCACAAACTCATTGCCCACGGTCTGCCCGAGGTTGGGTCTCACCGCCCCGACCGGAACCCTGATGCGGACCACCTGCATGGGACCGGAGCATACCACGGGATCGCAGTACATAAGGTTGGAATATCCCGGCCACGTGGAGCTGGCCGACTGGGCCGCATTGCTGGCCGCTCCCGTGCTGGCCAGGCGAAGAACCGCGCCGCCATTGGCCGGCTGCGGCGTCACCGCCGCGGAGTCAAAGTTCGAGTTCGTTTCCTCGGCAGCCGTGGGACGGGCGGGGCTGGTGGTGGCCGCCAGCAGTTGCGGCTGGGACGACGTGGAGCCCGGCGCCGCCGAAGCAGATGCCGACAGCGCGGCGTTCGCGGACGAGGTGGCAGCCAGCGAAGCTCCCTGCGCCGACCGTGGCTGGATATGCCGCGCAGCCTGGTAAGCGGCTCCCATGGAATTCGAGTGCGGCGGGACCGTGGAACTCTGCCGCGCGGCCGGGGCGCTGATGGCGCCGGGCGTACTCACCGTGGGCCTGCCATTCCACAGATGCACGGCCGAGCCCAGCACTCCAAAGATGGCGGCAGCCGCGACCGCGCCGCCCCACCACGTGCGCGGGACAAACGCCGCAACCGGGCCTCGGCTAGGGAAAGTGAACCGCTGCGCTCCGTGCGCACTGCCGGCCAACACCGGTCCGGCGACGAGGCGGTGTTGCTGCCATCGCCGGTAGGACTCCATCACGGCGCGGTCGGTGGCGCGCGACGGGCCCGTGGCCGAAGCCGCGGCCAGTTTGCGCAGACCGTTCTGCACCGTGGCGCGGGCCCGGTAATGCGACGTGCAGCGTTCGCACTGTCGCATGTGCTGGTTCGCGTCCGGATGAAGAACTCCGGAAAGCATCTCGTCAATGTGCGAATCGAAATCGTTACATCTCATAGCAAACATCCTTGAATGATTCCACCAGCTTGTTTGCCCGAGGGCTGGGTGCGGCGTTCGAGTTTCTTGGCGAGCAGGCCGTGCGCGCGATTGAGCCGGGAACGAATCGTCCCCAGGTTGCAATCGAGCTGCGCGCTGGCTTCGGCGTACGACATTTCACAGAGATCGCAGAGCACCACCACTTCGCGGTAGTGCGGGGGCAGGGACTGAACCGCTTCGCGGACAATATCCACGGTTTCGCCCCGCAGTACCTCGGCAACCGTGTCATGGGAACTTTCCAGCACTAGCTCAACCTCTTCTCCCTGCTCGTTTTCGCTGACCAGCGGCGTGGTGCGAGCCTGGGAACGATAGGCGCGGCGGACAAAGTTGCGCGCGATGCCGAGCAGGAATGAGAGCACTTCACCCTTGCTCTCGTCGAACTTGCCACCCTCCTCCATCAGCGTGATGAAGGCGTCCTGGGTGACATCGTCGGCGAGCGAAGCCGATCCGGTCATGTGCAAGGCGAACCGGTACACGTTTGACTTCAACCTCTCGTAAAGCGCAGCAAAGGCTTCCTCGTTGCCGGCTACGGCAAGACGGAGGAGCTGTGATTCCGATAGAGTGTCGGTCAACGGCATCGAGCTCACGGTTTCGCGGACAACCCGTAGTCCTAACAGTATTACCGACAATCGGCGGGATAGTTCCACAAAAGTGAGGCGACGCGCAAGGAAAGCGATGCGGGAGCAGTCAGCCGGCGTTCCGCGACTCCCGGATACCCGCACCCGGCCTAGCGCGGCAGGTCGTCGGAGGAGTCTTCCTCGTCGAGTTCGCGCGAGAGCAAGCTGGAGAACAAAAGGAACACGTTGACCAGGTTCAGCACCAGCAGCAGCGCGCCCAGCACCGAAGCCTTCCAGCCCTCGGCGTTGTCGTCGTCGAAGTCCTGATAGAAGTCGCGGATCGCCTGTCCCAGGTAGGCTAGCAGGCCGCCAAAGATGACCACCAGCACCGAGCACAGCGTCCACGTCAGCTTGGAGGTGCCGAGCAACTTGTTGACCGTCGCCAGGATCGCGCCACCGCCCAGGATCATGAAGATGGGCGTGGCCGGGTGGGCCAGGTCGCAGCCGCGCACCAATCCCCAGAGCGCGGTGAGCCCGTACATCAGCCCGGCGCACAGGAAGGCAGTCGCCACCATGGCGGGCGGCAGCAAGGCGGCAAACTCCAGCGCGCTGAACGCCGAATAGGCAAACAGCAGCACCGCTGCCGGAGCAATCGATAGCTTCTCCACGTACCGGCCGCAGAAGGCCAGGAACAGAACCTGGCTGATGAGCACCAGCCGGACGGCGACCTGCGCGTTGGCGAAGTCGTCCAGAAGTGAAACGTTGCCGACCAGCGTCGCGGCCACCGCCGAGGTCAGCAGCAGCGCGCCCGCCGCCAGCGCCAGCGCCCGCGCCAGCACCCGGCGATAGCTCTGCTCCATGGCATCATTTGGGAGATCGTTGCGCGAGTCGTTGAGCACCCCGGCGCCGAACTCCGGGGCTGGCTCGACCGGCTCAAAGCCCTCCGGCAGCACGTCCAGCAGCTCAGGATGCGGGCCGCGCGCGATGCGGTTCTCGGCGATGGGCAGCATCCCGCAGCCATCGGGTATCGGCGGCAGTTGGCCGTGCGGCAGCTTGGGATCGCTCATGCGATCCATTGTGCCGCAGGCGACTCGCAAACGGAAGATGACGGAAGATGAAAGATAACGCACGCTGGCCCGCGCAACGCGCTTTTCGTTGAGTGGGGCGGTGCGCCCGGCGTATGCTCGCGGCCGTGCGGCCTGCAAACCAACGCGAGCGCAAGGCAGGGGCTCTATGCGATGCCATTGAACTGCTCAACTCAAGCCAGCTTGGGCGGACCACGCGCGATGCTTTTGAGCTTGCAAGCTTTTGATTCGAAAGATATCATTCCGCCTCCCCCAGGTATTCAGAAATTTCAATTCCAGAATTGGAGGCTCTCCTTGAATAGTACTAGCGATACTGAAGTCTCAGTCAGCGGTTTTCCAACAGTAGCTTTGAACGTTTTCCCACAACTTGAAGTGCGATACAGCGACGGTTATAAAGCTGCCAAAGCTATCGTCGGATTTGGGAATCTCGTCAAAATCTTAGGTGCAGTAGCGGGCGTTATCATCGCCCTCGTCGCGCTTAGTGTGCCCGGAGCGCTCTTTGTCGGAGGGGCCGTACTCGGCGGCTTGGTTTGGCTCGGACTGTTCGTCGGCGGAATTGTGATCTGTGCACAGGGTCAACTCCTGCTTGCCACGCTGGATTCCGCAGTCAACACCTCTCCATTTCTGGACAACCTCCAGAGATCGTCAATCATGTCGATTTCGGCAACTCCTGCTGTGCCCGAAGGACTGAATGAAGGACTAAATGAAGGACTGAATGAAGAAGGGGCTTCGTCCATGGCAGGTCAGTTGTAGGGAGGTGCCCCAGGTCTGGGCAGTAAGTAAGACTGACAGGTGCCCCACATCCGCCGCAGTCAGCAGATGAGGGTTTTTTGCGGCGGTCCGAGGAGCACAGATGGAAGACGATTCGCGCGCTCAGAAGGAGAGGATTTCGACTCCTGGGATCATCTGGAAGTGGCGCACATTGGCCGTCGCAACCCGGTAGCCAAGCTCCAGCGCCGTAACTCCGATCAGCAGGTCGGAGAGCGCCAGCCGGACGCCCTGGGCGGCATTCTCGCCGTCGATCTGACCGGCCCGCAGAGCTATCGGAACCGTCACCGGATGCACCGGGAGAGCGGTCATCAGTTCGTCCAGAAACTGCCGCCGCACGGCCTTTCTCTCCGGCGTGTTGGCGCGTGCCACTCCGTGCGCCAGTTCGATCAGCGTAACCACTGACACGGCGACATCCTCACCGGCGGCGTGCATGGCGATCTCGGCCAGAGTCTGCCGGGCATTGCGGCCCTGGCGCTCGGAGGCGATCAGTACACTGGAGTCTAGGATCAGTCCCCTGCCGGAGGATTCAGCGGCTCACGATGAGCGTCGACTGCCGCCGCAACATCGCTGGCGAAGTCCTCGTCGATGGTTGCCGGAGAGTCGGCGGGCAACAGGGCGACGCACTCCTCGATGGAGCGGCGTGGCGGCGCTGGCATGTGCAGCACGGCAACAGGATACGCGCCGCTTTCGATGACGATCTCGGCCCCGGCGCGGACGCGGGCCAGCAGAGCGGCGAAGTCGCGGGCGGCCTCGGCCTCGGAGATGTGAAACGTTGCCATAGTCGTGATGATACCTCGATTCCAGTTTCTCTTAGCGGCTAAAAAACAGCCGCTAAGAAAGGAACTTCTCTTTTCTTCGGCCTCTGCGGCGAGAGCGGAGAACAGTTCCTCGGGCGCGTGGCCCAAGTCTGGGCAGTAAGCAAAACTGACGGGGCCTCACATCTCCCGCAGTTTGCAGATGTGGGTTCGGCCGTTTCCAACTGCCTCAGAAGCCCTTCGGATTTTCTCCCGCAACATGGAACGCACGCTCCAGCGCAATGCCCGCCGTGCCAAGCACACCTTCGCCGAACAGGGGGCCGACCAGGGTGACGCCGTGCGGAACCCGGCGCGGCGGATCGAACTTCGGCAGCGGATGCGCGGGATCGGGCGCCCAGTCGCTGCGCGCCTCCGCGACCTCGACGAATCCCGCGCGCAAGGTGAGCGAAGGGTGGCCGGTGAAATTGCCGATGGTCATCATCTCGTCGCGCAACGAGGGCACCAGCAGCAGGTCCACTTCGGCGAAGATGCGCGCCATCTCCAGCGCGACCTTGCGGCGGAAGCGATCCGACTGCACGAAGTCCACGGCGGACAGGAAGCGCGCCTGGCGGAAGGAATTCGGCCAGCCGTCGGGCGCCTGCGAGCGGAGCTGATTGAGTCCGCCCGCCAGGGTCAGCTCCTCGAAGGCGGCAGCGGCTTCGGCAAACAGGATCACGTTGAGCGAGTCGTAGGGCCAGTCCGGCAGCGCGACTTCGACCGGCGTGAAGCCCAGCCGGCGGGCCGTTTCGAGCGCCGCGCGATCCACATCGGTGGCCGGCGCTTCCTTCATCCAGCCGGGGAAATAGCCGAGGCGCAGGCCGGCGACCGAGGCGTTGGCGTCGAAATCGAGGTGGCTGGGCACGCTGCCGAGGTCGCCCGCATCGGGGCCGGAGATCGCGTGGAGCACGAGCAGGGTGTCTTCCACCGAGCGCGCCATGGCGCCCAGTTTGTCGAGCGACCAGCACAAGGTCATGGCCCCGTTACGCGGCACGCGTCCAAACGTGGGACGCAGGCCGGTGACCCCGCAGCGCATCGAGGGGCTGACGATGCTGCCCTCGGTCTCACTGCCGATGGCGAAGCCCACCAGTCCGGCGGCGGTGGCCGCGCCCGGCCCGGCCGATGAGCCCGACGAGCCTTCTTCCAGCAGCCAGGGATTCATCGTCTGCCCGCCAAACCAGATGTCGTTGAGCGCCAGCGCGCCCAGCGAGAGCTTGGCCACCAGCACCGCGCCCGCCTCGTGGAGACGCCTGGTAACGGCGGCATCCTCGGCGGGAATGCGGTTGCGGTAGGGCTCGGCGCCGTAGGTCGTCGGGATGCCCGCGGTGTCCAGCAGATCCTTGGCGCCCCAGGGAATGCCGTGCAGCGGACCCCGGTAGTGTCCGGCGGCAATCTCGCGGTCCGCCTGGCGGGCTTGTGCCAGGGCAAGGTCGGCGGTCAGGGTAATCACGCAGCGCAGGGTCGGATCGAAGCGCCGCAGGCGCTCCAGGTAGATGCCGGTCAGCCGTTCGGAGGTCAGCTTGCGCTGCTCGATCCAGCGTGCCAGGCGGTACACCGGCGCGAACGCAATGGCCTCATCGCTCGAGGGCAGTGGGCCGGCGTCGGCGCCGCTGCGCAGGAAGCGATCGCGCGCGGGCCCCGCAGGCTGGCCAGCCATCACGGGATTCCACTGCGACCACGGCGCAATCGACGGCTCAATGGCGACCTTGCGCGGGCCCACCCGGCGCTCGTAGTACGGCGCCAGCGAGATGCGCCAGTTGCTGGCGGCCTGGACGCGTTCGGCCTCGGTCAGCGGGAAGTTCACCAGCTTTTCCGCGGCTTCAAAGTTGGCGGCCGAAACCTCCGGGCCCACCGGGGGCGCGGTACCGAAGGCGGGCGGCGCGCCGGGCGTGGGCGTAGGCGCGGCCGGGTTCTGCGTGGGCGCATTCTGGCCCAAGCCGACGGCGGCGCCCAGAATGCTCAGCGTGGACAGGGTAAGGAATTCGCGGCGGGAAGCTGACATAGCGCTCCGTGTGGACGCGCACCAGGGCGCGTGGATGGGACAGCCAACAATCTTACCCCAGCGCCCGCGGCCTTGACTCGGCGCGGGCCTCAACGTCTAGCAGGCGAGGCGCGGGATGATGTCGTCTCCGTGAATGTGAAATTGCGCGGAACAGTTGTCGGAGCCGCAGATGACGGGAACGATGCCGGCCATCTGTTTGCGCGTAATCAGGCCCAGGGTGGCACAGGACGGGCAGGCCAGCACGGCCCAGTACGGATCGCCCTCGTCGCCGCTCTCTCCGGCCTTATCGAGAACAAAAACCGTTCCGGGTTGCATCTGTTCGGGAATCCACTGGGGGAGATAGTTGATCTCGACGATCATGTGTCACCTCCACAGTCTCTCTGCAAGACTGCCTGTTCATGGCCGGGCCGAGGTACGCATGGCGCGGGCCGCGCGTACCGGTTGAGATTTCATTTTCGGGGCTTGCCTCGCCGGCGTCACAGGCGGCGGCGGAGCCAGTACGCGCTCCAGAACCGGACCAATGCAGATGGCGAGCAAGGGCTGTTGGGTATCGCGCAGCAGATCGATCACGCCGCGCTCGGAGTCGCGCAGGAACACGCTCTCTCCGTCGGTAAGCAGATGCAGACCGGGGCCGCGCGCCAGCAGATCGGCCAGGCGGTGGCCGAATTCATGGCGCAGTAGCGCGATCATCTTGCGGATGCGCTGCAGACTGAAGCCGCGGCGGCGCAGGTCGCAGAGTATGGCGAGTTCCGCCAGGTCCTTGGCCGAGTAAACACGGCGATGCCCCTGGCGCGCAGCCACCACAATGCCCTGCTCATCCCACCACTGCAACTGGCGCGGGGTGAGGCCGGTGCGCTCGGCAACCTGGCTGGATGTGAAGCTCTGCTTCATGCCCTGTACCAAACCGGACGGCTCAGATTTACGTGCAAAGGAACAAGGTGGCGCAATTTGTTTGAAACAAATCTGTACAGAAATGTTGCACCTAGTGTAAGCCCGCTTTCCCGGAAGTCAAGCCCGCAGTGCGTTGGGAATCGCAAAAAGCAACCGCGCCGGGAAGCGCCAATCTGCTATTTTCTTCTTATGCTTCTGGTGATCAATGGAGAAGAACGGAACCTTGCGGCGCCTACCCTGGACGCGCTCATCGAGGAGATGGGCATGAAGGGCGACCGCGTGGCCGTCGAAATGAATCGCGAGATCGTGCCGCGCGCCCAATGGCAGGCCACTGCGCTCAAGGACGGCGACCGCCTGGAGATCGTACACTTCGTGGGAGGCGGAAAAACCTAGCCACGCCCGCAACGTTAGCCGCACACCACCCCGCACGCGCCAAAGGCCGCTCCGGGGGAAAAGCGGCCTTTTATGCTGCGCCGATTCGGTTAGCGCGGCAAGCTTGGCGTGACGGTCAGGTGTTGCAAATTCCGGTGCTGCCAAATCCTGGTGCTGAAACGGCTAGTGCTGTGGGTTCGCGCTGGCCGACGTCTGGTCGCGCATCTGCCCGCCGTTTTGCGCATCGGAGCCCGGCGTCTCCAGGTTGTTGGTCATCAGGCGCACGTCCACCCGGCGATTTTCCGCGCGGCCATGGGCGCTCGTATTCTTCTCTACGGGAGCGTCTTTGCCGAGCCCGATGATGAATATTTTGTGCGCGGGTACGTTGTATTCCGACGCCAGGTACTGGGTCACGGCTGCGGCCCGCCGCTTGCTGAGCTGGTAGTTATAGTCGGCGTTGCCCACCGAGTCGGTTCGCCCCTCGATCTGCACGATGCAGCCCTTGACGTCCGGAATCTTGCGGGCCAGCGTATCGAGCTGCTGCTTGTCCCTGCGCGTCAGCTCGGCCTTGTTGAATCCAAACAGCACCGCGGCTTCCGAGACCGGATGATAGTTGTCGAGATTGGCGACGCGGACGCTGAGGTCGTGGACGCCGTCGCCGACGTTGCCGGCCAGCGCCTGCGCCTCGCCTGCCCGCTGGCTGGCCGCCAGCGCTCGCTGGTCCGCCGTGGCGGCGCGGCCTTCCACTCCCTGGATGCCCTGTTGCGAGCGCTGGTCCAGATCGCGGATCCCGCGCGTCGTCTGCGCAGTGCGGTCATCTAAATCGTCGAGCTTGTTCATCACTGGGGTGACCCGCTGCGAAACATCCTTCTTGGTAGCGCAGCCTGCCGTCAGCGCCAACGCGCCGATGGCAAGAAGGGGGAGTAGAAAGCGTTTCATAGGGAAGCTCCTTTATTGGATTGTTGCAGCCGGGCAATCCGCAAGTCGCGGCTGCCCGGCGAGGCGTCCACGGCTTGCGTTGCACGCACGGTGCCACCCGCGACCCTTTGCAGAGTCAGCAAGTTAGAAACCACCTCGGCGCCTCCGGTAGGAGATTCCTTCCCATTGCAGGTAGAATTTTCATAGCGAGCGGCGGCGGCCGGGGCGAGGTGCGCCGGCCGCGCAGGCACAGACGATGGACCTCTATCAGAAGATCAAAACGGTGCCGTCCGATCCCGGGGTGTATCTCTACAAGAACGCCGAGGGCGAGGTCATCTACGTCGGCAAGGCGAAGAACCTGCGCGCCCGCGTACGCTCCTACTTTGTGGAGGGCGCCAGCGACAACGCCAAGACCGGAAGCCTGCTGCGCGAAGCCGTTGACATCGAGTACATCGTCGTGGGCAACGAGCGCGAGGCGCTGGCGCTCGAGAACAACCTCATCAAGCAGAAGAAGCCGCGCTACAACATTCTGCTGCGCGACGACAAAACCTATCCCTACGTCAAGCTCACCGCCGAGCGCTATCCGCGCGTCTACGTCACGCGCAAGCTGCGCAAGGATGGCGCGACCTACTACGGCCCGTACTTCCCTGCCAGCCTGGCATATCGCGTGGTCGATCTCATCCACCGCAGCTTTCTCATTCCCTCCTGCAAGATCGATCTAACGCGCGATCATCCGCGTCCCTGCCTGCAGTTCTACATCAAGCGCTGCCTGGGGCCGTGTGTCAAAGACCTGACCACGCCGGATATCTACGCCGAAGCCGTGAAGGACGTGCGCCTGCTGCTGGAAGGCAAGCCGACCGAGCTCTCCGGCTCGCTGCGGGTGCGCATGGAGCGGGCCGCCGCCGCCATGCAGTTTGAGATGGCGGCCAAGTATCGCGACCTCATCGTGACCGTGGAGCAGTTGCACGAGAAGCAGCGCATGGACTCGCCCGAGGGCGATGACATCGACGTCCTCGGCTACCACTTTGAAAATCATCTGCTGGCCGTGAACCTGTTTCACATGCGCGCCGGCAAGGTGCTGGACCGGCGCGAGTTTTTCTGGGAGGAGCTGGGCGAGCTGGAAACAGCCGCGGGCCTCAACGTGGGCGAGTTCTTCAGCGCCCTGCTCAAGCAGCTCTACCTCGATGCGCCCTACATTCCGCGCACCATCCACGTCCCGGTGGACTTTGAAGACCGCGCCGCGCTGGAGGAGTTGCTCGGCGAAAAACGCGGCTCGCGCACTTACGTCAACGTGCCGCTGCGCGGCGAGAAGCGCTCGCTCATCGACCTGGTGGGCAACAACGCAAAGCAATCCTACGACCAGCGTTTCCGCGTGATGAAGCCGCGCACCGACGTGCTGAAGTCCGCGCTGCAGGACGTGTTCCTGCTGTCCGAGCTGCCCACGCGCATCGACTGCTTCGACATCTCGCACATCCAGGGCAGCGAGACCGTGGCCTCCATGGTGGTGTGTCAGGACGGCAAGATGAACAACGCGGAGTATCGCAAGTTCATCATCCGCACGGTGACCGGGGTGGACGACTTCAAGTCCATGCACGAGGTGGTCACGCGCCGCTATAAACGCGTGCGCGACGAGGGACAGACGATGCCTTCGCTGGTGCTGATCGACGGCGGACTGGGACAGTTGCACGCCGCGGCCCGCGCGCTGGAGGAGCTGGGACTGGCAGCGCAGCCGCTGGCCTCCATCGCCAAGCGCGAGGAGATCGTCTATCTCTTCGGGCAGGAGGACGAGCCGATCGTACTGGACCGTCACTCGCCCGTGCTGTTATTGATTCAGCAGATTCGCGATGAGGCGCACCGCTTCGCCATCACCTTCCACCGCAAGCGCCGCCAGATGCGCGACCACGCGACCGAGTTGCGCGACGTTCCTGGCATTGGCGAGATCGCGACCCGCAGATTGTTGCAGCACTTCGGATCGCTGCACGCGGTGAAGCAGGCCGACTACGCCTCGCTGACCTCGGTGGTGACAACCCGGCAGGCCGAAGCGATTCTGGAATTCTTTCGCGGGAACGAGACGGTCAGCTGACGGCGCGGGGCTGGCGGCCGGGCGAAGCTTGCTGCGCAAGGTAGATTGCGCCCTCGAAGGCCTGACGCGAACTGATGCGAACCTGCACCTCGGGGCGGTCGGCGCGGATAAAGTTGCTGAACACCTGGCGAATGCGCGGCGAGTTGGCGAAGACGCTGCCCGTGGTCGCAATCTGCACCATCGAGGGACCGACCCAGAGGCGGCGTAAAACGACCTGCGCGATGCGCGCCAGTTCGAAGCCGGCGGCGGTCAGAATCTCACAGGCCAGTGGGTCGCCCGCTTCCGCAACCCGCAGCACCACGGGAAACAGCTCAGCAAAGTTGGGAACCTGCTCGCGATGGCTGCGCTGCACAAGCTGATCGCGAGTTGCGATGCTCCAGTGCTCCATGATGCCGGAAATCAGACCGCTGCTGCGGCCCATGTCGAGGGCGCGCAGACACTGCGAAACCGCGCGCTGGCCGATCCAGTCGCCCGATCCTTCATCGGAAATAACACGTCCCCAGCCACCGGCGCGTGCGAATTCACCACGCTCGTTGCGTCCGAAGGCAGCCGAGCCGGTGCCGGAGATGCAGACCAGCCCAGGCCCTCCGGAAAAAGCGGCTTCCAGCGCGATGACCGTGTCTCCTACAACTTGAATGGCGGACTGGGGAAGCAGTTCGGCGAGCAATCGAGTGATCCTGGCGGCGACGTCGGGCGAGGTGGCTCCGGCTACTCCAGCGCATACGTGGGAAACGTCACAGGCGGAAATTCCGGCGTTGGACAGTGCGCCACGCACGGCTTCCCCCAGCGCCACGCGGGCACATTCCAGGGAGACGGAGTTGAGATTGCATCCGCCCGCAACGTGGCTCGCCAGTACGGACACGCCGTCCGACACTGCCGCCGCGGACTTGCTTCCTCCGCCATCGATCCCCAATACAAAAGGCATGGTGCAATTATTCTTACACATCTCAGGGGTTGCGGCAGAGGGGGGAATCCTTTGCAATACTGCATAATGAAGAACCGCGGCGTTGCAGGCGCCACGGTTACCTGCCAACCTGCGCCGGGCAGTGCGCCGCGGACGCGGAAAACCATTCACGATTTGCAGCCAATGGACGGTGATGTTTGCCATCGACGACCGGGAGCGGAGCGGAAAAACTGGAACTGGCGCGCCGCCTGAATGGCTGGCATGCAACCGCCATCGTGGTGGGCACCATCATCGGCAGCGGCATCTTCCTGGTTCCGGCCGAGATGATGCAGGCGGTGGGTTCGGCGCGCATGGTCTACGCGGTGTGGGCCGTGGGCGGGATTCTTTCGTTCTTTGGCGCTCTGACCTACGCGGAGCTGGGCGCGATGAAGCCGCAGGCGGGCGGTGAGTATATCTTCATACGCGACGCCTACGGCGAGGCCGGCGGATTTCTCTACGCGTGGACCTGGTTCATCATTGCCAAGCCGGCTTCGATTGCCACGGTGACCACGGGAATCGTGCGCGTGCTCGGCAGTTTTGCGGCGCTCGATTTTCTCTCGCACACCGCGCTTCACCTGGGCTTCCCCTTGAGCTGGGGACAGGTCGTGGCCATCGTTCTGGCCGTTGCCATCTCCGCGTTGAACTATGTGGGCGTGCAATGGGCGGGAAATTTCCAACTGGTGTTCACCTTGCTGAAGGTCGCGCTGGTGCTGGCGATTGTGAGCGTCTGCTTTGGCTGCAACGCCGGAAGCTGGCACAACTTCGCGGGCGAAATCGGCAGCGCCAAGGGCGGAGCCGCCGGCTTCATGGCCGCGCTGGTAGCGGCCCTGTGGGCCTACGACGGATGGAACGATCTGAACATGGTGGCCGGCGAGGTGAAGCATCCGGAGAAGGCGATTCCGCGGGCGCTGATTACGGGCGTGGCCGTGGTGGGCGCGCTCTACATGATGACCAACGCGGCGGTGCAGTACGTGCTGCCGGCAGCGGCGGTGGCCGCCTCGCAGCACGCGGCCAGCGACGCCATGCGCATCGCCGTGGGCGCGGGCGGCGCGGCCCTGGTGACGGCGGGCATGGCGATCTCCATGCTGGTAACGCTGAACGGCACGGTGATGAGCGGAGCGAGAGTTCCCTACGCGGTGGCGCGCGATGGCTACCTGTGGGCGGCGCTGGCAAGGGTGCATCCGAGGTTTCGGACTCCGGCGGTGGCCATCGCTGTGCAATGCGCGCTGGCAGCGGGGTTGCTGATGATCTCGGGAAAATTCCGCGAGCTGTTCTCGCTGGCGATTTTTTCCGAGTGGCTCTTCTACATGATCGCGGCCAGCACGGTTTTCGTCTTTCGCAGGACGGAGCCGCAGGCGGCGAGGCCGTACCGCGTGTGGGGCTATCCGGTGGTTCCAGCGGCATTCGTACTGGCTTCGGCGGCGCTGCTCTACTACTCGTTCATGGACAATCTGCGGCTCTCGCTGGGCGGAGTGGTGGTGATCCTCGCCGGACTTCCGGTGTATGCCCACTTTGCGCGCCGGAAAAAGTCCCTGGAAAATTAGCCCGGCGTCGCGCGGAGATTGACTATATGGTTAATGGTTTGGAACCGGCATTGTACTGAACGGTACATCCTTTTGTAGACTTCCAAAGGATTATCCAACTGGTAACGCTCGACAAGACAACCATTCACTGAATGCTCAATCGTTGGGCGCCGATCCGGGGCGCCGGGCGTCGAGCCGTCAAAGCCCGACGGACTCCGATCGACGGAAATCCGCGAGCAGTTAGACGAGCGCGTTGGAGCGCGCGGCGCGCAGTTTGTCGTATATCTTCAAATACTCACGGGCGGAGACCGACCAGGAGAAGTCGCGCGCCATGCCGTTGAGCATGAGTCGGCGCCACTCCCTGGGCTTGCGGAAGAGCGCGAGCGCGGCCTGCACGCTGGTCAGCAGGGCCTCCGGGGTGTACTCGCGGAACTTGAAGCCGGTGCCCCTGCCGGTTTTCGGGTCGTAGGCTTCGATGGTGTCGTCGAGTCCTCCGGTGGCGCGGACGATGGGAACTGTGCCGTACTTGAGCGAGTAGATCTGGTTGAGGCCGCAGGGTTCGTAACGCGAGGGCATGAGGAACATGTCGGAGCCGGCCTCGATGCGGTGCGCCATCTCATCGTCGTATCCGACCTTGACGGCGAAGCGGCCCGGATACTGGCGGACGAGGCGGCGGAACAGATCCTCGTAGGCCTTGTCTCCGGAGCCGAGGACGACGACGGTGACATCCTCATGGGCCAGGCGATCGGCGGCCAGGGCGATCAGGTCGAAGCCCTTCTGCGCGGCGAAGCGGGAGACGATGCCGATGACCGGCGCGGTGGATTCGGGATCGAGCGCGAAGCGCAGCAGGAGATCGCGGCGGCACTCCTGCTTGCCCTGCATCGACTGGGGCGAGAAGCGGGCGGCGATGGAGCGGTCGGCGGCCGGACTCCACTCGTCGTAATCGACGCCGTTGAGGATGCCGGCGACGTTGGGGTTGCGGCTGCGCAAAACGCCTTCGAGACCGAAGCCGTACTCGATGGTCTGAATCTCCTGCGCGTACTTGCGGCTGACGGTGGTGATGAAATCCGAATAGATGAGCGCGCCCTTGAGAAAATTCACCTTGCCGAAAAATTCCAGCTTGCTGATGGCGAACAGATCCCAGGGCAACATGAGGAGCGGAAGGATGTCGGCGGAAAAAACTCCCTGGTAGCCGATGTTGTGAATGGTGAAGACGGTGGGGATATGCTGGAGCGCGGGATCTTCGTAGTAGAGCGTGCCGAGCAGAATGGGAATCAGCGCGGTCTGCCAGTCATGGCAGTGGAAGATATCGGGCGTGCCCAGGATTTTCGCGGCCTCAAGAACGGCGCGGCAGTAGAGGGCGTAGCGCTCGGCGTTGTCGGGGTAATCGCCCAGAGGCGTGCCGTAGAGAGCGGCGCGATCGTAGAACGGAGGATAATCGATAAAGTAGAACTGCACGCCGTGCTGCTGGCCGCCATCGAGCACGGAGCAGAAGCGGTAGCGGTCGTCAAAGGGAATGGTGATGCTGGCGATCGCGGTGCGCGGCTCTTGCAGTTGGGTCTGCCGGTAGAGAGGCAGGTACACTGTGACCTGATGGCCGAGTTCGGCGATGGCTCGTGGCAAGGCGCCGACGATGTCGGCAAGTCCTCCGGTTTTGGAAAACGGAACACATTCGGATGCTGCGAACAACACGTGCACAAGGCCTCCGCAAAAAGCACGAGACATAGTTTAGATGCGCGCGAACGGAGAATGGAACGCGCGCCGTCGTGAAGTTTATCGGGCGGGACGAAAGGTGGTCAAACTTGGCGAAGGTTTTGCCGAACCGAGTGGTGAGCCAGAGGAAGCCCAAACTGGGCCAGCACTTCCTGGTGGACCTGGATGCGATGCAGCGGGTGGTGGATGCGCTGGGCGACATACGGGAGACGACGGTGGTGGAGATTGGCCCCGGAGAGGCGGCGCTGACCGAGTTGCTGGCCAAGCGGGCCGGGCGGCTGATAGCCGTGGAACTGGACCGCGTACTGGCGGCGCAACTGCGCATGCGCTTTACGCCACTGACCAACGTCGAGGTGCTGGAAGCGGACATTCTGCAACTGGACCTGGGAACGGTGCTGGGCGCGACGCCGGGACCGCTGCGCGATCTGCGCCCGACGGGGCAGTTCAAGGCGCAGGTGGTGGGGAATCTGCCGTACTACATCACGACGGACATTCTGCTGAAGCTGTTTTCGGCGGGCGACCGGATCGAATCGCTGGTGCTGATGGTGCAGAAGGAAGTGGCCGACCGGATTGTGGCCGCTCCGGGATCGCGGGACTACGGGCTGCTCTCGGCCACGGCCCAGATGTACGGCACGACGCAGAAGCTGTTCGAGCTGGGGCCGGATTCGTTTGAGCCGCCGCCCAAGGTGCGTTCGGCGGTCTTCCGGATGAAGATGCAGCCGCGCTTTGCCGAGCTCGAGGTGGATGAGGCGGGGTTCATCGCGTTCTTGAAAGTGATGTTTGCGCAGAAGCGAAAAACCGTGAGCAACAATCTGAAACTGGCCTACGATAAGGGTATTGTCAAGGCTGCGCTGCTGGGCGCGGGGATCGCGGCGACGACGCGGGCCGAGGCGATTGCGCTGCCGGATATGGCGCGGTTGTACCGCGAGCTGAAGGGACAAAACACCGTCGGAAAGGTGTGAGCGATGAGCCAGGTACGGGAAGCGGCGGTGGCCGGGCAGTTCTATCCGCAGTCGAAGACGGAGTTGCTGCGCGAGGTAGAGGGATTTCTGGGGCACGGCGAAGGCAAGAAGATTCGCGCCCTGGGAGTGATTGCGCCGCACGCCGGATACGTGTACTCGGGCGCGGTGGCGGGCGCGGTGTATGCCCACATCGAGGTGCCGCGCCGGGTGATTGTGCTCTGCCCGAACCACACCGGGATGGGCGAGGCGCTGGCGATCACGAGCGCGGGAAGTTTTCACACGCCGCTGGGCAACGTGCCGATTGACAGCGCGCTGGCCGAGGCGCTGAAGCAGGCGTTTCCGCTGCTGCACGAGGACACGGCGGCACAGAGACACGAACACGCGGTGGAAGTGCAGTTGCCGTTCCTGCAGGCGGTGCAGAGCGATCTACGTTTCGTGCCGATCACGGTGGGGACGGGCCGTTTCGAGGTGCTGACGGCACTGGGCGTGGTGATGGCAAAAGTGATTGGAGAGTGCGGCGAGCCGGTGCTGATGGTGGCCTCGAGCGACATGAACCACTACGAGGACGACGCCGAGACCAGGGTGAAGGACGCGCTGGCGATCGAGCAGGTGCTTGAGTTGCAGCCCAAGGGACTGTTCCAGACCGTCGAGGGGCAGAACATTTCGATGTGCGGCGTGGGTCCGGCGGTGGCGATGCTGACGGCGGCGCTGCGGCTGGGGGCGAGGTCGGCGGAACTGGTGAAGTACGCGACCTCGGGAGACGTGTCAGGCGACCGGGCGCACGTGGTGGGGTACGCGGGGATCGCGGTGGTGTGAGGACAAGAGCAAGAGCAAAGCCATGGGCGCGCCGAAGGTGGAACACCTGATTGGTTCGCGGGATCCAACTCTTGCGAATCGGTCTAGTTTCGGGCGCTCATCTCGGCGGTTTCAAGGGTAAGCGTGACGCGCTCTCCGTTGATCAGCACCAGCCCGGAGTCGATCAGCATCTGGCCGCTGCAGTCGTAGCGCACATAACACTCCATGCTCTTAAATGGGAAATAGAACTCGACGGCCTCGACCCGCTCATTGCCGGACTGCCTGACCGTCGAGCTGAATGAGATGCCATCGAAATCCGCCGCGCCCTGGAGGTAGGCGAGCGCGGGACGGACGAGGTGCGAGATGTGATCGTCAAAGGCCAATGCCGCCCGTTTGTATCGCGAAGCATCGCCGGAGAGGTCGAGGTCCGTCCGCAGGGAAAGCTGCAGGTACGCTCCTCCGTGGAAGCCAATGAAATCAGGGGGCGCGTAGGAGACGAGGTGCGCCTGCGGCTCCAGTGCCTTGCTGAGACCGGCGACTGCCTCGGCGTGGTCGAGCCTGAGGCTCTGCAAGGTCTGCGGGGTTACCAGGCGGGCAGCCGGGGGCTTGAATAAACTCCCGGAGACGGTGGTGGCGACCGGAAGCGGACTGACCTCCGCGCTTGCGACGCGAACCAGCGCCGGTGTTTTCGCCGCGGGCGCGCGGCGCGCTCTCTGCCATGCAAGCTCGTCCTCCGCAGGTGCGTTCTCCGGCGGTGCGTCGGTGAGCCACAGTTGGAAGGGCTCGCCATCGAGAAAGACCTTGGAGTCCAGCAGCGCGGACTGCATCGGAGCGGGAGTTGCCGCGGCGATCAGGCGCTGGGCCGCCTCGGGCGAAATGACGAACATGATGTTTTCGGGATTTTCCGCGGAGAGACCGAGCAGGTTGCCCCGCACGTGGTGGGAGACTTCGATGGCGAAGGCGTCGAAGCCCGCGCCCTCGGAGAGGCGCGGCGAGGCCGCCCGCAGCAGAGGCAGCACCACGTCTTCCATCGTCTTGCGGACACGCTGGTTCTTGTCCATGAGTTTGGTGGAGTACGAAGCGTAGTAGTTGCCGGTGATGGCGAGCACGAGTTGTCCTTCGTAGCGCTCAAAGCGGATGGAGCGCCGGTCACTCTGCTGCTGGCGGGCCTCGTTCCCATCGAGCGCGCGGCTCAGATAGAAGTGATACGGAAACTTGTGGGCCTCGATCTCATCGCCGATCGCCTTCAACTCGGGCAGGTACTTCTGCTCGAGCGCCTGGGCGCCGGTGTCCCGTGCGCTGTCGCGGGCGTTGCCGTCCCGCATCTGGGCGGGCGAGCGAACCTGTGCGCCGGCAGGCACGAGTGCACAGGCCAGGAACACGACCGCGGCCACACCTCCGAAACTGATTCGTACCATGACAACTCCCCGCGATCCGCGCCGAGCGGATCGAACTCAGTAGACGAACTCCAGCCCGGCGGTGGCTGCGTTGGTACGGAACGCGGGAATGACCACCGGCGCACCCGAGGGGTTCACCGGATTTACCCCTGCGGCGATCTGCTGGCCAGGCCGAATCTGATACTCAAATGAAGCTTTGATGTTGGCATGGATGAGAAACTGCGCGCCGGGAGTGAATCGATTGCGCGTAACCGACACCGGGCCAAAGAATGGAGTGCCGGGCTGGCTCGTCTGCCCGTTGATAAAGTCGGCATGCGAGTTTACCGAGTCGTAACGCATGATCACCATCAGCCACGGATAGGCAAGATAGTCTGCCTGCAGAAAGCCTCCGCCAAACGTTGCGGGGCCGCCGGGCACATAAGCCACTGCCGTGGGCGTGACGGGGAATGGAACGCCGAGGTGGTCGACCGGAATCAGGTTGTGGTCGTGTCCGTACATGTACAAGCCAAAGAGATTGAGGTTGTGGTAGTTGAAGTTGACGTCGCCGCCGACGCGATAGAAAGGCTCGCGGGCGGTGAGCACCGTGGGCGTTGTCAGGTCGGATGCAACGCCGATCAGCCGGTTCACCGAGCGCCCGTAGAGGGAGAAGGTTCCGAAGGAGATTGCGGTATGGTCACGCGCGCCCGTGGCGGTGGCGGCTTGCACGGCGTTGCGGCTCTCTTTATCGCGCTCCAGGTTGAAGCGGTACGCGAGGCGTCCGTACAGGTCCTTGAAGTCGGAGTCCGACTGGAAACCAATGCCCCCATTGGACGCGCCGGTGGCCGAGGGCACATAGGAAGAGTCATTGGTGACTCCGCTGGTATCCTGATCCACCACGGCCAGCGAATACCAGTAGCCCCTGTAGTGATGGCCGCCGCTGATCTCCACACCCCTGGCTGCGTCGGCGAAGCTGGAGGTGTTGTTGACATTCTGCAGGGTGGCGGCGCCGGTGTTGGTTTGCGAATAGATATCGTACGGACTGATGTTGATGGAGCGCGCCTGGGTGAACGGCAGATCGAGTTCAAACTGCCCGACCCGCAAGCTGAGCGAATCCTGGGGCAGATGCGCCAATCGCCCCAGGTTGACGAAGCGCAGGTAGCCATCGCCCAGGCCGCCATTGGCGTTGGCTCCGGCGACGCTGAGGTCGTCGTCAACCCAGAACGCGATGTCGCTTCCGAAGTTGCCGGCCGTGAAGATACTGAACAAGCCGGTCTCGAAGTCGGTTCGCGGAATGGTGGCCGGAACCGCCGGCACGGTCGAGCCCGTGGGAGCGAACAGGAGGTTGCCACGGTTGCGGCTGACAGTTTGGAAATAGGTGTTGAAGCGCAGTCCGATGGGCGGCAGCCCGGGGATCTTTCCCGGCCAGATGGTGTGCGGCCACATCTCGGCCTGCGCCGGGGCTCCCAACATGACCGGCGGAACCTTCATCATGATTTCGTCGTCGGCGGGAAACTTGAATCCGGCGTCCTTGAACGCCTTCCCGAAGTCGTTGAGCTTGGGGAAGTCCACGTGGCAGGTTCCACAGGAGGTGTTGTACTGGCGCGAGAATGCGGGGATCGCCTTCCCTTTCCGGGGAAGCACGCAAAGGACAAGCGCCAGTACCAGCACCATCAACGAAGTGAATTCCCAGAGAACCCGGAACGAAGACTTCCTCATACGACCTCCTCAAAAGTTATGGCTTGCAGTTGATCCAGTTGCGAGTGTTCCAAGCTCAGTTAGTGGCCATTCATCGGCTTCTGCGACGCTGGCTCGCAGGTGTCGCCGCTGTACATCTCGGGTTCTCCGAGACTTCCCGTCGGCGGCAGGTGGCGAATGAAGACCACGATCGACCAGATCTCTTCCTCCGACAGGAGATGCTCGGAAGCCGGCATTCCCGAGGGGAAGATCCCTTTGTCAACGATCCACTTGAGCTGTCCGTCCGTGTACCACTGCACGTCGCCGGAGGCGAGCGAAGGGATGGGCGGCGAGACCCGGTCGGCAAATGGAACACCGGTGTTCTGCCCGTCCAGTCCGTGACATGCGGCGCAGTAGGAGGAGAACGCCTTCCTGCCCGCGTTGATGTTTTCCGCCGTGGCGCTCTGCGGGTTGACGGCGCCCTTGCCGCGCACCGTCACCCAGTGTTTTGCCCGCGTCACGACGAACCTCTCGGCCGCCGTGGGCTGCTTCGCCCTGCATCCTGAGGTCAGCAGCAACGTCAGGAGCAGGGCCACGCAGGCGGCCATGTAGCGCCGCGGTTTCATTCCACCACCTTGATCACGAAGCGCATGGACTCATGACCGGTTCCGCAGAAGTGGCCGCAGCGGCCTTCAAAGCTTCCGGTCACATCCGGCTTGAAGGTGATCTCCGCGGTGGATTGCTTCGGAATCTCCGCATCGATGTTCAGTCGTTTGACGACCAGGCTGTGGGCCACATCGCGGGTATGCATGACGAGGGTGACGGCCTCGCCCTTTTTCACCGTGACTTCGGCGGGAACGAACTCCCAACGGGCAGCCGTTACCTCGACTCGCCTGGGACCAGGCGCGATGTCGCCCGCAAACATGGCGACCGACGAAACCAGCACGAACAAGAGAATTGAGACAGGTATGGCTTGGCGAGCTTTCATTGCGGCACTCCCCCAGGCATGACGGCGTCATGCCCCTCTCGAATAGTCTTCAGTTTTGTTTGCTGGAACGTGGAGCGTGTGGCATTTGGCTCCGGAGCTCAAATGCCTTTCTTGGCCCTTTCTTAGCAATTTCTATTCCAAACGATCCAGATTTGAAAATGGATGCCGGGGTATTCGATTGTGCTGAATAGCCCGCCGCTTGACGGTTGCAAAGTGTCAAAAAGCAGTCCTGTTGGCAGAGAGGTGCGCATGAGTGGTAGCCAGATACTCATATTGAGAATTGTCTTTCCAAAAGTTTGATGTGATTCCAGAATGCCATCTTGGCTTCAGGTTTCGTCGTCTGGTGGGAGGGGGATTGTGCGCAGATGGAAACGGACGGAATTTTGCAACGGGAGAAAATGTTCAGTCGGGCGATGGCGCACCCGTGCATGGGCCGGGCACGGTCACACCTGAGCGACACACGGCCGACCAACCGCGTGCACGGGGGAGTCCGGGCACTGTCCCGCTCAGTCCGGCGACGGGTTCAGACTAGCCGCCGGGCAAGGATCATCTCCAAGGGTCCGGAGCGCCCGTGGGCTCGTGGACGGGCTCGGTTACTGGATCCTGCTCCGGGTACGCAGGTGCATCGTCGGGGAAGCCGAGTGGGTAGTATCGCTCAGTTCTGTGTGGGTCTCCAATGTCAGCCATGCGGCATCTCCATTCGTATTGATCTTGAACGTGCCTTTGACTTGCTTGTTGCGGGATAGCTTTCCCCACATCGCGGGGGCGCACCAGGTGTCGAGAATGCGCGCCTTTTCCGCACGATATCCGTGCTTGTGGACGACGACGTCTCCGTAGAGGGCGACGCGGCCAAAAAGTAGCGGAGAATCGACTCCGATGGGCTCGATGCTCCCCGGCTGGTAGGCGTGGAAGCCAAGCCGGTTGGAGAGCCGCAACTGGCCCGCGGAATTCTCGCCAGCCCAGTTCCAGCGGTACGGGGCCCCAATACTGCATGGGTGGGGATTGTTCATGGTCTCATCGAGCAGCCACCACCGCCATCCGGTAACATAACCGACATAAGCTTCAGGACTATTCATTGGCTTGTTTCCCCAAATGCCAGACAGGCCATTTCCATCCTCGATTCGCTCCCCCAATATTGGCTTCGTAAGCAACTTTGGTGCCATCAAGCATGACGCGGACCTGTCATCATGGGAAATTCATTCTTTCTATTGCACATATAAATACAATTATGAGCGGGTAACGCCGTATATTCGCCCATCGCGGGGATTGCCTTGGGGCGACCGCCCCAAGGGCGCGCGGATTCTGGCCCATTCGCGGACTTCGATCACATGGCGCCGTGACCGCTCACACCGCCGCGGTCCGCCGCGGAAGGCGTAGGATGGAAGCTGCATTACAAGAGACGTGCGTCTTCAGGGCGGGGTGCGATTCCCCACCGGCGGTGAAAGCCCGCGAGCGCCTGCCACTGGCAGGGTCAGCAGATCTGGTGAGATTCCAGGGCCGACGGTAACAGTCCGGATGAAAGAAGACGGGCCACACTGCACACTGTGTCCGGATGGCTCCGGATGGGGTGAAGGTGTTTGCGGCACTTGGCTGCCCTGAAACGTTTTTCGTCGATACCCGATGCGAGGAGCGTTTCACCATGTCATCCATCCTGTCCTCTACCCTCCAGGTTGAACCGGCGGCATTCCCCTTCCAAGCAAGACTGGCTCGCGCCCTGGACGACATGCGCCGGGGACATCCCGTCATCCTGGTGGACGACTTCGACCGCGAGAACGAAGCGGACCTGATCGTCGCCGCCGAGCGGATTTCCGTCGGCGCCATGGCCATGCTCATCCGCGAATGCAGCGGCATCGTGTGCCTGTGTCTGACCGACGAGACGTGCGACCGGCTGGAACTGCCGCTGATGGTCCAGAACAATGAGAGCCAGTTCCGGACGGCATTCACCGTGACCATCGAAGCCCGGGAGGACGTAACCACCGGGGTCTCCGCACAGGATCGGGTGACGACAATCCGGGCCGCGGTGGCCGATGGGGCCGAGGCCAGGGACTTGGTTCGGCCGGGCCACGTCTTTCCCCTGCGGGCGGCTTCCGGCGGCGTGCTGGCGCGGCCTGGGCACACCGAAGGATCGGTGGAGCTGGCGCGCATGGCCGGACTGAAGCCCGCTGCCGTGCTCTGCGAGATTACCAATCCGGATGGCAGCATGGCGAAGGGGAATGACGTCGTCCGGTTTGCCGAAGAACACGACATGGTTGTGCTGAGCATTGCCGAGCTGGTGGCAGAACGGCTGCGCCCGGCGGAGCCGTCCGCGGCGGCCGAGCACCTCGACTCCTCCAATCCGAACCGGCACTAAGAGCCCGAAAGGGGAGCACGCAAATGGATGCAACCGTCGATGGCAGCACCACAACCCAGGTCGCAAACGCGGATTTGCCGACGCGATGGGGACAGTTTCGGGCGCTGGGATTTGAGCGCCAGTCCGGTGACGCGGTGGAGACCGCCGTGGCCCTGATCATGGGAGACATTTCCCGCGGCGTTCCGCTGGTGAGAATTCACTCGCAGTGTCTCACCGGAGATGTCTTCGGCTCCCTGCGCTGCGATTGTGGCGGCCAACTGGACTACGCCATGCGCGCCATCGCCGACGAGGGCGCCGGCATCCTGATCTACGAAAAGCAGGAGGGGCGAGGAATCGGCCTGATGGCCAAACTGCAGGCGTATGGATTGCAGGACAAGGGGCTGGACACGGTGGAGGCGAACCAGCACCTGGGGTTTGCCGCCGACTGCCGCGACTTCGCCCTGCCGGCCGGGATACTGAAGCATCTGGAGGTGAGCCGGGTGCGGCTGCTGACCAACAATCCGCAAAAAGTCGCCGCTGTCGCAGGGGCTGGAATCGAGGTTGTGGAGCGCCTCGGATGTGAGGTTTCGCCCAGTCCGCAGGCGCTGTTTTATCTCACCACCAAGAAGCTGAAACTGGGACACGTGCTTACCCTGGTTTAACCTTTCATTGCCTCACTTATCCTGGCGGGCGCCGAGCAAATTTCACCGGTAGAGTTTCGTAAGCGAATCGCGCAGGGTAAGCTGGTAGCAGCAACCATCGCGCTGAAGTTCTGAAGTCATACAGTGGCAGTACGACAGCTCCCACGGGCTTGCTGGCGGAGCCGGGAGATCGCTGCGTACAGAGTCGTCGATCGAGTTGCGGTCAGTAGTCTCTGGGAGGATCGAATGTCTTTGCGTCATCTTTTTTTCGTGGTATTCATCTTGGTGATGGCTCTGGGCGCGCCGTCGCTGGTATCGGCGCAGGGCGTGGATCGGTCCAATGCCGAAGTGTTCGGAGGCTACTCGTGGTACCGGGCCGGGGGCTCGGTCAACGGCGTCACGCTGCCGGACTTTCCCAAAGGCTGGGCCTCCGAGTTCACTTACAACGTTGACGCACATGTCGGATTGACGGCGGACTTCGGCGGCCACTACAACAGCGCCGCGAGCGCCTTCGACTTCGCCCTCGGTCCGCGCTTTCGGATTCCGCTGGGACCGTTTACCCCGTTCGGGGAGGCGTTGCTCGGAGTCCAGCATTTCTCTCCCAAGGGCTTTCCCAGCCAGAACACGGCTACCTACATTTTCGGCGGCGGACTCGACGTGAAAGTGACTCCGCAGCTCTCGCTCCGCGCCATCCAGGCCGATTACGTCTTCACCAACTACACTGCGCTGACCGGGTCGGGAGTGGACAACAACTTCTCCGGCTTCCGCGTGCAGACGGGGGTTGTGTACCGCTTTGGACCAGGCCGGGCCGGGCAGGCGAGCGCGGCGTGCAGCGCGGAACCCGCGGCGGTGGATGCGGGCGATGCCGTCAAGATCGGGGTAACCCCGGCAGGCTTCCTGGCCAAGCGCACCCTGAGCTATTTGTATTCGACCACCGGCGGCAAGGTCGCGCCAGGCACAACCACCGCGACAGCGGATACCACCGGACTGGCGCCGGGCAGCTACACGGTCAGCGTCAAGGTCACGGACAGCGGCAAGGGTAAGCACCAGGAATCGGCGAGTTGCCAGGCAACGTTCAGCGTCAACCCGAAGCGCGCGCCGGAGCGTGCGCCAGCGGCGGCGGCGGCAGAGACGAAGGTGGCGCCAGCGGCCGAGGCAACCGCGCCAGCGGCCGAGGCAACCGCGCCAGCGGCGACGGAAGCCGCACCCGTGACGCCAACACCGATGGCAACGCCGGCCGCAGTAACGCCCGCGGCGGCGAAGTTCGGAATCATCGAGTTCAAGATCAACTTGAATCGGCCGACCCGCGTGGACAACCAAGCCAAGGGTGAGCTGGACCGTTACGCCGATGCGCTGGCAGCCGCACCTGACGCCAAGGGCATCGTGGTGGGCTACGCCCGCGCGAAGGAAGCCGCCGAGGCGGACGGGAAAGCGCCGGGCTTCGCCGCCCAGCGCGCCGTCAACACCAAGGACTACCTGACCAAGGAAAAGGGAGTGGATGGCGCACGCATCGAGGTGCGCACCGGGAGCGGCAACCGCAAGTTGGTTGAGCTGTGGATCGTTCCCGCCGGCGGCAGCTTCGCAGCCGAAGGCACCAGGGTCGTGGACGAGAATCAAGTGAAAGCGGTCCCGCGAGTTCCCCTCAAGGGGCGGAGGTCGCACCGGAAAGCGCCGAAGTCCCACTAGGTTTCGGCGCGCGGTACAATATCGGCCAGTCAGAGCCTCACACGGGCGGGGCGCGGGCACGAGCCTGCGTCCTGATCCGTCAAGCAGGAGTTTGTCATGAGACGGATGGTTTGCTCAGCGGCGCTGTTTCTGTTTGCGGTCTCGCACCTGGCGTCGGCCACCAACTGGGTTCGCTCCCGCGACCTCGATCATGGCGTGGGCACGGTCTATGTGGATGCCGACAGTGTCAGCCACCATGGTGACCAGCTCATCTATTGGTCGAAGGTGGTCTACAGCACCCCAATGACGCCCGGCACTGCGCCCCGCACGGGGGGAGTTCTAGTGGCAAGACTAAAGCACATCAAGCAGGAGTTGTACCGGATGGAGGTGAACCTGGGCACCCGCCAGGCGCGAACCTTGGAGCTATTCCAATACAGTCCCAATAAAACCGAAATCGATCATGACTCCGCCCCGAGCCATTGGAAGCAATTCGAGAAGGACGCCGGCACGGAAGTGGACTACGCGCTTGCGCTGAAGTATGCGAAAGAGGGCAACGACAACGCAGCGAAACCAGCGCTCTAGCTTGGCGTGGGCCGTGCGTGTGGCGTGGCGCGCCAAGGCAGGGCTTCCGGCTCGCGCCTTACACCGCGGGCTTCGGCGGCAGCAGGGCGCGGAGCAGTTCGACGGCGCCGTTCGGATCGGCCACCTCGACCACCAGTTCGTTGTAGCGCTCGTCGTGCAGATCAATCACCACCGTGTTGTCCGGGTTGTGAACGTCCCAGAAAACCCGCTGGCCATCCTGATAAAAGGTGCCTGCCGTGAGCACACCTGGGATGTTGGTTCCCGGCACGCGAAACCCGTGCCACCAGCCATGCGCGATCGACGGGTCGGCGCGAATCCCGGCAACATGCTGCAGCGGAATTTCCAGCGAACTCTTGAACGCCCAGAGCTTGTCGGCTCCCTGCACGTGCAGGACTAATTTTCCATCCGATACGGACAAGTCCACCATTGCGATCTCCTCTCGATCTCCCTCTTACGCCGCGCTCGAACTGGCGGTGGCGCGCATACTCCTGTTCACCACAATCCCTGTGGCGACCATGGCGGCCATGATGAAGGCAAATAGCAGCAGCCAGCCCCAGTACTGGGTGGGATGGCGGATGACGCGCATGAAGTGACCTCCGTAGCGGCTGGCAAGGATGGCGATCAGCGAATAACGCAGAGCCCTGCAGAGTCCGACCACGATGAGGAATTTTTGCGTGGAGTAGTTGGAGGCGCCCGCAGCGGCAAAGAAGACGCTGGTGGGGAGCGGAAATGGAATCGCCGTGGTGGCCGCCAGTGAGCCGGTGCCCCAGCGCTCAAACATTTTCAGGATCGTCGGCGCGCGCCCGGTCCCGAACTTGTTCTGCAGATATGTGACCCCTGCCTGGCGCGCCAGCCGGAAGGTCAGAAACGCTCCCAGAAGCGAACCCGCGGTGGCGACGGCGGCGTATATGTACCACGGTTCGCCGTGGCGCGCGGAGAGGATGGCGGTCAGGATGTCCGGTCCGCCAAAGGTCGGCACGGGAAAACCATCCACCACGGCGATGACGAACAAACCGAACAGACCCAGGTGGCCGAGCATCGCAAGGAAGGTACGGGGACGCTTCTTTGCCGCCGGCAGGAGAATCGCAATCACGCCAGTTTTGATGCCTGGGTCCACTCTACGGACACTACCACATCCGCCGATGTCTCCGTTGGAGGACGGCCGGCGCCGCGGGTTGCCGTGCTCTCCGTGCCAGACGGCCGCCATGGGCGGCGCGGGCACGGAGAGCGAAGCGTTATTAGCGAGGTGTTATTGCAGTTTCCTGATTCAGTTTCCCCCGTTCATTTCTTTTGCGCGACGTACTCCGCGGCGTGGAACAGCTCGGGATGGAGGTAGGTGCCGCGCTCCTGCTCGGGCTTGGCCTCTTCCACCACCACGCGATGCGCCTCGGCGTAGGCGTCGTGGCGCACCCCGGTGACCTGCCACGACACTTTCACCGCGGGCTTGCTGGTCTTGATGGAGAAGTGATTCCCGGCGATTTCACGCACCACGATGGCCTGCGCAAACTGCCCGATCACGGTCAGTTGATAGCGGAAATCCTGGTTGAGGGCTGCAAAGTAGCTGGGCAGCTCCACCGTGGCGTTCCCGTGCCGGTCGGTCACGATGTTGCCGTTGTAGATGTTCATCATGTCGGGCGACTCGACAAACGAGTGCGAGAGATACTTGTTTGCCGGGTCGAGCGGGTGATCGATTTTGAAGGTGCCCGAGGCCTTGGTCAACGTCCCGCCCACGTGAAGATCTCCCGAGGTGGTGACGTTGGCGCTGCCGTCCACCACGAACGATGGACCGGTACCGCTGCTGACCCCGGCGCGAATCATCGATCCCGAGGTTGGGGCCTTGGAAAAGTCAAGCCAGAGGCCATTGGCGGATGCGCTGTAGGCGTGTCCATGGAACACCGTGATCGGTCCGGAGGTCGCGAACACGTCCGAATTGACCCCGATGGTGCCGTAACATTCCTTGGTGCCCGCGGCGCAGGCCGGAGAAGACGTGGCAACCGCATCGGCCTCCAACGCGATGCCCGGTCCGTTGGACACATGCGCCATCACGCCAATGGGCCAGGGGTCGAAGCCGGTAGGCGCATACCCGGTCAGGAAATTCCCTCCGTACATTGCGGGAGAGAAGGAATTGTTGCTGAAGGCGAAGACGCCGAAGCCTTCGGTTCCGGTTGCCAACCCCGAGATGCCGGCTCCGTCCATGGTTACGCCTAGGACTCCCAGGCTGGCTCCCGTGCCTGACGCAGTGCCCACGATCGCGGCAGGCACAGTGCTGGCATTCGGCAAGGTACCTTGCGTCTCCACGGGGCCGTTAGCGGTATCGGTCACGTTGAGCACTCCGGCGGGCGCGGTGGCTGCGCCGGACCAGTTCACCGGCAAGGTGATGCCTCCTCCGCCGCCGACCGCCTGGCAGGCGACCGTGCCCGTGGCGCCGATGGAGGCGATGGCATTGCCCGTGGCGCAGGTGCCGGTGACGCGCTGCTGGATCATGCTGGTATTGACCTTGACCGTCGGAGCCGCCGAGGTCCCGCCGACCGTGATCGAAGTATCCGGCGACGTCAGCGCGATGCCCGCCGTGGTCTGGGTGGTGCCGTCGGGGAAGCGGAAGCCTCCAGCCATGCTCTGGATGATGCCGTTGACCGACAGCGCGAAGGCTGGCGCAGTGGTGCCGATGCCGACGTTGCCGGTGTTGTCGATACGTACGCGCTCGGTGCGCGCGGCGGTGCCGTTGGCGGTGGTCGAAAAGCTCATCGCCGTGCCGTTGGCGGCGGCGGTCCAGTTCTCCGTGGCCAGGAAGCTGACCTTGACTTTACTGCCGGGGAACGCTGCGCCGTTGTATCCGGCGGAGGCAAACTGTCCGAGGTTGTCGCCGCTCTGCGTCGCGAGCGGCACGGTCGCAGTGCCGCGCCCGGTGTAGAAGTTGAAGTTGGGCGAGTCGCCCGGGGTGTTCGAGTAGTTCTCGATGCGCAGGCTGGGGTTGGTGCCTACGAGACTGAGCAGCGCCGCCGGCGTCGTGGTGCCGATGCCGACATTGCCGCCGGTGGACTGGAAGAGCGACGAGTTTTTCAGGTCGCCGCCCGCGTCGTAAAAATACGGCACGTACCCGAGCGTCGGATTGGAAACCGTGATGGCCGCGGCAACGGCGCTCCGGGCCGCAACGGTTACGGCGGCGGTGTTGACGTAGCTCGCGGGCACGGCCAAGGGTGGCGCGTTGATCGGGACGGCGACCGCGCGCAGGAAAGCCGACGCTGGCAATCCGCCGAGAGTCTCGGCATCAGACGCCTTGAGCGCGTAAGGAACGCTGACCAGCAGAACGCGCGGCTGTTCGGCTTGGCGTTCGGCTTGCACGCCAAGCCAGCGGGCTTCACCGTTGCTGAAGACCTCGACGGGGATGCCCGTGGCGCTGCGCGCGCCCAGCAGCGAGGTGTAGTGACCGCTGGCGTCGATTGCGAGGTTCTGCACTTCCTGCCAGAGCGGCGCGCCGCCGGTCTGATCCTTGTAGAGCGCGAAGATCACGCTGACGGTTCCGGCGGGCGAGCCGGAGATGGTTCCACTGAACTTGACCAATTGCGGAACGGCGGTGGAGTCTTCGGCGTAGGCGCAGCCGAGCAACAGTACCATGCAAAACAAAACCGCCAGAAGGCGGCGAGGATGAGATAGGAATGGATGCGAAACAACGGTCGTGCGGGACATGAAATCCTCCATCGCAAGTCTCTTCCGTGGGGCAAACGAACTCGAACAGAGATAGCGGGGACCCATACTGCGCACATCGAACAGAGGCTGCCCCAAGGAGAACCGAAGTCTAGTGCCGCGAAATTGGGATTGCAAGGGAATTCGGCTGGGCCCTGTCCTGCTCCCAGCCGCGCTTCCCTGCTGCGCGCGCCGTCCGAGCGCTTATTCCTGGGTGCCGGCTTCGCGCACGCGCCGCGCCTCGTACGCCTTGAGGTGGGCGTAGGCCAGGCGCAGCAACGGGCTGGGGATTTCCTTTTCTTCTCCGCGGCGCAGCAGGTCGCCAATCATGTGCGCGGCTTCCGTTGGGCCGTGGCGCTCCACGTCGCGCAGCATGGAGGCCGCCAGTCCGGAGCCCGCGGTGGTCAATATCGCGCGGCTCTGTTCCAGCGACTTGGGGCGCGGCGCATAGCCCTGGCTGGCGGCGATGGCGGTGCACTCGTCGAGCAGCGTGGTCGCCAGGCCGGCGGCGTCGGCAGCCACAATGTCGCCAACCGTGGCGCGCATCAGGCAGGTGATGCCGGCGCACGCGGCGATGAAGACCCACTTCTCCCACATGTCCTGCAAGATGGTTTCGCTGAGCCGCGAGTCGAAGTGCGCGCCGGCAAACGAGGCGGCAACGGCCTCGACGCGCGCACTGCGCCCGCCTTCGCGTTCGCCGAAGATCAGCAGGTGCAGATCGTTGAGGTGCACGACGCGGCCGCCGGGTTCGAGCATCGAGGAGATCACGCAGAGTCCGCCAAGAACCCTGGCCGGACCAAAGCGCTGCTCGAGCACATCCAGGTGCCGCATGCCATTGAGCAGCGGCAGGATCATGGTCTCCGGGCCCACGGCCGGAGCCAGCGAGGTGATGGCGCTGTCCAGATCGTAAGCTTTGCAACTGAGCAGAATGAGGTCGTACTGGAGGTGGAGATTTTCGGCCAGCACCGTCGGCGGCTGCGCCAGTGTCACCGCTCCCGCCGGGCTCTGGATCACCAGGCCTGAGGCGGCCAGCTCCGCGGCGCGGCGCCCCCGGACGAGGAACGTCACATCCTGTTTTGCCTCCAGCAGTCTGCCGCCATAGTATCCGCCGATGGCTCCGGCGCCCACCACGAGAATCCGCATGCTTTCACTTCCTTTGGGAGAAATTCGCCACCCTTATGATCGCTCCCGGACCGTGGAGGATTCAATCCCGGAGGCAGAGGCCGGCTCATCATCGGCGCGCGGCCTAGACGCTGACGTGAAACAGACGGTCCAGCAGAAACAGCATGGCCACGCCGACGAACAGCAGCAGCGGCATGCGTATGCCGGGCTCGCGATTGACCTCGGGCACAATGTCGGAGGCGGCCACGTAGATGGTGACTCCGGCCGAGAGCGGCAGGCCGATGGCGACCCCGTTGCGGATCAGCAGCATCGTAAACACACCCAGCAGGGTTCCCAGGCCGAGGATGACGGAGGCGGCAAAGGCGCGCACCGAGCTGCGTCCGCTGGCCAGCATCACCGAGGAGACGGTGAAGCCCTCGGGAATCTTGTGCAGGAAGATGGCCAGGAAAACGATCCAGCCCAGCCAGTTGGAGACCAGGAAACCGGAGGCGATGGCGATGCCGTCAAAAAATGCGTGGATGACCAGGCCCAGCAGCACCGTGGTGCTCTTGTCCTGCGAGGCAAACTCGTCATGATGGGTTTCCGCGCCGAAATGGAAGTGCGGCGAGACCACGTGTTCGCAGAAATGAATGATGAGGTAGCCGAGCAGCACCAGGAAGCCGGCGCGCACCCCGTTGTCTCCGTCCAGCCGCACGCTGGCGGGCACCATCTCGGTGATGGACGTGGCCAGCATAAAGCCGGCGCCCAGGGCCATGAAGTATTTGAGATAGCGCGGCTCCCACTGGCGGTGCACCAGCAGCGCCCCGCCGGCGATGTTGGCAACGCCCGCGGTGAAGCCGAGAAGGATGCTGAGCGCGATCGGATTCATCGCCTAGCCGCTGTGCCGTATGTGGAGAATGTCGCCGTCCTGCACGATGTATTCCTTGCCCTCGAGGCGCAGCTTGCCGGCGGCGCGCGCCGCGGCCTCCGAGCCGAGTTCGAGCAGGGCGTCCCAGCGAATCGTCTCGGCGCGGATGAAGTGCTTCTGCAGATCGGTATGGATGGCCCCGGCCGCGTCCTGCGCGCGGGTGTTTTTCTCGATGGTCCAGGCGCGGCACTCGTCCTCGCCGACGGTGAAAAATGAGATGAGCCCGAGCAACTGGTAGCTGTTGCGGATCAGCCGCACCAGGGCGCTCTCGGTCAGGCCGTAGCTGCCGAGAAACTCGGCGGCTTCCTCGTCGCTCATGTCGGCCAGCTCGGCCTCCACCTTGCCGCACATGGCGCCGACGCCGGTGTTGAGCTTGGCCGCGTAGGCCGTCAGCCCGAACTTCTCCACCGCCGCATCCAGGTCGGCTCCCAGCGTGGTGCTCTCGCTGATATTGAGGACGTAGAGGATCGGCTTCTCGGAGAGGAACATGAAACCGCGAACGACTTTCTTCTCGTCCTTGGTCATCTCCATCTCGCGCAGCGGGCGCTCGCTTTCCAGGAAGACCTTGGTGCGCTGCAGCAGTTCGTTTTCCTTTTCAAGTTCGGGAGTCTTGCGCTTGAGCAGGTCTTTCTTCATGCGCTCCAGCCGCGCCTCCACCTGGCCAAGGTCGCTGACCATCAGGTCAAACTCGACGTTGGCGATGTCGCGAATGGGGTCGAGCGAGCCACCGGCGTGCGGGATGGAGTCGTCGTCGAAGACGCGCAGCACGTGCACCAGCGCGTCGACCGTGCGCAGGTTGGCGAGATACGCGGTCTCTTTCAGCGCTTCCTGGCCGACGGCGCCCACGTCGGCATACTCCACCTGGGCGTGTACCAGCTTGCGCGGATTGCACTGCGCCGCCAGGCGGTCCAGACGGTCGTCGGGAACCGTGGCCACGCCGATGTGCGCCTCGCGTGGGTTGTTGCTGCGGTTGGAGATATCCGCGCGGGTCAAAATCTTGAACAGCGAAGTCTTGCCCACCTGGGGCAGACCTATGATTCCAGTCTTCATATTGATATTTATCGATTCCGTTTCAGGCTAGAGCCGACTGATGCCTTCACTCGGCAACAGGCCCTCCAAGAGAACTCGTCCTCATCCATGATAAACGAGAGGATGGGCTGCGGGGCGTGGGCACGAAAAACGGACCGGCGGTTCAGTTTCCGAGTAGGCGACGATCCAGGAGCTATCCGGGAGGCTCCACTTCCTATCAGTAGGGCGTTACGCGGTCAAAGTGAGACCGTTGTTAGTCGATGACATACGCTTTCGTCTAGTAAACAAGCCGGGCTGCCAGCATGAAAAGATTGGCGCGTGTGTTTCCTTAGCCACCATTATCGGAATGTAATTAAACTCGCTTCGTTAGGATTCGGAATGGCGGGAGCACGCAGGTTTCAACGGCCACCCTGATTTGATTCCCGCCGTGAACCTACTGATGCAATGAGAATCCGGACGGCAAAGCTGCCTCAAGATTGATTTGTTCT